>Ga0207675_100006950_pt1 | contig 10706 bp, 7 predicted proteins | sample KBSSwiS42_FD_184305 | JGI IMG/M metagenome (GOLD analysis project Ga0207675, IMG submission 184305) | Switchgrass rhizosphere microbial communities from Kellogg Biological Station, Michigan, USA - KBS Switchgrass S4-2 (SPAdes) (version 2) | ecosystem: Host-associated > Plants > Roots >...
AAACAAAGACGCACCAGCGAAAGCGACGACACATCGCGTATGGATGCGCTCACCTTGGCTTCTTGGCGGTGCCGGCCTCGCTGTTATCTTGGGAATCCTCATTGGATACTCCATGGGCTCCCAGAAGAGGCCAGCTTCCAACGGACAACTCGCCGCGCTTGCAATCCCGCCGGTACGCCAATGGCATTTAGGCAGCAACGATGGTCCGTCTGAAGTCGCGTTATCCCCCGACGGAACGTCGCTCGCGTTCGTCGCCACCGATTCGGCGGCGGTAAATCACGTATGCATTCGGCAACTGTCGGATCTCGAAGCGCGTGCCATTCCCGGAACCGAAAGTGGTCGCTTGCCCTTTTGGTCCCCGGACAGCCGGAGCCTTGGTTTTTTTGCCAAAGGCAAGCTGATGAAAACCGATCTTGGCGGCGGCTCCCCGGTCGCTTTGGCGGATGCACCGGACAGTCGCGGCGGAAGCTGGAGCCCGGGCGGGGTTATCGTGTTTGCTCCCAATCGGCAGGGAGGCCTTTGGCGTATCCCGGATGCCGGTGGGACGCCGGTCGAGATCACCCGCCCTGATGCTTCGCGGCAAGAGTACGGTCATCGCTACCCTCAATTCCTTCCTGACGGCAAGCGGTTCTTGTTCGTCGGTGTGCGGAACGGGGGTGACCACACAACTTGGCTGGGATCACTCGACGGCTCACCGCCTCGGGAAATTCGCCGCGGCTATACGGCTTCCATATTCGCAGATCCTGGCTATCTCTTGTTCCGGGAGAGGCAGAACGTAGTTCTCGCCCAGAAATTTGACGTGGAGAAGGGCGTGCTGAGCGGCGATCCCCTTCAAATTGCCCGCGATTGCTGGGGGCAGAACATTGGTTATGCCAACATCACCGCCGATTCACGCGGGACACTGGTGACGCAGCTGCCGGCAAAACTAAGGTGCCGTTTGGAGTGGCGCGACCACGAGGGGCGGATACTCGGCGACAACGGGATCTATGACATGACCGGGCCGTTCGCGTTATCTCCCGACGGTAAGAAGGTGATCATCACGGGTCCCCGAGGTTACGACCTTTGGTTGGTGGATCTCGACCAGAGAGTGCCTCGCCGCCTTACCTTTACCAACGAATTCATTGGCAACATCGTCTGGTCACCTGATGGCACCCAGGTGCTCTATTCCGTGCAAATACAATCCACTAATTATCAGGCGCGACTCAAGAACATTGGCGGAGGTCAGGAAGATACGCTCGTGTATCGCGGACCTGGACTCTTCAACATGCCGACGACCTGGTCTGAAGATGGGCGATGGTCGGTGATTGCGCGCTCGGATTCCACCGGAAACCAGGATCTGTGGGTTGTTCCCATGAAGGGCGGAGGCTCTCCGCGGCCCTATCTGCAAACGCCCTTCACCGAAGACTTGGCCCAGATTTCTCCGGACGGACGCTGGGTCATTTACGTTTCTAACGAATCCGGACGCGACGAGGTGTATGCCGGTTCGTTCCCGGAGGCGAGGGCGAAATACCAGATCTCCACTAGCGGCGGTTCGTTACCGTTCTGGAGTCCAAAGGGAGACGAGCTGTATTACATCGATCCCGCCTCTAATGTGGTTCTGGTCCCAGTTGGAACGGCCAGCGGCTTCGATCCGGGAATGCCGCGTCGTTTATTCCGATTGCCCGGCGATGCGAGTACGATTCAACTCTCTCCGGATGGCAACCGATTTTTGATGTCGGTTTTAGACGAAAGCACGGAATCCGCGTCCCTGGAGGTCATCCTCAACTGGCCGAAGCTACTGTCCAAAAAACGCTAGCGAACTTTGTCAAAAGCCGTCGAAGACGACGTGCATGGGATTCGTGACCAGAATAATGAGTTTTTCGCCCGGCGACGTGCCGCCTTTTTCCAGGTTCAACGTGAGTTGATGCGATAGTTCGCCGAGGATGGATCCCGCCACCGGCGTCACGATCAAATCCTGGATGCTGGGACGCTCCGCAAACGCCTCGAAGAAGTATTCCCATTGTGTCGAAAGCACCGTGGCCATGAGCAGCGACTCTGCCTTGGTGGCGCCCTGCGAACGCACGGAATTGTAGTAAAGACTTCCGCCGTAGGGATGGCCGACATAATTATGAACCCACCAATCGTCGTCCCAAACCGGTGGGCGGGTGTAGGCGCGTTCGAGGTGATTGATGCCGTCTCGCACGAAGTGCGCTGACCAGCCGGTCCAGCTCTTGGGCAATGAAGCCGTCACTCCCAACAACACAACTTCCGCGGCTGTCACCGGCACCCACGCTCTCAAGAACATGCTGCCGAACTGCCGTGACGTTCCGTATTGAGGGCTCACGAACGGTTGCTGCTCCGTCAGCACTCCCGTGTGAAGCGAAAGATTCAGTTGTTCATACGGAAAGGGTGGAGGTTGCACCAATACGGAGTCGTTCATGCTCACTTCTGGAAGGGCTACCAGAGGGGAAGGTTCTGGGTGTGCCACTGAGCTACACAGCAGGCCTGTTCCCATGAAAGCTATTTGTAACCACGGACTCACAGACATGGGAATAGACCGCCCAATTTTTGTCGTTTGCCCTATTGCTGATTAGCGAAGAATTGAGCCGGCTATCTTACCAAATGCTGTTCCAGTATTGGGCGGTTTGTATGAAATTCTAAGAAATAGGCTAAAACTCGCCCCGGGACCTAGATATGTGTGGGCGGGGCGGGTGGAGTCGGCGGGGAGGAAGGTTCGGGCGTCATCCAGACCACGCGAATGCCGCGTGCGGCCATCTCCATCTCGAACAGTCGTTGTTCGGCCGCGATCAAGGCGTGCATCGCTTCCGGGCTCAGATTTTGAACTTCGGCCATGGAACGCAGAATTTCCAAGCGAGCCTGCAGGGCCTGATGGGGAATGATGATGACCTGAGCCACCGGCGCGGTGTCACGATCGGGAAGTGGCGTGCGGTCCGCCATGTCCGGAGCATCCGGTGCATGCGGCGCATGCATGTTTAACCGTGGCGCCATGCGAGGCGCATGTCTGTGTACCGTGACCATGGGCACGAGTGGCGCGTGAGTAACGAACACCTCCGCGGGAGGCGGTGGCACCACGTCGCTGGGAAATCCCACTTCTGGGAGCAACGCATTCACCTGCGCCGAATTGATGCGGGTGTCTACTTGGCGCGGCCGGGTGGTGACACCCGGAGCAAGCACCCAGCCACTCAGCACCAATAACGCGGCGCCCGCAATACACCAGATCCGTGCCGGCTCAGATGGGCGCCGTCCTAAAAGCCGCTCCACTCGCTTCAAGAGTGGGGAGCTTCCACCGGCCATTCCCGATGCGGCCACGGTTTGAAGTTTCCTGGTTTGCCATCCCGCCACCGTGGCCAGACAGCGGGCCATCGAAACTTCGCTTCCGGAATGGCGCACTGCCCAGTCGTCGGCGAGATATTCGGCGGTCTCATCCAAACGCCGCCGCGCCAGCTTCAAGAGAGGCTGAAAGAAGAACAACGCGCTGACTCCGGCGGCCACGTTCTTCCAGGCCGGATCGCGGTGGGCAAGATGAGCAAGCTCGTGGGCGAGGGCACTCCGCATTTCCTCGGGTTTGAGCTCCACGAGGGCGCGCTCGGGAAAACAAATCTCGTCGTCGCCGATCGCGATCGGAGATCCAAGCTTCGACGACACCGTGAACCGAATGCGTCTGTCCAAACTGGCCGCACGTCGAAGGTCTTCGAGAACCATCCATTCCGAACCCGAGACGAGGTCGCGGCGTGCCCCCAACTCATCGCGAAGCTGTCGCCGGGCTCTGGAGAGTCGGCCCAATCCCAAGAGACCGGTCACTGCCCAGGCGGCAAGAACGATCCAGGTCCTCTCTGCCGGAAGTTCGGCGTCGACGCTCCCGGAGTAGGGAAGAAGGGCAGGCTGGTGCATGGCCACCGCGGTCTGGGACGACGCGGGAGCGAGATGAATGCGGGCCCCGAGAGTTCCACCGCTAAGACCCAAAGACACGACGGTGGCGGTAATCAACGAACCCAGGAGTGCGGTCTTCCAAAGAGTTTGCTCGAGGCTGGCGGGGAGCTTCTTGAGCCAAGCCAAAATCCCGACCGATCCCAAAAGCACCGTCGAGTGCAGTGCGTAGGTTAGAAGCCACGCCGCCAAGGTGACCGCCACCCACCCTGGATCCATCATCGCGGGGCTTTCTCTCTGGCTTCGATCATGGCCTTCACGCGAGCGAGATCCTGCGGGTCGAGGTCGCGCTCCGACAACAGATGGCTCACCAGCTCGGCCGGATTGCCCTCGAAGAGCAGGTCGGTCAGCTCCGAGACCATGCTTCGCTGCACGTCTTCCTCGGTCACTCGGGTCCGGTATACGAATTGACGCCCCACCGACCGGTGCTCAACCAGCCCTCGTTTTTCCAGCCGGGATAGCACGGTCGCAATAGTGGTTGGCGCGAGGCCGCGATCCGCGCGAAGCGCCTCGTGTACGTCGGCCACCGTCGCCTCGCCGGACGCCCAAAGTACGTGCATCACAGAGAGTTGCAGATCACTAAGGCTATGTTCGGTGCTCATGGATCGATCCGGTACCCCCCGGGCCAGGTGGGAATCTTACACCCGTAGTACCTATGGGGAAGGGGTTTATGCCGGGAGGCCTATCAGTGACCCACAAAAAAATAGGGCGCACATCGAAAACCGACGTGCGCCCCATCTAGCCAGCGAACCTACAAAATCCGGTCCAGTCCCGTCGCCGAGAATATGGCCCGCTTCGCCCAGTCCACCCGGGAGCGGGCTGGACGCGGGCCGTCTTGGAATTCCAGCTCCACACCGTCCCCCAGCGTGATCCGGTCTCCATCCATGAGCAACATTTCCTCGCGCACGGGCTCGCCATTCAAGAGCGTGCGCGCACCGGACACGTTGACCAAATAGACGCCGCGATTCACCCGTCGCACCAAGGTGGCGTGAACGTCATGAACGCCTTCGCCCGACAATCGGCACCGGGATTCCGCTCCGCTACCCAGCGTCACTTCGGCCGATTCGGGTGTAAATTCGAGGATCTTGCGCTTGACCCCGTTTACCTTGACTAGATATTGCGGGCGCATCGAGGTGCCGGTTTTCAGCTGGGATCCGTTTTGGAGCGCATCGTCTTTTCCGTTTCGAACCGGCTCTACTTCAATAGAATGGGTGGACTCTCTGTTCGGAAAAAGAACGGTTAGATCTCCGCTGGACCCGTTTCGGGGGATCATAGGATGTGTGGCCATGTCTGCCCTCCAAGTAACCGATCCGCTGCAAGGGGCTGGAAGGCTTAAGTGGAAAGCATTTGGTATAGAGGGTTGCGGGAGATCGGTCAAGACCACTCGGTCACATCGTCGTCTCAAATCGATCTCGAGTTTGTCATAATTGTCTATCAATCAACCACTTAACCCGTATCTATGATTACCCCCGGTCCCACCCATTCCGGCAGCCCATTCGTCGGCCGCTCCCGAGAAATTGGAATCCTCACCCATTTGCTCACCCAAGGCCTTGAAGGTGGTCTGAGTCTCGTCCGAGTCGCCGGCGAAATGGGCTCGGGGCGACGACGTCTCATCGCCGAAGCGCTGAATCGCGGTCCGGATGTTGAATGGGTGCACCTCGCGCCCGGCGGTGTCGAACCGGATCTCACGCGATGGATGCGCACGGAGATGATCGATCTCCTCGACACGTACCCCGACGCACCCATCCCGTCATGGGCATTGCACGTCATCGAATCCATTGCTCCCCGTGTTGCAGCTCGGTCCGCAATACCTGTTCTTTCACGTGAACGTGTTCCATCCCGTGATGCCTCGAGCATCTTGGGTCGCGCCATCGGCGCGGTGCTCACTGCGCTCACTGGGCATACCTCGGTCATCATTGACGCGGGCCTCTGGCCTCGATCGGGCCCGGAGGCGCAAACCCTCACCGCGCTCGTCGCCGCGCTGGAAGAGCCGGGCACGGTGATGATTGCGGCGACCGAGGCCGAGAATCTCGATCCCGATCCCGCCGATCAGCGAACGCTGTTGCTGGAGCCCCTTGAACACGAGGCCATTCACGAGCTCACCCAGCGTTGGCAGCTGGGGAAACAAAGCGACAGCGTGGCCGCCTGGCTCATGCGCATCACGAATGGACACGCGTTTTTCATGCAAGAGGTCGTCCGCTGGCTTGAAGAGTTAGGACATTTGCGAATCCAAGAGGAGGACAAACGTGTGGAGGTGTTGTCGCCTCTGGAACGATGGCCCATCCCTCTGAGCCTGGAAGCAGTCATGGACATGCGTTATCACCGCCTGCCTCCCGCCGCTCTGGACCTCATGCATTTCATCGCTCAAGAAGACGGCCAGGTGGAGCTGGAAACGCTGCGTCATCGCCTCGAAGACGATGAGAGTTTCGAGGAAGGTATAGCCTGGCTACGCCGGCGCGATTTCTTGAGAGACCGAAGCACCCGTCGTCCCCTGGCTCTGGCCAGTCCTCGATGGCGGCCGCTTGCCCGCTCCAACGTGATCCCGCTACACAAACCGTCTCCGGCTTTTTCGCCCGCGTCTGACGCACCGCTTGCCCGGCTCATCGGGCGCATCGATGCGCTCTCCGCATCCGACAGCTCTCCCGAAGAACGGCGCCGCGAGATCGCGGACCTTGGGCGGCGACTGCGTGGGCGGCGCGGCCCAGCATGGGACGGAGCGCGGGGGCGGCTTGCGGTTCACGCCGCCCGGCTACGCCTTTACGAATCGCGATTGGATCGCGCGCTGGTCTGGATTCGGTGGGGATTTCAACGGACCTCGCCAGAGTTGCATCCGGGACTTCGCCGGTCTTTGAACGCCATTCGAAGTGAGGTCCTCGAACGCTTGGATGTTCCCCAACACGCTGCCCAAACCCGCCATCTCGCCTTGAACGAAGCACTCGAAAGCGGTCAGCTTCTTGCCGCAACACGTCTGGGCGCCATGGTCGCGGAAACCCTCCGGCGTTTCGGAAAACCGTTCCAGGCCGATTTACAGCAAACGCTTTTCGACCGGGGCCTGGCCACGGAAAGCACGCTCGCCGCATTCACGGAGGTCGCTTCCTTGATAGATGCACGCGATCTCGCATTGGCGCGGCAACGATTGGACGATCTTCCGGCACTGAAGCGGATGACCCCATGGATCGAGCGGGTGGATTCGGATTCGGTGAAACGCATTCCCTTTTCCGACACTGTCCCGCGGGGATGGACTTGGGGACTCGGGAACAACTCGGCGTGGATACGGAGCATTGAACGGATCGAAACCGCGCTCGAAACTGATTCTCCCCAAACGGATCAGGTTCTCGCAGAAGAACAGCAACACGCGACAGAACACCGTTTCTTAACTTTGGCCGCGGACATTGCCGAATCACGTATCTGGCGGCAGCTTCGAGTGACGGTTCCCCGCCAAGAACGTGACAACGTGGCGCTTCGGGACATTCTCACGGAAGCCAAGAGAGCATTCGAGACGCTGGGTTCAGAACACCGGCTGCGGGGGCTTGCCTCCCGACTTCGCGAAAGCGAGATTGCCGACCATCCGCTATTTCCGGAGCTATTCGGCTCGTATTTGCTTCAAGGTCTGCGCGCCCCCACGGCAACCATGGACGTCCCCGTGTCCCTTTATTTCACGGGGGTGCCCCGAGTGCACCGCGGGGGTAGAAACTGGCCGAAATCACTGTGGCCGGAATGGTGGGCCGAGCTCTGGGGAAGCGCGGTGAGCGCCTCCCTCCTAGGCGAGCCGCTCGAAGGAAACGTGATCCACCCGCGACTTCGGTCCACCGGCCTATTACCGAGCGAAGATCTCGGGGAACTTTGCGTCATTGGCAACGAACTCTTTCGAGGCCCGGAGCGAGCGGCAGGTGGACTCGAGCTCAAGAATGGATGCGTCATCGTCAACTGGAACGGTTTTACCTGCGACGCGCGCGAGGCTTGGATTCTATTCGATCGGGCAGGAGCCGAACCCGTGCGCAGAAGAGATCACTTTGCAGACGGACTGGATCTGATCGAGGGACCCTATCTATCCGGTATCGAGTCGCCCGAAGTCACTCGAGCCCGCGCCAAGCTGAACGCAACGATTACTCGCGCGCTTGAGTCGTGTTTGGAAGATGCCGTGACCGCACCCCGCTTCGTGCGCTGGCTGGAAGGCCCGGTGCGATGCACTGGAAATCGCGAGATCGCGGCTCAATTCATGGAGAGGCGTGGCTGGCCACAAGCCGGGATAGCGCTCCGGCACGTGTCACCATGAGCAGGGGGCGAAGCCCCGCTTCATAACGCGTGCGAGACGCGGTCAACGGATCCCCGCCTTCACCGGAGGCGCTGGCCGCGCGAGCGAGAGCGGCGTTCAGTATGGGCCCCGGGGTCAGCCCACCCGACGCGCGTTCCTTTTCCACCGCGTCGAGCGCTTCGATCCAGTTCTTCTTGCCGCCGGCGGTGGCCGCGGTTCCGCGAGTGGACAACCAGTCCGCCAGCTGAAGCGCTTCCTCACACTCCACCGCCAGCCAGGCCAAGCCCGGTCTTGCCGTCACCGGCGCGCGATCCATGGCCGCGGTTACGAATTGCTCGCGCTCGGCCAGAAACGCGCGGGGCGCGGAGCTGTGATATGGAAACAAATCGGTGCGTCCGAGCAGAATCGCCACCACCCCGTACTCCAGTTCGGCACGGCGTAGCCAGTAATCGCGCGCGTTTTGTTCCGGCAATCCAACCCGTTTATCGCGCCCCTGGTCCGCAGCCTGACGAATCTGCATCAGCGTCTCGGACCATTGGGCCAAGGACGATGGCTTGAGCGGCAACGCCTCCACGCGGGCGAGTAGCTCTTCGCAGGTCAGAAATTCCCCCGCCGTCCATCCCCACGTATCCGCGGCGCGGAAGGGCGGCGTCACCTTGTCGGCAGGTGCCAAACCGGACGCGCGCCCACGGAGGCGTGTGCGAAGCACCACCGCGGCCGCATCCCAAACATTGTGCACTTCAGTAGGCGGCGGAAACTCGGTCAGGAGCTGTGCCGCAGCCTGCGCGCGTCCCAAGGGTGAAATGCTGTCCCAGCGCGCTTGCTCCAGATCGGTGAGCCGGAAGAGCAGCAAGCTCACCGCACGAGCGGGCGTTGCGTCGGGGGTCTTACCCAAGAGCCGCGTCATTTCCTCATCGGTCTTTTGCGTCCAGGCTCGAGGAGGATTCCAGCCCGGAGCGGGACCGAGCACGTTGAGCTCGCCCAGAATCTGCTCTTCCGCACGCGAACGTCCCAACGGCGCCAATGACGCCACCGTTTGCTCGAGCTCCTTCAGACGCCTTTCCTGAACCGCGCTTTGATCGCGGGCCGCACGACGATTCGAGATGAACACGAGCCCGGAGAGAACGACGGTCACGCCCACCAGAACCGCCAGCGTAAGCATTCCCAGTCGCCGTACCGAATTGAGCTCGCGGTCCGTCGTCTCCGCATGCTCACGGAAGCGCCGATCCAGATCGAGCTGCAGTTCCGCGCGCTCTTCGGGAAGGAGAACGTTCAGGTAATGAAGAACGTGCAAACGGCGTGGAGAAATGCCTAGCTCGTGCGCGAGCGTCTGCCGCGACTCGGGAGTAGCCAACCGATCGGCGAGATCGGCTCGTGTGCGAAGGTTGCCTTCGTACAGACGGCGGAGCAGATCCTCGTCCATCCCCTCGAGCAGGGACAGCTCGAGATCGGGGCCGTGATCCATGATGCTTTCCAAGGTGTGCCCCCCGATGTTCATGAAGATGCGCGCGAACCTCGCGCGCGGTTAGTGGCCGAAGGTCCAGATCGCGGCCACCTTGAAGTCGGGGCTGTCCACGACCTGGAATTTCATCTCCAGAGCGAAAAGATTGTCGCCGAGACCTTTCTGTACTCCGAAGATACCCATGAAACCAATATCCGTGCTCGTCTCATTGGTTCCGTTCGGCAAATCCACATTGTCGATCAAAAGCGCCAGTTCCCCGCCCAGATATGGCGTCCACGCCCCCCAACGATCGTAAAGACGGTATAGCAGATCCGTGCCCACGCTGGTCAACGTTTGATCATCGCCGATCCCGATCTCCACCACGGGCAGAAGCCAGGCCACATGAGGAAACGGATCTCCGAAATCCGCGTGTCCGCCGAACACGAATTGATCAGGGTTGATCGAGCCGCCCACTCGGGGTCCGAGGCCATAAAACCGAACACCTCGATCCTGATTCTCATTGGCGGCCTCCTGACCCAACGCCATGCCGCTCAACATCACCACCGCAAGTATCGTCCCCACGACGGCTAACCGACGCATCCTGCCCTCCTTTGCACCAACTCCGCTGGCCCGGGGTTTCCGGTCCGGCCGTGCATTGTACTAGCCGGGACGCGCGGAGCGGGAGAGGAGGTCAACGAGGGCCGTCTCCGCTTCCACGAGCGTCGGCCACCCCGCCGAGACCAGGGAGCCCGAAACCGCCTGCTGGCTCACTCCCAGTTCCCGGGCCACCCCTTCCTGCCGCCGCTCTTTCCGGTAACGACGTACGATCTCGCACTGGCGTTCGGTCCACTGGCGCATGTCCCGGTACAGAAGTTGGATGAGAGCATTCAGCACCGGGTCCAAGGCCGGTGATTCACCCTGGACGAGGAGGAGGCGATCCTCCTTGCGCACGCGATACAAGAGCTCGGCGGCCACTTCGAAGGCGGGAGCATCCAGGGGGTCTGCATCCGCCTCGCGCCGCGGAAGCTCACCCCAAGCGGCGGCCGCCCGGACCGGAGCCGGAAAAAAGGTTTCGGCCAGCGA
>Ga0207675_100006951_pt1 | contig 10705 bp, 9 predicted proteins | sample KBSSwiS42_FD_184305 | JGI IMG/M metagenome (GOLD analysis project Ga0207675, IMG submission 184305) | Switchgrass rhizosphere microbial communities from Kellogg Biological Station, Michigan, USA - KBS Switchgrass S4-2 (SPAdes) (version 2) | ecosystem: Host-associated > Plants > Roots >...
AAGAATGGAATTGCAGTGGCTAGAACCAAGCGTGGGTTTTATGCGAAGTAACGGTCAATCAAGTTGGTAAGTCGCAACACTCGTCGGCGTTTCGAAACACCTCACTTTATAGATTTGCACACGGTCGTCACTCACACGCTTAGCAACGCGCTCCAAAACATACTTGGCAAGATTTTCAGCTGACGGTTGCAATTCATCGAACGGCGGCAGCTCGTTGATGTTTCGATGATCCAAATAAAGCACTACCTCGTCGGCAGCGGCTTTCAACTCAACAAAGTCGACTAACAGTCCCACGTTATCTAGCTCGCGGCCACGAGCGTAGATTTCAATCTTGTAGTTGTGTCCATGCAAATTCTCACACTTGCCTTTATAGCCGCGGAGTTGGTGCGCGCTCGAGAAATTGCGTTCGATCATTACTTCAAATTGTCCTGGCATATTCACCCCTCTGCATAATCAGTCAAAGCCTGGGCAGCCTTTACCTGCGGCTGAAAGATCGCCGCCAGATCCTCAATCTGAGACGTAACGCGGCACTGCGGCAGACTCCTTAGAAACGTGCGACCGTATGGTTTTGTTCTTAGCCTGGGATCCAAAACTGCCAGGACACCTCGGTCAGTCGTACTTCGAATCAAACGACCCAATCCCTGTTTCAACGCAATTATTGCTTGAGGCACGCTGTACTCGTGAAAGCTGGAACCGCCACTGTCTTCAATATAACGCTGCCGAGCAGCGACGATCGGATCTGTGGGAACTGCAAACGGCAACTTATCGATAATGACACAGGACAATTGGTCACCACGCACATCGACGCCTTGCCAAAAGCTCGAGGTCGCAAACAACACCGCATTTGGTGTCTCGCGAAAGCGTTTCAGGAGCTGACCCTTCGCCGCGCTACCTTGCACCAGACATGGATAGTCGATCTCCGCCCAAACGTTTTCAAACAACGACTGCATTCCCGCCAGGCTAGTCGACAAAACAAAAGCACGACCGTCAGTTGCGTTCAAAATCTTGATGACTTCCTCCGCAGCTGCGTCGGACCACTCGCGTGAACGCGGATCCGGCATTTGAGGAGGCAAGTAAAGAATCGCCTGGCTCTCAAAATCGAATGTCGATTCCGCAATCAGGTCGTCAGCTGTGTCGAGACCCAGGCGGTCTCGAATAAATGCGAAGTTGCCACCGCTCGAAAGCGTTGCCGAAGTCAGGACGACAGTTGGGACTTCATCGAACAACTTGTCCTGTAGTAATCCTGCGACATCAATCGGCGAAGCTCGCAGGAAAACGCCACGTCCTCGTCGCTCGACCCAGTAAACAAACTTTCGATCTGAACCGGTAACAATAAACTCCAGGTCGAAACGGATCTGACGCAGACGCCTTACGATACTTTCAACTTCCGGTGGCTTCTCTTTGATGAGGTCGAGAGTCGTCTCAACTCGGTTGATTGAGCCGTCAAGCGCTGAATAGAGGTCGCCGAGCGGTGTTGCCTCAAATTCGCCGTCGATGTTTCGTCTCGCAAACGTGCCAGGGTTAAGTGGATACCGGCCCTCTTCTCCACGACCGTCACGAAAACCCATCCAAAACTCATCTCCAAAGCGAGACAATCGTTCGGCTGATCTTGTTACCTCCCGATCAACCTCAATCTCTTCAAGCCGCAACATGCTGATGTCGCGTACGAGTTCATCGATCTGGTAATTCGAAACTTGTGAGCCGAAGTATTCGGAAGCGACGTCTTCAATTAGGTGAGCTTCGTCGAGAATCACTGCGGTGTAGTCGGGCAGTACCGACCCATAATTACCGTTGCGCAAAGCGAGGTCGGCAAAGAACAGATGATGATTCACCACAACAATGTCAGATTCTTTGGCGCGATCGCGCATGCGTGTGATGAAACAAGGATCGAAGTCAGGACATTTTTGGCCCAGGCACGTATCCGGCCGGGCATCAATATGGCGCCAGAATGAAAGCGACTCGGGCAGATTCGACAATTCAGCTCGGTCACCAATCTGAGTCTCTTTCGACCAATCACAAACTTCTTCGAAGTAGTCGACTTCCTCCAACCCTTCAAGCACCGGAGATCCTTCGGCACGTGCAAGCCGGTTTAGACAAAGATAGTTGCTGCGTCCCTTCATGTAGGTAGCAGCGAAACGCCGCGGCAGGATGTTTTGGAGAAACGGAATGTCTTTCTCCATCAACTGTTCTTGAAGATTCTTTGTTCCAGTGGAAATGATCACTCGACCACGTCCGGCCAACGCGGAGGCAACCGCGGGAACTAAATAGGCGAGTGTCTTGCCGGTGCCTGTCCCAGCTTCGACGATAAGATGACGTTGTTCTTCAAAAGCACGCAGAACGGCGCGGGCCATTTCAATCTGGCCAGGTCTATGTTCGTATTCGGGATGAGACTGGGCGATTAGGCCGTCAGGTCCAAAAATTTCTTCCATGAATGTCTATCTAACTAAGAGTCTAGGAACCTCTGATTAAATGCAAGGGGCCTCGTTCGTGTTGTTTGGTGTGATTTCGTGGATCGTTTCCTCCGCCGCAAAAAGAACGATCCACGAAGTCACACCAACAAACACGAATTTTATTAGTCAGTGTCGTGAGCGTTTGAGTATTCGCGAGTGAGATCACGATCTATCCGGTAATTATCGGCTGAGTTTGAACTGCCACTATCCCACGACCCCAAAAAAGAAGCGACTCTTGGCGTGTCCACGTTCCGCTTAGTTTCCGACTTCCCTTCCAAGAGGAATCTGGCAAACGATAACAGTTCCTCCTGAAGCTCTTCTGGTAGCTGATTGAAAACTTCTTCTATCCTGTACTTGTTAACTGCCATCGATCAAACAATACACCCGTCACCCTTAGTCATGAAAGCAGCGAGCCAAGTTACGAAAAAGTTTGGTCGCATCGCCAAATATGAGGACTCTACTGCACAGGAATAACTAGCTTTATTTTCTCGACATCTCCCGTTGCAGGAATCGTAACCGAACCACTTTGCACTTGCTTACCGTTTCGTTCGACGTGAGCTTGTACTGCCGTGCTGACTCCTTCGTAGACGTTCAACTTGAAATGTCCTGGCGAATCCATCGTCGCCGCATACACAACCGGCTCCACGAAGTAGGATACCTTGGCATCTGTGATTAGCGTTCCATCGGAGGTGACTACGGTACCCTCGATAGTCCGATCTCTTGGCAGTTCAGGTACGATGACGTTGTAGTCTTTAATCTCCTGACCGTCGCCAATCTCGATTACTGTGGCCTGAGTCGTATCCAAAACGCCTGGATGATACATGTTCGGAAACGGACGAGTCTGACTCGTTAACCCATCGAATCTGATCTGAAGCTTATACTTACCTGGCGGAATGCGTTTGAAAGAGTAAATGCCATCCTTCTCAGTGTAAGCTGAGTCCCACCAACCCCTATACCTTGGCTTATTCGCCGGGATAATGAAAATCTCAGCCTTCTCAATTGGTACTCCCAGCATATTCTTTACTTGACCTGTCAAACGTCCGTTCGACTCAACTCCAAAGTAGAGAAACTCACATGCTTTGTCTTCCAGAGTAACTGAATGATCATTTTTGCTCGCAGTCATACCTGGAGGTAGGTCTATCGAAACATTATAGGCACCCGGCTTCAGCCCCGAGATGCTGAAATGTCCTTTCGCATCAGATTCAACTTCAAGCTTCTTGTCATCGCCCGTAACAATGATTTTGATGTTGGGCATCGGTTCCGATGAACCATTCCCATCTTCATCCCGTTTAAAACGCATTACATCGCCAAGGATCATTGACCCTGACGATGCTTGTGAAAGCCCTCTCAGGTAAGCCAAGTCTTCCTTCGCTTCTGACAACTGACGAGTACGCGAGCAAATGCTGGTACCAAGACGCCCGTCTTTTTCATCTTTGTATGCGTAAACTAAATACTGTTGTCCTGTACGAAACGGGTAGCCACAGTCGCCACCTCCCCAACCCGTGAACACCAACGCTTCAGTCGAGCCCAAACCCTTAAATGATTCTTCAACCGAGAATTTGACTTCGCGGGAATTGAAATCGTATTGCCCGGTAGTCTTAGCGTTCTTGCTCGACACTACCGTGCCCACAAAAACAGCTGCGGATTTAGAGGTCGCTTCGCAAGGCGGGCCGGGGTTCATACAACTGCAGGCGAACACACTCGCGGCTCCGCTGATTGAAGCAATAATCAGAACGCACCAGGTGAAAAGTTTCTTTGTCATAACTCACACTCACGCAAAGACAACATAAACGTGGGAAAGGTCCGTCGAAACGTGGTCGTATTAGCCATCGCCCCAGTTGGAGCGCGACTCAGATGTACAAAGAAGATCCGGGCAACAACTATTGAGAAGCCGGTGAGAACAACCAGGAAGCAAAACACCAGAAGGAGTGTGAGAGTTCTCTTGCGCAAATTCCTTTTATCTAACAGCGGGTCGAGCGTACGAACCGAGCGAATACAGCTTCGACATTTCGCGTGTCTCCTTAGTGTTTCGTGTTATTTCGTGTAGTTTCGTGGATCGTGTTTCCTGGGGCATAAAGACGATCCACGAATTTACACGAACTCACACGAATTAGAACGAGTTAAGATTCAAACTCAACACAGAGAGACGGTAACTTAGTCAGCCCCGATCGCCTCACGTTCAGACGGCAATGACTTGAGACGCTTAGAATAGAGCGGAAACCTCGCGGTCAAATCCGCCACCCCACGAATAACCTTGTTCTTTACTTCTTCCGATTGCGGAGCATGAATAACTTCGGCGATCAACCTTCCGATCTCTTGCATCTCTGCTTCCTTCATCCCACGAGTGGTGACAGCCGGTGTACCGATACGCAGCCCAGAAGCAACAAATGGTTTGTTCTGATCAAAAGGAATCGTGTTCTTGTTAACCGTGATCAGCGCTGCCTCAAGAGCCTTCTCTGCGTCTTTGCCAGTTATCCCTTTACCGTCCATCCATACGTCCACGAGCATCAGATGATTGTCGGTACCGCCCGACACGAGTCGAAGTCCATGTTCCTGAAGCTCACTCGCGAGCGCTTTCGCATTCTTGAGAATCTGCTTTTGATATTCCTTAAACTCGTCCCTCAACGCCTCGCCAAAAGCGACAGCCTTAGCTGCAATAATATGAACAAGCGGTCCACCCTGAACACCGGGAAACAGTTTTCGATCGATCTCTTTCGCGTGCTCTTCTTTGCAGAGAATCAAACCACCGCGTGGTCCTCGCAAAGTTTTGTGCGTCGTCGTCGTCACGTAGTCGGCATGCGGAACTGGTGATGGATGAAGTCCTGCAGCTACAGGACCTGCGATGTGGGCGATGTCCGCAAACACGCGGGCCCCAATGCTCGCGGCAATTTCTCCGATTCGTTTGAAGTCAATTATGCGCGGATAGGCAGAAGCACCGCACACCAGTAACTTGGGACGATGCTCCTCTGCAATTCTCTGCAACTCATCGTAGTCGATCTGTTCCGTCTCTTTTGAAACTCCATAGTCAGCGACTTTGTAACTCAAACCCGAAAAGTTCATCGGATGCCCGTGAGTTAAATGGCCACCATGCGACAGGTTCATTCCGAGTATCTGATCGCCATACTGAATCGCTGCCAGGTACACAGTCATGTTTGCCTGTGCGCCACTGTGGGGCTGAACATTCGCATGGTCCGCGCCAAATAGTTCCTTAGCGCGATCGATGGCTGTTTGCTCAACAACATCTGTCCATTCGCAACCGCCGTAGTAGCGTTTGCCGGGGTACCCCTCAGCATACTTATTTGTAAACACAGACCCGGCAGCCTCTAGCACTGCTTCACTAACAAAGTTCTCGGAAGCAATAAGTTCAAGTCCATTTGCCTGGCGAGCAACTTCGTGATCGATGGCGTTGGCGATTAGCGGGTCAACTTCAGAGAGTGATGCGTTGCGAGAATCAGACATTGGAATATTGGCCTTTAGTTTTAGTTTAGGTTATTTGGCTGGCGCGTTGGCTTGTTCAATTGCGCTGATCTTTTTTACGCGCTCCGCATGGCGTCCACCCTGGAAGGCGGCGTCGAACCAAGCGCGGACGATCTTTGGAATCTCACCTTGAGGCGTCGTGCGCGCTCCGATAGCCAACACATTGGCATCATTATGCTGGCGGGCAAGTCTCGCAGTTTCTTCCGACCATGCTACTGCGGCGCGAACACCAGGTACTTTGTTAGCGGTAATCGCCATCCCGGTCCCAGATCCACAAACAAGTACACCCTGATCGACACTTCCTTGTGCGACCTGTTCAGCGACCTTTTGCGCAAAGTCAGGATAGTCAACCGATGACTCTGACAGCGTTCCCAAGTCTTCAAAACCGATTCCGAGCTCAGTTAACAAGGGTTTGAGCTTCTCCTTCTCGGAGAAGCCTGCATGGTCGCTCGCGATAGCGATTTTCATGTCGCAGTGTACCTTTAAGAATTAATCAGAAGTAATGTGATGGTACATCACGCTGTTAGAGCCCGCAAACGACAACGAGATCAACCATAGATCGAACCACAAATCACAGGTTCTAAGGTGATCGAGAGCTCAAAAGTTCTGATCTATTCCATCCGCCTTATCCGTGTCCGATGAAGATTTGCGTAAGTTGTTGTTGCTGGGTGAGAATGCCTTAGCAGTCTTAGTTCAAGGTCCGATACAAAGTTAACTACGTCAAACAAACTATGCGCTGGTCACAATTTTTCATCCCAACCCTTCGAGAAGATCCGGCTGACGCCGAAGTCGTCTCCCATAAACTCCTGCTGCGCGCCGGTGTGATTCGTCAACTGTCGGCAGGCATTTATTCCTATCTCCCGTTGGGCCAGCGAATCGCCCTCAAGGTCATGCAGATCCTGCGTGAAGAAATGAATGCCATTGGCGGTCAGGAATTCTATCTGCCCGCAATGCATCCGGCAGAGCTCTGGCAGGAGTCCGGACGCTGGCAAGCGATCGGCGACGACATGTTCCGCTTAAAAGATCGGAAAGGTGCGGACTTGTGTTTGGGAATGACTCACGAAGAAGTCTTCACCAGCATCGCGCGGAACGAACTTCGCTCCTACAAACAACTGCCCCAGGTTTGGTATCAGATTCAGATCAAGTTTCGCGACGAAGCGCGTCCAAAATCGGGCTTGATGAGACTTCGCACGTTCATCATGAAAGACGCGTACACGTTCGACATTGATCGCGCAGGCCTGGATAAATCATTTGCTGATCAGCGTGAGGCGTACAAGCGAATCTTCACTCGTTGTGGGATTCAGTTCTTAATCGTAGAAGCTTCATCAGGTGCAATGGGTGGTTCAGAGTCTAACGAGTTCATGGCGCGAACGCCTGCCGGTGAAGACCTGATCGTTAATTGTGCGAAGTGTGGCTACGCTGCGAACCTGGAGAAGGCGACATCCAGATTACCGGCGGTTCAAGACGGTGATGGCCTTGCCGCGCCCGAGGAATTCCCAACTCCCGGTGTTCGAACGATTGAGGATCTGACAACATTTCCTGGCGGTGCCGAGGCGTCGCGACAAATCAAGTCGCTGGTGTTTGTGGCAACTCAAGGAGAACAGCAACAACCGGTGCTCGTGCTTCTTCGAGGTGATCACCAACTGCATGAAACAAAACTTGCTGACAGTTTGCGAGCTACCGCAGTGCGCCCGGCGCATCCTGAAGAGATTCGAGATCTACTCGGCGCAAGCGCCGGAAGTCTTGGTGGCGTTGGCGCTAAGGAAAAAGCGAAGTCTGCCAAAGTTGATTTGAAAATCGTCGCCGACTCATCACTTAGGGAACGACGGAATATGACCACGGGCGCCAACAATGACGATCATCACCTTCGTGGTGTTGATATCGCGCGTGACATTCTGGTGGATGAATGGCTTGAACTGCGAACCGTTGAGTCAGGTGAAGGCTGTCCGCGCTGCGAGACGGGCGTGCTTGAAGTTTTCAAAGGAATGGAGATTGGTCACATCTTTAAACTCGGAACGAAATATTCCGAATCGATGGGGGCCACCGTGCTTAATCAAGACGGTAAACCTGTTCCGATCGTAATGGGAAGTTACGGTATTGGAGTCGAGCGAATCATTACTGCTGCGGTCGAACAACTTCACGACGCGGATGGCATCGTCTGGCCGAAGGCGCTCGCACCGTTTGATGTTGTCGTCACTGTGACAAACATGAAACAGGATGAGTTGCGAGAAGCTGGAGAAAAACTCTACGGCGATCTCCAACGTGCGGGCCTCGAAGTCTTGTTGGATGATCGAGACGAACGAGCCGGCGTGAAGTTTAAAGACGCGGATTTGATCGGTATTCCTTATCGCGTCACCCTTGGCAAAAAGGTTGGCGATGGTGTGGTTGAACTTTTTGATCGTAAAGCGAAAACAAATGTCGACGTGAAGTTGAGCGAAGTAGCGGGGCAAGTTCAGAAACTCATACAGGCACAGTCGTAGAGCCAAGCTGCCCTTTAGTGACGTCCTACCAGTAAGGGCGCGCTCTTCTGGGACCGCAGGCGTCCTCGCCTGCACTTGTCGCCACAGAAACGTCCTGAGTTGAGCTGGCAGGCGAGGACGCCTGCGGTCCCAGAAGAGCGCGCCCATTACTGGTAAGGCGTCACTAAAGGGTATCGCTAGGAAGGAAGCACTAGCCCAACATGAACGATGGTATTGAATCAATCATCCAGATAGTCGCTCTCCTTTTCTTTCTCGGACTGATGCTGGTGCCATTCGCTGCCTTCTTTGTTTACGTCTTTTATCAAAACAGCAAACGAAAGCGGATCCGTGAACGTGCGCAAACTGCCTACGGACATATGATCGGCAACCAGATCGCCCTGGCTGTTCGTTATTGCTCAGAACCTCGCTTTAGATCCTGGTTCAAAATCTTCCCCTGGGAAGGCACTGGGTTATTAGTACCTTCGAAAGGGGTGATCACGTTTGTCGGTGAGAAACTCAATGGCACTCCGCTCAACATTCAGTTTGGTCGTGAAAGTGCGACGGTAATCTGGTTGGGCAAATGCCCATGGCCAAATGGAGCGGTGTCCTGGTTTGCAATTGATACACAAGGCAGCAAACACTATTTCACTTCCGAAACCGGCGCTTTCGTTTTTGGCTCAGACAAGTCCACTAAAGAGGCGTATGATCAATCGCAAACAAGCTTCGGCATAGCGCCTAGAGACAGTTGAAACTATTGCTATACTCGAATTCCATGAAGTTACGTTCCCCGGTCTCTACTGTTCTTCACATCGCCATCTTCGCTTGCGTTCTTCCGCACACGTTCTTCGCAACCTCTGTGTTCTCTGCTCCATTGAGGTCAGTACCACTACGCGGTAGCGTATGGCTAACTACCTCCAACTCCTTGGGTTCATTAGATACAAGCCACACGCTACCGCGCAGTGGTACTGACATCTTATTAACGCAGGATCTTCTTCCCGAACTAGTCCGACGAATTAAGCCATCCGCCGTTGCCATCGAAACATTCGACTCACACAACGAGAAGTTATCTCGAGGCAGTGGTTTCTTCATCGAGAATGACCGGATTGTTACCAACCGGCATGTCATTGAAGGAGCATATCGTGCGGAGATTCACTCATCGACCGGCACCGTCTATCCGGTGAGGGGTGTTCTCGCTATCGATGCTGAAGGCGATATCGCCGTACTTAAAATCGACTCGCCAACAACCTACGTTAGACCTTTGCCGCTGGATAAGACTTCACCTCAAGAGGGCGAGAGTGTCGTTGTGATCGGAAATCCACTCGGACTCGAAGGCAGTGTTACCAATGGAATTGTTTCGGCTGTCCGCGACATTCCGACGTTTGGCCGCATCATTCAGATCACCGCTCCGATCTCGTCTGGCTCGAGTGGTAGTCCGGTAGTAAACATGCACGGCCAGGTTATCGGTATCGCAACTTTGCAGATCACCGGTGGACAGAGTGTTAACTTTGCCATTCCGTCAGAACGTATTTCTCAACTTCAAATAGGCGCGCCGATGACGTTAGCGGAACTAGTCGTCGCCAGTGGTCGAAACAAACGTGCTAAAGCGGTTCAGTTCTTTCGGGACGGTTTGAGCTTTCTTTCGAAAGACGATTGCGAGAAAGCGCTCGTTGCGTTTGAAAAGGCTCTGGAGTCTGACAGCAACTATGCCGAAGCCTGGGCACAGAGTGGGTTCTGCAACGAAAAACTTGGCAAGCATGGAGAAGCACTTGAGGCGTCGAAGAAGGCTGTCAGCCTCAGACCGTCTGCGGAGTCGTACTTCAACATCGGACTCGCGAACTTTTATCTCAAGCAATACAAAGATGCCGCCGACGGTTACCGTCAAGCCATCCGACTTGACCCGTACAATTCTGCCGATGCGTATTACGCGCTGGGTCTTGTCTATCGCGATTGGGGAAAACCTGACGAGGAGATTCAGGCCTACAAGCAGGCGATCAAACTGCGCCCAGACTACACGATTGCTTACGAACGTCTTGGCTCACGCTATTTACGTTCAAAGAAATTCGCTGAAGCCGTTGAAGTGTTTCGACAACTTTCGACGATGAAGCCAGGAGACGCTGTCGCCCCAAACAACCTGGGTGAAGCGTACGTTGAATTGAACAAGCTCACCGAGGCTCAGGAATCGTTTCGACAGGCGATCCGTCTAAAACCCGACTTTGCCAAAGCCTATTACAATCTCGGCAAGTGCCTGTTGACGATGGGCAATCGCGACGGCGCGTTAGAGCAATACAACATCCTGCAGAATATCGATCAAGATTGGGC
>Ga0207675_100006953_pt1 | contig 10701 bp, 6 predicted proteins | sample KBSSwiS42_FD_184305 | JGI IMG/M metagenome (GOLD analysis project Ga0207675, IMG submission 184305) | Switchgrass rhizosphere microbial communities from Kellogg Biological Station, Michigan, USA - KBS Switchgrass S4-2 (SPAdes) (version 2) | ecosystem: Host-associated > Plants > Roots >...
TGCCATGAATGGCGGCCCCATCGCGATGGCGCCGGCCTCGATGCCTTTCAGCGCCGATTCGTCGCCGATCACGAACAGGATGACCGTCACCAGCGCGATCATGACCAGCCAGATCACCTGCTGGACGCCGAGATATTCGATCAGGACCTCTTCGACCTGCTCGCGGGTCATGTCGGGATTGCGGTTGGGGTTGAGCAGGGTCGCCTCGCTCGCGATCACCGTGCCCTCGCCGTCCACGTCGATGCCGCCGCCTTCCAGCACCAGGTTGTGCGAGTAGGCCTTCATCTCGAGGTGCTTCAGGATCTCTTCCGCCACCTTGGCGTCGCGCTCGTGATCCTCGTAGCGGAAGCCCCAGGCGTTCCAGCGCCAAGTGACGCCGGCGACACCCTTCGACTTGTTCATCAGGAAAGTCGGGCCGTAGTCGCGGATCCAGCAATCGTCATGCGTCAGCGACACCTGCGCCACGCCGTTCGCGGTCAGCAGCGAGACCTCCGCCACGTTCTTCGGCTTGGTGACGATGGTGACCGGCTCGAACCGTGCGATGGTGTTGGCGATTTCAGCAACGACGTCGCGGGCACCGTCCAGATGCTCGCCCCAGGTCTCCGACCGGCTCGGCCAAGCCATCCAGCACCGATCGTGTGGCACCCATTCGGCCGGCATCGAAAAGCCGTCGGCCAACGGATTGCTCATGGGCGTCCCTGTATCAAGCCTCGTGTCTCCAGCCTGCCGGTTGCTTCCGGGGTCATCTCAAGGCGGCGCAAGTCTACCAGTTTGCCCGGCGGGCGCTAGTGGCTACTGGCCGACCTTCTTGAGCGGCAGGTCAAGCCTGATACTCAGTTCCTTCAGGCGTGCCGGCGGCACTTCCGTCGGCGCCTGCATCAACAGGTCTTCCGCCCGCTGATTCAGCGGGAAGGCAATGACTTCGCGGATATTCTTCTCGTCCGCCAACAGCATGACAATCCGGTCGATGCCCGGCGCCGAGCCACCATGCGGCGGTGCACCAAACTTGAAGGCATTCAGCATGCCGCCGAACTTGTTTTCGACCTCGCTCGCCGGATAACCGGCGATCTCGAAGGCCTTGTACATGATCTCCGGCAGATGGTTGCGGATGGCGCCCGACGACAGCTCGACGCCGTTGCACACGATGTCGTACTGGAACGCGTTGATGGTCAGCGGATCTTTATTCAGTAGTGCGTCCATTCCGCCCTGCGGCATGGAGAACGGGTTGTGGCTGAACTCGATCTTCTTGAGCTCCTCGTTGTACTCGTACATCGGGAAGTCGACGATCCAGCAGAACTCGAACCGCTTGGTATCGATCAGCTGCAGCTCCTCGCCCAGGCGGGTGCGGACCGTGCCGGCGAACTTGGCTGCGATGTCCTTCTTGTCACAGGCGAAGAACACGGCATCGCCGTCCTTGGCACCACTCGCGGCCTTGATGGCCGCAACGCGCGCTTCGTCCAGGTTCTTGGCGATCGGGCCCTTGGCGCCGGCCGCTTCAAAGATGATGTAGCCGAGGCCGCCAGCGCCCTGGCTGCGCGCCCATTCGTTCAGCTTGTCGAAGAAGCTGCGCGGTTTCGATCCGGCGCCCGGCGCGGGAATCGCACGCACGATCGAACCGCCCTCGATCGCCTTGGCGAAGATGCCGAAGCCGGAGCCGCGGAACGGCTCGGTCACGTCGGCGATCACGATCGGGTTGCGCAAGTCGGGCTTGTCGGAGCCGTATTTCAGCATCGACCGCTCGAACGGGATGCGCGGGAATGGCAGCGACGACACCTTGCGGTCGCCAGCGAATTCCTCGAACACACCATGCAGCACCGGCTCGATGGTGTTGAAGACGTCTTCCTGCGTGACGTACGACATCTCGAAGTCGAGCTGGTAGAACTCGCCCGGCGAACGGTCGGCGCGGCTGTCCTCGTCGCGGAAGCAGGGCGCGATCTGGAAATAGCGGTCGAAGCCGGCCACCATCAGCAGCTGCTTGAACTGTTGCGGCGCCTGCGGCAGCGCGTAGAACTTGCCCGGATGCAGGCGTGCCGGCACCAGGAAGTCGCGCGCGCCTTCCGGCGAGGACGAGGTCAGGATCGGGGTCTGGAACTCGGTGAAGCCGGACTCGATCATGCGGCGGCGGATCGATGAGATCACGCGAGAGCGCAGAACGATGTTGGCGTGCACCCGATCGCGGCGCAGGTCGAGGAAACGGTAGCGCAGGCGGATTTCCTCGCCGGCGTCCTCGTCGCTGTTGACCTGCAGCGGAACCACATCCGACACCGACTGGATGGTGTATTCGGTGATCTGCAACTCGATCTCACCGGTCGGCAGTCGCGGATTCGCGGTCTCGGCCGGGCGCTTCACGACCTTGCCGGTGACCGTGACGACACTCTCGACCCGGGTCTGCTCGACCGACTTGAACAGGGGCGACGAGACATCGAGCACGCACTGGGTGAGGCCGTAATGGTCGCGCAGGTCGATGAAGACCAGGTTGCCATGATCGCGCTTGCGATGGACCCAGCCGGAGAGCCGGACCTGCTGGCCGACATCGGCCAATCGGAGCGCGCCGCAAGTGTGCGTGCGGTAGGCGTGCATGGCGAATTTCCTCAAAGATTCCAAGGTTTCGGCGCGAGAAGCCACGGAAAGCCGGGATTTGTCAAGACTGCGGCGGGCGGGGCCGGCCCCCGCCCTTTCCAGACCCCGGCAAACCCGCTATAGCATCGGGGAATCATGGTTCGTCAGTCTTCTGCAGATCCCCAGTTGATCACGAAATCCGAGGACCTGGCCGAGTTTTGCGGCTCCTTGGTGCATGCGCCGTTCATCACCATCGATACCGAGTTCCTGCGCGAAAAGACCTATTGGCCGATCCTCTGCCTGGTGCAGATCGCGGGCCCGGAGACCGACCAGGTGGCGGCAATCGATACCATGGCGCCGGGCCTGGACCTTGCGCCGCTGGCCGCGCTGCTGAAAGACACCAAGATCACGAAGGTCTTCCATGCCGCGCGGCAGGATGTGGAAATCTTCTTCCGCATGACCGGCGCCATCCCCAAGCCGATCGTCGACACCCAGGTGCTGGCGATGGTGTGCGGGTTCGGCGATGCGGCGAGCTACGAGACGCTGGCCGGCAAGCTCGCCAACGTGCGCCTGGACAAGCTGGCGCGCTTCACCGACTGGGCGCGCCGGCCGCTCTCGGCGCGGCAACTCGACTATGCGCTGTCGGACGTCATCCACCTGCGCGGCATCTATCAGAAGCTGCACGAAAAGGCCGAGAAGACCGGACGCCTCGACTGGATCGACGACGAGATGGCGCTGCTGACCGATCCGGCCACCTACGAGTTCAATCCGGAGAATGCCTGGAAGCGGCTGAAGACGCGCTCGGAGAAGCCGCGTTTCCTCGCCGTGTTGAAAGAGGTCGCAGCCTGGCGCGAGCGCGAGGCGCAAAGCCGCGACGTGCCGCGCAACCGCGTGCTGAACGACGAGAACATCGTCGAGATCGCGGCGCACGTGCCGGAGACGGCCGAGGCGCTGGCGCAATGCCGCGGCTTGACCCGCGGCTTTGCCGAGAGCCGCAACGGCGAGGCGATCCTGGCGGCGGTGCAGCGCGGGCTCGCCATTCCCGACAGCGAAGCGCCGAAGCTGCCGCCGCGACCGGACATTCCCTCCGGCCTCGGGCCGCTGATCGATCTGTTGCGCGTGCTGCTGAAGCTGCGGTGCGACGAGTTCGAGGTGGCGCAGAAGCTGATCGCGAATTCCTCCGACCTGGAACGCATCGCCGCCGACGACCACGCCAAGGTGCCGGCGCTCAAGGGCTGGCGCCACAAGGTGTTCGGCGAGGAAGCGCTGGCGCTGAAGCACGGCAAGCTGGCGCTGACCGCCAAGGGGCGGTCGATCAAGATCATCTCGCTCGAGTAGCGGCGCACCAACATTCGCCGCCCACTCATTCGTCATGGTCGCGCTTGGCGCGACCATCCACGAGTTTGCCTGCGGTAGCGCGCTTTTGCCCAACGAAACTCGTGGATGGTCGGACCAAGTCCGACCATGACGAAAAAGAGCGTACGCTGCGGCTGGGCTAGACGATCTGCACGGCCTTGTCGAATGCGTGCCCCACGGTGTCGAGACGGCGTTGCACCGCTTCACCGAACAGCAGGCGGGACTCTTCCGGCAGGTGCAGGCAGATCTTGCCGTCCTTCTTGTAGAGCCGGGTCTGGTTCAACATCGCAAGCGTGCCGCCGCTCAGCGAATACGCCAGGCGAATGACCGCGCCGACGCGCCAGGCGAAGGTCACATCCTCGTCCTTCACCAGCGGCATGAACGGGTCGGCGTAGTGCGTCTCGTCGAGGTCGGCGCCGTAGCGGATCGCCATGGCGAGGGCGAGGATCACGCGCTCGCCGTGGTCGATGCCGGCGACCGGCATGCGGAGCACGCGCATGAAGGCCTGCTCGGAGCGGTAGTCGGGATGCTCGCGCCAGCCGAGGTCGGAGAGCAGGCACGCCGCCTCGCGCAGCCGCGCGCGCGTTTCGTCATCGTCCGAGAACAACGGCGAGATCCAGCTGTCGATCGCATCGCTGATGGATTCGAACCGACCGTCGAGGCCGGCGAAATCGGCGCAGCCGACCAGCAGCGGATCGGCTTCCTGATCCCCGGAGTTGAGCTTGGCGAACAGGCAGCCTTCGCGCAGGCCGTAGGCGGAGAACAGGGTCCGGTCCGGCTTCGCGGCGCGCAGGAGGCGCTCCATGATCAGCGCGCCGTACGGCAGCACGTCGATGCGGCGCTTGGAGATGCCTTCGAGCGAGGTCAGGCTGCGCTTGCCCAGACGGCTCACAACGCGCGCCAGATCTTCCGCCGGACGCCGGCCGATGCGGTATTCGTGGATCACATGCAGCGGATAGTGCGTCTGATCCATGTGGATCTTGGCAAGGGTGCGCCAGGTGCCGCCGACCGGATAGAAGGTGCGGCCCTTCACCTCCTGCAGCCAGTCGAGCTCCTCCAACTGACGGTCGATGATCTTCTGCGCGGCGTCGAGATCACCGTCGGTCGCCTCGACTAGGCGCAAGGGACCGATCGGCAATGTGACCTGCTGCGCGATCTTGCCTTTGTTGAGCAGTACCAGCTCGAGGCTGCCGCCGCCCAAGTCGCCCATCAGGCCGTCGGCATTGGGAACACCCGCGAGGACGCCGAGCGCGGACAGCTTGGCCTCCTCCTCGCCCGAGATCACGCGTACGGCGACGCCGGTGGCGCGTTCGATTTCCTTGGCGAATTCCTTGCCGTCCTTGGCGTCGCGCACGGCGGCGGTCGCCAGCATCTCGACATCCGTGACGTTCATCGCGCGCGTCAGCGCGACAAAGCGGCGGATGTTGATCAGCGCTTCCTTGCGGCCGTCGGCATTCAGCTTGCCGGTGCGCTCCAGCCCCTTGCCCAGGCCGGGCAGCGCTTTCTCGTTGAAGATCGGAACCAGACTGCGCGAACGCTTGTCATAGACCACGAGACGAACGGAGTTCGATCCGACGTCGATGACCGCGACCCGCCCGGGCTTTGCCGCCTTGGCGATCGCGGCTGCTTGCCGCAGCGTTGCCGTCAATGAATCAGCCCTTCAACAAATTGAGCTTGGGAGTCTTGGCACGCTTCTTAAGCGCTGAACCGCGTCCCGACAAGCTCGGATTTGTCATGAAGTAATGATGCGCGCTGAACGGCGGGTCCTCGCCCGGTTCGACACGGTGATACTTCCCGTTCGAATCGGAAACAAAGCTTTGCATGTTGTCCTTGAGATTCGCGATCATGATCTGGTCGAGAATCTGCTGATGCACGGTCGGGTTCTCGATCGGCAGCAGCGTCTCCAGCCGGCGGTCCATGTTGCGCGGCATCCAGTCGGCCGAGGAGATGAAGATCTTGGCCTGCCGCGACGGCAGCACCTGGCCGGCGCCGAAGCACACGATGCGCGAATGCTCGAGGAAGCGGCCGATGATGCTCTTGACCCGGATGTTCTCGGACAGGCCGGGGATGCCGGGGCGCAGGCAGCAGACGCCGCGCACCACCAACTCGATCTTCACGCCGGCCTGGCTCGCGCGGTAGAGCGCATCGATCAGCTCGCCGTCCACCAGCGAGTTCAGCTTGACCCAGATGCTGCCCGGCCGGCCGGCCTTCACATGCTCGATCTCGTCGTTGATGAGGCGGAGCAACGTCGGCCGCAGGGTGATGGGCGCGAACGCGACCTTTTCCGTGCTCTCGGGCGTCGCATAGCCGGTCATGTAGTTGAACAGCCGCGCCGCGTCGTGGCACAGGCCCGGATCGCAGGTGAAGAAGCTGAGGTCGGTGTAAATCTTCGCCGTGATCGGATGATAGTTGCCGGTGCCGAAGTGGACATAGGAGCGCAGCGTGCCGGACTCGCGCCGCATGACCATCGAGACCTTGGCGTGAGTCTTCAGTGCCACGAAACCGTAAACCACCTGCACACCGGCGCGCTCCAGATCGCGCGCCCAGCGGATGTTGGCGGCCTCGTCGAACCGCGCCTTCAGCTCGACCAGCGCGGTGACCGACTTGCCGGCCTCGGCCGCCTCGATCAGCGCCTTGACGATCGGGCTGTTCTCGCTGGTGCGATAGAGCGTCTGCTTGATGGCGACCACGTTGGGATCGCGCGCGGCCTGCAGGATGAACTGCACCACCACGTCGAAGCTCTCGTACGGGTGATGGACGACGATGTCCTTTTGCCGGACCGCGGCGAAGCAATCGCCGCCCATGTCGCGGATGCGCTCCGGGAAGCGCGGGTTGAACGGCGAGAACTTGAGATCCGGCCGCTCATCGACGATCAGCTTCGAGGTGCTGGCAAGGCCGATCAGGCCCTCGAGCGGGAACACGTCGGCGCGGTCGGCATCGAGCTCGTCGATCACGAAGGCGAGCAGGTCCTCCGGCATCTCGGCATTCACCTTGAGGCGGATGACGGTGCCGCGGCGGCGCTGCTTGAGCGCGGATTCGAAATGGCGGACCAGGTCTTCGGCCTCTTCCATGATCTCGATTTCGCTGTCGCGGATCAGGCGGAAGTGGCCCTTGCTGATGACCTCGAACTGCGGGAACAGCCGGTCGAGATAGAGGCCGGCCATGTCCTCGATCGTGAGGAAGCGGATGTTCTTCGGGTCCGTGCCCGGCAGCCGGATGAAGCGCGGCAGCTGTGAGGGCAGCGGCAGCAGCGCGCGCATCATCTTGCCGTCGCTCGCGCGCCGCAGCTCCAGCGCCAGCGCGAAGCCCTGGTTCGGCATGAAGGGGAACGGATGCGCCGGGTCGACCGCCATCGGGGTCAGGACCGGGAAGATCTGGTCCAGGAAAAAGGTGTCCAGCCAGCTCTTGTCCGCCCCAGTCAGCTCGCCGGGATCGATCACGGCGACGCCCGCCTCGCGCAGCAGCTGGCGCAGGTTGCGCCAGTGGGCCTGCTGGTTGCGCATCAGCTCGCCGCTGCGCCGGGTGATGGCGGCCAACTGCTGGGCCGGGGTCAGGCCATCGGTGCTGGTGACCGAGACGCCGGCCCGGATCTGGCCGCGCAGGCCGGCGACCCGCACCATGTAGAATTCGTCGAGGTTGTTGGCGGAGATCGACAGGAACCGCAGCCGCTCGAACAGGGGGTGGTTGGGGTTGCCCGCCTCGTCCAGCACGCGCTCATTGAACGCGAGCCAGGACAGCTCGCGATTGATGAAGCGGTTGGGCGAGTTCATCTCGATCTTGGGCGGTGACAGGTCTGCTGCAGCGTCGTCCACGGCTTGCTCTCCATTCGGGCCGCCCGGCCTGGCGGGGGCCATCTTGTCGGTCTCGATCATAATCCGGCCGATTCCATCGACGCTAAGGCCCATCCATGACACTTATGTGACATGCTCGCTTTTGCCATCATATAACAGGATTTGCCATAGTTGGACCTTGTTCCGGTCATCCCCCGGGGGCAAGTATAGCGCCAATCAAGCGGCTCAAATGCCGCCCCGGGGACGTAGGCTTTACCTGTGCCAAAACGACTGATCCTGCTGCGCCACGCCAAATCGGCGTGGGACAATCCCAGCATCGCCGATTTCGAACGACCGCTGTCGAACCGCGGCCGCAAGGCGGCGCCGCTGGTGGGCGCCTATCTCGGCCGGCGCGGGCTGGTGCCTGGGCTGGTACTGACCTCCTCCGCCAAGCGGGCGGTCGAGACCCTAGATCTGGTGAGCGCCGGCTGGCAGATCAAGCCGACCGTCCGCAAGCTGAAGAGCCTCTATCTCGCCATGCCGCGCGAGATGCTGCGGCGGGTCCAGGCGGTCGGCAAGGAGCCGGACTGCGTCATGCTGGTCGGCCACAACCCCGGCATCGCCGACCTCGCCAACTGGCTGTGCAGCCAGGGCAAGGCGGAGCCGCGCGCCAACCTCGCGCGCAAGTTCCCGACCGGCGCTGTCGCGGTGATCGACTTCGATGTCGACGACTGGGCCGAGGTCGATGCGGAAGCCGGCAATCTCGTCGAGTTCGCGACACCGAAGCAGATCGAGCACGGCGACTAGGTTCGCTTCGCTGAATGCTCCAGCCGCTTCAGCGGTGCGAGCGCCAGAACCGCTTGGTCTCCGAGAACTCCGCCCAGACTTCCTGAAATTGCCCGACCTTGCCGTGGACGGCATGCGCCTGCCAGCCGATCACCAGGCCCTGGATGCGCTGCAGATCGCTGATCTCCATCGCGCTTTCCATGCCGGCGCGCTCCACCAGCTGCCGGATCAAGTGCCGACCGACCGCGCCGTCGTTGACTGCGCCCAGGCAATCCTGCAGGTCCGACAGGCTATCCAGGAACCGCTTGGTCGCCTTTGGCTTGTAGAGCGAGGAGAAGGCCAGTGCGACATAGCGCAGCTTCTTGCCAAAGATGCGCAGGCGATGCAGCTCCGCGTCGGGCAGCTCTGCCCAGCGTTCGCCCAGCTTCATCAGGCGCTTGTAGCGCGTTTGCAGCAGGTGCTCGGCGAAATTCTTGACCGGCGTATCGAGAAGCGGCCCGGCAAGCGCATGACGCCAAGCGCCGTTGTGCAGGCCCTGGAACAGTTGCAGCTGCATCGCGGCGTAGCGCGGATTGTGCAGCGCCTGGATCGCTTCGCGTCGGGCAGCGGCGCGCTCCTCGTTTGCGACCTGCAGAAAGCGCTGGAACGGCTCGTCGTTCGGCAGGTGCGATGACATCTGCGACAATGTCTCCAGCACCAGCACGTCGAGATCGCGGGCCGGGCCGCAAGCGCGCTGGGCCCAACGCAGGTCGATCGACCAGGCCGCATGCACGGTATCGTCGATCAGCTCGCGATAGGCCCCGACGATCGCGCGCAAGCGGCGCAGCGCCACGCGGAACTGGTGGATTGCCTCGACCGCGCCGGTCGCCAGCATCGCGGCTTCGTTGGCCTGCATCTGTGCCACGCAGTTGGTCACGATCTTCTCGAACGCGACCGCAACCGTGTCCTCGTCGCTCAGCTTGACCGGCGTCGCCTTCTGCGGCTGCGCGGTCGAGGAGTCGGCGAGCGCGTAGCCGCGCGCCGCCTTGGTGGCGTGGCCGAGGCGGAACGGCACGATGTCCAGCAACTCTTCCGCCGCGCCCCACAGATCGACCCGATCGCCGCCCTTGAGCTCGATCTCCAGCTCATGGATCGCCTCCTCGCGGTCGCCGGCGCGAATGCTGCCGCGATCCCACGACACCTCGATCTCGGACGTGCGGTACGGCAGCGTCCAGGAGGTGCGCTCGAAATTGGTGAAGAACACCGGCTGCAGGCGCGGCCAGACCTCTCCGCGCAGCTCGCGCGCCAGGGTGCGGTCGCTGACCTTGGCGAGACTTGGCATATCGCTCGGCAGCTCGGCCTCCAGCTCGCGATAGGTTTGCAAGCCGAGCGCGCCGCTGTTGGGCACCTTCAAGGTCTGGATTCGCTTGCCGCCGATCTCGCGCACGCGCAGGGCCATGCCGCGCTTAGCCAGGTCGCGCTCCGCCGTGTCGAAATAGACGTTCCGGAGGATCTTCTTGACCCCTCGGGAGCGCAGATTCGGCTTCAGGCGGGTCAGCAATTGATGCGAATCGACGCCGTGGAGCATCGGCGGCAATTGCAGCTTCAGCTCCGTCTCGATCGGCATGCCGTCCCCGTGTACTTTCTCCTTTGTGGCGGGCACCATAAAGGGCAGCCTCCGCGCAAGAAAGTTACAGAACAGCGTCACTTATGTGACAATTATCGGTCAGCAGATCGGATATTAGGTCACAAGCGCGTGAAGGGCCAGACGCCGCGTGTCGCAGTCGGCGCGCGGCTGTTAATGTAACTCCGTCAGTGACTTATTGGTTTCAGTGTCGTCAATCAGAAAGCGGGAGCAGGCCAGATGAAGGGACGCATCACGAAGCTTGGCGCCATCGCCCTTGCCACGGCGATCGGTTTTGCCACCGTCGCCACCTTGGTACAAGCGGCAGATCCGATCACCGAACGCCGGGAAGCCATGAAAGGCAACGGCGCGGCCATGAAGGCGATCAACGAGGCGTTGAAGAACGGTGGCTCGGCAGCCGACCTCGCTCCGCACGCCGCGAAGATCCACGACACGGCGATGAAGGTGGCGACCTTGTTCCCCGCCGGCACGGACCAGCCACAGGGCAAGGACCCGGGCCAGACCATGGCCAAGGCGGAAATCTGGCAGACGCCGGACGAGTTCGCCGCGGCGGTCAAGAAGTTGCAGGATGACCCAGCCATGCTCCAGACCGCAGTTGCGGGCGGC
>Ga0207675_100006954_pt1 | contig 10701 bp, 14 predicted proteins | sample KBSSwiS42_FD_184305 | JGI IMG/M metagenome (GOLD analysis project Ga0207675, IMG submission 184305) | Switchgrass rhizosphere microbial communities from Kellogg Biological Station, Michigan, USA - KBS Switchgrass S4-2 (SPAdes) (version 2) | ecosystem: Host-associated > Plants > Roots >...
CTGCGAGTACGGCACGACCGGATCGGCGTCGCCGTGCAACGTCAGGACCGCGGGCGCGCCCTTGGCGACATAGGTGAGCGGCGAAACGTACGCGGCGCGCGCCGGCGCGTCGGGCGCCGTGCCCATCCACCCGACGGCGAAGTCGCGTGGGTGCGGCGGCGCGAGCAGCTCGGCCACGTCGACGATGCCGAAAAAATTGATGACCGCAGCCACCGCCAGCGGCTCGTTGCCCGGGCACAGACCGTCGAACCCTGCGCTGGAAGGCGCCATCGCCGCCATCAGCGCCAGGTGCGCGCCGGCGGAGCTGCCCACCAGCACCACGCGGGCCGGATCGAACCCGTATTGCGGCGCATGCCGGACCACCCAGCGCAGCGCGCAGCGGCTGTCCTGGACGGCCGCTGGCGCCGGAGCGACGCGCGCAACCCGGTAGTCGACGTTGACGACCGCGAACCCCATCGCCAGGTACGGCAGGACGTCGAGAGCGATCTCGTCCTTGCTGCCCGTGACCCAGCCGCCGCCGTGGAAGATCACCGCGGTCGGCAGCACGCCGGTCGGGCGGCGCGGAACGTAGACGTCCAGCTTCCCGTTCCAGTTCCCCACCGAAAGGTAGATGACGTCCGGCTCGACGCGGTACCGCGTCGCGATCAGGGCGGCGCTGTCCAGGGACGCCGCCGGCGTGGGCGGAGTGGGCGTCGTCCCGCGGGCGCCCGCAACAGCCATGGTGACCGCCAGCGCGGCGGCCGCCGTCGACAAGATCCGCATCCGCGCGTCATGTTGGGATGCCGCAAACCGTTTGACAAGGGCGAGCCGTGGCTCGAATGATTGGGCCCATGGCGACCTCAGGACCGTGCGGCGGCATCCTGGTGGTGGACGACGATCCGGACATTCGCGATTCGTTGCGCGAAGTGCTGGAGGACGAGGGCTACGAAGTCGCCTGCGTGGGCAACGGGCGCGAGGCCCTCGACCATCTGAAGACCACCAAGCCGCAGCCGTGCGTCATCTTGCTGGACCTGATGATGCCGGTCATGGACGGCTGGCAGTTCCGGCGCGAGCAGAAGCAAGACGCCGACATCGCGGGCATCCCGCTGGTCGTCATCACCGCCACCGGGAAGCGCCCCGTCCTCATCGACGCCGCCGAGCTGGTGATGAAGCCCCTCGACTTGACGCAGCTGTTCGCCGCGATCGAGCGGTACTGCCACTAGAGCGCGCTCGCGAGAGCGCGCCGTGCCGGGCTACATGCCGCCGACGAACTTCCACTGATCGTTCTCGTGCTCGAGAACGAAGTGGTGGTAGTCGTTGACGCGGCGATAGCGATCGCCGGATTCGGCCGCCAGCTCGAATGATCCGTCCAGGAACACTTCGACCTCGGCGCGATCGTTGCGCACGCTGATGTTTCGATATTCGATCTCGTAGCGCAGCGACTTGACCATCTTCAGCTTGCTGGTCAGCACCTGCCGCAGCCCTTCGTAGCCGTAGTCGTCGTCGGAACGCGGCGTCCCCGAGTCCTCGAAGTATCGCTGCGACGCCAGCACCAGCAGGCCCTCGATGTTGTGCTCCAGCATGCGGCGGCGGTACTGCTCGACCGTCTCGATGATCTTGATGTTCTCTTCGTTCTTCAGGATCGTCGTGCCGGGAAAGTAGTCCGTGTGCGCGCAGCCGACGCCGCCCGACAGCAGCAGGAGACCGGCAAACGAAAACAGAATTCGTGCCCGCGCGCGCATTCGCGGCGGCACACTGCACGAACCATTCCAGAATCCGTTGTCCCGACGGAACGCTGGGTTGGGCGAGCCGCTTCTGACGCTTCGTCGCATCCATCGCCGGAGGCGTGCCAGATTGGCAAGCGGCCCGAAAGCCGCTTTCGTCCGGTAATTCCTCCGATAAATCCTCGGCTTGGACCTGTCCCCGAGATCTGCGATATTCCCGTTCCCCGCGAGACCAGATGATGGGCGAAACCTCCGAGAACCCCTCCGCCGAACACCCGCGTGAGTTCCCGCGATTCGAGGTGAATGCCTACGTCGATTACACGGGCAACGAGGTGCTGCTGTTCCACCGCATCCAGAACATCTCGCTGGGCGGCGTCTGCATCCAGACCACGGGCGTGGAAGAGGTCGGCACGCTGGTCGACCTGGTCCTCAACTTTCCCGAGCTCGACGCCTCGATCGCTGTGACGGGTGAGGTGGTGTGGGCGAACCGCGAGCCCCCCATGGACATGGGCATCCGCTACGTCGACCTCGACGAAGAGCGGAAGGACACCCTCCGCAAGTACATCAACATGGTCCGCAAGTAGCGGGCCTCGATCAAAGGTCGAACAGCCCGTCCCGCGCCGCGAGGTGCAGCTTCACGCTCGCCAGCCGGTCCAGGTAGCGCTGGAAATTCTTGCCGGGGGCGGCGCCGGCCTCGCGTTTGAGGTGGACGTCGGTGATGCGCGTGACCGCGAAGCGGCACGCCACGAAGCGCAGCTCGGCGCCAAACGCCGCGCGCTCGGCGTCGATCACCGGATACGCCGCCGCCGCACGCGCGGCCCCGTACGCGTCGATGAGCGCGCGGACGATCTCCGGCCGAAAATCGTCCCGGCCGTAGCCGAACGCCAGCGTGGTCACCGCCAGGTCGTACGCCACGCGTCCCCAAGACGCCTGCTCGAAGTCGATCAGCGCCGCCAGCGCGCCGGCGTCGTCGTACATCACGTTGTCGACGAAAAGATCGCCATGGATGATTCCCATCGGGACGTCCGCGACGCGCTCCTGTTCGAGAAGGGTCAGCTCCGGCGTCAGGATCGCCACTGCGGGCGCCAGCTCGGCGCGGTCGAGGGCCGCGATGCGTGCCAGGCGAGACGCGATCTCCGGCGGCTCGTAGCGGCCCGGTGAATGATCGGGGAAACCCGCGCTCGCGAGGTGCAGCTTCGCCAGCGCGTCCCCGACCGCCGCGGCGTGCGCGGGCGTCAGCTTGGCGCGCGCCAGCGTGCGGCCCGCGACCCATGGGAACAGCGACAGGAACTCGCCCCGCCAGCGCGCGAACGCGAGGCCGTCGCTGGCCGCGCGCGGGACCGGCGTCGGCACGCCCTGCGCGGCCGCGTGCGCGACAATGGCCGCCTCACGCCACACGTCGTCCTCGGATTTCCCCTCGTTGATGCGCAGGAACAGTTGCTCGGCGTCGGTCTCGACGCGGAGGTTGGTGTTGATGGTGCCGACCGCTATCGGATGGTGCGCGCGATAGCCCCCGACACCGAACGCCGCGAGCATCTCGCGGACGTCCGCGTCGCTAACGGTTCGAAACAACGCCATGCGAACCCGAGCGCTGCAGCGCCGTCTCGACCGCCGCCAGGAAACGCGCGTACAGCGCCTCCTCCGCGGCGAGCACGGCCTCCAGCCGGGGCCGCCAGTCGGGCAGCGTGCGGTCCAGCCCGACGGCCATCTCCTCGAGGTGGCGGTCCTCGTCCTTGGAGATCGCCGCGACAGAGAACCCGACCTCGTTCAGGCGCAGGCATTCGTCGTAGATCGGATAGAACACCTGGGCGCGCACCTCGATGGCGGCGCTGGTCAGGTGGTAATTGGCGTCGCCGCGTTCGCCGGGAGGCAGATCGAGCAGCGCTTCCTCCGCGCGCCGGTCCAGCGCCTGCAGGTAGCTCTCGCCGGCGTTGCCCGCCAGCGTGGCGCCGTCGGCGAACGTCAGCACGCCGTCGCCGCTGCCGGCCAGCGCCAGCGCCGCCTTCTTCAGGCGCAGCGCGTGCACCGCCTCGTCGAGGATGTGCTGCAAACCGTCGATTCCGATGCGCTCGGATCGGCGGCTCTTCAAGATCTTGCGCACGCCCACGTATTCCAGGCGCGCCAGCGTGTTCACGAACCGCGCGTGCATTTCGCGGTCGGCCACGATCTTGTGCAGCAGCCACCGCGTGCGCGCGGCGTTCTCGTGCGCCGCGCAGGCCGTGATGTATTCACGCATTGCCGAGCCCTGTTCTTCGCAGACTTGACGGCATCACGCAAGGCTTGGTCAGCCGCTCTCGCGCGTAGCGCGAGAGTGCGGCTGCGTTAAAGATGTGGTTAAGTCGCGGCGTGGCGGCGTCGGAAAAGGACGATCTCGTCAAAAAGCACCTCTCGCTGGTGGAGGCGATCGCCCGCAAGGTGAAACGGACGCTGGGCGGGGCGATGGATGTGGATGACCTGGTCGGCTACGGTCACAAGGGCCTGGTCGAGGCGGCCGAACGGTTCGACGGGCGCGCCGGCGTCGCGTTCTCGACGTTCGCGTACTACCGCATCCGCGGCGCGATGTACGACGGGATCCGCGCGATGGGTTGGTACTCGCGCGCCGACTACGCCCGCTACCGCGCCGAGGAGCGCACCAACCAGTACTTGCAGACGCACGCCGACCAGGAAGGCGCGGCGCGCGCGCAGAACCCGGCCGCGGCGGGCGGCGCCAGGCCCGACGCCGCCGAGACGCTGGCCAGCGTCGCCGAGGTGCTGTCCGGCGTCGCGACCATTCACATCACGTCGCTGGAGGCCGCGTCGCGCGTCGCCGACGAGAGCCTGCCGGCGCCCGACAGCGCCGTCGACACGGTCCGCCTTTCGCGGCGTGTGCGGGACGCGCTGAAGACGCTGCCCGACAAGGAGCGGCAGCTCATGGAGCTGTATTACTTCGGGGACAAGAACCTCGAAGAGGCCGGAAGCGAGCTGGGCCTCTCGAAGTCCTGGGCGTGCCGGCTGCACGCGCGCGCGGTCGACCTGTTGCGCCGGGCAATGGGCGACGCCCTCGAATAAACGCGCAACCGGCGCGGCCCCGCGCCGAAGACGGGTCATGCGTGTTCGCTCCGGGGTTCCTGGCAGTCCGGCGCCGCCCATCACAAACGGCAGGCCCGTAGAGCCCCGGCGAACGCGCTCCTTCACGACCGTCCTCGGTGAACCGGACGCGCCCGCGGCTGGCCCTACCCCGCCTGCGGCGGTCCGCCCGCCGCCCACGGCGGCGGCGCCGGTTTCGCCGTCACCGGTCCGCGCGTTTCTGGAACGGACTCTCACCGCCGAGCAACGGGTGGATACGCTGCTCGCCGCGGCGGCACGCGGCAAGACGTTCTCGCCCGCCGAGCTGCTCGCCTTGCAGGCAACCGTCTTCCGCTACTCGCAGGCCGTAGAGGTCGTGTCGCGCGCGACCGACAAGCTGATCGGCGCGGTCAAGCAAACCCTGGGGACGCAGGTGTGATCCGGGCTGGCGCCTGGTAGGACGATCGGTAGGATATAAAGTATGGCCAGCGCGCGAAAGACGAAGATCAGCATCAGCCTCGACGCCGACGTGCTCGACGCCGTTGACCGGCGGGCAGCGAAGCAGCGCACCACGCGCAGCGCCGTGATGGAGCAATGGCTGCGGGGGGCGGCTCGCCAGGCGGAGCTCCAGCGGCTCGAAGAAGAAACGGCGGCCTACTACGACGCGCTTACCCCGGCGGAGAAGGCCGAGGACGCAGCGCTGGCCGAAGCGTCATCGCGGGCATTCCAAGACCTGACCATCGACGACGCGCCCCCACGGACGCGGAAGCGCCGATCGCGAAGGGGGTGAACGTGTACAGGCGTGGACACCTTTACTGGGCCTGGCTGGACAAACGTCGACCGGTGCTGGTCATTTCGACCGATGCTCGCAATGAACGCGCGAATGACGTGATCGTGGTTCCTTGCTCGACCACGCTGCGCGAGGCGCCCACGCACGTTCGGCTTGGCCGCGGCGAAGGTGGCCTCCCTCGCGATTCAATTCTGAAGTGCGAGCAAATCGGGACCAAACCGAAACGTGATGTCGAACCAACCCCGATCGGTCTGCCGCTTCGAAGCACGCGCATGGCGGAGGTCGAACGCGCCGTCCTGCGTGCAATCGGCATCCCGGTCCGTTGACTTGTGTTATGACCGGCGCATGATTCGGGGTCCGGGCGGGCTCACGATGGTGTTTGCGGTTGCGGCGCTGGCGGCGGCCGGCTGCTCGACGAACATTCTCCACGGCATCGACGAGCGATCTGCGAACGAGGCAACGGCGGCGCTGGAACGCGCGGGCATCGGCGCCGAGAAGCTGCCCGACGAGGGCGCGGCCGCGGGCAGCGGCGCGGCGTACACGATCCGCGTCGCGCGCGCCGACGGAACGCGCGCGGTCGATCTGCTGCGCGCGCTGGGGTTGCCCCACGATCGCCGCCGCGGCTTCGCCGAGACGTACGGCCAGCCCAGCTTGATCCCGACGCCGTCCGAGGAACGCGCGCGTTACATCGACGCGCTGGCGGGCGAGATCGAACGGACGCTGGAGAGCGCGGACGGCGTGGTGAGCGCGCGTGTTCACCTCGTGCTCGAGGAGAACGACCCGCTCGCGGCGGAGGCGAAGCCGCGCACGGCGGCGCGCGCGGCGGTGCTGCTGAAGGCCCGTCCCGGAACGGCGCCGTTCGCCGACGCCGACATCCAGAAGCTGGTGGCTGGCAGCGTCGCCGGCCTGGAACCCGCGGCCGTCTCGGTCGTCGTCACCGCCGCCGCCGACCCGAACGCGACCGCCTCGGCATCGCTGGCGGCGCTCGGCCCCCTGCGCATCACGCCGGGAACGCGGCCGCTGCTGGTCGGCGCGCTGGTCGGTGGACTGGCGTTGCTCGCGTTGCTCGCGATGTTGCTGCTGCTGACCGCGCGCCGGATCGCCGCCCTCGAACGCGCCGCCAGCTCCAAGGCATCGCCGCAGCCGAACGCGTAGCGACCTGCGCGCGCGAGGCCTGCTACCTGTCGTCGGCTTCGTCTTCGGCGGACGTGCGCGCCTTGGCGGTCTTCGGCTCTTCTTCTTCTTTTTCTTCTTCGGGGGCGGCCGCCGGCGCCTTCGCGGTCCCGGCCGGCTTCGGCGCGGCGGCGGGCGTACGCGCCACCTTGATCGGTTTGATCGGGGCCCTCGGGCGCGCAGCAGCAGGTGGCGGCGCCAGCGGCTGATCGATCACCGCTGGCGGCGGCGCCATCGGTTCAATCTGGATGCCCGCGCGCGCGCGCGGAGCCTCGGCAGCGCGCGGCGGCGCGGCCGGGGCTAACGCGGCCGGGGCCGGCGCGGCCGGCGCCACGGCGGCGGTGGCCGCCGGCGCCTCCGTCGCCGCGCCTGCGGCCGGCGGGGCCACAGCCCGCGTCTGACCGACGAAGAACACGACCGTCAAGCCGACGACCAGCACGGTCAGGCAGCCAAGCGCGCCCCAGAACCAGCCCGGCAGCTCGTTACGGCGGGCCTGCTGCGAGGCGGTCGTCGCGACCCGTGCCGTCGAGTGTCGGGCGGCCGGCGGTTGCGCCGCGGGCGCGCCGCGCGAGCTGCCGGACGCGGTCGCCCTGGGTCGTTCAGCCATCGCCGGCTGAGACTAGCATGTACGCGGACGGGTCCAAGCCCGGATCTGGGCCGTAAACGTTGCCGTGTGGCCGCTCTAGGGGCTGCCGCCGCCGCCGCCGCCCAGCTTCTTCTTCAGCTCGGCGAGCGCGTCGTCCACCGTGCTCTGCGCGGCCATCTCGTTCAGCTTCCGTTCGGCGGCGGCGGACTCCGCGGTCTGGCCGCCCAGCTGCTCATCCAGGCTCGCTTCGGCCTCGACCGTGTCGATCTTGCCGGCCATGCGATCGAAGTCGTCGAACGCCGACGTCCTGGCCGACAGCGGCGACCCTTTCTTGCTGGCGCGCGCCTTGGCGCGCAGCGTCCCCTGGCGGAGCTTGATGTCCGCAAGCCGCGCATCCAGCGCCTTCAGCGCGTTCGTCAGCTGGTCCGCATAGACGCCCTGCTCTTGCACCGATTTCTGCGTCTCCGCACGCTCCGCGTCCTTCTCGGCCTTGCGCCGCAGCGCCTCCTTGGCCAGGGCGTCATCGCCCGAGCGCACCGCCATCTCGGCGCGCTTCACCCATTCGGCGGCCTCGTTCTCCAGATCCGTGACGCGCTTCTGCAGCCGCTTCTCCTCGCCGAGGCACTGCGCGACCTCGGTCCGCGCCTGGCGCGCCGACTCTTCCATGTCGCGCACCATCTGATCGATCTCCTTGGCCGGGTCCTGCATGGAGTCGATGACGTCGTTGACGTTCGATTTGATGAGCGACGAGAGCCTTCCCAGTATCCCCATGCCGGGAAGGTTAGCGTCGCCCGCCAGTGCTGTCGATGTTAGGTTTCCGTCCACTCGATGCGCCTCGCGGACCTCATCGGCCAGGACACGGCGCGCACGGCCCTGCTGCGCGCGATCGAGCGCGGCCATCTGGCGCACGCGTATCTGTTCGACGGCCCCCCCGGCGTCGGTAAACGCGGCACCGCCCTCGGGCTGGCGATGGCGCTCAACTGCACCACCGCGCCGGGCGCCGGTTGTGGCACGTGCGAGATCTGCCGGCGCATCGACGCGGGTCTTCATCCCGACGTGCCGTCTTTCGGACCGACCGGTGCGGGCGGGCAGATCGTCATCGACGACGCGCGGGCGATCCAGGCGCTGGCGCGGTCGCGGCCGCACGAGGCCGCCGCGCGCGTCATCATCGTCGACGACGCCGACGCGATGAACCCGAACGCCGCCAACTGCCTGCTCAAGACGCTGGAAGAACCGCTGGCGCGCAATCATCTCGTGCTGTGCTCGGGCGCGCCCGAGCGGCTGCTGCCCACCATCCGGTCGCGCACGCAACACGTCCGCTTCCGGCCCCTGGCCGTCGCCGAGCTGCGTGACCTGGCGCGACGGCACGCGATCCCGGACGCGCGCGCGGAGATCGCGGCGGCGCTGGCCGACGGATCGGCGGCGCGGCTGTTCGCCCTGACCGCCGAGGACGACGACGGCGCCGCGGCCCAGACGCTGGCGGCGCTGCGGGCGGCCGTCGCCGCGCCCACCACCGCGCCGGTGTTCGACTTCGCGGCCGCGGCGGCCAGCGACAAGCCGGGCAAGGCGGGGCGCGACGAGCTGGCGCGCCTTCTCAGCTTGTCGTCTCGCCTTTACCGCGACGCGATCGCGCTGGCGGCGGGCGCGCCCGAGCTGGCCGTGCTTCACACCGCGGACGCCGGCGCCGGCGACGCGGCGAAGCTCGCCGCGCTGGGCGTCGAACGCCTGAACCGCGCGCTCGCCGCGATCGTCAGCGCGCAGGAAGCGCTGATCGCGAACGTCAACCCGACCCTGGCGATCGAACGCCTGCTGATCGCGCTGAAGCGCCAGGAACGCCGCGCGGCGTAGCGTCATGGAGCGGCGCTGATCCAGCCGCCGCTCTCCTCGAAGGTCCAGCGGTCGGTTCCGCGAGCGCGTGTCGCGGTGTAGCTGGCCCCGCGCCAGCCGAAGTCCAGGTCGACGGTCGCGAGGTCGGGGCCTTTCATCGCGACCTTCAGGGAGAACACCACCCGCATCCCGAACCGTTTCGCGTATTCGCGCGCCTCGTCCTTCCGGAGTTGCAACACTCGGAACGTGACGCCCCGCAGGTCGAGCCGCGGTCCCGGCGTCACCATCCACAGCAGCTCGCCGGCCATTTCTTTCTCGACTATCTCTCGCAGCACGGCGCTGCGGACCGCATCTTCGGGGGTCGTCGCCGCGCTCGCGCCCAGCGGCGCCGGGTCGGCCCCGTCGGGAATGCCGTCGCCGTCGGTGTCGGCGTCGCCCGGGTCCGTGCCGAGCCGCGCCTCCTCGACGTCCGTGGCGCCGTCGCGGTCGCTATCGCGAAACACCGCCGCCAGCGGGCATCGCAGCATCCGGTCCGCCGCCGTACGCCGGGTGGTCATCCCGACCGGCGGGAACGTGATGCTATCGTCGTCCACCTCCTGGACATCGACGGCGAGTTGCAAGACGTCGCCGTCCAGGATCGGGAGTGCAACGTTGTCCCCGACGACGTAGGGGCGAAACATCGCGAACCCCAGCGACGCGTCCTTCCTGGTGCCGTTCTTGTCAGCCAAGACGACCCGGTACCCGGCGTCACCAACCTCGGAGCTGGGGTCGAGCAAGTTCGAGAGGTAGACGGCGACCTCGCGCGTGCTGTCCCGCCGTGCGACGACGGTGCCGCGCGGCAGCGTCAGCGCGAGGCCCCGGCCGAGGTTCTTCTGTTCGAGGTAGCGCAGGACACCCGCTCGCTTGTCATCCACCCAAACCGCTGCGGCAAGACGCGCCTCGATCTCCTGATCGCTTAGCTGGTCCAGCTCCTCTTCCAGCTTACCTGCCATCGCCAGCCCGACCCTTGGAGCGCCTACGCTCCCGGCTCGTAAACGAAGCCGTGAGCGGTTGCCTCCGTCGAAAGCCAAGCCACCGCATCGGCTTTACTGGGGAAGACCTGCCGCTGTGGTTTGAACTTCCCGAGTTCCGCGCTGACGATAAGGTAGCGTGCCACCCAACCGCTCGGCGTCTCCTCAAGGTCAGTCTCCATCGTAGCGCCGTTCTTAGCCGTCAACATTCTGGCCGACCCTCAATTATCAAGATCGTTCAACTCTGGAGGGGCGCATTCGCCCCGGCGCATCATAGCCAGGCATCGTCCACACAACTGTCCGCTGGCCGGCTTCGAGTTGCGCTCGATATATTCCCCCCTTCTCTCTGGCCAATGGGCGCAGTTCCGGCAGGAGTGCCACATATCGCCTTGATGCGACTTGCGATAGACCATCGCCCAGCCTTCGGGCTGTCGCTGAGCGAGCGCGAACGTCGAGCCTAACACGTTCCTGGCAGTGAGCCCCCGAAGGACTTCTGAGCTGGAGATGGGCCCGCTGCAAACGGATTTGCAAACGAACCACACAGCACGGTCGAGCATCACGGGATAG
>Ga0207675_100006955_pt1 | contig 10701 bp, 11 predicted proteins | sample KBSSwiS42_FD_184305 | JGI IMG/M metagenome (GOLD analysis project Ga0207675, IMG submission 184305) | Switchgrass rhizosphere microbial communities from Kellogg Biological Station, Michigan, USA - KBS Switchgrass S4-2 (SPAdes) (version 2) | ecosystem: Host-associated > Plants > Roots >...
GTCCAGAGCCTCAACCGGTTCAGGACGCCTGCTTCTGCTCGGCCGCCGGAGCGTCGTTGCCCGACGCGCCCTTCTTGGCCTCCTCCTTGGCCCGGCTGGCGTACATGTCGACGTACTCCTGGCCGGAGAGCCGCATGATCTCGTACATGATCTCGTCGGTGATCGACCGCAGGATGTAGCGGTCGTTCTCCATCCCCTCGTAGCGGGAGAAGTCCAGCGGCTTGCCGAACCGCACACCGGGTCGGGTGAGGGTGCCGAACTTCTTGCCGGGGGGCGCGACCACGTCGGTGCGGAGGACGGCGACCGGGATCACCGGCACCTTGGTCTCGAGAGCGAGGCGGGCCACCCCGGTCTTGCCGCGGTAGAGCCGTCCGTCATGGGAGCGGGTGCCCTCGGGGTAGATCCCGAACAGCTCCCCCTCCTCGAGGATCTTCCGGGCCGACGCGAGGGCGCCCTCGGCGGCTGATGCGCCCGTGCGGTCGATCGGCACCTGGCCCGCGCCGGAGAAGAACTTCCGCTGGAACCAGCCCTTGAGCCCCGGGGACGTGAAGTACTCGGCCTTCGCCACGAAGGTGACGCGCCGAGGGAGCGTGAGAGGCATGAACAGCCAGTCGGCGTAGGACAGGTGGTTGCTCGCGAGGATCGCCGGTCCCTCGGCAGGGACGTTCGACGCGCCTTCGACCCGGGGCCGGAACACGACCCGGAGCACCGGACCGATGGCGATCCACTTCAGGAACCAGTAGAACAACGCTCCCTCACCAGCCTTCCCCCCGCGCGACCGGGACGGTCGAAGCCTAGACCCTCGGGGCCAGGTTCCCCACTCTGACGACGGGCGGCACAATCGCCGCCATGACGACCGACTCCCACGCAGCCCCGTTCAGCGTCCCGGCCCGGCCCGAGCTCACCGGAGGCCGTCGGATCGGGGTGGTGCTCAGCCACGGCTTCACCGGCTCGCCCGTCTCGATGCGGCCCTGGGCCGAGGCCCTGGCCGAGCGCGGGTACGCCGTGGAGCTACCCCTCCTGCCCGGGCACGGGACGACCTGGCAGCAGATGAACGTCACCACCTGGGACGACTGGTACGGCGAGGTGACGCGGGCCTTCGACAAGGCCCTCGCCGAGAACGACGCGGTGGCCGTCTGCGGGCTGTCGATGGGCGGTGCCCTGGTGCTTCGCCTCGCGGCCGACCACCCGGACCGGGTCGCGGCCGCGGTGGTGGTGAACCCGATGGTGATCACCAGACGCAAGGATGTGCTCGCGCTGCCGGTGCTCAAGTGGCTGGTTCGGTCGTTCCCGGGAGTCGCCAACGACATCAAGAAGCCCGGGGTGGAGGAGCACGGCTACACCCGGACCCCGCTCAAGGCGGCCGACTCGCTGTTCCGGGCGGGACGGGTGCTCGCCCGCGACCTGCCGCGGATCACCGCTCCTCTGCTTGTCTTCCACTCGGAGGAGGACCACGTCGTCGACGACGCGACCGTCCCGCTGATCGCCGAACGGGTGTCGTCGACCGACCTGGTCGAGCAGACGCTCCGCAACAGCTACCACGTCGCGACCCTCGACCACGACGCCCCCATGATCTTCGAGGAGTCGGCTTCGTTCATCGCCCGCGCGACTTCCTGACGTACCGTGGCATCGTGAGCAGACAGAGCGAGGATGACGCCGCCTGGCGCTCCATCGTTGAGAACTACGGGGAGCGAGCCGAGATCGATCCCGCCCCGTCCGGGCCCGAGCCCGAGACGGCGAACGAGACTGCCTACGACGACGGCCGCGAGGCGGACGACCTCGATGACTGGGACGACCGCGACGACGACCAGTTCGTACCGCCCCCGCCACCGCCGCTGCCCCACCCCACTCCCCTGCGCCTCGCCGCCTGGCTCGGCGTCTTCGGGGCGCCCGCCCTGCTGCTCCTCGACATGGTGCTCGCCCTGCCGCTGCCCGGGTGGCTCGCCAAGGGCCTGGTCGCCTGGTTCGTGGGCGGTTTCGTCTACCTCGTCCTCCACATGGACCGGGGGCCCCGCGATCCCTGGGACGACGGCGCCCGGGTCTGACCTCCCCTCCGGACGGCGTGACTAGGCTGGCCGCCGTGAGCATCAGCGAGACCGTGGAGGTCACCGGCCACCTGATGGACAGCGGCATCCTCGGCCGCATCCTCGAGGACGTCCGCGAGTACGGCGGTGACTACGTCATCGACAAGTTCGACGTGGGCCACCGCGCCCACGACTCCTCCCGGGCCACCATCACCGTCACCGCCGACGACGACGAGGCACTCCAGCGGCTGCTGATGCGGCTGCAGACGCGTGGGGTCAACCAGGTGGACCCCGGCGAGGCGGCCGTGACGACCGCGGAGCTCGACGGCGTCTTCCCCGACGGCTTCTACTCCACCACCAACCTTCCGACGAAGGTGCGGCTCGACGGCCGCTGGTACGACGTCGTGAACCCCGAGATGGACTGCGGCCTGGTCGTGGAGACCGACGGCGACGCCGTCCGCATCGTCACCCTTCCCATGTCCGACGTCGAGGCCGGGATGAGTGTCGTGACCGGCGCCTCCGGCGTCCGGGTCCAGGTTCCGCAGGTCGCGAAGGGGGACGAGGCCTTCGGCTTCATGGAGTCCGACGTCTCCTCGGAGAAGCCGCAAGCCGTGCTGGTCCGGCAGGTCGCGGAAGGCATGCGGGAAGCCAGGGCGGCTGGAAAGAAGGTGCTGTGGGTGGGAGGTCCGGGCGTGGTGCACACCGGAGCTGCCCCGGCGATGGTGGCGATGGTGCGGGCCGGCTTCGTCGACGTACTGTTCGCCGGCAACGCCCTGGCCACCCACGACATCGAAGCCGCGCTCTATGGCACCAGCCTGGGCGTCGACCTCGCGATGGGCCGCGGTGTCGAACACGGCCACGAGCACCACATCCGGGCCCTGAACACGATCCGCAAGGAGGGATCGATCCGGGCGGCGGTCGAGAACGGCGTCCTGGAGGGCGGCATCATGCATGCCCTGGTCACCCACGACAAGCGGTTCGTCCTGGTCGGGTCGGTCCGCGACGACGGCCCCCTGCCCGACGTCCACACCGACGTCATCGAGGGCCAGCGGGCGATGCGCGCCGAGCTCGCCGACGTCGGCTTCTGTCTGATGGTGGCGACCATGCTCCACTCGGTGGCGACCGGCAACATCCTGCCCGCGTCGATCCCGCTCGTGTGCGTCGACATCAACCCCGCCACCGTCACCAAGCTCTCCGACCGCGGTTCGTCGCAGGCCCGCGGCATCGTGACCGACGTGGGGCTGTTCCTGGAGCAGCTGGCCGGGGAGCTGGTCCCGGAGTACCGCCGCGCCTAGGTGACCGACCGACGGGCGAGCTCCGCGGCACCGACGACCCCGGCCCCGGGACCCAGCCGAGCCGCGAGAACCGGGGGTACGACGCGGTGCCCCGCCGCCACCAACGACCGCTCCAGCGACGTACGTGCGGGCTCCAGCAACCGGTCACCGGCGGCCGACACCCCGCCCCCGACCACGATCCGGTGCGGGTCGAGCGCGGCCACCAGGTTCGCCAGGCCGACCCCGAGCCAGTGGCCGACAGACCCGAAGGCCTGACGAGCCACCAGGTCGCCGTCCTCGGCGGCGTCGCTGACCATCGGCCCGGTGAGCCGGTCCGGGTCACCGCCGCAGGCCTCTGCGAGGACGGAGGGCTCGAGCCCGATCTGGGTCCGGGCATAGCGGACCAGGGCGTTCCCGCTGGCGTACTGCTCCCAGCAGCCGCGCCCTCCGCACTCGCAGGGCTGGCCGTCGGGCACCACCTGCATGTGCCCGAACTCGCCGGCCATGCCGTTGCGCCCGAGGAGCACCCGGTCATCGACCAGGATCGCGCCTCCGATGCCGGTGCCCATCGTCACCACGACGCTCGTCCCGCCGCCCTGGGCGGCGCCGTGGGTCGCCTCCGCCACCGCGGTGCAGTTGGCGTCGTTGGCGAGCAGCACCGGGACTCCCCAACGCTCGGCCAGCCGGGTGCGCAGGTCGTCGTCACGCCAGGGCAGGTGGGGGGCGAACACGACCCGCTCGCCGGCGGCGTCGACGAAGCCGGCGGCGGCCACCCCGGCCGCCTCGATGGTCTCGCCGTCGGCGACCGCCAGGACGGCGTCGGTCATCACGTCCTCGACGACCACGGGGTCGACGAGCCGCCCGGGGGTCCTGGCCAGGACCGAGCGGACCACGTCGCCACCGGGCGAGACCACGGCGGCGAGCACCTTGCTGCCCCCGACGTCGACCCCGACCAGCACCGACACCGGGGCTACCGGCGGGCCAGGTCGGCGGCGCCGATCAGACCGGCCTGGTTGCCGAGGGTGGCCCGCCGGATCTCGGCGAGCGGCCGGTAGGGCAGCCCCGACAGGTGACGGGCGAACGCCTCGCGCACCGGGTCCAGGATCAGGTCACCAGCCTCCCCGACGCCTCCGCCGACCGCGATCGCCGCCGGGTCGAGGACGGTGGCCAGTGCGGCGATCCCCTCCCCCAGCCACACGCCGAGGTTGACCAGCTGCTCGGTGGCGAAGGTGTCGCCCTCCCGGGCGGCCGCGGTGATCATCGGGCCGTCGATGGCGTGGGGGTCTCCGCCGGCACGTTCGACCAGGGCATCGGCGGCGTGGCCGCCACCGGAGGCCGCCGCCCGGGTGTTGCGGACCAGCGCCGAGCCGCTGGCGTACTGCTCGAGGCAACCGTGCTTGCCGCAACCGCAGAGCTGTCCGTCGCGGACCACCCGGAGGTGGCCGATCTCGCCACCCACCCCGAACGCGCCGCGGTAGAGCTCGCCGTTGAGAACGAGTCCGCCGCCGATGCCGGTACCGACGGTGACCAGCAGCAGGTCGTCGACGTCGTGACCGGCCCCGTAGGTGAACTCGCCCCAGGCGGCGGCGTTGGCGTCGTTCTCGATCACGACAGGAAGGTCGAGGCGGGGCTCGAGCTCGCTGCGAAGGTCGACGTCACGCCAGGCCAGGTTGGGCGCGAACAGCACCGTGGACCTGGAGCTGTCGACGTAGCCCGCGGCACCCACGCCGACGGCCTCGATCTCGTGCTCCGAGCGGAGCTTCGTGACGAGGTCGACGATGGCCTCCTCGATGGCCTCGACGTGCTCGGCGGGCGACTCGACCGTGGAGTGCGCGAGCACCTTGCCATCGTCGTCGACGACACCTCCGGCGATCTTGGTCCCGCCGACGTCGATCCCGCAGGCCAGGGTCATTTGTCCCCCTCCGGCCAGTCGCCCTCGTCGAGGTCGATGTGCTCGACGCTCTCACCGCGGCCAGAGCCAGCCCGGGAACCGTCCTGCGACGCGGCCGCCAGGATCCCGGCCGCGGCCTGCATCAGGTTGGCGGCCGCCACCGCAAGGTGGGTGCGAACCTCCGGGCTGGCCAGGCGTACGACGTGAACGGTCCGACAGATCGGGCAGTACGTGCATTCCTCGGCGCCCGTGGCGACATGGTCGTTGGCATCGCGCGCCCAGTCCGACAGGGCACCGAACAGCTTGGCGGCCTCGTCGGCGACGCTGCCGATCTGCTCGTCCGGACCACCGCCCGTGCCGTCTCGCGACTCGCTCATTCGGGGTCCCCGTTCGAAGCGGAACGGAGTGAGCATTCGAATGGGGTGGTTCTCACTTGTCTCTCTCCTCGAACCTGACCTGCAGCTCGCCCTCTTCGACGCGCGCTCCCGCCACCCGGTAGCGGGCCAGGCCCGACGGCAGCGTGAGGAGCCGACGATACGACCCGACGGTCAGCACCAGCTCGTCGCCGTTCCTTGCCAGGTCGACCTCGGCGCGCGAGACGAACGGCAGGGACAGGGAGAGCTGGGCTCCGGCGTGGTTGCGGGTGATCCGGAAGGGGCCCTGACCCTCGGGCGCGGCCAGGGGGTCGTCGTCGCCGTAGACCTCGGCGGCGAGATCGGCCAGGGCCTGGACTCCGACGGGCTCCCCCGGCCGGTAGACCGACCGCCAGATCGGCAGCCCCGCGAACGACTGCTCGACCTGGGCGAGTACGCCGTCCTGGGCGGTGACCCAGCCGGCGCGCCAGTCGTCGGCCCCGGCTGAGGGGAACACCCGGTTGGCGACCACACCGTCGACGCGATAGCCGAACAGGGACAGCGTCGTGAACGACCGACGGGCCTCGGCCAGCACGACGTTCTCCGGTGTCAGCACGAGGCGGACGCTGGCGTGCGACCCGGCGAGGAGGTTGCGGACCTCGTCGAGCTCGTAGTGGAGCCGTTCGACCGCGTTGAACACCGAGTCCTCCGGCATCGGCACTCCGGCGGCCCGGGAGAGGACCGGCCTGAGCGCCTTCACCACCCGGCGCTCCACCGGGAACACGCGCTGCATGTACCACCCGAGTGCCTCGGGCAGCGCCAGCAGCCGCAGGGTCTCGGCCGTCGGGGCGCAGTCGACGACGATGGCGTCCCAATCCCCGGAGAGGGCATGGAGCCGGAGCTCGAGCAGCGCGAGCACCTCCTCGGCGCCCGGGATCACCGTCATCTCCTCGGCGGCGATCGGGTCCACCCCGGCCACGTCGAGCACCGAGAGCAGGTAGCCCTGGATCTCCGACCAGGACTGCTCGAAGCGCAGCTGGGCGTCGACCTGCTGCACGAAGAGGTTGTCGGCCACGGGCGTGGGGTCGGAGCCGACCGGGGTGCCGAACGCGTCGGCGAGTGAGTGCGCGGCGTCCGTGGACAGCACCAGCGTCCGTTGTCCGCGAGCGGCGGCGAGCGCGGCGGTACCGGCGGCGATCGTGGACTTGCCGACGCCGCCCTTGCCGGTGAAGAGGAGGATCCGCACTGACCGGCTCAGAGCGACTCGACGCGCTTCTTGAGGCCCTTCAGCGCGGTGTCGATGAGGATCTTCTCGCCCTTGCGCTTGAGCATCCCGATGAGCGGGATCGACACGTCGAGCGCCAGGCGGTAGGTGACCTCGGTGGACCCGTCACCCAGGTCGCGCAGCACGTAGGCGCCGTCGAGGGACCGCAGCATCTTGCCGGACACCAGGCTCCAGGTGACCTGCTCGTCACCCTTCCACTGGTAGGCGAGGGTGTACTCGTCGCGGATCGGCGAGACGTCGAGGACGAAGAAGACCTGGTCGGCCCAGCCGTCGGCGCCCTCGGCCACGACCTCGGCCTTCTGCACCCCCTTGGCCCACTCGGGATACGAGTCGAAGTCGCCGATCACGGCCATGACCGCCGCCGGCTCGGCGTTGACGACGATCGAGGAGGTGGTCTGTTCGGCCATTTCGCGAGACTACCGGACCTGCGCGTCCACCACGGACCCCGGTAACCTGCCGCGCATCGACCTACGGAGGCGCTTGTGCGTGAGTACTCCACGCCCCTGACGATCGAGGTTCCCCACACCGGGAACCTCACCGACGACGTTGTGACCAACGCGCGGGAAGCCGGCGCGGGCGTCGCGTTCAGCCGGCGGTCGGGAACCGGCTGGCAGGACGTGACCGCGGCCCGCTTCCTCGGTGAGGTCAGTGCCGTGGCCAAGGGCCTGATGGCGGCCGGGATCGAACCCGGTGACCGGGTCGCCCTGATCTCCCGGACTCGCTACGAGTGGACCCTGGTCGACTACGCGATCTGGTTCGCCGGGGCGGTCACGGTGCCGCTCTACGAGACCTCGTCGGCCGACCAGATCGGCTGGATCCTTCGTGACTCAGGGGCCCGGGCCGTCCTGGCCGAGGGCAAGGGACACCTCGCCCGGATCGCGGAGGTCCGCGGTGACCTGGAGCAGCTCAACCACGTGTGGGCCTTCGACGACAACGCGATCGACGTGCTCACCCGGCTGGGCGCGGACATCTCCGACGACGACCTGGAGAAGCGGCGGACCACGGCGACGCCGCTCGACCTGGCCACGCTGATCTACACCTCGGGGACCACCGGGCAGCCGAAGGGCTGCATGCTCACCCACGGGAACTTCATGTTCGAGCTCGCCGTCGCCGTCGACGAGCTCGACGAGCTCTTCGCCGAGGACGGCTCGACCCTGCTCTTCCTGCCCTTGGCGCACGTGCTGGCCCGGATCGTGCAGGTGGGCTGCGTCCGGTCCCGCACCCGATTGGCCCACAGCTCCGAGATCAAGACCCTGGTCCCAGACCTGGCCGCCTACCGTCCGACGTTCGTCCTCGCGGTGCCGCGCATCTTCGAGAAGATGTTCAACACCGCCTCCCAGCGCGCCACCGCCGACGGCCGCGGCCGGATGTTCGACCGGGCCGCGGAGACCGCCATCGCCTGGTCGCGCGGTCTGGACCGGGGCGGGCCGTCCCTCGCGGTCCGGGCGCGGCACGCGGTCTACTCCCGCCTCGTCTACGGGCGGTTGCGGGCGTCACTGGGCGACGCCTGCCGGTACGCCGTCTCCGGCGGCGCCCCGCTGGGCGACCGCCTCGGGCACTTCTACCGGGGGATCGGGCTCACCGTGCTCGAGGGATACGGCCTGACCGAGACCACGGCTGCGATCACGGTGAACACCCCCGAGGCGCACAAGGTCGGGACGGTCGGCCGTCCGCTGCCAGGCACCGCGGTGCGGGTGGCCGACGACGGCGAGCTGCTCTGCCGGGGCGGCCAGGTCTTCGCCGGCTACTGGAACGACGAGGCCTCCACCACCGAGGTGCTCGAACGGGACGGGTGGCTCCACACCGGCGACGTCGGCGAGGTCGACGACGAGGGCTTCGTCAGGATCACGGGCCGCAAGCGGGAGATCCTGGTGACAGCGGGCGGAAAGAACGTCGCCCCGGCGGTCCTCGAGGACCGGCTTCGCGCCCACCCGCTCGTCAGCCAGTGCCTGGTCGTCGGCGACGGCCAGCCGTTCATCGCGGCGCTGGTGACCCTCGACCCGGAGGCCGCAGCCGAGTGGGGCGCGGCCCACAACAGGTCCCGGCGGGTGGCCGATCTCGCGGACGACCCGGAGCTCAGGGCCGAGATCGCCGCCGCTGTCGAGGACGCCAACCAGGCCGTCTCCCGGGCCGAGTCGATCCGGAAGTTCACGATCCTCGACCACGACTGGACCGAGGAGGGCGGCCAGCTGACGCCCAGCCTGAAGCTCAAGCGCAGCGTCGTGCTGCGCGAGTGCCGGGACGAGATCGCCGACCTCTACCCGGCCTGAGCCTCGAGGGGCGGACGGTCCTTTACCGTCGCATTTACCCGAAATGCCCCCGCGAACACAACCTTTCTCCTAGAGTTGCAGCGCACTCGTCGGTGTCTCGGGGACTCGGGGACTCGACGGACGCACCCAATTCATCCAGAGGATCAGGCCGACTTGACGACCCTTCGTGCAGGTCGGCCCTGACAACACCGAAGGGCTGGTAGTCGATGAACCGCCGGACCATCCTGCTGCTTGCGGCCGCGCTCGTCGCTGCCCTGGGGACGGCGCTCGTCTTCCTCTACGTCAAGGGAGCCGACAACCGCGCCGAGGATCGCTTCGACACCGTCGAGGTGCTGCGCGCCGTGGCGACGATCGACAAGGGCGAGAGCATCGACGACGCCGCGGCGAGCGGAAAGCTCGCCCTGCAGCCGGTCGCACGAGCCGACCTCCTGCCCAACTACCAGACCAGCACCGAGGAGCTCGACGGCCTCGCCGCGACCACCACGATCTACCCCGGTGAGCAGATCGTCTCCGACAAGTTCGCCCAGGAGGCGGAGGCGCTCGCGGCCAAATCGGCGCTCGACGTCCCCGAAGACGACATCGCCATCTCCGTCAACCTGACCGACCCCGGACGCGTGGCCGGCTTCCTCAACCCGGGTTCGGAGGTGGCCGTGTTCTTCACCGGCACTCCCCAGACCGGCACCCCCTTCTCGCGGCTGCTGCTGCCCAAGGTGACCGTGCTCGGAGTCGGCTCGACCACGACCACGACCAAGACGACCACCACGCCCGAGGGCGAGCAGACAACGGCAGAGATCCCGCAGACGCTGCTGACGTTGTCTGTCTCCAAGGAGGAGGCCGAGAAGGTCACCTTCGCTGCCGCCAACGGCGAGGTCGTCCTCGGCCTCCGCACCCCCGACAGCAACGTGAAGTCGGGCCAGGGGATCACCTACTCCAACGTCTTCAAGTGAGGTGTCATGCCCGTCGTCGTTGACCAGGACACCGAGACCCTGGCGCTGCTGCTGAAGGCCGTCCCCGTCGGCGGCCACGGCATCGAGTTCCCCGACCGTCTCCAGACATGGCTGGCCAACCGGCCCGAGGAGTACGTCGTCGTGCTGGGACCACACGTCGACATTTCAGAGGCGCTGGCACTCGCCGACGGCATGCGCCTGACCCGCCCGGCCACGAGCATCGTCCTCGTCCGCGACGAGATCGACGCCATGGTCCTGCGCGAGGCGATGCAGGCCGGCGTCCGCGACGTCGTACAGTCCGGAGATCCCGACGCCATCACCGAAGCGGTCGACCGCGCCTACCAGCTCTACGTCGCACTGCGCGGTCCCGGAGGTGCGATCCACAGTGGACGCATCATCACCGTTTTCTCACCCAAGGGTGGGGTCGGCAAGACCACGATGGCGGTCAACCTCGCGCTCGCGCTCACCGACCGTGGGGCCCGCAAGGTGTGCCTGGTAGATCTCGACCTCGCCTTCGGCGACGTCGCCATCACCCTGCAGCTGTTCCCCAGCCACTCCATCGAGCACGCGATCGGCTCCGAGGACTCCCTCGACGGCCCGATGCTCGACTCGCTGCTGACCCGCCACCCGGAGTCCTTGATGGTGCTGGCGGCGCCC
>Ga0207675_100006956_pt1 | contig 10700 bp, 9 predicted proteins | sample KBSSwiS42_FD_184305 | JGI IMG/M metagenome (GOLD analysis project Ga0207675, IMG submission 184305) | Switchgrass rhizosphere microbial communities from Kellogg Biological Station, Michigan, USA - KBS Switchgrass S4-2 (SPAdes) (version 2) | ecosystem: Host-associated > Plants > Roots >...
CGATTTGGGATTGCAGATCGCCAGCGCCGCATGCGCCGCCTGCCATGCCGTCGGATAGCCGCTGGCCTTGACGACCGCGGGCTTGGTTTCCTTGGCGGGGCCGTCGCGCTGGATCACCGGCGGCAGGCCGGGGACGGCGCGCGTTGCAGCCGTCGCGGCAGTGGCGTGAAGCACCGCATCGGCCGAGCGGTCCGCCTCGGCTTCGAGTGCGTCATCGGCCGCGCCGATACGTTGCGGCTGCGCGTGGCTGCCTGACGAAGCGCCCTGCTGCACCACATGCGTGAGTTCGTGCGCCAGCAGACGCCGGCCTTCCGCTGTATGCGGCGCATAGCGGCCGGGTCCGAACACGATATCGCGGCCGACCGTGTAGGCGTTCGCGTCCACCGCGGCGGCGGATGCTTCCGCATGCCGGCCGGTGTGAATCCGGACATCGCCGAAGTCACGGCCGAAGCGCGGCTCCATCGCGGCCCTGGTTGCGGTGTCGAGCGGTCGCGCAGGCGACTGCCGCGCGCTTTCGACAGCATGGGCGGCATCCGGCTGCAACGCGGCCGCGGCGCCCGTGCCGGCAGCTCGGCGCGGCACGCCGCTCCATGTCGACCTGATGGTCGCATTGGAGAGCGGCAATGCGCCGCCTGAGCGGAACTGGATACGAGCCATCGTCATGCTGCGTCTCCGGCTGCAGCCGCGATGGCGTGGCGGTTTCCGCCGCCCGCATCGCGCTGACCGGTCACGTCTTATCAGAAGCGCCGGCCATCGTCATTCCGATTTGCTCCGGCGATGCTGCTGAATTCATTCCGCAATCGCAGTTGGCCGGGGACAATTTCCCTCATGGGGCGGAGCACCCTCACATCGCATCAAAAGCTCGCCGATAGCCGGTTGCGAGGCCGGCTGCGATCGGGCGTGAGGTGAATTCAACTCAGCCATCGCATGCGCCTTGAAGAAAGCCTCGGGATTCCCCGCAGTTTCGCACTGGCACGATGCGTGCAAACGACACCCAAGGCATTCCGCGGAGTTTCATCCGTGCCGGTGTACAGCGAGCGAACCATTGTGATCGCAGGCATCATCGAGCGTTACGTGACCGAGCATCCGCACGCCGCCGACACGGCCGAAGGCATTCGCAGCTGGTGGGTCGCACGCCAGCGCTTCGGCGATTCCGTGGACGAGGTGCAGAAGGCGCTCGAATATCTCGTTGAGCGCCGCAGGCTCTCCAGCAGCGTGCTTCCCGACGGAACGGTGATCTTTCGCGCCGCGCATCCGCCCAACGATCCCGAGGAATAACAGGGCGCTGCGCAATCGGCGCACGTCGTCAGTCAACAGGCGCAATCGAAAGGACTACCGATGCCAGTATCCCTGACATATCCCGGCGTCTATATCGAAGAGCTTCCAAGCGGCGTGCGCACCATCACGGGGGTGGCGACCTCGATCGCCGCCTTTGTCGGACGCGCCTGGCGCGGGCTGGTCGACGAGCCGGTCACCATCTACAGTTTTGCAGACTACCAGCGGCAGTTCGGCGGGCTGTGGCGCGACAGCACGATGAGCTATGCGGTGCAGCAGTTCTTCCAGAACGGCGGCAGCCAGGCGATTATCGTCCGCGTCGCCACCCGCAGCGGCGCTTCCGTGGCAACCGCCGCGAACTTCAAGTTGACCAATAACGAGATATTCGCCGCGGCGAATCCCGGCTCGTGGGGCATGAACCTCAAGCTCACGGTCGACAAGAACACCCGGGACCCCACCAACGTCTCGCTGTTCAACCTGACCATTTTTGACGATCCCGACATCAAGAACGATTCCGCCAAGCAGGGCGGCAGCGGCGCGCGCGAGGTGTTTCTCAACGTCTCGGTCGATCCGGCGGATCCCCGCTTCGTCACCACCGTGCTCAAGCAGCAATCCAGCCTGCTGCGGGTGTCCAGCGGGTTGAGTGCCGCCAGCCCGCCCGTCGCGCCTGCGGCGCAGACCTCCGCCGTCGCGACTGCAGGCTCCGGCACCGATGGCATCGCCGTCAGTTCGACCGAGGTTACCGCGTCCGCCAACGCAACCCCCAAGACCGGGATGTACGCGCTGGACAAGGCGGACATCTTCAACATGCTGTGCATTCCGCCCTACACGCCGGCCACGGCCGACAATGCCAACACCTGGCCGGATGCCGCCGCCTACTGCAAGTCGCGTCGCGCGATGCTGCTGGTCGACGCGCCGGCGACCTGGGCGGCATCGCCGGTCCCGGCCGTGTCGTCGCTTGGCGTCACCGCGACGCGATCCTACGCGGCCGTGTATTTCCCGCGCTTGCGGATGCCCGATCCGCTGCAGGACAACAACCTGCAGGACTTCGCTCCCTGCGGCGCCGTGGCTGGAACGTTCGCCCGCACCGATGTCGCCCGCGGCGTCTGGAAGGCGCCGGCGGGCACCGATGCCGGCTTGCAAGGCGTGCTCGGCCTTTCGATCAACGGCTTGCCCGGGAATCTCAGCGACAACGAGATCGGCGCCCTCAATCCGCTCGGTATCAACAGCATCCGCAGCCTTCCGATCATCGGCCCCGTGATCTGGGGCGCCCGCACGCTGGATGGCGCCGACGCGCTGGCGTCGCAATGGAAATACGTCCCCGTCCGCCGGCTCGCGCTGTTCATCGAGGAAAGCCTGTTCCGCGGCACGCAATGGGTCGTGTTCGAGCCGAACGACGAGCCGCTATGGGCGCAGATCAGGCTCAACATCGGCGCCTTCATGAACACGCTGTTCCGGCAGGGCGCCTTCCAGGGCGCCACGCCGAAGGACGCCTATTTCGTCAAATGCAGCAGCGAGACCACGACGCAGACCGACATCGACAACGGCATCGTCAACATCGTCGTCGGCTTTGCACCGCTGAAGCCCGCCGAGTTCGTCGTCATCAAGATCCAGCAGATCGCTGGCCAGATCGAAACCTGAGGGAAGCGTCATGGCTCAATTCAGCGTCAACGCGCAACGCTTTGACCCCTACAAGAACTTCAAGTTCCGGGTGAAATGGGATGGCCGCTACGTCGCGGGCATCTCCAAATGCTCGTCGCTCAAGCGTACCACCGAGGTGGTGGAGCATCGCGAAGGCGGCGATCCCTCGACGTCGCGCAAGTCGCCCGGCCGCACCAAATACGAGGCGATCACGCTGGAGCGCGGCGTCACCCATGACGTCGCCTTCGAGCAATGGGCGAACAAGGTCTGGAATTTCGGTTCCGGGCTGGGGATGGAGGTGTCGCTGAAGGATTTTCGCAAGGACCTGATCATCGAAGTCTACAATGAGGCCGGTCAGCTTGCGCTCGCCTACAAGGTCTATCGCGCCTGGGTGTCGGAATTCCAGTCGCTGCCCGACCTCGACGCCAACGCCAACGCGGTCGCGATCCAGCACATCAAGCTCGAAAACGAAGGCTGGGAGCGCGACTACGACGTCGCCGAGCCAAGCGAGCCGAGTTTCGTCGAACCATAACGGCGAGGATCACGCAGCATGAACGCGCTGGCAGACCATGCACTGCTCGGCATCTGGGAACGCGGCGCCGGATGCGGTCCGGTCGAGCGCGGGCTCCTGCTGCTCGGCGCGGCCTTGCCGGAGCAAACTCCCGAGCGCTGCGCCGAGATTCCGATCGGCGCGCGCGACGCGGCGATCCTTAAGCTGCGCCGCGCCACCTTCGGCAGCCGGTTTTGCGGCCGCGCCAATTGTCCGCGCTGCGGCGAGGAGCATGAATTCGACCTCGACCTCGGCGCATTGCTGGCGGACGCACCGCCGCCGGCGGACGGCGAGATCGTGCTCGGCAACGGCCTGCGCTTCCGGCTGCCCAACAGCGGCGACCTCGCCGCGGTCGCGCACCATAACGACGCCGACGCCGCGGTCCGGCAGCTGTTGCAGCGCTGCTGCCTCAATGCGCCGTCCGGGCTTGCCTGGTCGCAATCGCTGCTGGATGAAGTCGAGGGCGGGATGACCGCGCTCGAAAGCGCGATGGACATCGAGTTGCGGTTCGACTGCATTGCCTGCGGCGAAGCCTGGAGCGATCGGCTCGACGTCGCCGGCTGCGTCTGGGAGGAAATCGCGGCGCGCGCGCGGCGGCTGCTCGATGAGGTGCATGGGCTGGCGATCTATTATGGCTGGAGCGAGCAGCAAATTCTCGCGATGAGCGACGCCAGGCGCGACGCCTATCTGCAGCGGTGTTTCACATGAGCGGCTATCTGCGTTGGCTGGTGACGCAGGCGCGCGGCCAGGGATCCGGCGTGCGTCCGGCGCGTCATCCGATCTCGCTTGCGCACGGAATCCAAAGCGAGATGCGCGCGCCGATGGATCATGCGGAGGCGGCGTCCTTCGATGCCGCGCCGCGCCGGTTCGAACGGCCATTTGAAGCGCTGCCGCAACACCGGACGGTTTTGCCGGCGGAAGCGGATGCTGCGATTCCGTCGGCACCAAGGTTTGCGCCGGGGTCTGCGCCCGCGGAAGTGCAGCCGGTGACGCCGGACGACGATGTTGCCGGGCGTCCGATCATGACCCGCGCCAATGCGAAGGATGCGCCGCGGCCGGTCACGCATCCGCAACCCGAGCGCGGTTACCCGCAACCTGACCCCCGCGCGGATCGGCGCGTGGCAGATGTGGAGCGCACCATCATCGAAGACCGCCCGCTGCCAATCCGGCCCGTGATCGCCGCCGATGAAACGCCGTCCGATGTGTCTGGCCGTCTCTGGCCCAACCCGCAGGCGCCGGTTGCGCCGCGTATCGCGGCCCGGCTGGTTCGCGACCGGCCAGCTCCGCAGCCATCGCGTTTCGAAGCGGCGGCGCCTGCCGATGTGCACATCCATATCGGGCGGGTCGAACTGACGGCCACAGCTCCGGCCGTGCCGGCCCGCCGCGGCGCTGCCGCAACCGCCAGGAAGCCGATGTCGCTTGAGGAATATTTGAGCCAGCGCGGCCGGAGGCCATCATGAGCAACGCGCTTGCGATTGCCGGCGTCACCGCCGTGATCAAGGACCTGCTGGACGGCGGCCTGATCGACCACAACCTTGCCAACACCATGGGCACCGGCGTGGTGGTCTCGGCGCTCGCCCCGGATTCGATCGAACTCGGCAATGACACGACGCGGCGGCTCAACCTGTTCCTGCATCAGGCGACGCCCAACGTCGCGTGGCGCAATGTCGGCTACCCCTCGCGCAATGCGGCCGGCGATCGCATCCGCAATCCGCCTCTGGCGCTCGACCTCCACTACCTCCTGACCGCCTACGGCACACTGGATCTCGAAGCGGAGGTACTGCTCGGCTATGCCATGCAGATTCTGCACGAGACGCCGGTGCTGGCCCGCGCCGCCATTCGTACGGCGCTCAATCCGCCGAACCCGCCGGTCACCGGCAGCCTGCTGCCGAACATCTACCAGGCGCTGCAAGCCTCCGAGCTCGCCGACCAGATCGAGCAGATCAAGATCACACCGTCGGTGATGAATACCGAAGAACTGTCGAAACTATGGACCGCGATCAATTCGCACTACCGGCCGACCGCGCCCTATCAGGTGACCGTGGTGCTGATCGAATCGCGCAAGACGGCGCGAGTGCCGCTGCCGGTGCTGACGCGCGGCCCGGTCGATCCGTTCACCCATGTCGAGCAGGGTATCGACGTGCGCGCCAGCATTGCGTCGCCGTATCCGGAAATCGAATCGATCAAGCTGCCGCATTCGCAGCGGTCCGCGCGGCTCGGCGACACCGTCGAGTTTCACGGCCACGATCTCGACGGTTCGGGCCATACGCTGCTGCTCAGCAACACGCGTCTCAATGTCAACGCGGCGATTGCGCCGCCGGCAGCGACACCGGATGCGTCGATGGCCTCGTTCACGCTGCCGACCACGACAGCGGAATTTCCCGGCGGATACCCGGCCGGCGTCTATGCCGCCACGCTGCAGCTCGTCCATGGCGCCGATCCGTCGCCGCGCCTTACCAATCTGGTGCCGCTGTCGATTGCGCCCGAGGTGACGTTCACCACGCCCGTCAATCTGGCCGCCGATCACAGTCTCACGATCAGTCCTGTCTGCAAGCCCGCGCTGCGTCCCGACCAGCGGGTGTCGCTGATGCTTGGCGGCCGCGAGGTGCTGGCCAATCCGTTCGCGGCGCCGACAACGACGCCGACCTTCGTATTCAAGGCGTTGAAGCCCGGCCTCTATTGGGTCCGCCTGCGCGTCGACGGGGTGGACAGCCAGTTGATCAACTATGACGTCTCACCGCCGGTCTTCATCGGGCCGCAGCTCGAGGTGAAGCCGTGACCGATATCGGCCAGCCAGCAACCTGGGTCGAGGAAAACCAGCGATATCTGGTCGCCGAGTTGTTGCGGCTGCGCCGGCGGATCGCGGGCGAGGCGGCGGCAGACGATCCCGAAAAAGGCGACAACGCCGCGCCGCAGATGTCGCAGCCTGCCGCCATCGACGTGATCGCGGATATCTTCGAGCTGTCGCCGTTCGAGCGCGACATCCTGCTGTTGTGCGCGGGCATGGAGATGGATGTGCAGTTTGCCGCGGCCTGCGCAAGGCCTAATGGCGAGCGTGGCGCATGCTTCGCCACCGCGCTCGGCGCGTTCGACCAGCCGCACTGGAGTGCGTTGACGCCCGCGCGTCCATTGCGCCGCTGGCGGCTGGTTGAGGTGGAGCCGAACCAGCCGCTGGTCAGCGCGGCGTTGCGCATCGACGAGCGCATCCTGCATTTCCTTGCCGGCATCAATCTGCTCGATCAGCGCCTGTGGCCGCTACTCGCGATCCACCATCCCCCACGCCTGATAGCGGCGCAGCAGCAGGCGCTCGCCAACGGCATCGTGGCGGCCTGGACCCGGTCTTCCGCGCCGCGCGCGATGGTCCATCTCAGCGGCGATGATCCGTCCGGTGCGGAGGACATTGCCGCGGCTGCGGCGGCCGCGAGCGGGCTCCAGCTATTCGTGCTGCGGATCGAAGACGTGCCGATGGGCGCCGGCGATCTCGAGAATCTCGTCACTTTGTGGGACCGGGAAGCCGCGCTGCTGCCGGCCGCGTTGCTGGTGCAATGCCGCGACGCCGCGGTCAGCGCCAACGCCCGCGAGCTGGCGGAGCGGATTCGTGGCCCGCTCGTGGTCGCGTCACGCGAACCGCCGCGGCTGCGTCGTCCGATGAGCAGTCATGAGCTCAGCAAGCCTGATGCCGCCGAACAGAAGCGGCTGTGGCAGGCCGCGCTCGGGGCCCATGGCCATCTGCTCAACGGCGCGCTCGACGGCCTGACCGCGCAATTCCGTCTCACCGCGCGCGGCATCGCGGTGGCGGGTGCTGCGGTGAGCGAGCGCATCGAGGCCGGCGAACCGGCCGCGGCAGCGATGTGGAACGCCTGCCGCGAAGGCGGGCGGCGCGGCCTCGATGAGCTCGCGCAACGGATTACGGCCGGTGCAACCTGGGACGATCTGGTGCTGCCGGCCGGCCAGCTCGGCGCGTTGCGGCAGATCGCGGCCCAGGTGCGCCAGCGTGCGCGCGTCTATGAGCAATGGGGCTTTGGCGCCCGTCATGCGCGCGGGCTCGGCGTCGCCGTGCTGTTCAGCGGCCAGAGCGGCACCGGCAAGACCCTGGCAGCCGAGGTGCTCGCCAACGATCTTGCGCTCGATCTCTACCGCATCGACCTGTCGTCGGTGGTCAGCAAATATATCGGCGAAACCGAGAAGAACCTGCGCCGCGTGTTTGACGCGGCCGAGGAAAGCGGCGCGATCCTTTTGTTCGACGAAGCCGACGCCTTGTTCGGCAAGCGCAGCGAGGTCAAGGACAGCCACGATCGCTACGCCAATATCGAGGTCAGCTACCTGCTGCAGCGGATGGAGGCCTATCGCGGGCTGGCCATCCTGACCACCAATTTGAAATCCGCGCTTGATGCGTCGTTCCAGCGCCGGCTGCGCTTCATCGTCAATTTTCCATTTCCCGATAGCGGGCAGCGCGAGGCGATCTGGCAGCGCAGCGTGCCGGCCGCGGCGCCGACCGATGCGCTCGACTTCGGCAAGCTCGCCCGCCTCAACGTCACCGGCGGCAGCATCCGCAATATTGCGCTCAACGCGGCGTTCCTGGCGGCGGACGACGGCGCGCCGCTCACCATGCGTCACCTCCTTGCCGCCGCGCATGCCGAAAGCGCCAAGCTGGAGCGCCCGCTGGCCGAAACCGAAACGCGAGGCTGGACATGATACACCGCCCGCAACGCGTCCACGTCATCATCGACCGCCTGGTGCTGCGCGGCTTTCCACCGGAACAGCGCGACGTGATCGCGGCGGGCCTGAGGAGGGAATTGATCGCGCAGCTCAGCACCAGCGCACAGCAGTTTCACGCCAGCCGTTCGGTGGCATCGGTGCGCGCCGCGCCGGCGAATCCGGCAACGCCTGCGACACCGCAGGCAATCGGCGCACTGGCGGGGCGCCGGCTTGCGCGGAGCATTTCGTCATGATGCGCGCCGTTACCAAAGCCGCGCCGGCGGCGAGCCCGGTTTCGTTCCGGCCGTCCTCCAGTCGGCGGCTGCAGCGCAAATGCGCCTGCGCCGACCACGACGGATCGGCGCAGTGCGCGGAATGCAGCGAGAACAAGCTGCAACGCAAGGCCGCCGGCGGCTCCGATCCCAAACAGGCGCCGGCGATCGTCGACAAGGTCCTGCGTGCGCCGGGTGCGCCGTTGGATGAGCAGGCGCGCGGCTTCATGGAGCGGCGTTTCTCACACAGGTTCGGCGATGTGCGCGTACATACCGGAACCGACGCCGCGCAATCGGCGCGCGCCGTCAATGCACATGCCTACACGGTTGGACGCGACATCGTGTTCGCCAGCGGCCGTTATGCGCCCGGCACCGCCCATGGCAAGCGGCTACTGGCGCACGAGCTCACCCATGTCGTGCAGCAGCGCGGCGCCGCGGCGAGCCCGGGCAGGGGATTGCAGATCGATTCGCCGCACAGCGCCGGTGAATTGGAGGCCGAGCGATTCAGCGCGGCGATCACCGCGGATCATTCGCCCACGACGGTTCCTGCATCGGACCGCCCACGGCTGCGCCGGTCGGCCCCGATCGTTTCGACGCTGAATGCCGGCGCGCCGGATGCCGTGCCGTTGACCATGAATCTCGGGCGAACGGCGCATACCGGGCTGCAGTTCCTGCCGACCGACGTCCGGGACACCGTGATCGGCCCGGTCACCGTACAGGGCGGCCTGGCCCATGGCGGTGCCAGCCGGCTCAACGTGATCATTGGCGAAAACCTGACGCTGCACACGCTCGCGCTCGAATTGCTGCCGCTCTGGACCACGGCGACGCCGTTCACCCCGCCCGGCGCGGCCACGCCGTTGCCGCTCGATCTGGTTACCGCGGACCAGCTTGCGCGCGCGCTGCTGGTCTACAATCAGACCTATCTCGAAGTGCCGCCGGCGCAGCAGCCGCCATCGATGAAGAAGTGGCGTGCTGGCTTGCGTCTTCCGTTGCCGGTCGAGATCGACGAGGCGACGCACGTTGCGACCCTGAATGCGCAGCAGATCATCGCACTCGCCGGCGCTTTTGACCCCGCAATGGTGCCGCTGCTGGATCAGCGCGCGGCGGCCAATGTCGCGCCGTCGCCGGCGCAGCTCACGACCGAAGTCGACACGTTCCTGCGCGATCCCGAATATGCCGATGCGACCGCCCGCGGCATGGCACTCGGGGCCCGCGCGCTGACCAATGCGACGGCCGAGTTGCCGTTCATCCGCGAAGTATTCCGCAGGCTCGGCGCGGTTGCGGCGGTCGACGTCGCGAAGGCGTTCCTGGATAACTTCGTTCAGCGGGAATTTCAGCTGCTTGCCGCCCAACGGGACGGCAGCGCCATTCTTACCCTGTTCGAAACGTCGTTGAACTCGGCGTCGGCAAATCTGGACAGCGTGCAGCAGTCCCGGCTGCAGGTGCTGTCGGATGCGATTCGCAACACGGTGGCGGTTGCGCCGCCCGGCGCGACGCGCAACCGCGCCGAAAAGACGGTCACCATCGATACCGTGAAGCTCGACGGTTCGACTCGCGATCCTGCGGCGGACATCGCGACCGCAAACAGCATCTTCGCCGCCTGCAATGTCAGGTTCGTTCCCGGCGTCACTGCGGTGGCGACGCCCGCGGACTCGACGGCCTGGATTGGAGCGGACCTGAGGCTTCAGGAAGGCAATTGCAGCGTGGCCAGCGCGGAAGAACGACGAATGAACAATGGTGCAACAGCGCGCTTCGGCCTGAGCGCGCGGATACGCGCCTTCTATGTTTCAGTGCTCAGCAGCGGTGATCGCGCGTCATCCTGTCCGCCAACAGGATCAATCCCGCTGCAGAGGAGGGTCGCCTGGGTGTCGAATACCGGGCTCGGCCGGTCGCTCGCCCATGAGCTCGGGCACATCCTGCTCGACCCGGGGCCTCACAAGACGGCCACGAGCAACATCATGACGCCAACGAATACGGCGCCGCTGGGTGAAACAATCGACGATACGCAATGCGCCAGAATCTACAGCAAAGCGTGATCAGTGATGAGTGTTCGGTCGTCGAGTAAGGAATTGCCATGACCAGCTTCCCCGGTTCACCGAAAACCCTGCGCGGCGGCCTCGTGCTGGTCGATCCGTCGTCCGGCGCGGTCCGGCGCGTGATCACGCTGCAATACAATCCCGACCAGATTTCGCGCACGCTGCAGGTACAGGGCGTCGGGGAGGCCGGCGACCGCTCCGAGGCGCTGCGGCTGAAGGGGCCGGCGG
>Ga0207675_100006957_pt1 | contig 10700 bp, 9 predicted proteins | sample KBSSwiS42_FD_184305 | JGI IMG/M metagenome (GOLD analysis project Ga0207675, IMG submission 184305) | Switchgrass rhizosphere microbial communities from Kellogg Biological Station, Michigan, USA - KBS Switchgrass S4-2 (SPAdes) (version 2) | ecosystem: Host-associated > Plants > Roots >...
GTCGTCGCCGAGGTCGAGCGGGCAGCCGCGGTTCAGCACCCGCGAAGCCGTTGGTCCGGCCACGCGCCATCCGGTGAAGCTCGACGACAGGTCGAAGAGCGCCCCGCCGACTGCGTTCAGCGACCGCCGCGCATCGTCGAACGGTGGCCCCAACGGATCGGGCTCGGCGACGAACAGCCATGACGCCGGGCCGAGCCACAGCAGCGCGGCATCGTCGCTGCGAGCGCTGGTGTTCGGTTGCGTCGGCAGCGCGAACCCGAACAGGCGGGTTGCCGCAGCGGCCAATGCCGCGTCGGTCGCGTTGCCGCGCAGGTTCCACGCGAGCGTCAGCTCTACGTTGGCAAGCGTGACGCCAGTCCGCTCGTCGCGCGTCGAGCCCAGAGCGCTCGAAGGCACGGGATCAGCCACGCAATCGTTCTCCCGCAGCATCGACGAATACCGGTGGGCCGATCGTCACCTTCACGTCGACGCCCGCGAGGGGCGACACGGCCCACAGCGTTTCGCCGTGGCGCGCCCGCCCGCCCGCGACCAGCGCAAGACCTATCCACGCATCGACGTGGGGACTGAAGCACCAGGACGTCACGTGTCCGAGCATCGGATTGGGTGACGCGCGCTTCGGATCGGCGACGATCTTCCCGCCGCGCGGGATCTGCGCACCATCCTGCGCCGTCAAGCCGACGAGTTGCCAGCGATCCGGTGCATTCAACGCGGGCCGCGCGACGAGCGGCTTGCCGAGACACCATTTGTTCGCGTTGACGAGTTTCTCCATGCCGAGATCCCCCGCCGTCGTGCGGCCGTCGATCTCGCCGCCGACGACGACATGCCCCTTCTCGATGCGCAGCGTATTCATCGCCTCCGTGCCGTAGGGCATGAGGCCGAACCCAGCGCCTGCCGCAATGGCCGCCTCCCACATCGCGCGGCCATGCCGCGACGGCACGTGTATCTCATAGGCAAGCTCGCCCGAGTAGCTCATCCGGAACAGACGCGCCGGAATGCTGCCTTCCGCCGTGCTGACGTTGCACGACGCGACGGCGAGGAACGGAAATGCGTCGTTCGAGACATCGATGTCGACGAGCGCCGCAACGAGTGCGCGCGACTTCGGTCCGGACACTGCGGCGGCGGACCAGTTCTCCGTCACGGACGTCGCGTACACGTCGAGGTCCGGCCAGTCGACCTGCAACAGCCGTTCGACGAGCTGCATGACGGCGACGGCGTTGGCCGTCGTCGTCGTCACCAGGTAATGCGTGACATCGAGCCGCGACGTCGTACCGTCGTCGCGGACAAAGCCGTCTTCGCGGAGCATGACGCCGTAACGGCAGCGGCCGACCGGCAGATTGTCGAAGCGATTGGCATAGATGCGATTCAGGAACTCCGCGACGTCGCGTCCCTGCAGCTCGATCTTGCCCAGCGTCGACACGTCGACGATGCCCACGTTCTGCCGCACATTGCGCGCTTCGCGGTTCGCCGCATCGTCTTCCGATTCGCCGGGGCGCGGGTACGAATGCGGGCGCTTCCACAATCCCGCGTTGACAAAGCGAGCGCCCTGCTCGGCGTGCCACTCGTGCATCGCCGTGTGGCGTGTCGGCGCAACGTGCGCTCCGCGGCCGTGTCCGGGAAACGCGCCGAGTGTGACCGGCGTGTACGGTGGCCGGAACGTCGTCGTGCCGACCTGCGGAATGGGCACGCCGAGCGCATGCCCCATCAGCGCGAGCCCGATGACGTTGCTGGTCTTGCCTTGGTCGGTGCCCATGCCGAGCGTCGTGTACCGCTTCAGGTGCTCGACGGCGCGATAACCCTCGCGCGCCGCCAGCGCGATGTCGCGCACCGTCACGTCGTCCTGCAGATCGACGAAGCACTTGCCGTCGTCGCCCGACGAGACGGCCCACAGCGGCTCGACCAGCAGGTTCCCGGTGCCGGCAGCGACGACCGGCAACGACGGCGAATCGGGCAGCGTCGAGCTCACGCGTAGCGTGCGCCCCATGCGAGCGAGCGCACGGCGCGCAGCGTCGCCACCGTCCGCGATCGCCGTCGCGGCGTCGCTCGAACCGCGGACGCTGCCGGCCGGGAAGATCGGCAGCGGTGAAGCATCGGGCATGAAGCTCGCGCTGGTTTCGTCGTAGCGCAGCGTACCCCGCGCCTGTGAGAACAGGTGCACGGCGGGACTGTAGCCGCCCGAGACGGCGACGAGATCGCAGTCGATCGACCGCGGCGCGCCGCCGCCGTGCGCGTCGACGTCGACGCCGGTGACGCGCAGTCGACCGCGGGCACGCCTGATCACGCAACCATGCAGCACCGGCAATCCGGCGGCGCGCGCGCGCGCCGCATGGCTGCCCGTCACCTTGTCCTGCGCGCGCACATCGACGACGCCTGCGATCGCGACGCCGGCATCGTGCAACGCGAGGGCCGCCGCGTAGGCCCGATCGTGGTTTGCGAACACGACGGCGCGCGATCCGGGCTGCACGCCGTAACGCCTTACGTAAGTGTGTGCGGCGCCCGCGAGCATCGTTCCCGGCAGGTCGTTGTTCGCATACGCGATGCCGCGCTCGATCGCTCCGCTCGCGAGCACGACCGCCTGCGCACGAATCATCCACATCCGCTGGCGCGGCAAGTGCGGCAGCGGTACGGCCATGTGATCGGTCACGCGCTCGATCGCGCCGACGAGATTGCCGTCGTAGTACCCGTACGCCGTGGTTCGCGTCAGCAACGTAACGTCCGGTTGTGCCGCGAGCTTGGCCGACGCCTGTGCGGCCCATTCGCGCACGGGCTGCTGGTCCGACCCCTCGTTGCCGTCGAGGACGCTCGAGGCAAGCTGCGGCGACTGCTGGCACACGATCACGCGCGCACCCGCGCGAGCCGCCGTCAGGGCAGCGGACAGTCCGGCGATGCCGCCGCCGATGACGAGCACGTCGCAGTGTGCATACTCGTGCTCGTAGCGGTCGGGATCGGGTTCGACGGCGGCGCGTCCCATGCCCGCCGCGCGACGGATGTAGTGCTCGTAGCGCAGCCAGCCGCGCGGTGTGGGCGGCCACATGAACGTCTTGTAATAGAAGCCCGCCGGCAGCAGCGGCGACAGCGCATTGGCGACGGCGCCGACGTCGAAGCGTACCGACGGCCAGCAGTTCTGGCTTTGCGCGACGAGCCCGTCGTACAGCTCGACGGTCGTCGCGCGCGCATTGGGCTCGGTGTGCGCGCCGCGCGCGAGCTGTACGAGCGCATTCGGCTCTTCGACACCGGCGCTGTAGATGCCGCGTGGCCGGTGGTACTTGAAGCTTCGCCCGACCAGATGGATGCCGTTGGCGAGCAATGCCGAGGCAAGCGTGTCGCCGGCATAACCTTCGTAACGCGTGCCGTCATAGGCGAATGCGAGCGGGCGCGTGCGATCGATCGCACCCTGGTTGGCGAGCCGCCACCGCTGGGTCATTGCCGCCCCCCGCCAGCGTCAGCGTCAGTCACGGGCGTGTCACTCAACCGCTGATCGCAGGGTGCGCTCGCGACGATGTCGTGCGTGCGCGTATTGCGTCGCACCTTGAACCAGCTGCGGCATCCCGCCCCGTGATACCAGAGCTCGTCGTGCGGCCCGCACGGGTTGTCGCGCAGGTACACGTAGTCGATCCACGCGGACTCCGGTGCATCGGGCGCCGGACGGCGCAGCGTTGCGTCGCCGCCGTACGTGAACTCGACCTGGTTGCGCGGTCCGCACCACGGGCACGGGATCAGCAGCACCGGCGACTCCGCGAATGGCGTGGTGGCGCGAATCCCGGCGCGCGCGACGACGAGCGCCGGGATCCGTGCTGTGCGAACGCAGAGGTCAATGCGCCCATGGATACGGCCCCGCGCCCTTCTCGTCGATCACGCGGCCTTCGCCGAAGCGCTCCAGCGTGAAGGGCGCGTTCAGCGGATGCGGCGCGTCGTTCGCGATCGTCCATGCGTGCGTCCAGCCGGACGCCGGTGTCGCCTTGAAGCCGCCGTAGCACCAGCCTCCCGTCATGTACAAGCCCTTCACCGGGAGCTTGCCGATGATCGGGCTGCCGTCCATCGTCATGTCCATGATGCCGCCCCACGTCCGCATCAAACGCAGGCGGCCGAAGCTCGGGAACAGCGCCGTGCAGGCAGCAACCACTTCCTCGATTTGCGGCAGATTGCCGCGTTGCGCATACGAGTTGTAGAAATCGAGATCGCCGCCCATCACGAGCTCGCCCTTGTCGGACTGACTGATGTAAAAATGCACGGCACCGGACGTGACGACGGTGTCGAGCACGGGCTTGACGGGCTCGGACACCATCGCCTGCAGCACGTGTGATTCGATCGGCAGCTTGATGCCGGCCATCGCGGCGATCACGCTCGAGTGCCCCGCGACCGCGATGCCGATCTTCTGCGAACCGATGTCGCCCAACGATGTCCGCACGCCGGTCACGGCGCCACGCTCGACACGAAGGCCGGTGACCTCGCATTGCTGCAATATGTCGACGCCGAGCGCGTCGGCGGCACGCGCGTAGCCCCACGCGACCGCATCGTGGCGCACGGTGCCCCCGCGCGGCTGCAGCAGCCCGCCGAGAATCGGAAAACGCGCCGTTGGCGAGCAGTCGAGGTTGGGGATCCGCCGCGCGATCTCGTCGCGCGACAGGAACTGCGCGTCGATGCCGTTGAGCCGCATCGCATTGCCACGGCGCATCGCCGCATCCATGTCGGACGGCGTATGCACGAGATTGAGCACGCCGCGCGCGCTGTACATCACGTTGAAGTTCAGCGCCTGCGACAGTCCCTCCCACAGCTTCAGCGAATGCTCGTAGAAATGCGCATTCGCATCGAGGTGATAGTTGGAGCGAACGATCGTCGTGTTGCGGCCGGTGTTGCCGCCACCGAGCCACCCCTTCTCGAGCACCGCGACGTTGCGGATGCCGTGTTCCTGCGCGAGGTAGTACGCCGTCGCGAGGCCGTGGCCACCGCCGCCGATGATCACGGCGTCGTAGTGCTTCTTCGGCGCGGGGCTGCGCCACGCGAGCGGCCAGTCGTCGCGGCCCGCCAGCGCGTTGCCCAGCAGGGAGAAGATCGAGTAGCGCTTCACGCGTCGGCTCGCGCTACAGGATCTGCGACAGGAACGCGCGCGTGCGTTCCTTGCGCGGATGATCGAAGAGCTCCGCCGGAGGCCCCGATTCGACGATCGTTCCGCCGTCGGTGAAGTGAACCTCGTCGGCGATCTCCCGCGCGAAGCGCATCTCGTGCGTGACGATGATGCACGTCATGCCCTCGCCGGCAAGCTCGCGGATCGTGTTGAGCACTTCCTTGACCGTCTCGGGATCGAGCGCCGCGGTCACCTCGTCGAACAGCATCACCTCCGGCCGCATCGCGAGCGAGCGCGCGATCGCGACGCGCTGCTGCTGGCCACCGGAAAGCTCGCCGGGATACGCGTCACGCTTCTCGGCGAGGCGCACCTTCGCGAGCAGGGCGAGCGCGCGCGCGCGCACTTCCGCGGGATCCTCTTTCAGCACGTGGATGGGCGCCATCATCACGTTTTCGAGTGCGGTCTTGTGCGGAAACAGGTTGTATTGCTGGAACACCATCGACACTTCCTTGCGCAATGCGATCTTCTCGGCATCCGTATGCAGCCGGTGCACGTCGAACGTCGCCACGCGGATGCTGCCGCTCCTGATCGGCACGAGTCCGTTGATGCAGCGCAGGAGCGTCGACTTGCCCGAGCCGGAGGGGCCGATGATGCATGCGACGCCGCCTTTCGCGACGCGCATCGATACGCCCTTGAGCACGTCGACGCTGCCGAACGACTGATGTACGTCGACGATCTCGACGATCGGCCCCGGCGTCCCGTCGCGGCTGGCGGTCATTGGTTGACGGCGTAGCGCGCTTCGAGCCGGACCGTCCACCGTGCGATCGGGTAGCAGTAGACGAAGAACCAGATCAGCACATAACTGTAGAACGCCAGCAGCAAGCCCGGCCGGGCCTCGGCGGACAGCGCGCGCTGCGTCTGCGTCATCATTTCGTTGACGCCGACAATCGACGCGAGCACCGTCGCCATCGTCAGGATCGCGTAGAGGTTCATCCACGGGGGCAGCATCCGCTTGATGCATTGCGGAACGATGATCATCCACAGGGTCTGCCGCCGATTGAATGCCAAAGACGCGGCGGATTCCCATTGAGCCGTCGGGATCGACTGCATCGCGCCGCGCACGATCTCCGACACGTTCGCCATGACTGGCAACGCAAGGCCCAGCGTGGCCTTCGACCAGTCGGGAATCGGGATCGTCACACCGAATACCGTGACCTGGAACGGCAGCAGGAACATGCAGTAGAACAGGAGTACGAGCCACGGCGCGTTGCGGAAAAAGTGCGTCGTAAGCCACGCGCCGCGCTTGACCGGCGGCAGCAGCGAAATCTGCGCGAAGCCCAGGAAGAACCCGGCGATCGTGCCGAGCGCCATCGCGAGAAAGCTGATCGCAAGATTGAACGCGAACCCGCGTGCGAGCAGCGGCGTCCACTTCCAGATCGTCGCGGCAATCGACGGATGATCCATGCCGGCCTGCGCCTGTGCCCAACCGCAGCCGAACAGGAACACGCCGAGCAGTGCAACGCCGTGCCGCGATTCGAGTCGCCACGCCGGCATTCCCGCGCGCCTCGCGCGCATCGCTTCGCGCACGAAGTCGGTGGCCTGCGGCAGCAGAACGGCCATCGGCGCACCCGCCGCGTCTGCGGGAAGTCGATCGGCGGGCACCCGCGCCGTCATACGCCGAATCCGGGAACGCGGATCGCCCGCTCCCACCGGTGCATCGCGTAGACGAGCACGCCAACGAGCGCGAAGTAGCAGACCAGCAGCACATTCATCATCACCGGCACGTTGAGCTCGTCGGACCAGATCTGGCTCGACACGTAGAGCATTTCCGGCACGGCGATCGCGTAGGCGAGCGTCGTCGTCTTCACGAGGTTCACGAGATTGTTGTTGAGCGCTGGCAGGCTGATGCGAAATGCCAGCGGAAATACGATGCGCAGGTATGTCTGCAGCCTGCTGAATCCGAGCGATTCGGCAGCCTCGACCGTGGTGCGCGGCACGGCCTCGACGCCGGAGCGGAAGATCTCGACGTTGAACGCGCCCGCAAAGAACGACAGCGAAATGACAGCCCACGCGACGTTGGTGACGAGCGGCGCGCCCGCCGGGCTCTTCAGCAGGCTGCCGAGGCCGAAATAGAAGAAGTAGAGCTGCACGAGCGGCGGCGTATTGCGAAACGCCTGGATGTACCAATGGATCAGCGTGCGCGCGACGCGCATGCGCGACCGCTGCACCCAGGCACCGGCGATGCCGATCAGCACGCTTAAGCTGATGCACGTGACCGACAGCTTCACGGTCATCCAGAAGCCGCTCGCGAAGCGGCCGCGATCGAACGCGTCGTAGAAGATCGTGAGATTGATGCCGGTGGTGTCGTGCAGCCACCGGAACCACTCCCAGACGAACTGCATTTGGCCGTACTCCGTCGGCTGCGCGAAACCCCGGCACGGCGGACGACAGGTGCGACCGCCAGGCCGGGACTGCGGTTCGTTACTTGTACTTCGACATCATGTCCATCGCGAACTTCGTCGGTTTGATGCTGTATTTCTTTTCGAGCTGCTGGATGAAACCAGTCTTGTGCCAGTCGGTGACGGTCTTGGCCATGAAATCGCCGAAGGCCTTCTCGCCGGTCTTTACAGCGAGCCCCCACGGTTGCGGCAGGATCGACTCGAGCGGCATTTCATAGTCGCTCCACTCGGGCTTCAGCATCTCGCCGACAATCGCCGTGTCGTCGTACGCGAACGCGACGCAGTTGCCGTTACGCAGCGCCGCGTACGCCTCGGCCGTGCCGGGAAACGCAACGCCTTCGATCCCGTATTTCTCCTGCAGCTCCTTGTTGTAGAAAGACCCCTGGATCAGGCAGACCTTCTTGCCCTTGAGCTGGTCCCAGCTCTTCAGGCCTTCGGATTTCTTCGCGAGGATGTTGGTGCCCGACGCGTAGTAGTCGGGATCGATGATGTCGACGGTCTTGCGCCGCTCGGGCGTGTCGCTCATCGTCGCGATCATGAGGTCGATCTTGCCCTGCTGCAGGAACTGGATGCGATTCGACGCGACGACCGGCACGAGCTCGAGCTTGACGCCGAGGCGCTTCGCGACGTCCGCGGCGAGGTCGGGCTCGAAGCCGATGATCTTGCCCGACGGATCGAGGTAGCCGAATGGCCGGTAGTCGGCCTTGGTCCCGACGGTGAGCGTGCCCTTCTTCTTGATGTCGTCGAGCACGTCGGCCTTCGCGACGCCCACGCCGATGAGGCCGAGTGCGACGGCCGATGCGACGATTCGAAGCCACTTGCTGCGCATGGTGTTCCTCCTTCTACGTTGAAAATCGACGCCGACGCGGTACGCGCGGCGCATTGCTGGCCGGCGCATTGTGCCCGAAGCTTCGCCGCGGTCAACCAAGTGTTACAGGGTAGACGGCTGCCCGCGCGGCGCAGGCGCGGCGACGGCGCGAGGCGTGCGCGTGCTGGTGCCCGACGTCCCCGGCCGCGGGGCGACCACCGCCTTCATCTCGGTAAGCGCCTGGTCGAAGATCGTCATCGCGAGATCGATGTCTTCCCGCGTGACCGTCAGCGGCGGTGCGATGCGCCACACCGAGCCGCGCTCGGGACGCCGGCGAATGTTCATGCTGAGGCCGAGCTCGAGACATCGCTGGGTGGTCAGTGCGCCAAGCTCGTGATAGGGCTCGCGCGTCTCGCGATCCTTGACGAGCTCGATGCCGCGCAGCAGCCCCATGCCGCGCACGTCCCCGATCTCCTCGTGACGCTGTTGCAGCGTCCGCAAGCTCGCGGCGAGATAGTCGCCCAGCTCGCGGCTTCGCTGCAGCAGGTCTTCCTCCACGATCGTGTCGAGCACGGCGAGACCGACCGTCGCCGGCAGGGGATCGGATACGTGCGACGTGTAGAACGCAAAGCCGCGCGCGTGGCAAGTCTCCTCGATCGCATCGCTGGTGATGACGCCGGCGAGCGGAATTCCGCCGCCGAGCGTCTTCGACACCGTCAAGAGGTCGGGCGTCACGTGCAGATGCGATGCGGCGAACCAGTGGCCCAGGCGACCGAACGCCGTTTGCGCCTCGTCGAAGATCAGCAGCATGCCGCGCTTGCGCGTCTCGGCCTGGAGCGCGTCGAAGTACCCCTCAGGCGGAACGATCACCCCGCCGGCGCTGATAACCGGCTCGGCGATGACCGCGGCGCGCGCCCCCGTCGATTGCATGTCGTAGAGCTCGAACCCGACATTCATGCATGTCCGGTCGCATCGATCGCGGCAGTGGCGGATCGGGCAGCGGTACGCATTGGGCTCCGGCAGCACGAACGTACCGGGCATGCCCGGACCGTAGCCTTTGCGATCGCTTGCAAACGACACGGAGCCGGCGTTGCCCGTCACGCCGTGCCACGAGCCGCCGAGGCCGACGACCTCGAAGCCGCCCGTGTAGAGCTTCGCCATCTTGATCGCCGCTTCGTTGCTCTCGCTCCCCGTGTTCACGAACAGCGCCTTCGACAGCGGCCTGGGCACGAGCTTCGCAATGGCCGTCGCGAGCTGCACGACACTGCGCGGAATCATCCCCGAGAACAGGTGCAGCGCCGTGTCGCAACTCTTGCGGATCGCGGCGACGATGTTCGGGTGATTGTGGCCGACCGTCGCGCACATCTGACCGGACGTGAAGTCGAGAATCTTCCGGCCGTCTGCATCGAAGACGTAACAGCCCTGCGCCTTCTCGACGATCGACCCGTACGTATCGCCGCCGTAGCGGATCAGGTGTCTGCGGAAATCCTCGCTGTCAGTTCCATTGTCGGCCATGCTCAGGCTCTCCGTTCGATTGCTCGCGTTCGTTGGCTCAGTTGACGGTCGTGCCGAACAGCGCACCGACACCTGCCGTCAGCAGCATCGCGAGCGCACCCCAGAACGTCACGCGCGACGCACCGGCGACGACGTTCGCGCCACCGATCCGTGCGGCCAGCGCGCCGAGTATCGCCAGGAACGCGAGCGAGCTCGCCGCCACGACGACGATCAGCGCCGATGCCGGCGTCACCGCCGCGACCAGCAGCGGCAGCGCGGCACCCGCAGTGAAGCTCGCGGCCGATGCAATGGCGGCCTGCACCGGGCGCGCGGTGAACGTGTCCGAAATGCCGAGCTCGTCGCGTGCATGCGCACCCATCGCGTCATGCGCCATCAGTTGTACGGCGACTTCCTGCGCCAGCGCCGGGTCGAGACCGCGTTGCACATAGATCGCCGCCAGCTCGCGTCGCTCGGCGCCGACGTCCGCGGCGAGCTCGCGCCGTTCGCGGGCGAGGTCCGCCGCTTCGGTATCGGCTTGCGAGCGCACCGACACGTACTCGCCGGCAGCCATCGACATCGCACCGGCGACGAGCCCCGCCACGCCGGCGACGAGCACCGCAGCGCGTGATCCGCCCGCAGCCGCAACACCCAGCACGAGACTCGCCGTCGACACGATGCCGTCGTTAGCGCCGAGCACGGCGGCACGCAGCCAGCCAATGCGGTCGGAACGATGGAATTCACGGTGGATTCTCGACATACCGATCGGCCGCAAACGCTCAGTCTACGGTGAGCCTGCGCTTGCTGTGCCAATCGGCGATCGATTCGACCGGATACCCGTCGAAATGCACGTGGCGGCGGCCCGCCGGCACGTCGGCCC
>Ga0207675_100006958_pt1 | contig 10700 bp, 8 predicted proteins | sample KBSSwiS42_FD_184305 | JGI IMG/M metagenome (GOLD analysis project Ga0207675, IMG submission 184305) | Switchgrass rhizosphere microbial communities from Kellogg Biological Station, Michigan, USA - KBS Switchgrass S4-2 (SPAdes) (version 2) | ecosystem: Host-associated > Plants > Roots >...
CGGAACAACAACGGATGTAGCGGCAACGAGCGCCTGCCCGGCGTGTGACTCGTGGTCGCGCGCTCCACCGCCTCCGTCACGCGAGCGTGGTCCGGCGAGAGCGAGCACACCGGGTCCGCCCTGGTCGCATCCCCGGTGAGCAGATACGCCTGGCAGCGACAACCCCCGAGATCTTTCGTCTTCTCGGGACACGAGCGGCAGGGCTCCTGCATCCAGGCGTCGCCCCGGTACTGGTTGAACGCTGGCGATTCGTGCCAGATCCAGCTCACGTCTCGCTCCCGTACGTTCGGAAACTCCAGGCCGGGCAACATGCGCGCCTCGTGACACGGAAGTGCCAGCCCATCTGGGGCAATGTTCAGAAACGTCGTCCCCCAGCCGTTCACGCAGCGCTTCGGGCGCGTGGCGTGATAGTCGGGCACCACGAAATACACCTTCATCTGGGCGTTGTTGGCTCGAAATTCGGCCACGGCCTGCTCGGCTCGGGCGACCTGCGCCGCGTCCGGCAGCAGGTGCTCCCGGTTCTGAAACGCCCAGCCGTAGTACTGCGTGTTCGCCAGCTCCAGATGGTCCGCGCCGAGCGCCTGCGCCATGCGCAAAATTTCGCTGACATGGTCGATGTTGATGCGATGCAGCACCACGTTCATGACCATGGGATAGTCATATTGCTTCACCAGCTTGGCCACTCGCTGCTTGAGCTCGAAGGTGCGCGTGCTGGACAAGAAGTCGTTCAGCTCCCGCGTTGAATCCTGAAACGACAGCTGAATGTGGTCTAGCCCCGCCGCCCGGAGGCGCGCGATGCGCGCCTCCGTGAGCCCCACCCCCGAGGTGATCAGGTTCGCGTAGTAGCCGAGCCGGCTCGCCTCCGCCACGAGGCTCTCCAGGTCGTCCCGCATCAACGGCTCGCCGCCGGACAGCCCGAGCTGCACCGCCCCGAGCGCGCGCGCCTGCCGGAAGACGGCAAACCACTGTTCGGTGCCGAGCTCCTCGGTGTGCCCTGCGTAGCCCGTTGGGTTGTAGCAAAAGACGCAGTGCAGCGGGCAGCGGTAGGTGAGCTCCGCGTTCAGCCACAGTGGTCCCGGGCGCAGGGCTGCTCGGTGAACGGCTGCCGAGTGAACGGCTGCCGGTTGAAGGGCTGCCGGAGGGAGAGGCATCGCGGTCAACCTTCGCCCGCGGAGCGGGTCTGGATCCAACCCTTCGCGTACGCCACTTCACTGAACTCGAGGACATCCTCGCGCAAATCCGTGCCCGGAAACGCCTGCTCGAGCGCGCTGATCAAGCCGTGCAGGGTGGTCTGACCATCGATGCGCTGCATGATCTCTCCTGCGCCCCCTTGCAGCTGCACCATGCCCTCCGGATACAAGAGGACATGGCAATCCTGGGTCGGCTCCCACTGCAGACGAAACTGCTTGCCGAGCTGCAAGACAGCATCCGGATCGAAGGCGACTCGGCGCTCGCTCGAGGTCACGGCTGCTCCCGTGGGAAAAATCGGTGTTCCCCGATTCCATACTGGATGGCCATGGCGTCGAGCATGCACCAGAGGACGTCCAGCTTGAAATCCACAATTGCGAGCGCGCGCTCCTGCTCGGCCTGCGTCCGATAGTGGTCGAGCGTGAAGTCGAGCGCAAAGGCCACGTCGCGCCGCGCCTGCGCCAGCCGCTTCTGAAAATAGCTGTAGCCCTGTCGCTCAATCCACGGATAGTGCTCGGGCCACGTCTTCAGCCGGGTCTGATGGATGCCCGGCGCGAACAGCTCGGTCAATGACGCCGTGACGGTCTCCTGCCAGGGCCGGCTGCGGGCGAACTGAACATATGCATCCACGGCGAAGCGAACGCCCGGCAAGACGTGCTTCAATGAGGTGACGGCGTCACGCTCGAGCCCGACCGCCTCCCCGAGCCGCAGCCAGGCTTCGATACCGCCGGCGTCCGCCGCCTCGTCAGCCGGAATGCTCGCGCCGGAACCATCGTGATCGAGGATGCGGACGATCCATTCGCGCCGCACCTCGCGGTCGGGGCAATTCGAAAGCAATGCCGCATCCTTCAGCGGGATGTTTACTTGATAGTAGAAGCGATTCAGTACCCAGCCTCGGATCTGCTCCTCTTTCAGGCGACCGCTGTGCATGGCCACGTGAAACGGGTGATGGCTGTGGTAACGCGCCTCTTTGGCCCGCAGCTGCGCTTCGAACTCTGCTCGCGTCCACATCTTCCTGAGCTCTACACTTCTCGCTACTTCTCGCTACTTCTTCTGGCTACTTCCGGCTGGTCGCTGCCGCTCTGGCCTCGAAAAAGAAGGCCCCGCTCGGCGGGGCCTTCTCGGCGAAGCTTGGCGTCTGGGTCTTCGTTTGCTACCGCGCCGGCGCTATTTGTACTCGGCGTACATCGTTACTTCGAAGCCAAACCGCAGCTCGATGAACTTGGGTTTGCTCCAGCGTTGGGTCCGCGTATTGGTCCGCATGGGCTGATTTCCTCCTAGTTGGGATAGCTCGAGCTCGCGTCTCCGGTACCTCTGACACTGCCGTCACCCGGTGGCGTGAGCTCGAAGCACTCGACATTATCGTCACCCTGGCCGGCGGATGCCACCGCGATCGTCGCGCCCCGGCGTTACTGCCTCGCGGTGTAGAGCTTTGCAGCGCGGCAGGCTTCTGGTGTTAACGCCATCTTCCGGGGCCGGCGTTCGCGCGCTGCACACACCCAGACTCGCGTAGTCAGCACTTCGAGCCAGCGACGCAGCGCTGCTCGAGCGCTGAATGTGCAGTGCTCTGCACGTTAACGCAATCGCAAACTCAGCCCTGTCGCCAGCGCACGGCGAGCAGCATTTCGCTTTGCGAAATACTCTGCTTTTCAGGAGCTTGGATGGTTGCAGCACGATCGTCAGCATGTGCTCCGGACACCATGCGTGTCATGCAACATGCACCAACAACTGATCACGCGCGTGCCGCTCGCTTGCTCGCTATGGTAGATTCGGCTGGGCGCTTGCGATTCTTCACACAGCCGCGCACACTCGGTAGCGTGCGAAGTCGCTTCCCGAAATCGGCACCGGCAGCGCGGCTCGCCAGAAGCGAGGTCGGTTTCCTGACGCTGCTTGCGATCGTGTGCTGCGCGTGCAGCACCGGCTCGAGTGGTAAAGCCTACCTGCGAGCTCCCGGTCCAGAGGATGCCAAGCAACTGCTCGTATTGGTGAGCAATGAAGCCTCGAACGACATCTCGCTGATCGACGGCGCGACCGACGTCGTGTTGCGCAGCTTGCCGGTCGGCAAACGCCCGCGCGGTTTGAAAGTGAGCCCAGACGGCAGCAAGGTATACGTCGCGCTGAGCGGCACGCCGCGGGGCGGCCCGAACGTGGACGAGAGCACTCTGCCGCCGCCGGATCGTTCGGCAGATGGCATCGGCGTGGTGGACATCGCGAGCCTCACACCGAACGCGCAGGGCGACATGGCGCTGGAGCCGAAGGCGGGTGTCGTGCAGCAAGTTGGCGCACTGCAGCCGAGCATCCTGCACGGCAAGCTGGAGAGCGGGGACGACCCCGAGACCATCGATTCCACGCCGGACGGCCGCATCCTCGCGGTCGCCAACGAGGACTCCGCCAAGCTGCGCCTGATGGACGCTCAGACCGGTGCACTGCTGGCCAACATTGGCGTCGGGCTCGAGCCGGAGGGGCTGCGCTTTCGACCCGACGGCAAGGTGGTGTACGTCACGAGCGAGGCCATCGATCGTCTGGATGTGATCGACGTGGCAGAACGTCGCGTAATCGCCACCGTGCCGGTCGGCAAGCGGCCGCGCAGCATCCTGTTCAGCCCCGATGGCGACCGCGCTTATATCACGTGCGAGCTCGCCAGCCGCATCGACGTCATCGATTCACGCGCCCACCGCACGCTCACCTCGATCGAGATAGAAGGCACGCCCAAGGCGATGCCCATGGGCATGGCGCTCGACCCCTCCGAGCAGCGCCTGTATGTCAGCCTGGGCAGAGCGGGAGAGGTCGCGGTCATCGACGTCCGGTCCCTGCGGCTGCTCACGCGCATCGCTGACGTGGGCGCGCGCCCCTGGGGCATCGCGCTCAGTCCCGATGGCGACAAGGTCTACACGGCCAACGGCCCTTCCGGTGATGTCTCGGTGATCGATACTCGATCGATGACAGTGATACACCGCATTCCGGTGGGCAAGATGCCGTGGGGGCTCGGCTTGGTCAGAGTCAGAGGCGGCTAGCGCCACTGGGTAGCTTGGCAACGGGGCCAACGAGGTCATGCCAGCCGGGGGGAAGCGAGTTTTGTGGGGAAACCATCATTCTGACCGCGCTTCGGTCAGCCACAGGGATCAATAGAAAGGATCGATAAAGATGAAGTGCTCGACCATGCCGCCCGCACCGGTTTTGATCGCGCTCCTGGCTGCAACGGCCTGTGAGGCTCGTCCCACGACCACGACAGCCGAGTCGACGACGCAGGCAGCTACGCCCGCGCCCGCGCCCCAGGCGAGCCCGGGGATAACGACGGCAACGGCGCCCACGACGGCGGCCGAGCCACCCCCTGTGACGGCGGCCGAGCTCGCCGACCACGCGGCGTACGCCAAGGAGGCGGGGGCAGAGCTGAAGAAGCTGCAGAACGACGACGCGCAGTGGGTCATGCCCGCGAAGAACTACTCGGGCACTCGCTACAGCACGCTGAACGAGATCACGACCGCCAACGTCCAGAATCTCAAGGTCGCCTGGTCCATGTCCACGGGCACCACCAAGGGTCACGAGGGCGCACCGCTGGTCGTTGGCTCGACGATGTACGCGCACAGCTCGTTTCCCAACCACGTCTACGCGATCGACCTGACGAAGCCCGACCACTCGCTCAAGTGGCAGTACACGCCCGAGCAGGACGAGCGGGCCGTTCCCGTCGCCTGCTGCGACGCCGTGCACCGCGGCCTCAACTACGCCGAGGGAAAGATCCTGATGATCACGCTGGACGCCCAGGTCATCGCCCTGGACGCCAACACGGGCAAGGAGGTCTGGAAGTCGAGAAACGGCGACCCGACAAAGGGTGAGACGATCACGGGCGCCGGGCTGGTGGTGAACGGCAGCTTCATCGTGGGCATCTCGGGTGGCGAGTTCGGTGTTCGCGGCCACGTGACCGCGTACGACGTCAGAAATGGCAAGCGGCTCTGGCGCGCCTACAGCACGGGCCCCGACGCAGAGCTGATGCTCACCGACAACTTCAACGCCGCCAACCCCCACTATGGTCAGAAAGAGCAAGGGACAAAGACCTGGACCGGCGACGCCTGGAAGCAGGGAGGTGGCACCACCTGGGGCTGGTACTCGTACGATCCCGCCCTCGACCTGATGTACTATTCGACGGGAAACCCGGGCACCTGGAACCCAGATCAGCGGCCCGGCGACAACAAGTGGTCCATGACCATCTGGGCGCGCAATCCCGAAACGGGCAAGGCCTCATGGGGCTATCAGATGACGCCCCACGACGCCTGGGACTACGACGGCATCAACGAGAGCGTGCTGGTCGACCTCACCTTCGACGGGAAGAAGGTGCCCTCCCTCGTCCACTTCGATCGCAATGGCTTCGGCTACACGCTCGATCGCAGGGACGGGACGATCCTGGTGGCCGAGCCCTTTGTCCACGTCAACTGGGCCAAGGGCATCGACAAGAAGACGGGGCGCCCGATCGAGGACATCGAAAAGCGCACCAAGCAGGGAGTCGTGACCAAGGACATCTGTCCCAACGCCATGGGCGGCAAGGATCAGCAGCCGGTCGCCTTCTCGCCTCGGACGAACCTCTTCTACGTCCCGAGCAACAACATGTGCATGGATTACGAGGGCGTCGAGGTGAAGTACACGGCGGGGGCCCCCTTCGTCGGCGCCAACGTGGCCATGAAGCCAGGGCCGGGCGGCAACCTGGGCGAGCTGCTCGCGTGGGATCCGACCACGGGCAAGAAGAAGTGGGGCATCAAGGAGAAATACCCGGCCTGGAGCGGCGTCCTGGCCACCGCCACCGACTTGATCTTCTACGGAACCATGGACGGCTGGTTCAAGGCAGTGCATGCCGAGACGGGCAAGGTGCTTTGGCAGCACAAGGTCGCCTCGGGGATCATCGGCGCCCCGATGACCTTCAAAGCGCCGGACGGTAAGCAATACGTGGCCGTCTACGCCGGCGTGGGTGGTTGGTTCGGTCTACCGGTATCGAACGACCTTTCGAGGAAGGACCCGTACGCGGCGCTGGGGGCGGTGGGAATCGCCGACAAGTCCGGTCTGTACGAGGCCACGACGAAGGGTGGCATGCTCTACGTGTTCGCCATCTGATGCGATGTCGCCATCTGCTGCGATGTCGCCATCTGAGGCCCTTGGCGTAAAAAGGTTTGGATGACTGAGAAGAGGAAAGGGCCAGCCCGGCTGGCCCTGCTGGTCGCACTGGCGTCGGCCATCTTCCCCAGCGAGGGGAATGCCGACGCCAGCGCGTCAAAAAACGTGCTGAGGGTCTGCGGCGATCCCAACAACATGCCCTTCTCGAACGAGAAGCTGGAGGGGATCGAGAACAAGATCGCTGCGCTGATCGCCAAAGACCTGGGATGGGAGCTCGAGTACCTCTGGTGGCCGCACCAGCGCGGACTGGTCAAGCGCGTGCTCAATACCGAGCGCTGCGACGTACTCGTCGGCATCCCCAAGGGCTACGACCTGGTCCGCTGGACCAAGCCCTACTACCGCACGGGATACGTCATCGCCTATCGAAAGGACCGGGTCGCGGAGATTCGGTCCATGGATGATCCCATTCTGAAGACCCTCAAGGTGGGCGTTCAGGTCAACACCCCGCCCCACCTCGCGCTGGGACAGAGAGGCATAGTGGGCGACAACGTGGTGGCCTACCAGCTCATGTTCGATTCGAACGCCCACCCCGAGGACTACCCCGGCAAGGAGGTCGAGGATCTGATGGCGGGGCGCATCGACGTGGCGCTGGTGTGGGGGCCCATCGCCGGCTACTTTCAGAAGAAGAAGGGGGCATCGTCCCTCGTGCTCGTGCCGATCGAAGAACCCAACAACGCGTTCGAAATCTCGATGGGCGTCCGGAAGGCGAATACAGAGCTGAAAACGCGGCTCGAGCAGGCGCTCGACCGAAGGCGAGACGATATCAGAGCCATCCTGGAAGACTTCGGCGTACCCCTGCTTCCCCTCACGGCGTCCGCGCCCGGCGGAGCGGCGACGACGCCCGACGGTCACGATGGCAAGCGCAAGGGCGGTTCATGATTCGGATGTATTTGATCGCGTTGCTGATCTTCTCATTTGGGTGCGCCATGAAGCCGTCGGGCCCGACGGTGGAAGACGTGGTGGAGGGGCGGAAGATCTACCTCACCTACGGCTGCGTCGGGTGCCACGGCGTCAGCGGGGGTGGCGGAATGGGTAAGCCCATTCTCGACGATCAATGGGTCTTCGGCAGCGACGATGCGACCCTGTTCAAGCTGATCCGAGGCGAAGTACCGAAACAGACGATGCCGAACGCGATCGGCAAGGCTCTGTCGGACGATCAGATCAGGAAGGTCATCATTTACGTGCGCTTCATCTACCAGGGCGACAAGAGCAAGATCGCCTGGGCGGTGCCGCCTCCCGTTTCGGAGGAGCTGTTGCGAGCCTCCGTGAGCACCGGTGACCCCGTCGCGGCGGGAAAGGTGCTCTTCATGTCCGCCTGCGTGCAGTGTCACGGGCCAGAAGGCAAGGGTGACGGGCCCGCCTCGGTAGCGCTCGATCCAAAACCCAGAAATCTCACCGACGCCACGCGCATGGCGACCGTCAGCGATCGCTTCAAGTACGAGCTCATCAGCCGCGGCGGCATCGCGGTGGGCAAGTCGCCGCAGATGCCCGCGTTCCCTCTGAACCGGGACGACATCAACAACATCATCGCCTTCGTGGATACGCTGTCCAAGGGAGCCGGCGTACAAACCAGCAGCAAGGCGGAAGGCGCAGCCGGCGTACCAACGAGTGACAAGCTGTAAGGCGGATCGGCAGGTGGGCAAGAGTATTTTGGCCGCGCACCCAATTCATCGCCGCCTTCGGCGGGTCGAGCACGCTCCGTTCGCGGGTACTTCATGCAGCTATTCCGCCGCTCGCTGAACCAACTGCCGCTCGCCTTGGCTATCGGAGTGGGCGCTGTCGGAGCTGCTCTCATCGCTGGCAGCTGGTATTACTTCTCCCCAAAGAACCTGCAGGTCGGGTATGCGCCGAAGCAGCCCATCCCGTACAGCCACAAGCTGCACGTCGACGAGCTCGGGCTCGACTGCCGCTACTGCCACGCCAACGTCGAGCGATCTCAGGAAGCGATGATCCCGCCGACGCAGACCTGCATGGGCTGCCACGCGGTGGTCCGGCCCGATTCGCCCAAGCTCGCCGCGCTGCGCGACAGCTGGACGAGCGGTAACCCGGTGCCCTGGGTCCGCGTGCACAAGCTGCCCGAGCACGCGTATTTCGATCACAGCGCCCATCTCCCCGCCGGCGTGGGCTGCGTGAGCTGTCACGGCCGGGTTGATCAAATGGACGAGGTCCGGCTCGCGGCGCCGCTCGCGATGGCTTGGTGCCTCGAGTGTCATCGCGATCCCGGCCCCAGCTTGCGGCCCAAGAACGAGGTCACCAACATGAGCTGGAAGCGCGACGAAGCCACCGTGCTCGCCGCGGTCAATGTTGCCGCGGCCAGTGTTCGCCCACCGGAGCACTGTACGGGGTGTCACCGATGACGAGCGACAGGGTCTTCTGGCGCAGCCTGGAAGCGAAAGAGCACCCCGAGCAAGCTCGCGAGCATGCGGCCGGGTCGGACGTCGTGAAGCAGTCGATCGACGCCTCCGGCCTGACTCGCCTGCGTCGCCGTCAGTTCCTCAGCTTGAGCGGCGCGATCTCGGCGCTCGCGGGCATCGGATGCAGCATCCGGCGACCGGTCGAGAAGATCATGCCGTACACCGAGATGCCCGAGGACGTGACGGTCGGCGTGCCCTCGCACTACGCGAGCGTGCTGACCCGCCGCGGTGAGGCGCTCGGTGTGGTGGTGCAGAGCACGGAAGGCCGCCCCACCAAGGTCGAGGGCAACCCGGAGCATCCCGCGAGCTCTGGCGGCACCGACCTGCAGGCGCAGGCGATACTGCTCGAGCTCTACGACAGCGAGCGCGCGCGCAGGCCGACGCAGCAGGGGGCGCCCAAGACCTGGGCCGATGTCGATGCGGCGCTCGCCGAGCTCGCCGGCAAGCTTGCTGAAAGCGGGGGTGCGGGGCTGCGCGTCCTCTGCGAGCCGACGCTGTCTCCGACGTTCCTGCGGCTGCGCGCGGCTCTGAAGGCCAAGCTACCCAGCGCCGTGTTCCACACCTACGCGCCGGTCAGTGACTCGAACGAGCGCGCCGGCACGCAGCTCGCGTTCGGCCGTCCGCTCCTGGTGCAACACTGGTTGACCAAGGCCCAGGTGATCGTCGCGCTCGACTCCGACTTTCTGATGACCGAGACCGGCAGCGTCGAAGCGGCACGCGGCTTCGCCACCGGACGCCACATGGAGTCGGCCTCGGCGAAGGCCCCCAACCGCCTGTACGTGGTCGAGCCGACCCTGAGCGTGACTGGTTCGAACGCCGATCACCGGCTGAGCTTGCCCGCGCGCTCGATCGGCGCCTATGCCAGGGCGCTCGCGGCCGGGCTCGGCGCTCACGGCATCTCGCTCGGTGCGCTCGGCAGTGCGCTCCCGAGTGCTCTCGGCAGCCAGGAGCTGCCCGGTGTCAGCAAGCCATGGATCGAGGCCGTCGCCAAGGATCTCGCCGAACACAAGGGTACGTCGCTCGTGATCGCGGGCTCGCGCCAGCCCCCCGCCGTGCACGCGCTGGTGCACGCGATGAACGCGGCGCTCGGCAACGTGAGCAGGACCGTCGTCTACGTTACGCCGGTCGATGCCGAGGAGCCCCATCACTTCATCGACATCGCCGCCCTCGCGCGCGACATGGCCGCGGGCAAGGTCCAGACCCTGCTCGTGCTGGGCGGCAACCCGGTGCTCGATGCTCCGGCCGACGTTCAATTCAAGGAAGCGCTCGCCAAGGTGCCGTTGAGCATCTGCCTGTCCGGATATCGCCACGAGACCGGCGAGCTGTGCACCTGGCACGTGCCGCAGGCCCACCCGCTCGAGAGCTGGGGGGACCAGATCTCGCGCATCGGGGCGTACTCCGTGCAGCAACCGCTGATCGCCCCGTTGTACAAGGGTCCCACCGATACCTCGCTGCTGGCCGCGCTGGGCGCCGACACCGAGCGCGACCCGCACTTGCTGGTCAAGGCCACTGCCGCAGCACACGGCGTAGAGGACGACGAGCGGAGGTGGCTACGGCTGCTGCAGCGCGGGGTCGGCCCGCGCAACGAGGCAGAGATCATCCTGGGCGGGCTCGTCGTGCAGGACGCCGCGATCGCGACCGCGCTGGGTGCGCTGCCCGAAGCGTTGCCACTCGAGCTGGGGCAGCTCGGCAACGACGACCTCGAGGTGGTGTTCCTCGCGGACAACAAACTGTTCGACGGCCGACACGCCAACAACGCCTGGCTGCAGGAGCTGCCCGATCCGATCACGCGCATCACCTGGGACAACGCCGCGCTGATCGCGCCGAGCACCGCTCAGGCGCTCGGCATCACGAGCGGCGACATGGTGCGGCTGACCTCGATCGACGGGCGCTCGATCGACGGGCGCTCGATCGACGGGCGCTCGATCGACATAGTGG
>Ga0207675_100006959_pt1 | contig 10700 bp, 10 predicted proteins | sample KBSSwiS42_FD_184305 | JGI IMG/M metagenome (GOLD analysis project Ga0207675, IMG submission 184305) | Switchgrass rhizosphere microbial communities from Kellogg Biological Station, Michigan, USA - KBS Switchgrass S4-2 (SPAdes) (version 2) | ecosystem: Host-associated > Plants > Roots >...
GGCCGGGGAGCCAAGCGTCCCCATCGGCTGCGCCTTCAACAGCCGCTCCATCACTTCGGGTGGCTCGGCTCGCAACAGCGGCGTATCGATCAACCCGGGCGCCAGGCAGTTCACGGTGATGCGGTACTTGGCGAGTTCGATCGCGAGCGCGCGGGTAGCCGACACCACACCGCCCTTCGAGGATGCGTACGAGAGCTGGCCGAACCAGCCGAGCCACGCCCGCGACGCGATGTTGATGATGCGACCGGTGCGCCTCGGGATCATGCTGCTCGCCGCCGCCTGAGAACACAGGAACACACCCGTCTGATTCACCGCGATGGTCCGGTGCCAATCCTCATCGGTGATCCGGCGGACCCCGCGGTCGATGCTGATGCCGGCGTTGTTGACCAGAATGTCAACGGCACCGAGCTCCGCCTCGACCTTGCCGAACAGCGCCTCGACCGCTGGCCTCGACGTCACGTCGGCCGCGACACCGACAGCCCTGCCGCCATCCTTGACGATCGACGCGGCGGCGGCGTCGGCCGCATCACCGGCGATGTCGGCAACCGCCACCGAACCGCCGTGCGCCGCCAGCTCGCGGGCGATCGCCAGACCGATGCCACTCGCCGCCCCGGTGACGACTGCGACTTGTCCTTTAAACATCATGGTTCAACTCCTTTGTCACACAGACAAACTCGACAGCAGGCTGGCTCCCCCGCAGCAGTGCAGGGTCTGGCCGGTGATGTAGCCACTTCGCCGGTCCAGGAAGAACGCGACGGCAGCGGCGATATCGTCCGGCGTCACCGGCGCGCCAGTCAGAGCCACCGGCTCGAGCAGGTGGGTGCCGGGCGCTGGTCCCGCATCGCGCCGCGAGGCGGCGTCGGGCGGAATCCCGATCACACTGTTGACCGTGATGCCGGCCTGGCCGTGCGCGAGCGCAAGGCTTCGCACCATCGCCACCAGTGCGGCCGCCTCGGCAGCCGCACGTGGGCGGCTCGGCCAGCCAAGCCAGTCGCGACTGCCGACCGCCGCCACCCGGGCGCCGCCATCGGCCGCCGACGGAAACCGCGACCGCAGCGACTCCACGAGGTCCAGCAGCGCCGTCGCGGGATCGACATGCGCACCGGCCGTGTCCTCCAAAAGCCCCGGGATGTACACGACACCATTCACGGCTTGGTCAGGGTCGGCGCTGCTCTGCACCACCGTCCAGCCGTCTCGTTCCAGTGTCCGCACCACCGCGTCGGTCACTGCTTCGTCGCCATGTGACAGTACGTATGCGAGCTCGCTCATCATCGTCTTCTCCTACCGGTTGCTGAGGATGTGGACCGCGCAGGCACCGTTGTCGACACCGAAGATGCCGCCGCCCGTCACATGGGTGAGGGCAATCCGGGCATCGGAAACCTGCAGTGCCCCAGCCTGTTTCGTGAGCTGCCAATACGACTCGCAGATCTGCGCGACGCCGGTTGCTCCGACCGGATGGCCTCGGGACAACAGCCCCCCGCTGGGGCTGACAGCTACGCGTCCGTCACGATCGAACTCTCCGTTGGCAACGGCGGCGTGCGCCTTGCCACGATCGGCGATGCCCAGCGCCTCGGCATGCAACAGCTCGGCGATGGCAAACGCGTCATGGAGTTCGACCAAATCGAGATCGTCGGGACCGAAACCCGATTGCGCATAGGCCGCGCCCGCCGCCCGCTCGGTGATCTCGGGCCACGTCATGTCGCGATAGCCCGTCGAGAATCGTCCAGACCGGACCACGCTCGCCGCGACGCGCACGTGCGGGCCGGGGAGCCGTGCGGCCACCTGCTCCGAGCACAGCACAACGGCGGCCGCCCCGTCGCTGTTGGGGCAGCAGTGCAAGAGACGCAACGGATCCGCGACCGGGCGTGAGTTCTCGACATCCTCCGATGTGACTTCCTTCTGGAAATGCGCCCGCGGGTTGTCGGCGCCGTTGCGACGGTTCTTGACCGACACATTGGTGAGGCTTTCCACGTCTGCGCCCCAGTCATGGAGGTAGCGCTGGGCTCGCATCGCGTAGGCGGCCGGCATCACCATGCCCTGGGCGATCTCGATGTCGTTGGTCGTCAGCGGCAGGGTTCCGCCGCCGAACGACGACAGGTTCTCCGCTCCGAAGGCAATCGCGCAGTCAACCGAGCCCGACGCCACCGCCTGCCAGGCCAGGTTGACAGCTGAAGCACCACTGGCACAGGCATTTTCGACCGTGAAGACGGGCTGACCCGAAATGCCGACACGCTGCAGCACCCGCTGGGCGAGCAACGAGCCGCCGTACACCGAACCGCCGAAGCCGATGTCCACCAGACCGGCTTCGAGGCCCGCCGTTGCCATCAGCCGGCTGACCGCGAGGTAGCCGAGTTCCTCGGTTGCGGTGCCGCGATGCTTGCCGAACGGCTGGATCGCCGCGCCTGCAATGAACACATCTCTGCTCATCGAGCCTCTCCTTTCATGATGGGCGCGACGGCGTAGGACAGCACGGGACCGTCCTCGTCGGCGCCGATGGTGGCCAGTCGCAACTCGACTGGGGTCCCCGGAGGCAGCGCCTCGCTGGAGTCCACATGTGCGAGCACCCGAACCCCGTCGATGTCGACGTACGCCAGCACGTATGGCGCCTGGAACCGCGGCGGCCCGATCCGCACGACGCTTGATGCGTAGGCGATACCCGATGACGAGGTCAGCTCCTCGGTGACGTCACGTGACGCACACGTCGAACACTGGTCGCGCGGGGGAAACCACATGCCGGCGCAGTTGTGGCACCGTGTCACCCGCAACACTGCACGGACGCCGTCGGTCAGAAAGTTCTCCGCACCGACGGCCCCGCCGGTCGGCGGCGCAAAGGAATTGGTCATGGCGTGTCCTTTTCGTTGAGGTGTTTCATCGGCCTTGGTATTCCGGCGGGCGTCGTTCCGCGAACGCGGTACGCCCCTCGACCCGGTCGTGAGTGTCGCGCAGGATTCCCCACAGCAGCTGCTCGAGTTCGACCGAGCGGCTCAGTGGCAGGTCCTCGGTGCGGGTCGCGAGCGTCTTGATGCTGCGAATTGCCAACGGCCCGTTTGCGGCAATTCGGTCGGCGATCTCCAGTGCACGTGCCACCAGCTCGTCCGCTGCGACGACCTCGCTCACCAGACCCACCCGATGCGCCTCGGTGGCGTCGATGCGGTCACCGGTCAGCAGCATCTGCATCGCGACGGCCCGCGGCACGGCGCGTAGTAGCTTCGAGACCCCACCGACCGCAGGCACGCTGGCCCATCGCGCCTCGGGTAGCCCGAATGTCGCTGTGGTGCTGGCGATCCGGATGTCACAGTCCAGCGCGATCTCCGCGCCGCCGCCCAGCGCATGTCCGTTGACCGCGGCGATGAGCGGCTTGGTGATGCCCAGCTCGCTGATCGTGATGGCCCGCACGTAGAGCCCGGACTGCACACTCTCGTCGTACGGCGCGAAGTAGCTCTCGGCGAACCCCGCGTCGGATGGCATCGTGCGCTTGAGGTCCGCACCCGTGCAGAAGGCGCGGTCGCCCGCCCCGGTGATCACCGCGACGAGAAGGTCTGGGTTGTCGCGGAATTCACGCAGGGCGGCATTCAAGGCGATCATCGACTCGACGTCGAGCGCATTGAGCGCCTCCGGGCGGTTCATCCGCAGGACGAGGGTGCGTCCCTTGCGGTCGGTTTCGATGCTCATGCCTCGACTCCCGCTCGCTCCGGTCCTCGCTCGTGCCTCGCTGCGATCCTCACTCGCGGTCGCCTTCGGGTGCTCATGTCAGCCCACTGCTCCTTCCGATACCAGGGCGTCGTAGTTGTCCTCGGGAACGCCGAGGAGTTCGGTGCAGACCTCTCGGGTGTCCGCGCCGAGCAGCGGCGCGGGAGATCGCAGATGTCCGGGGTTGCGCGACAACCGGTACGGAATGCCGTCGTAGATGCTCGGTCCCATCACCGGATGCTCGAGCGTCACCCAATGTCCGCGCGCCGCAAGCTGGGCGTCGGAGTGCAGCAGATCGTCGGCCGTCAGCACGGCCGACGCGGCGACCCCCCGTGCGGTCAGCTCGTCAGCGAGCAGGGCCGCATCCCAGCCGCGGGTGGCCTCGGCGATCAGCTCGTCCAACAACGCCCGCGAGCTGCGTCGGCCGTCGGCGGAATCGAATTCCGGCAAGTCCGCGATGCCCAGCACCAAACGCGCTGCGGCCCACTGCTCGTCGCCGAAGACGGCGATTGCGCACCAGCGGTCCTCGCCGACACATGGATATACACCGTGGGGCGCCGCAACATTGTCGTGGTTGCCGACACGGCCGACGGTTACCCCCGCGGCCGCGGCGACAATCGCCGGACCAATCGCGTTGATGGTCGATTCCAGCTGCGCGAGTTCGATGTACTCGCCCTGTCCGGTCATGCGCCGCTTCCGCAGCGCAGCCAGCACCGCAATCGCTCCGTGCAGCGGGTTGGGGACATGGTCGGGGTAGTTGGTGCCGGTGCCGACGGGCGGAGCGTCCTCGTAACCGGTGAGCCCGAGCAATCCCCCGGCGGCCGCGATGGTGAGCCCGTATCCTCGGCAATCACGGTGCGGCCCTTCGGTTCCCAGCATCGGCATCTCGAGGTAGATGACATCGGGCCGCACGGCCCGCGAGGCGTCGTACCCAAGCCCAAGGCGGTCCATGGTGCCCGGGCTGAAGTTGTTGACAACCACGTCGCTGACCTCGATGAGACGCAGCGCCAGTTCACGGCCCCGCGGGTGCTTGAGGTCCAGGCAGATCGACCGCTTGCTGCTGTTGCGGTTGGCGAAGTAGCCGCTACGGTCGGCGCCCTTGAGGCCGTCACGGAACGGGGCCATCGAGCGGATCGGGTCAACGCGGGTGCGCGATTCGACCTTAACCACGTCGGCGCCGTGGTCGGCCAGCGGTTTGGTGAGAAACGGGCCGGCACCGACCCAGCTGAAGTCGGCGACCCGGATGCCCGTCATCGGGAGCTGTGCGCTCATATCAGGCTCTTTCCTGTTCTCGGCCGCACGTCGGAAGTGCGGAAGCGGTATGGCGACCCGGGCAGCGTCACTTGCTGTCCCTCGACGTCAACGACACGGAAGTAGTCGCGCGCGACCAGCTGGGGATCGCGGAGTAAATCGCCCGGCGTGGCGACCGGAGCAATGCTGATGCCACGTTTCTGGCCGGACGCGAACAGCTCTGCCTTGGATCGCGATGCCGCGAACGCCTCGAAGAGATCACGGAATCGGTTGCAGGCCTGCGCAGTACGCCGCCAATCCGACTGCTGCCAGCGGTCGGCGTTCAGATCGGTCGCGTTCGTGACACCGCCATCGGCCAGCCACTCGGCAATCGCGCTCCACGCCAACGGCTTTCCGCCGAGGCCGCCGACGAGATAGATCCAGCCGTCGGCGCAGCGGAACAACCCGGTGCCCGCCTCCCGAGGCCCCGCGCCGGCGCGACGGCGGACAACGCCTTCCAGGTCGAGGTACTGCGCGGCGTTCTCGAGCGAATGCGCCACCGCTTCCTGAACGGACAGGTCAATGACCTGGCCGCGCGACTCTGTCTCGAGCACGTGTAGCGCGATGAGAGCGGCGGTGGTCGCGTGCACGCCCGCGATCAAGGCGGTCTGTTCGCCCCAGGCTCGGACCGGCTGGCGGTCGGGCTCGCCGCCGAGCGCCAACAGGCCGCCGGCCGCCATCAGGGTGAGGTCGCTGGCCGGCCGGTCGGCGTAGGGACCGGTGAGGCCGAACGGGCTGATCGCGACGTGCACGAGCGTGTTGTGGCGACGGGTGACGTCGTCCGGGTGCAGGCCCCTGGACCGCAGGGCGGCCGGCCCTTCGCTCGTGAGGAGAACGTGGGCCCGCGCCAAGAGCTCAGCCAGCTCCGTACCGCTCGGCTGCGACGCACGCATTTGCTTGCCGGCGTTCATGAATGCGCGGCGGTACGGGTCGGCCGCGCCCTCGACGTCGAACCGGAGAACGTCGGCGCCGAGGTCGGCCAGCAGCCTGCCGGCGTATTCGCCGAGGGCGGTCGTCATGTCGAGGACGGTGACGCCGGACAACGGGGCGGTCAGATCGATCTGTGTCATCGCCGTCACCAGCCCGGAAGGACGAAGATCGCCCACGTGATCACGGGTGTCAGCAGCACCAGGCTGAACCCCCACACCATCAGGCCCCGGTAGACGGAAGCCTCCCGACCGTGGGGTGCGTTCGCGACAACCAGCGCGCCGTTGGTGGAGAACGGGCTCGAATCGACGACGGACGCCGAGATCGACAGCGCCGCGACGACGGCAACCGCACCCAACTCCCCCGCGGCCAACAGGGGCACCGCCAGCGGGATCAGCGCGCCGAGGATGCCGGTCGTCGACGCGAACGCCGAGACCACAGAGCCGACGAACAGCAGCACGACGGCGGCCAGCACCGGCGAGGACACCGAGGCGATCGCATGACCGATGTAGTCCACTGTCCCAACCGACTCGAGGAATCCGACGTACGTCACGATCCCGCAGATCAGCAGGACCACGCCCCAGCTGATGTCCGCGACCGCTGCCTTGGCGGTCTGCGGCGACATCACCGCCAGCACGCCCGCGACGGTCATTGCGGTCAAACCGATGTCGAGATCGAAGACGAGGGCGCCGATCGCCAGTACGGCCAACCCGACGACCGTTGCGACGCGTTCGCTTCGTTCGGCACGCGTGACGACGGCGGCCCGCGGTTTGACGGCGACGGCCGTACCGCCGGCGCCCTCGTGCGAGCCGTCGGCGGGATCGGTCTCAGTGTGGTCCGTGCAGCGCGCACCCGACCTGAGCAACCGCAGTCCGCCGAAGGCGACGTAGATGACCGCCCCCAGTGCGATGTTGAAGATCAGGTTGGCCAGGAAGATGCCGATCGGGCTACCCGGCAGGTCGCTGCGGTCGACGATGCCGTTGGTGATCACCCCCAGCACGCCCAGAGGCGAGAAGTTGCCTGCCGCCGATCCGTGGATGACCATCAGCCCCATCAGCAACGGGTTGATCCGATAGCGTGCGGCGAACGCCATGCCGATGGGCGCGATGATCGCGACGGCCGCGGGGCTCAACGCGCCGAGTGCGACCAGGACTCCGCTGAGCACGAACATCACCCACGGCAGCGCCGCCACCCGACCCCGGACCGCGCGCACCGAACCAGCGACGAGCCAGTCGACCGTGCCGTTCCGCTTCGCGATGGCGAACAGGTAGGTGACCCCGACCAGGATCACGAACAGATCCGCGGGAAAGCCGGCCAGCACGTCCGACGTCTTCGCACCGAAAACCCACGAGCCGACTGCGAAGGCGCCGACAAGCGCGAGGACACCCAGGTTGACGGATCGAACGGTGCCCAGAAAGAAGACGCCGACCAGAACGAGGATCGAGATGAGGTGAGCGACATCGGCTTCTCTCCATAACTTCGCAAATGCGATGTGAATTTCGTAATTTCGAAACTGTAAAGGTATCTGGCGTCATCCGTCAAGCGTTCTACGGCAAAATGCGAATCCGATTTCGCAAATCCGTGGCATCATGAGTCTCATGAACCCCGCCCGTCTCGACCGAGCGTTGAAGATCGTCGAATACCTTGCACACCATCAGGAAGGCAGCGCGCTCAAGCCGATGTGCGAGGACCTGGGCATTCCGATGAGCAGCGCACACGACTTGGTCACCGCGCTGACGGAACTGGACGCGGTGCGCGCGTCCGGCCAGAAGACCTACGTTCTCGGGCCCCGGTCGCTCGTGCTGGCGCTGTCGATCGTCGACAGCGTGGACCTACGCGCGGCCAGCCGCCCGTTCCTGCTTGCACTGTGCGAGTCGGTCAACGAGAACACCTACCTCGCCCTGCGCAGCGGCAATACCGTCACATATGCGGATCGCTGCGAGGCCGGCCAGAACCTCTCGGTGGTCATGAAGCTAGGCGGCGCCAGACCGCTGCACGGCAGCAGCATCGGAAAGCTCTTCGCCGCGTTCAACCCCGACCTGGAAGCGCGGGTGCTCTCAGCAGCGACCCTCGAGCAGTTCACGCGGTTCACCCTGACCAACCGAGACGCACTGACACAGGAGTTCAAGGCCATCAGGGAACGCGGTTACAGCGTGACCGACGGCGAGAGCGTCGAGGGAATCACCGGACTGGCGACGCCGGTCTTCGACGCCACCGGCACGGTCAACGCGGCGGTGCACATCTCGGCGCCGCGCGGGCGGCTCGCACCAGACCGGCTGCCCCTCGTGTTGACCGAGATGCTGAGCACGTCACGTGCCATTTCCGAACAGCTGGGGGCGACGGGTGAATTCATCGCCGAGCGGCCGCTGACCGAGATCGCCGAGCTCGAGCGGGCCCGCGCGGAGGACCAGTAGAACTCACCTCGCCTGAGTTCGCCAGCCGTCTGGCCGCCGCCAGCGAAAGTGACCCGCAGCGTCGTGAAGGCGGCTTAGGCTGCAGTGGGCCGGGTCAGCAAGAGGAGCATGAGATGAAGAAGCTGGCAGCAGTGCTGTTGACGGCTGCGGCGGCAGCGTTGGCGCCGGTCGCAATTGCACCGGTGGCGCAGGCCGATATATGCGCTGGCGCACACGGGCGCCACGTCGGAGTGGGTGGCTGCACCAACATCGCCGGTGATGTGGCGACGGGCGTGGCCATCGCGTCGGCGACCGACCCGTACTACCCCGGCGAAATACCGTGCTACACGGTAGAAGGTGTGCCTTACTACACGCCCGATGGCGACCCCTGCTGATCCAGTGCATTCCTAGAGATCGAGCAGCGCCAGTTCCGGCGCCTCGATCAGGTCGCGCAGCTCACGCAGGAACGCCGCCACCGCAGCGCCATCGACGATGCGGTGGTCGAAGGCACACGTCAGTGACATTGTGGGCCGCGCGACGACTTCGCCGTCGACGACCACCGGCCGGGACTTAAGGGAACCCATGCCGAGAATGGCCGCCTCCGGATAGTTGATCACCGGCACGCCCTCGTCCAACCCCAGCGCGCCGAAGTTGGACACCGTGAACGTCGAGCCCTGCAGTTCCGACGGTTTGAGCGTGCCTGCCCGCGCGTCGCGGATGAGCCGCGTGACCACGGCCGCCAACTCCCGAGTGGTCATGTCATGCGCATCGCTGACCACAGGCACCAAGAGCCCGCGCGGCGCCGCAACGCCGAACCCCAGATGCACCGCGGAATGCACGTGGATCTGCGGCCCATCGGTGGTGTCCAGCCACGTCGAGTTCAAGTTCGGGTGGTGCCGCAGGGCGATCGTCAGCAGCCGCAGGGTCAGCACGAACGGCGTGATCGGTGACTCGTCGTCCGCGATGTCGCGCACGCGGTCACGCATCCTGATCAGGCTCGAACAGTCGACCTGAACACCCGCGTGCGCATCCGGTATCTGCCTGCGCGACAACGTCATCCGGTGCGCCATCTCCGCCTGCACGCCGCGCACCGCCACCATCTCCGGGGTCGGCGCCGACCTACCCGCCGCGGCGAGGACATCCTCGCGCGTGATCAGCCCGTCCGGGCCGGAACCCGTCACCCGCGTGAGGTCGACATTCAACTCGGCGGCCAGCTTTCGCACCGGCGGCTTGGCGCGCGGGCGCTCACCGACCGATCCACGCCTGCTGGTGTCCATGTCGTCGTCGGCCCCGTAGCCGACGAGAACCGGTTTGCGCACTGTGCCGCTGGCGCTCGGCGGCGGGGCTACGGGTTCGGTTGCTGAATTGCCGGGTCGGTCGGCGGTCTCGGCCACCGACGTCGCAATGCGAACAAGAACCGAGCCGACGGTAAGTGTCTCGCCTTCGGCACCGCCGAGCTCGACGATCCGGCCCGCATACGGACTGGGAATCTCGACCTCGGCCTTGTTGGTCTCCACCGTGCACAACGTCTGGTTCAGCTCGACCTCGTCGCCGACCGCGACGTTCCAGCCGGTGATCGTCGCGTCTTCGAGGCCTTCACCCAAGTCCGGAACGAGGAACTCTTTCACGGCGCTCATGGCTGCTCCATCGCCCGCTCGACGCAGTCCAACAGTCGGTCAGGGCCCGGTAGCCACAGCTTCTCCAGCCGTGCGGGCGGATACGGCGTGTCAAACCCGGTGGCGCGCAACACCGGTGCCTCCAGGTCGTAGAACAACTCCTCCTGAACCCGGGCCGCCAGCTCGGCACCGAAGCCCAGCGTGCGCGGGCCTTCGTGCATCACCACCGCGCGGCCGGTCTTGCGCACCGAGTCGGCGACGGTGTCGAAGTCGAGCGGGTTCAACGACCTCAGGTCGATGACCTCCAGACTCCAGCCGCGCTGATCGGCAAGTTCCGCCGCGCTCAACGCCGTGGCGACGAGCGAACCGTACGTCACCACCGTGACGTCCGCGCCGATGCGACGGACCGCGGCCCGTCCGATCGGCAGTGCGGGTGCGGTGGTGTCGACCGCTTCACGGGTCCAGTACCGCCGTTTGGGCTCCAGGTAGATCACTGGGTCGCGGCTCACAATCGACTGCCGCAGTAGCCAATACGCATCCGACGGCGTCGACGGCACGACGACCTTCAGCCCGGCGGTGTGCAGCCAGTAACTCTCCGTGGACTCGGAATGATGTTCCACAGCGCCGATTCCACCGAATGACGGAATGCGGATGGTCACCGGCATGTCGACGTCGCCGCGGGTGCGCATCCGGTACTTGGCCAAGTGGCTGACCATCTGATCGAACGCGGGCGCGGCGAACCCGTCGAACTGGATCTCGGGCACGGGCACCAACCCGCGGATCG
>Ga0207675_100006964_pt1 | contig 10698 bp, 7 predicted proteins | sample KBSSwiS42_FD_184305 | JGI IMG/M metagenome (GOLD analysis project Ga0207675, IMG submission 184305) | Switchgrass rhizosphere microbial communities from Kellogg Biological Station, Michigan, USA - KBS Switchgrass S4-2 (SPAdes) (version 2) | ecosystem: Host-associated > Plants > Roots >...
GTGATCCACGCGCTCAGGCCGAAGAGCCAGCGTCGCCTGATCCGGATCGGCCGATCGATCGCCTGGACGATGCCGATCAGATTCCGTGGCTGAAGCACCAGTGCCGTGCCCTCCGCAAGGCTGATCACACCGATTTCCGAGAACGGATCGGTGGTGCTCGAAACGACGATCGTGTCAGCCCCGGTCGCGCGAATGCGGGTCAGCACCACCATCCCTGCGGCAATGCTCGTGAATGGATACGCCCAGCTCAGCAACCACCTGGTGTCCTTCCGTCCGCGATTGGTCGAGCTCTGCAGGAAGTTCGGGTGCACGAGCAGCTCCTCGTGGTCGCCGATCGTGAGCTCCTGCGAGAGCGCGGAAGCCTTCTCGTTGACGGGCGCTGACGCCGGAGACGGCGGATCCCCGCTCCGGGGCGCCACCACCGGTGCCCGAAGCCTGATCGGTGGCCGACGCGAAGCCATCGGCGCGACGATCCAGTACCAGAACGCCTTGATGGCGACCGGCGTGAGCGTGACCAGCACGAGAATCCAGAGCGCATCGACGAATACTCTTCGAACGGAGCCGCGGAATCTCTGCGCCTGCCGGTGAGCGGATTCCAGCGCCGCTCGCTTTGTCGCAATCAGCTCATCCAGCGCCCCAAGAGCCGATTGCGATGCAGCCTCGACCTGCGTCACATCGGCACGCCGTGCCGCACGAGCCTTTCTCCAGCGATCCCGTGCGGCGTAGAAGTCCTTCCCTGCAGCGTCGTAATCGTCGAACGACCGGGTCACGTCCCGGCGCAACTCCGCTGCACGCTGCCATGCCTTAGATCCTGGAATCCAGATCAGCAGCGCGTTCGCGTCCTCGTACTCCTCCAGCTCCTTCTTTTTCGCGCGATACGCGTGCCAGGTCGAGAGCGTCCGCTTCCGCGCCTGCACGAACCGAAGAGCGGCGTCGCCGATCGAGGGCTGCAGCGAGTCGAGCTGTGTGCGCAACCGCTGGAGTGCGTCCCGCTCCGCGGTCAGAAGCTGGATGTCGATCTCGTTACGGATGTCGTCCTTAAACCCTTCCCCGCTCAAGAGGGAAACGGCCCGTTGTACGCTCGAGCGGCGCTGCTGCGTCTTCCGGGTGATCTCGCGTCCGATCTCGGCGATCCGCCTCTCGATGCTGGCGGCCGACCGTGCTGGCGCGTTCCGCAGCTCACGAATCACCCGTTCGGTCTGCTCGGCTGCGTCTTTTTCGAGCTGCTCTCGTCCTGCCTCGAGCCGCCCGACGAGCTCACGATCGGGGAGCAGTCCCTTGAGCTGCGCCGTCAGCAGCGAGAACTCATCGCGATAGGCATCGCTCGCCACGAGCGCTGCGATGATGATGAGCAGCAGAACCAGGCGACCGCCCAGCCAACCGGCCGTTGTCCTTACCGGCTTCAGCATGTCGAGGTCACCGCGCCATCATGTGCCGGAGGCCTTCACCGATCCGCGATTCGTCCCGCAAGGCGGACGGCTTATCGGTTCTGGCGGCCATCGAAATACAATGTAACCCATAATTGACCGCGGACTGGGACCCAGGTCCGGATGGAGAGGCCTGCATCATGATTGATCATTCGAGGCTGCGGTTCGCGCCGCTGATCGCGCTCTGTATCGCTACGGCTGTCCGTGCGCAGCCCGCTGCGCCCTCACCGGAGGCGAAGCCCGCGGCACCGGCAGTGATCACACCGACGCCCAATCTGCATGCCGACGGGATGCCGGAGCTTCCGGCGTCGATTGTCGACTCGGTTGGCCGATACACGGAGTTCCGCACCGCGACTTTCTCGGGCTGGCATCCGACGCGGCGCCAGGCGCTGGTGCTGACGCGCTTTGCAAACACCAACCAGGTGCACGAGGTGCGTTTTCCCGGCGGCGACCGTCGTCAGCTTACGTTCTTCCCCGAGCGCATCACGGCCGCGAGCTGGCCGCGCCATTCGGGTGAGTACTTCCTCTTCACCCGCGACCGGGGAGGGGACGAGTTCCGCCAGATCTTCCGCACGGACATTGCGACCGGAGTGACCACGATGGTGAGCGACGGGGGCCGCTCGCAGAACGATCTCGGACCGTGGTCGCACACGGGCGATCGTATGGCCTACGACTCGACGCGCCGCAACGGTGCCGATCGCGACATCTACATCGTCGATCCGAAGAGTCCCGCGACCGACCGGCGGGTGCTGACTCTCGAAGGCGGCGGTTGGGGCGCCCTGGATTGGTCGCCGGACGATACGAGGCTCGCCGTGCAGGAGTTCGTCTCCATCAACGAGAGCTATCTCTGGGTTGCCGATGTCGCCACCGGCGAGAAGACCCGCGTCACGCCGAAGGTGAAGGGTGAGCTCGTCTCCTACGGTGGCGCGCAGTGGAGCGCGGACGGCAAGGGGCTCTGGGTCACGACCGATCGCGACTCCGAGTTCCAGCGGCTTGCTTACCTCGATCTCGCGAGTGGCAAGCACCGCTATTACACGACCGAGATCCGCTGGGACGTCGACCTCTTCGACCTGTCACCCGATGGCCGCACGATCGCCGTCGTCACGAACGAGGACGGCATCGGCCGGCTGCGCCTGATCGACGCCGCGAGCGGTGAAGCCCGCCTGGTCGCCGCGCTGCCGGTGGGCGTGATCGGTTCGCTCGAATGGCACGAGAACGGCAAGGACCTCGGGCTCTCGCTGAGCTCGGCTCGGTCGCCGTCGGACATGTACTCGATCGACGCTGCGACGGGGAAGGTCGAGCGGTGGACCGAGAGCGAGACCGGCGGGCTCAATGCCGCGAACTTCGTCGAGCCGGAGCTCGTACGCTGGAAGAGCTTCGACGGCCGGACGATCTCCGGCTTCCTGTACAAGCCGGCGGCGAAGTTCGCGGGCCGCAGGCCGGTCGTGATCAACATCCATGGCGGGCCGGAGTCGCAGTTCCAGCCGGCATTCCTGGGCCGCAGCAACTACTACTTAGACGAGCTGGGAGTCGCGGTTCTCTTCCCGAACGTGCGCGGCTCGAGCGGCTACGGCAAGTCGTATCTGCGGCTCGACAACGGGCGGCTCCGCGAGGACTCGGTCAAGGACATAGGCACGCTGATCGACTGGATCGGGACGCGACCGGACCTCGACGCCTCGCGCATCATGGTGACCGGCGGCAGCTACGGCGGATATATGACGCTCGCATCGGCGACGCACTTCGACGCGAAGCTGCGTGCATCGCTCGCGGTGGTTGGAATCTCGAACTTCGTCACCTTTCTCGAGAACACCGAGGACTATCGCCGCGACCTGCGGCGCGCGGAGTACGGCGACGAGCGCGACCCGGCCATGCGCGAGTTCTTGCTGTCGATCGCGCCGCTCAACAACGCGTCGAAGATCACCAAGCCTCTGTTCGTAGTCCAGGGCAAGAACGATCCGCGTGTGCCCTACACCGAGTCCGAGCAGATGGTAGCGACGATCCGGAAGAACCAGGGGCCGGTCTGGTATCTGCTCGCCGACGACGAGGGGCACGGCTTCGCCAAGAAGTCGAACCAGGACTTCCAGTTCTACGCCACGGTCGAGTTCATCCGCAGGTACCTGCTTGAACCCGGTGACGGAAGCCCTGCGCGCTGAGGGTCATGCGCGCCTGACCGCGGCGGAGGTGGGGGCGCTCATCGCGCCTCACGAAGACGCCCTCGCGGTACTCGCGCCCAGCTGGAACACGCTGGCGCAGGATCTATACCTGCGGGACGGTGGCAGCTATCGCGCGCGGCGACACGCGTGCTTCGTGCAGGAACTCGAGCCGCCAGCGCTCGTGCGGTCGCCGCACCGCGCGCACTGGCAGCCGACGACCTACAACGCGCTGCACGGCGGTCTCGAGCGATGGTTCGAGCCCATCGCCGAGGAGGTCACGGTGAGCAGCGCGTGGAGCCGTTTGCTGATCGGGTTGGGTGAGCTGTTCGCGACGCTGCGGCCGGTGCCGCGCTGGTACATCGAGGCACATCAGTTCCGGATCGACACGGCGTCGGGCATCGGTCGGCCCACACCGGAGGGTGCCCATCGCGACGGCGTCGACTACATCGCGATCCTGCTCGTCGACCGGGTGCGCGTGCTCGGTGGCGAAACGCGCGTCTTCCCGGCGGACTCGGGGCACGGTGTGCGCTTTACACTCGCGGAGCCCTGGTCTGCGCTGCTGCTCGACGATGCGCGCGTCGTGCACGAGACGACCCCGATCCAGTCGGCGACGAGCGCGCCGGGTTGGCGCGACACGCTGGTCCTGACTTATCGGGCGGCCGGGTTCCAGGCCCCCACCCCGGGCTGAGGAGGTTCGGCTCACGGGCGAGTCGGGCCGAGATACTTGTCGTACCAGTCGAGAGTCGCGCGAACGAGCTGGTTGTGCGGCAGCTGGCCGTGCCCCGCATCGAACAGCACATGCTGCTTCTGATCGACCGGCGTACCAAGCAACTCGAAGAAGCGACGTTGCGCGTCGAGCGCGACGTCGATGTCCCAGCGGCCGTTTAACATCAGCACCGGCTGGGTGATCCTCGGCAGGTAGTTGTAGAACTGCTCGGCGGCCGGCAAGTCGTCCAGGAAGTAGACGCCGCCGCCGTCGAGAACGAGCGCCAGGAATCGATCCTCCACCGCCGCTACCGGCATCATTGCCTGCGCCCCGTTGCTGACGCCGAACCAGCCCAGCCGCCCGATATCGATGTCCTTGCGGGTCGCGAGATAGTCGATCGCACGCCCGAGATCCTGCCGCGCGTGGCGCAATCGTATGCGGGACCGATCCGCGATGCTCATCGACTGGCGACGCGCTGGTGACCACCGGCGTTCGAATGTACCGTCGGCCGCGACCACGATGAGCGCGCGACCCGACTTGAGTATGAAGTCGAGCGGCTGGGCGGAAACGGTCGGGTCGAAGTCGCTGGAGTCAAATGGTCGGTTCATGAAGCCGGCGTGCGGGATGTAGAAGATCGCCTGGTACGGCGGCGCGCCGCCGGTCGGCAGAAGAAGCTGCACGGCGAACCGCGTGTCGTCGTACGCGGTGGTGAGTGTGATTCGTTCCCGGGTCCAGAGTGGATTCGTCGAGACCATGGACTCGATCTGCGGGTCCAGGGCGGCCTGCGGGTATTCGAGCTGCTGCGCAAGCACGGCGTAGGCATCATCCGAGACCGGCACCAGCGACGCATAGTCGACCGACTTCTGCGCGATCGGCTCGCGTAATTGCGCGGCATAGGCCTGGCCCGCATGCGCGCGCACGCAGCGAAAGCCGTTTCCGGGCGAACGGTCCCAGGCCGGCGCGGCGTCCAGTTCGTTGTAGAGATACGGTGCCTGGTTCCAGGCGCCGCCGGCGATCCAGCGTCCGCCGGGTGACACGTTCCACAGCCACTCGCGGACATTGCCGGCCATGTCGTAGGTCCCGTACGGGCCGATGCCCTGGTGCCGGCCCACTGCCGCAGTGCCCTTCCCATCGAAATTGCTTGCACCGATGATGACCGACGCCAGCGACTCCAGCCGCTCGTTCAAGGAATACGCGGCGCGGTACCAGTGATACGCCGTGGGCAACTCCTTGTCGCGGAATCGAGCGTAGGCGACTGCTTCGAACCAGCTCACACCGGCGACCGGATGATCGCCGGTGCCGTCGGGATAGCTGCCGGCCTCCCAGGTCGCGGGTCCGGGACGTCCTGTCGCATCGACGAACCGGGCAACGGCCTCCGGCCAGCCGGCGACGTCATCGCCAAACGGCAGGTCCTGCCAGAGCTCTGCGCGTGCATAGCCGCCGGCGTCGACGAATTCCTTGAATTCCCGGTTCGTGACCTCGAAGCGGTCGATATAGAAGGGCGGAAGTTCGACCGCGGCTTCCTCGCTTATCAGGGCGACCGGCAGTGCGACCGACTGTACGAGGACCATGCCCTCGGGAACGCTCGTCTCGTCGGCGAGATGCAACGTGAGATCGATGTTTGCGAATCGCGCGCGAATCGTCGGCTCGGGGTAGTTGCCGAGCTGCATGCCGGGGTTACGCATCGCGAAAATCGCTGACGCGTGTCCGGGATGCTCGACTTTCCAGAGTCCAAAGCCGCGGGGAATCGTCTGGTTCGCCAATGGCGTCGTGCCGATGGGCCGCCAGTCTGCCTCTGTACTCGCGTACGGGCGATAGTGGACCATCGCACCGCTCGGGTTGCTGGCGAGGCTGACGGGAGACGTAAACGACGGTTCGAGCGCATTGAGCCGCGGGTCGTTCGGGATAACCCGTTCGATGCGCGTCGCAAGATCGAAAGCGCCCACGTAGTCGTCCTTGTCTATCAGCGCCTCGAGCTGTGGCAACGCCTCCTCGCGCGCCCAGCGCTCCTTGTTACGCTGCTGCAGCGTCCAGGTCAGGGCACCGGCGAGCGCGACCAGCGCCAGAACACCCGGCACCGTCCACCAGTTGCCGAGCAGTCGTCTCACGATTTCGCCCGGTCGAGCGCGAATTTCTCCGGCCCTTGAGTTGTCCGCCGGGATGGATGCGTCTGCTGTGCGCTCGTCGATCGAGGCGCTCGGTGCAACGCGCGCGTGGATTGCGGCGACGATCCGGTCGCAGATCTCGTCCTGGAGCGCGAACGCATCCTCGAGGCGGCGGTCGTAGCGCTCGGCCCAGACATGCTCATCCCGGGGCGCGTCGATGAGCTGCGTTGTCACGCGCATCCGATCGTCGATCTTGCGTACGCTGCCTTCGATGACGTACTGGCAGCCGAGCTCGCGCGAGATCGTACGCGCATCGACCTGGCGGCCCTGGTACGCAGAGGCGGATTGCCGGGACATGACCTTGAGGCCAGGCAGTGCCTGCAGCCGCGTCGTCAGGTCCTCCACGATGCCGTCGGCGAAGTGCCTCTGTGCCGCGTCTTCGCTCATGTTCGCGAAGGGCAGGACGACGATGGAGCGGGGCTGGACGCTGGTCGGCAGACCGGTCGCGGCCGAAGGTGTCGCACCGCGGTCGCGGACGATGTCGAAACTCCAGGCGAGCACCAGCGCGATCGGGAACCCGAGCAGCAGCAGGACGGTGGTGAAGGTGATCGTCCAGGGCGGTAGATTCAGCGCGGGAAGGACGACCGCGACCACCTGGACGAGCAGCCATCCGACAACCGCATAGGCGGCGGCCACGCGGAAGACCTTGCGTTTCTTAAGTTCCGCCAGCCAGGCCATGGACGCGAAGGATAGCTGCAATACTGGATACGGGCACCGACAACGGAAATAATGCGCGCCCGACTTCGAGGAGACTCCATGCACACGATCCGTCCCGCCGCGCTGCTCGCGGTCCTGATCGCCGCGCCCGCAGTTGCGGGGGCGGCCACCACCGCCCTGCAGTGCGGCAACATCTACGACTCGAAATCCGCGCGTCTCGTGGGCGCGGGCACGATCGTCGTCACCGATGGCCGAATCGCGCAGGTGCTGCGTGAGCGCGCAACACCGGCCGGGGCAGAGGTCGTCGATCTCGCGGGACACACGTGCATGCCCGGCTGGATCGACCTGCACGTGCACCTGTCGGGGGAATCGAACCCCGACAGCTACTCGGAGCGGTTCCGGCTCGACGACACCGATTTCGCTTACCGCTCGGTCGGCTACGCCGAGAAGACGCTGCTCGCGGGTTTCACGACGGTGCGCGACCTGGGCGGAGCTGTGTCGATCGCTGTGCGTAACGCGATCAACCGGGGGTACATCAAGGGACCCCGGGTGTATGCCGCCGGCAAGTTGATCTCCACCACCGGCGGTCACGGCGACCCGAACAACGGGCTCAATTCCGAGATCGCCGAGGCGCTGGGTCCGCCGGGCCCGACTGAGGGCGTGATCAATGGTGTCGACGAGGCGCGCCAGGCGGTCCGGCAGCGCTACAAGGAGGGCTCCGACCTGATCAAGATCACCGCCACCGGCGGCGTGCTTAGCTACGCCAAGAGCGGCGATGCGCCGCAGTTCACCGTCGAGGAGGTGCGCGCGATCGTCGAAACTGCGCGCGACTACGGCTTCACGGTTGCCGCGCACGCGCACGGCAAGGAGGGTATACGTCGCGCGGTCGAGGGGGGTGTCACCTCGATCGAGCACGGCACCTACATGGACGAGGAGATCTTTGCGCTGATGAAGAAGCACGGCACCTGGTATGTGCCGACGATCAGCGCGGGCCAGTTCGTTGCGGAGAAGGCAAAGATCCCCGGCTTCTATCCGGAGATCGTGCGACCCAAGGCCGCGCGGATCGGCGCGCAGATCCAGGACACCTTCGGCAAGGCCTGGCGCGCGGGCGTGAAGATCGGCTTCGGCACTGACCAGGGTGTCGCGCTGCACGGCGACAACGCCCGCGAGTTTGGCTTCATGGTCGACACCGGCATGCCGGCCGCGACCGCCCTGCAGACCGCGACGTACAACGCCGCGCAGGTGCTCGGCGTGACCGACATCGGTCAGCTCGAGCCCGGCTTTCACGGCGATGTCGTCGCCGTGCCCGGCGACCCGACGACCGACATCGCGCTCACGAGCAAGGTCGATTTCGTCATGAAAGGCGGCGTGATCCACCGCCGCCCATGATTGCCCTCCCGACCCGGCCGGAGGCGCTCGAGGTGGCGCTCGATAGATCGGCGATCATCGTCGTCGACATGCAGAACGCGTTCGCGAGCAGGGGAGGGCTGCTCGACCTCGCGGGTATCGATATCTCGGGTGCCGCCGAAGTCGTGCGGACGGTCGGTGCGGTGCTCGGCGCGGCGCGCACGCGCGGTGTCCAGGTGGTTTATCTGCAGACCGGATACAAACCGGACCTCAGCAACGGCGGGAGCGAGGCATCACCGAATCCGCGGAAGGAAACCGCCTTGTGCCTGATGCGTGCCCGTCCGGAGCTCAAAGGGAAGCTCCTCGTCGAAGGCACGTGGGACGTCGAGATCGTTCCGGAACTCGCACCCCAGCCGAATGACATCGTCGTTCTCAAGACGCGCTACAGTGGATTCGCCGGTACGACGCTCGATTCCGTGTTGCGCGTGCGTGAGATGCGCTACCTGTTCTTCGTCGGCATCGCGACGAATGTATGCGTCGAGTCGACCTTGCGCGATGCCTACTTCCACGAGTATTGGCCGGTTCTCGTGACGGATGCAACGATGCAGGCCGGTCCAAGGACGGCCCACGAGGCCACCATCTTCAACGTGGAGTCTTTCTTCGGGTGGACCCTGGATTCGAAGAGTCTCATCGACAGCCTGCAGAGCCAGCGTGCGCTGCCGGCGACTGCTGGAGGAGTTTGACGATGGATCGTATCCTTCTTGCGCTGGTCATGATTGGTGTGATCGCGGGCTGCGGCCGGAGAGACCACGCGAACGCACCCGAGACCGCGTCGCCCCCCACGGCCACGACCGAGCCCGCTCCTGCCGAGGGAGTCCCGGCGGAGCCCGTGCCCGCCGAGTCGGCGCCGACCGAAGCGCCACCCTCCGCATCGACACCGGCGGCACCCGCCGATGCCCCGGTCGCCGACGAGGCAGGCGCCGAAGCCGACGGCTGCAACGCCGAGCCCGTGCAAAACCTGGTCGGCGAGCTCTACACGCCGGAGCTCGGAGAGCAGGCGCGCGTCACCGCCGGCGCACGCGTCGAACGCGCCCTGCGACCGGGGCAGATCGTGACCATGGAATTTCGCGCGGACCGACTGAGCTTCACGCTCGACGAGAAGGGCCGGATCTCACAGGTGAACTGCGGCTGAGATACCGGGACGCTTCCCTAATCCAAAGGAAGCGTAGGCTATTCGCTGTCAGGTCGGTGCGTCCGACTGACGGAGCTTCTGGATCACTTCCTCGTAATATGGACGGTCCTTCAGGCTCGCGTACTCGCCGGGGAAGCAGATCGTCGTCAGCTCGGCGAAATCGTCGACCCAGTTGGTGAGCGCGACCGCGCAGCGCCAGCCGTTCGGCAGCCGCGTGTTGTCGATGATCGGAAAGTCATAGAAGCCGACGTCGAACGTCGTATTCAGCGTCTGAGCGTCCGTCCCGTTGCAGGCGCTCGCCTCGAGCCGCACGCGGATGTTGCGCGTGCGCCGGTCGGCTGAGCGCAGCAGCACGCCGATGTCGCACTTGTGCTCGCCGATCGTGAGCGTCTGCGGCTCGGGGGTCAGCGGGACGCTGCCGTTACCCGCAGCGTCGAGCTCCGCGAGGTCTACCGGCCGACTGAACCGCGCGCCACGGCCCTGCAGCGTGAAGAGCTGTTTCGAGGTGACCTCGCGCGCGAGATTCTCGATGCGCGCCAGGAGCTCCTGCTGCTCGGAGCCCTCCGGCCGCCTGAGGAGCTTGCGCTGCAGATCGTGGAACAGTGGTCGGAGATCGAGCGAATCGTGGAAGTTGTTCGACAGCAGCTCGAGCTGCAGGACTTTCGCGTCGAGATCGGTCGGGCTCGCCTGCAGATATTCCTGCAGGATCGCTCCGAGCACGTCCTTGCGGAGTGTCGATTCCGCGACCTCGCGCTGGCTCATCAGCTCGGAGTAGAGGCGCGAGTTCGAATCGCGCGACTGGCGTTCCTCGAGGGCACGCGAACCGGTGACACCGAGGAACGCGACCGCCATCGCAGTCAGCAGGCCGCCGACGGGCTGCAGCAGCACGCCGAACTTGTCCCAGGCATCCTTCTGCTTTGGAGGGTCCGCCATCGCGTCGTGCCTCCCGCGGTCAGCCGCGCTTCGCCGTCAGCTTGCCGTCCGCACCTACAGCCAGGACCACATCGGACTGCGTCGCATCGTCGAACGACACCACGTTCATCGTCGCCGA
>Ga0207675_100006968_pt1 | contig 10692 bp, 9 predicted proteins | sample KBSSwiS42_FD_184305 | JGI IMG/M metagenome (GOLD analysis project Ga0207675, IMG submission 184305) | Switchgrass rhizosphere microbial communities from Kellogg Biological Station, Michigan, USA - KBS Switchgrass S4-2 (SPAdes) (version 2) | ecosystem: Host-associated > Plants > Roots >...
CATGAACTTCGCCGCGAGCTCGTCGTCGCTGGCCGGCCGATCGTGATAGCCGCGCGCGCCGTTCGCGCTCGCGGTCAGCACGCGGCCATCGCGCAGCCTCACGGTCACCCGCGCCTGCGTCAGCGGCGGCGCCGATGCGTCGAGCGTCGGATCGATCCGCATCGTGACGCGCGCCTGCATCGCGACGATCGCCGGATCGGCGATCTGCGACGCCTCGAACGTCTCGAGGCCGACCTGCCCGTGGACGAGCGCGGCCGCCGCGCAGAACGGCATGCTGAACTTCCCCTCCAGCCCGCTCGAGGGGCGGTCGTAAATGAGAATCGTCGGCACGATCGGATCGACGCCGATCTCGACGCCTTCCACCTCATCGCCGGCGAAGCGTTCCCGGCGTTTCAGATCGAGCAGCGCATCCAGCGCGGGATGGGTGCCGGCGCACGACGGATACAGCTTCACCGTGATCCCGGTGTCGAGGATCTCCCAGCGCGTGCCGAGATCGGCGACGACACCGGCCAGGGAGGGCTGGCTGCTGTCCATCGCCGCCAGAAACCCTTGCGGACCCTCGATCGCCGCCGCGCTCGCAGTCATCCCGGATTTCGCCAGCTGTGCGGCCAGCACGCCGTTCCGCGCGGCCAGCCCCGCATGCAGCGGCTTCACCATCGTCCCGAAATTTTCCTTGAGGCCCGACGCCTCCGACGCGGCAATCGCCAGCGCATGGCCGGCAGCCGTCGCGTCGAGCCCGAGCAGCCGCGACGCGGCCGCCGCCGCGCCGATCGTCCCGAGCGTCGAGGTGCAGTGCCAACCGCGCTGATAGTGCCGCGGGTTCATCGCCCGCCCCAGCCGTCCTTCGATCTCGAACCCGATCACGTAAGCGTCGAGCAACGCAGCGCCCGACGCGCCGGCGGCGTCGGCCGCGGCCAGCGCGGCAGAGACGAGCGGCGCGCTCGGATGCGCGAGCGACACGAAGCACATGTCGTCGTAGTCGAGCGCGTGCGCCGCCGTGCCGTTCGCCAGCGCCGCATTGCCCGGGCTGGCGACGAGCGCAGTGCCGAGCACCCGGCAGGGGCCGCTGCCATCGGCCTCAACCACGCGTTGGACGATGCGCGCCGCAGGCTGGCTCGCGCCTGCCAGGGTCACGCCGACGGTGTCGAGCAGCGCGCGCGCGGCCCCGGCGCGCGCCTCGGCCGGCGGCGCGGCGGTCACGACGAACTCACTGAGGTTCACAGCAGCGTCCCCGACGTGGCGGATTCAGGATTGCCGAGCGCGGACATGAACCGCTGCTTGATGAAGACGCCATCGAGCGGCGGCTTCCCGGTTGGCGCCGACTCGCTCACCTTGGCGATGATGACCGCCGGTCCTTCACCACCTCGATCGGGCCGCGTGACATCTCCGAGCTCGGCTGCCGTCCGCACGGTCGCGGTGCGCGGCACGCCCATCGCGCGCGCCGCGGCGTCGAGATCGGCGCCGTGCGCCGTCGGCGTCTTCTGGCCGCCGGTGGTGGCGTATTCCTCGTTGTCCATCACGACCAGCACGAGGTTCGCCGGCCGCAGCAGCCCGATGGTCGCGAGCGATCCGAGGTTCATGAGCAGCGACCCGTCGCCGTCGAGGACGAAGACGCGGATGTCAGGCCGGGCCAGCGCCAGGCCGAGGCCGATCGACGAGGCGAGGCCCATGCTCCCCCAGGTGTAGAAGTTCCCGGGGCGATCGCCGGCGGCGAAGAGATCGTAGGCGGGATGCCCCAGGCTCGCCACGATCGGCGCGTCGCCGGCGAGGCCGGCGATGACGCGTGTCGCTTCGAGGCGCGTCATGATGGAACCACGGGGTCAGACCCCGTCTGCGATCCCCCCGGGGGTCTGACCCCGGTGGTTCCGGTGGTCACGCGCCGGGGGAGCAGGCAGGCCCCCATCCTGCGCGTGCCGAATGCCGTCGTTCCGGCAAGCCGCACGGTCTCGCCCGCGCTGTCCGCCGACTCCACCGTCGCGTGCGGCACGCCGATCGCGTCGAAGATCGAGCGCACCGCGCGGCCCATCGGCACTTGTGCCGCATTCCATTCACCGGCGTCACCCCGCATGCTGACGACGGCAAGCACCGGAATCTCGTACGGCAGCAGGAGCGATGTCAGCGCGTTCAACGAGTTGCCGAGACCGCTCGACTGGAGCATCACGGTCGGCAGTCGCCCGCCGAGATACAGGCCGGCGGCGATGCCGAACGCCTCTTCTTCGCGCGTCGCCAGCAGCAGACGGATGTCGCGAAAGCGGGCGTCGAGCTCGCGCAGGACGTGCGACAGCGGGTTGTCGGGCACGTACACGACGTCGCGGCTGCCGGCGGCGTGAATGCCCGCGCACACGCCCGATGCCCACGCCGGCGTCGTCATTCCTCGCCCAGCATCCGCGCCGAACGCAGCCACAGCCCGCCGTCGACGACGAGCGTCACGCCGTTGACGTAGGAGGCCGCGTCGGAGGTCAGGTAGAGGGCGGCGTTCGCGATGTCGTCCACCGTGCCCATCCGGCCCATCGGGCACTGGCGAAGCACGCTCGCGCGCGACGTCTCGTTGGTCAGGCGGCGCACGCCTTCCGTGCCGTCGATCGGGCCAGGCGCGATGCCGTTGACGCGAATACGGTGCGGCCCCCATTCGACCGCCAGGGTCCGCGTGAGCGAGTCGACGCCGGCCTTCGCCGCCGACGCGTGCGCCTGCCCCATCGTGCCGAGGTAGGGAAGCGTCGCGCTGATATTGATCACGGACCCGCCCTGCGCCTTGAGATGCGGGAAGGCCGCGCGCGACACGTTGAACGTGCCTTTGAGGTCGATGTCGACGACCGTGCCGAACCCGTTCGGCGACAGGTTTTCGGCGAGGCAGATGAAGTTGCCCGCCGCGCCGTTGATGACGATGTCGATCCGGCCCAGCTCGGAGACGACGCCGGCGACCGCGTCGTTGACGGCGGCGGGATCGCGGACGTCGGCGACTTTCGCGACCGCGCGCACGCCGAGCGCCCGCAGCTCGTCTCGTGTGGGCTCGAGATGTTCGAGCTTGCGGCTGGTGATGGCGACGTCGCAGCCGTGCTTCGCGAAGGCGAGGGCGATGCCGCGGCAGATCCCGGTGCCGCCCCCGGTAATCAGCGCGACGCGGTCTTTCAGCAGGTTGGGTTGAAACACGCCGTCATCATACCCGCGAGTCGAGAGCCGCGAGCACGGCCGACGTGTGCTCCCCGAGGACGGGCGGTGGCAGCCGCACCTCCGCGGGCGTGCGGGACAGCCTGACGACCGGCGCGAGGTTCTCGATCGTGCCCAGCTGGGGATGGTGCTGCGCGAGCAGCACGTCGCGGGCGGCGACCTGCGGGTGCGCGATCGCCTCGCCGATCGAGCGGACGCGCCCGCACGGCACGTTCTTCTGCCGGAACCGTTCGGTGAGCTCCTCCACGGTCAGCCCGGCGAAGACGGCCTCGATCGCGTCCTTCAGCGCGGCACGGTTGGCCGCGCGGAGCGTGTTCGTCGTGAATCGTGGATCGTCGCGAAGCTCGGGCCGCTCGATCGCCTCGCAGAAACGTCCCCACAAGCCCGGGTTCGCGACCGCGACGATGATCAGTCCGTCTTTCGCACGCAGCGGCTCGTACGGCGCGATGTTCAGATGATCGTTGCCGACGCGGGTCGGCGTGTGGCCGGTCGCGAGCAGCACCGACAGCGGGAGGCGCATCACCGACAGCATCGCCTCGAACAGGGCGATGTCGACATGCTGCCCGAGGCCGCTGGTGTGCCGATCGGTCAGCGCCAGCAGAATGCCCTGCACGGCGTAGAGCCCGGCGAGGTAGTCGGTGATGGCCACGCCGACGCGCGTCGGGTCGCCGCCGGGAAAGCCGGTCATGTCCATGATGCCGGCCTCGCCCTGAATCACGGCGTCGTAGCCGGGAAGCTGCGCGGCCGGCCCGGTCTGACCGTAGCCCGAGATCGAACAGTAAATCAGCCGCGGGTTGAGCGCGGACATCGCCTCGTAGTCGAACCCGAGCTCCGCGAGGCTGCCCGGCCTGAAGTTCTCGATCAGCACGTCCGCGGTTTCGACGAGACGCCGGAGCGCATCCGCGCCGGCAGGCGACTTCAGATCGAGCGCGACGCTTTTCTTGCTGCGATTGAGCGAGAGGAAGAAACTGCCCGAGCCGTGAATGAACGGCGCCCACGCGCGTGAATCGTCGCCGTGTTCGGGCTCTTCGATCTTGAGGACCTCGGCGCCCATGTCGCCGAGCATCATCGTGCAGAACGGGCCTGCCACGACCCGCGTGAGATCGATCACCCGCAGTCCATCCAATGGCGCCATGGCGTCAGTGTAGCGCACGCGTACGTGGTGTCCGGCTTCAGGCGGACCGTGACGGTCCGGCTGAAGCCGGACGCTACGTACGACCGAAATACCACCGGAGCACCGCCCGAACACGTGGCGTGAGGCGCGATCGGCCGAACACGTCGCCGGCGGCGCGGAACGCGTTGGTCAGCGTCGGGTAGGGATAAATCACCGACCCGAGATCGCCGAGGCGCCCACCCTGCTTCAGCGCATACGCGGCGAGGCCAATCATCTCGCCCGCCCGCGACGCGACGATCGTGCATCCGAGCAGTCGCCCCCGCGCATGGAGGATTCGAACGAACCCGTCGCGTTCCTCATCCACGACGGCGCGATCGACCTGGTCGAGCGGGACGGTGATCGTCTCGACCTGGTAACCGTGGCGCCTGGCCGCATCCGGCAGCCAACCGACGTGGGCCACTTCGGGATCGGTGTAGGTGCACCAGGGGATCACCAGCGCGCTCGCGCGGGCGCGGCCGAAAAAGAGCGCGTTCTGGATCACGATGCGCGCCGCCGCATCGGCCGCATGGGTGAACTTGAACGGCGAGCAGACATCCCCGGCCGCGAAGATGCGCGGGTTCGATGTCCGCAGGCGGTCGTCGACGGTCACACCGTCCCTGTCGGCGGCGACGCCGCCCGCTGCCAGATCGAGCCCTTCGATGTTGGGAGTCCGCCCCACGGCGATGAGCAACTGGTCGCAGCTGAACTCGCGCCGCGCATCACCTCGCTCGAGCCGGACGACGATGCCGTCCGCCTCTTGACGAACCGCCGCGACACTCGCTCCTGTCTCGATCGCGACGCCGTCCTCCACCATCCGCGCCGCGACGATGGCGGCGGCATCGACGTCCTCGGACGGCAGCACGCGGGGCGCCTGATCCACCAGCGTCACGACGCTGCCGAGCCGTGCGAACGCCTGCGCCATCTCGCAGCCAATCGCCCCGGCGCCGACGATCCCGAGGCGGCGCGGCAGGCCGGTCAGCGAAAACAGCGTCTCGTTCGTCAGGGAGGGCACGCTCGACAGCCCCGGGATCGGCGGCACGGCGGCACGGCCGCCGGTCGCAATCACCGCGCGCCGGAAGGTCAGCGTCCGGCCGCCCACTTCCAGCGTCGACGGCGACGTGAAGCGCGCCTCGCCGAAATAGACGTCGACGCCGGCGGCGCGGAGCCGCGATGCCGAGTCGTGCGGGCTGATGTCGGCACGGCGCGCCCGCATCCGGCGCATGACCGCGCCGAAGTCCGCTTCGACGCCGCTGACGCGGACGCCGACCGCACCGGCGCGCCGCGCATCCGCCGCGGCGCGGGCCGAGCGGAGGAGCGCCTTCGACGGCACGCACCCGGTGACGAGGCAGTCGCCGCCAAGCAGCGCGCGCTCGACGAGCGCCACGCGCGCCCCGAGGCCCGCGGCCCCCATCGCGCTCACCAGGCCGGCGGTGCCGCCGCCGACGACGGCGAGGTGATAGCGGCGGCGCGGCTCGGGGTTGATCCAATCGGGAGGATGGACGTGCGACCGGAGTCGATCGTCCGCGGCGTCAGCGGGCATGCACCGCGCGGCCGACGGCGTGAATGCCGGCAAGCGAAAACTCGGCGATGTGCTCGGCGACTTCGTCGAGATGCGCGGAGGTCGGCGTGAAGGTGAGGCCGAGCCGCGAGGCGATCGGGTTCGGCAGATAGGCGAGCGACTGGGCCTGGATGCTCGCGACGCAGCGCAGCACGCGCGCGTCCGAGGCCGGGCACCCGATCACCTCCGCGACGAGCCCTGACAGGTACTCGACGCGCGGGCGCACGCCCTGCTCGACGAGCGCATCGAGCGCCGGCGTCGGATCGTGCATCTCGCGCTGAATCAGCTTGTGCACGGCGTCGTGCCCGGACGTGAGCAGCCGGTGGACGAAGATGCCGATGTAGCGGCGGAGCTGATCCTCGGCGCTGCGCCCCGCGCCGGCCTGCCGGGCGGCGTCGTTGGTGGCGCGCATGGCGTCGATCGCCACCTGCAGCACTTCGCGGTAGAGCCCGAGCTTGTCGCCGAAGTGATAGTTCACCGCGGCGACGTTCGCATGCGCGGCGCGGGAGATCTCCCTGACCGTGACTTTCCTGAAGCCGCGATCCGCGAACAGACGCTCCCCTGCCCGCAACAGCCGATCGCGGGTCGCATCGTCGGCGCGGGTGACGCCGCGGCCGGCCGGCGTGGCGCGTCCCTTCGGGTGGGCTTTCATAGCGTGCGCTTGAAGAGCGCCGTGGCCGCCGACATGGCGACCACCGAGAAGATCAGCAGGAACGTCAAGTCGGCGGTGATCGCCGTAAAGCCGGTGTTCTTGAGCAGCAGGCATTTGAGCGCGTGCACGGCGTAGGTGAAGGGATCGGCCACCGCGATCACCTGCATCCAGCCCGGAAACCCCTGCTGCGGGTAGACCGCTCCGCTCGGGAAGTAGAGCACCGTATTGAGGACGCCGAACACCGCCCGCGGCAGCATCGGATCGCTCACCCGGACCATCAGCAGGAACATCAGGCTGATCAGCGCGAACGCGGTCACCACGACGACGACGAAGAGGCGCAGCAGGCGCATCGGATCGAAGGCATTGGGGATGCCGGCGATGACCGAGCCGATGATGATGAGGAACATGCCGGCGAGGACCGCCTTGATCGTGCCGGAGATGTTGAAGCCGGCGACGAGCTCGAGCTTCTTGATCGGCGTCACGAGGTAGCCTTCGTGCAGCCCGCGCGCCTTGTCGTCGATGAAGATGATGCCGCCGCCGATCATCACCATCATGAAGATCGACATCACCACCGACCCCGGCAGCAGGTACTGCAGGTAGGGGACGTAGGGATAGATTTCGACGACGTCGAGCGTCGTCGCGCTGGCAATCCGCGCCGTCGTGGCCGGCTGGTTGTAGGCGGCCAGCATGCCGCCGAGCGTCCCCGCGAGCGCCACCGACACGAACCCGTCGGTGTTGTCTTCGATGAGCGCGACGCGCGGCTCATTCTTCGTCAGCACGCGCCGCGAGAACTCCGGCGGGATCGTCAGGACGCCGTTGACGCGCCCGTTGCGCAGGTCGTCGATGGCCTGCCCTTGATCCGCATAGTCGACGGTGTCAATCGTGTGGGCGCCCGACGAGGCCGCCGAGGCCAGCTCGCGCACCTTGATCGCCGGGACGCCGTGATCCTGATCGACGATGGCCAGCTTCAGGTGCTTGACGTTGCCGCCGAAGGCGTAACCGAGGACCACGAGCTGGACGATCGGCATCACGATCGAGATGGCGATGAGCACCGGGCTGCGCCGGAAGCGCCGCAGCTCGCGTTCGATGATGGCCCAGGTTCGTCCCATAGTTAGAATCCCGGCGTTCGGCGTTCGGCGTTCGACGTTCCTTGCGCTACGCGCGGCGCAGCAGCGGGCCGCGGTCGAGGGGATTGGCCTCCTGCAGCGCGTCGCGCAGCGCCCGCCCGGTGTAATGGACGAACACGTCGTCGAGAGTCGTGCTCTGCACCGAGAGCGACTGCACGGCAATGCCGGCGCCCGCCGCCGCCTCCATCACCGCCATCGTCGTCGCCGGTCCGAGCGTGGTCCCGATGCGGAAGACGTGATCCTCGCCGACGACGCTTTCCACGCCGGGCAGGCGCTCGAGCAGCTCGGTCCAGCCCGGCGGCGTCGCGGAGAAGCTGACCTCGAGCGTGTTCCGTCCGGGAATCGACGCCTTCAGCTTGATCGGCGAATCGAGCGCCTTGAGCGCGCCGTGATCGACGATCGCGATGCGATCGCACAGCTTGTCGGCTTCGTCCATGTAATGGGTCGTGATCAGGATGGTCAGTTCGCGCTCGCGCTTGATCTTCGCGAGCATTTCCCAGACCGCGACGCGCGAGACCGGGTCGAGGCCGGTCGTCGGCTCGTCGAGGAAAAAGATGCGCGGCTCGTGCACCAGGCCGCGGGCGATCTCGACGCGGCGGCGCATGCCGCCCGACAGGTTCTTGACCTGCGCCTTGCGCCACTGCGTCAACTCCACCGCTTCGAGCAGCTCGTCGATGAGACGTTCCCGCCTGGGCCGCGGGACGCCATACAACTTCGCGAAGATGATGAGGTTCTCCTCGACGCTCAGCTCGAGATCGCTCGTCATCGCCTGCGCGATCACCCCGATCGACTGCCTGACGCCGTCCGACTGCTTCGTGATGTCGAAGCCGTTCACGAGCGCGGTCCCCGCCGTCGGCGTCAACAGCGTGACGAGCATCCGGATGAGGGTCGACTTCCCCGCGCCGTTGGGCCCCAGCAGGCCGAAGATCTCCCCGGTCTCGACGGTAAAGCTGATGCCGTTGACGGCGGTGAAATCGCCGAACTTCTTGACGATGCCGCGAACGTCGATCGCGTTCATGACGCCGGCAGCAGCACGTACGCCGTCATGCCGACGGCAAGGCGCCGGTCCTTGTTGTCGACGCGCAGACGGAGCTCGAAGGTCTTGATGTCGCGCTTGGTGCGGCTGACGTCCCGCTGTGTCGCGAACCCGGCGTCGGCGCCGCGATAGAAGACCGTGCCCTGCCGCTCGACGCCGGAGGGCAGCCGCACCGTCAGCGTGTCGCCGATGCGGACGCGGTCGATGTAGCTCTCCTCGACGTCGGCCCGCACCCAGAGATCGTCGGGGTTGATGAGCGTGACGATCGGCTGGCCGGGATTGACCACCTCGCCGACGCGCGCCGCGCGGACGTCGACGATTCCGTCGATCGGCGCGTGGATCTCGGTGTAGGCCAGGCGCACGTCGGCCTTGGTCTGCTGGGCGGAGGCGGCCGCCTGCATGTGCTCGCTGGTCTGCACCTGGCTGCGCCGCATCAGGACCTGCTCGGCGTTCGAGCGCGCGAGCGCGACGGTCGCGCGCTGCGCGTCCACCTGCTTCTTCAGCGCGTCGAGCTTCGCCTGGACCGCGGTCAGCGCGGTCCGCGCCTGGTCCATCTCCTGCGGCGACACGACGCCCCGCTGCGACAGCTCCAGCGTCCGGTTGTAGGTCAGCCGCGAATTCTCGACGTCGGCGGCGGCCGCATCGACCTGCGCCTCCGTCGAGGCGAGGGTCGATTCCGCCTGGCGGATCTGGTCGACGGTCAGCCGTTGCTGGTAGCGGAGCGCGGCTTCCGATTCGCGCACCTGCGAGGACAGCCCCTCGACGTTCCGGGCGAAGTACGCGGTGTCCGCCTTCAACTCATCGGGCGCAATCACCGCCACGAGTTGATCCTTCTTGACCGGATCGCCCTCGCCCGCCCTCAGCTCGGCGATCCGCCCGCCGATCTGGGCGCTGACGATCACGTCATTGGTGGTGACGATGCCGGTCAGGACGAGCGGCGCCGGCGCGATGCCGCGATAGGCGTAGACGCCGGCCGCGGCGAGCAGCAGAACGACGAGAACGAAGAGCGCTTTGCGGGACATGATCGTGTCAAACGCTTATTTAAAACAGTTGTTTGAAAAAAGTCAAGGGCGGGCGCCGCGCCACCGCCAGTGGGGAAAAGTATACTTGTCACGTTTTGCTCCGGGAACTCCCGCCGCGCGCCCGCTGGTACATCCTCTTCGTGATCGCGCTCGGCGCGCTGACGTTCTTCTCGCTCGTGCCGCGCGCGGTCATCACCCCGGTGGGGCCGCTCGTCCTCTTCATCCTGCTCTCGTCGCTGACCTCCGCCTTCAAGGTCCAGTTTCCGATCGCCAGCGGTTCGAACATGTCGGTGTCGTATGTCGTCGACATCGCCGCGCTGATCCTGCGCGGCCCCCATGCCGCGATGATCGTCGCCGCCGCCAGCGGCTGGAGCCAGACGACGCTGAACTCGCGGACGCCGAACCCGCCGTTCCGCACGCTGTTCAACATGGCGATTCTGCTGCTGACCGTCCAGTCGGCCGGCCAGGTCTTCATCCGGCTGGGCGGTACGCCCGACGCCGACGCCGCCGCGCTGCTGCTGCCGCTCGCCGGGATGGCGCTCACCTACTTCTTCGTCAACACGGTGCCGATCGCGCTGGCGATCGCGTTCACGACGAACCAGAGCGCGTGGCGCATCTGGAAGACCGATTTCGCCTCGAGCGCGCCGAGCTACCTGCTGGGCGCCGCCGCCGCCGCGGTCGTCATCAAGGTCACGGAAAGCTCGGGGTACTGGCTCACCCTGCTGTTGACGGCGGCTCCCCTCTACCTGACCTACAAGATGTACCGCGGCGGCAAGGAGAGCGAAGCGCGGCAGGGCGCGATTCTCGAGGCCGCGCACGACGCGATCATCACGATGGATCAGCAGCTGAACATCCGCGAGTTCAACCCGGCGGCGGAGCAGATGTTCGGCCACGCCCGGCTCGACATCCTGGGGCGGAACGTCGAGCTGCTGCTGCCGCCCGCCGATCGGACGCACCAGCTCCACGCGTTGAACCA
>Ga0207675_100006969_pt1 | contig 10691 bp, 8 predicted proteins | sample KBSSwiS42_FD_184305 | JGI IMG/M metagenome (GOLD analysis project Ga0207675, IMG submission 184305) | Switchgrass rhizosphere microbial communities from Kellogg Biological Station, Michigan, USA - KBS Switchgrass S4-2 (SPAdes) (version 2) | ecosystem: Host-associated > Plants > Roots >...
TGCGCGCCGCCGGCTCCGCGCCCAGCGGCGCGAACCGCCAGCCGTGGCGCTTCGTCTGCATCTCGGACCCGGAGGTCAAGCGCCGCATCCGCGCCGCGGCCGAGGTCGAGGAGCGCGAGTTCTACGAGCACAAGGCGAAGGTTTGGAAGCCGCTTCGGGGCGTGCGAGTCTCCGCGCTGCATCGGGCGCGGGTCGAGCGATTCCACGTGCACGTCTACGTCGTGCCACTAGCTCCCTGACCGGCAGCCGCGGGAAGGACACGCCCTTGTGGTCGGAGACCATGCCCCCCGAGACCACCCGGCAGCGCACCTCGCCCTGATCGACGGTCTCCACCACCAGCTGGATCATGCCGTCGTCCATCCACACCGCGTCTCCCGGGCGGAGCGCGGCGAGGAACTCGGGATGGTTCAGCGAGCTGCGCGAGGCGGTGCCCTTGACGTCACGCCCGGTCAGCGTGAACTCCTCCTCGCTCACGAGCATGGCCTGCCCGCCCACGAAGGTGCCGAGGCGCACCTTCGGGCCCTGGAGGTCCTGCAGGATGGTGATGGGGCGGCCCCAGCTCGGGTCGCCCTCCCGGAGGGCGCGGATCACCTGCGCGTGCTCGGCGTGGGTGCCGTGGGAGAAGTTCAGCCGCGCCACGTCCATGCCCGCGCCGACCAGGCGATCGAGCATCTCCGGCGAGCTGCTCGCCGGGCCGATCGTGCAGACGATCTTGGTTCTTCTCACGGGCGTTTGGGCCTCAAGAACGGTTCACCGCAAAGGCTCTTCAGCTGCGGGGGGCCCGGAAATGGCCCCCGCACTCCTCCCCGCGGGCGGACAACCGGCAATCCGGCCTCCCGTGGTCCCGACCGATCGGATACTGGTCCTCGCACTCACTTGACCGGCGGATGACCCGATCCGGTCACGCGCTCGCTTTCAGGCTTCTCGCGAGGTACTGGCCGGTGAAGGACTTCTCCTGGCGGGCGACGTCCTCCGGGGTGCCGGAGGCGATCACCTTGCCGCCCTCGTTGCCGCCCTCGGGCCCGAGGTCCACGATCCAGTCCGCGGTCTTGATGACGTCCATGTTGTGCTCGATGATCACCACCGTGTTGCCCTGATCCACCAACTGGTTCAGCACCTGCAGGAGGCGGCGGATGTCCGCGAAGTGGAGCCCGGTGGTGGGCTCGTCCAGGATGTAGAGGGTCCGCCCGGTGGCCCGCCGGCTCAGCTCGGTGGCGAGCTTCACGCGCTGGGCCTCGCCCCCGGAGAGCGTGGTGGCGGCCTGCCCGAGGCGGATGTAGTCGAGCCCCACGTCGTGGAGGGTCTGGAGCTTCTGCTTGATCGACGGGACCGGCTCGAAGAACGCGAGCGCCTCCGCCACCGTCATGTCGAGGATGTCGGCGATGTTCTTGCCCTTGTAGCGCACCTCCAGGGTCTCGCGGTTGTAGCGCTTGCCGCGGCAGACCTCGCAGGTCACGTACACGTCGGGCAGGAAGTGCATCTCGATCTTCACCAGCCCGTCGCCCTGGCAGGCCTCGCAGCGGCCGCCCTTGACGTTGAAGGAGAAGCGACCCGGCTGGTAGCCGCGCATGCGCGCGTCGGGCGTCCGCGCGAGCAGGGTCCGGATCAGGGTGAAGACGCCGGTGTACGTCGCGGGATTCGAGCGCGGGGTGCGCCCGATCGGCGACTGGTCGATGTCGATCACCTTGTCGAGGTGCTGCGCCCCCTCGATGCGGTCGTGGGCCCCCGGCCGGTCCTGCGCACGGTGGAGCATGGAGGCGAGCGCGCGGTACAGGATGTCGTTGACCAGGGTGGACTTGCCCGAGCCCGACACCCCGGTGATCGCGGTGAAGGTCCCGAGCGGGATCTTCACGTTCATCCCCTTCAGGTTGTGCTCGCGCGGGTTGTGGATGGTGACGAACTTGCCGTTCGACTTGCGCCGGACCGGGGGCGGGTCGATGCGCTCGACGCCGGCCAGGAAGCGGCCGGTCAGCGACTCCGGGTTCGCCATCACCTCGTCGGGCGTGCCCACCGCCACGACGTGCCCGCCCAGCTCCCCCGCCCCGGGCCCGAGGTCCACCACGTAGTCGGCGGCCCGCATCGTCTCCTCGTCGTGCTCCACCACCAGCACCGTGTTGCCGAGGTCGCGCAGGCGCTTGAGGGTGTCGAGGAGACGGCCGTTGTCCCGCTGGTGCAGCCCGATCGACGGCTCGTCGAGGATGTAGAGCACGCCGACCAGGCTCGAGCCGATCTGGGTGGCGAGCCGGATGCGCTGCCCCTCCCCGCCGGAGAGCGTGGCCGCGGGCCGGTCGAGGGTGAGGTAGTCGAGGCCGACCTGGGAGAGGAAGCCGAGCCGCTCGCGGATCTCCTTGAGCACCCGGCGGGCGATCGCCATCTCCCGCTCGGAGAGCGTCAACGTGTCGAAGAACTGCCGCGCGGCCTTGATCGGGAAGCGCACCACGTCCGCGATCGACCGCCCCGCGATCTTGACCGAGAGCGTCTCCGACCGCAGCCGGGAGCCGCCGCAGGTGGGGCACGGCCGCTCGGTCATGAAGTGCTCGACCTCCGCGCGTGTCTCCTCGGAGGTGGTCTCCTTGTAGCGCCGCTCGAGCAGCTTGACCACGCCCTCGAAGCCGTCGTCCGGCTCGCCCAGGAGGATGATGTCGCGGACCTTCTTGGGCAGCTTGGCCCACGGCGTCTCCAGGCCGAAGCCGTGTCGCTTGGCCAGGACGCGGAGCGTCTGCTTGAAGATCCCGGATGCGGTGGGACCGGCCCACGGCAGAAGCGCGCCGCCGGCCAGGGTCTTGTTCCCGTCCGGGACCACGCGATCGGGATCGATCTCGTAGCGGGTGCCGATGCCGCCGCACTCCGGGCAGGCCCCGTAGGGGTTGTTGAACGAGAACATCCGCGGCGACACCTCCGGGAACGAGATGCCGCACGCCGCGCAGGCCAGCCGCTCCGAGAACATGAACGCGGGCCCGTCCGGCACCTCCACCTGCACGATCCCGTCGGCCAGCCGTAGCGCGGTCTCGAGCGAGTCGGCGAGCCGGCCGCCGAGGGTGTCCTTCACGATCAGCCGGTCGACCACCACCTCGATGGTGTGCTTCTTGGTCTTGGCCAGCTCGATGTCCTCGGTCAGCTCGCGCAGCTGACCGTTCACCCGCACCCGCACGTAGCCCTGGCGCCTCAGGTCGAAGAAGAGCTTGCGGTACTCGCCCTTGCGTCCCCGGATGATGGGGGCCAGCACCACCAGGCGGCTGCCCACCGGCAGGGTCATCACCCGGTCCACCATCTGCTGCACGGTCTGGGCCGAGATCACGTTGCCGCACTGCGGGCAGTGCGGGATCCCCACCCGGGCGAACAGCACGCGCAGGTAATCGTAGATCTCGGTGACGGTGCCCACGGTGGAGCGCGGATTCTTGGAGGTGGTCTTCTGCTCGATGGAGATCGCGGGCGACAGCCCCTCGATGGAGTCGACGTCCGGCTTCTCCATCTGCTCGAGGAACTGGCGGGCGTAGGCGGAGAGCGACTCGACGTAGCGCCGCTGCCCCTCGGCGTAGATGGTGTCGAAGGCCAGGGACGATTTGCCGGAGCCGGAGAGGCCGGTGATGACCACGAGCTGGTCCCGCGGCAGCTCGAGGTCGATTCCCTTGAGGTTGTGCTCGCGGGCCCCACGGATGACGATCCGGTCGTTGGCCATGGACGCTACATCATACCTCCGGCTCCGGCCGCGCGCCGCTCGAACCACAGGAACAGGAGCAGCCCGCACGCCGCGCCGACCACCGCCGTCCGGTAGCCCGCGGCATAGGAGAGGCGCTCCACCGTGACGCCCACCAGCAGCGAGCCGATCACGTTGCCGAGGTCGAAGGAGCCGGAGAGCGTGCCGATCGCGGAGCCTCGCTCGCGCTCCGGCGTGCGGTCCACCAGCTGGGCCAGCAGCGTGGGGTAGAGCATCGCCACGCCCGCGCCGTGCAGGACCGCGGCCGCGGCCAGGGTCGCCGGGCGCGGCGGCAGCGAGAGCAGCGCGTAGGCCGCGCCGCTGGCCGCGATGGCGGGCCCGATCACCCGGGCGCGCCCGACCCGATCGGACACGCGCGCCAGGGCCAGGCGCCCCAGGATGATGCAGGCCGAGAACAGCACGTAGAACCACGTGAGGTCGCCGGCCCCGCCCGCCGCGATGGCGTAGAGGGGCAGGAACGCGTAGATCGAGCTGTAGCCCACGTTGGTCGCGACGAGGATCGCGGCCGCGGGCAGGGCCCGCCGGCTGATCCATCGAAGGCGCGCCGGCGCGCCCGGCGCGGGCGCGGGCACCCGGGCGCCCACCACGAGCACGCCGATGCCGATGCCGATCGCGGCGGCGACCAGCACGCAGCGCCCGAGGCCGCCGCCCGCGTAGAGGGCGAGCCCGAGCGGCGGCCCCAGCGAGAACGCCAGCGACGTGGCGACGTAGTAGATGCCGAGCGCCTCCCCGCGGCGAGCGGGCGGGCTCGCCTGCGCGGCCAGCACCCCGGCGCCGGTCGACACCACGCTGTTGCCGACGCCGATGCCGCCCATCAACGCGACGAGCCCCGCGGGCGTCGCGGCCAGCGGCAGCAGCAGGAGCGTGGCCACCAGGAAGCCGACGCCCGGCAGCATCACCGGCCGGAAGCCGTACCGGTCGATCCAGCCGCCGACCGCGGGGCGCAGCAGCATCGAGACCATTCCGGTCGTGGAGAACAGCAGCCCCACCTCGGTCCTGGTGCCGCCGAGCGCCACCAGGTGGAGCGGCAGCGTCGCATTCAGGAGGTAGACCGCGACGTGGGAGCCGGCGGTGATCCCGAGGCAGGCGGCCAGCGTCGGGTTGAGGAGCGGCGGGTGCTCGCTCACCCGGCGCGCCGGCGGCCGAGCCAGAGCACGAAGGCGCCGGCGGGCCCGCCGGCCAGCGCCGGATAGCCGATGACACCGCTCAGCAAGGCGTCGCCGCCGCCGCGCAGCTGCGCCGCGGCGAGCGTGGCGAACACCAGCAGCCCGACCACTCCCGCGGTGGTGGCGAGCGCGGCGCGCCCGGGTGGGGGCGGCCACATCGTGGCCGGGCCCAGCGCGCAGCCCACCCCGCCCAGGGCCAGCAGGGTGAGCGTCCACGGGTCCACCGGCCACAGGCTCGCCAGCGCGGCGGCGCCGAAGAGCGCGGCCCAGAGGCCGGGATCGCGACCGATCTCGCCGCCCCCGGTCGGGTCCAGCGCGCCCAGTCGCTCGCGCAGGGCCACGCTCGAGGCGAGGAACAGGGCGAGCCCGGCCGCGATCAGGAACACCTGGAGCGTGCGGCGCCAGGGCTCCGCGAACAGCGCCGCGCCCGGCACCTCGAGGAGCCGCTCGAGGGTCACGCCACCCAGGAAGAGATCGGGCGACTGCAGCATCGCGTAGACCGCCCAGAGCTGCGCCCACCCGAAGGCGAGGAGGAGGCCGCCGGCGAGGAACCCGGCGCCGTCCCGCGACAGGCGCACCGTGAGCCCCGCGCGCAGGAGCGCGGCCGCGCCCAGCAGCAGCGTGACCAGCACGCCCAGCCGCTCGAGCCAGCGCCGGGGCCGGTCCTCCGCCCACGCGGCGCCGGACGGCGGCGCGCCGGGCACGCGCTTGTCGGCCTCGAAGCGGAGCCGGAGCGCGCCATGCACCAGCTCGTCCCCCGACCGCAGGGTGACGCTCTGTCCCGGCGCCAGCGTCCACTCGATCTCGGAGAGCCGCGTGCCGTCGAGCGTGCGCGCGCGCACCACCCCGCCCGCGGGCGCGGTGAGCCGGTGCACCTCCTCGAAGACGAGCGGGGCCCGCCCGTGCACCGAGGCGAGCGCGCGCCCCGTGGTCACCCACGGGCTGCCGGCGGGAAACCGGAACGCGGGCTGGGCCGCCACGCGCTCCCACGCCGCGATGGGGCCGAGGCCGGTCGCCCAGCCCACCTGCATCAGCGGCGCGGCGGCGGCCACCAGCGCGATGGCCAGCAGCAGCGGCGCGGTCCGGCGGAGCGGCCGCCACGCGGTGAGCACCCATCCCGAGACCGCGGCGACCACGATGCCCTGCCACCGCCGCGCTCCCAGCCACGCGGCCAGGTCGCCCGCGAGCGCGATGTTCGCCCACAGCAGCAGTCCCACCGCGATCAGCAGCGTCACCACCGGGAACAGGGAGCCGCGGTCGTTGCGAGGGTCCGCGGCGGCGGGCAGACCGAGGACGATGAGCGGCGCGAGCAGGAGCACGAGGCCCAGCCAGAGACCGCCCGCGGCGTGCGTCGCGAGCGCGGCGGGCACCGCCAGGAGCGCGGCGGGCGTCAGCCAGACCGCGAGGACCCGGGAGACCGACGTCATCCGTCGCGGCGGGGCGCGGGCAGCGGACCGGCCAGCCAGCGGATCGCCACGAGCACGCCCATCACGGGCGCGAGCACGCCGCCGTACCACCAGAGCAGCGACAGGCCGCCGAGCCGGATCGACGCGGTCTGGTTCGGCAGCGCGCCGAGGAGAAGGAACCCGGCGAGGAGGAGCCACAGCGCGACGACGCCGGTCGACCGGGAGGTCACCCGCCGCATTATAGCGAGGGTGGTACCATAGCCCCCACGAAAGGAGCCGTGCACATGCCCGATCCGAGTCCCGATCCGAGTCAGGCCGCGCCCATCCAGCGAGTCCTGGTCGTGACCGCTCACCCCGACGACTCCGAGTTCGGCGCGGGCGGCACCATCGCCAAGCTCGTGCGCGAGGGCAAGCAGGTCTCCTACTGCATCGCCACCAACGGCAACAAGGGCTCGGGCGATCGCACGATGACTCCCGAGCGGCTCGCGGTCATCCGGGCCGACGAGCAGCGGGCCGCGGCCCAGGTGCTGGGGGTGGAGACGGTGGACTTCCTCGGCTTCCCGGACTGCGAGGTCGAGGACACCTACGAGACCCGCCGCGCGGTCACCGCCGCGATCCGGCGGCACCGCCCGGACCGGCTCATCATCCAGAACCCGAATCGCACCAAGAACCTCGGCGCCTCTCATCGCGACCACCGCACCGTCGCCGGCATCGCGCTCGACTGCGTCTATCCCCTCGCGCGCGACCACATGGCATTCCCGGAGCTGCTCGCGCAGGGGCTCGAGCCCCACAAGGTGCGCGAGGTGTACCTGATGTGGTGGGAGAACCCGGAAGCGGTCGTCGACATCAGCGACACCATCGATCTCAAGATCAAGGCGCTCGCCTGCCATGCGAGCCAGTTCAAGGACTTCGCGGGTGTCGAGGCCCGGGTGCGGGCCCGGGGGGCCGAGCTTGGCAAGCCGCGGGGCTACGCCTATGCGGAGACGTTCGACGTGATCACGATGGACCGGTGACCCGCGCATTCGCTAGAATGCCGCCCGTGAAGCCAGGAGCGCCCGTCCCGGCCACCCTGACCGAGCTGATGGGCGGCAGAGCCGCCCGGGACCCCGATACCGCCTACTTCCACCTCTTCGACGAAACGGTCCCCTACGGGCGTCTCTGGCGGGAGAGCGCGCGCTACGCGGCGGGCCTCCGGCGGGCGGGCATCGACCGCGGCGACAAGGTGTGCCTGATCTATCCCACCTGCGCCGAGTTCTTCTACACGTTCTTCGGGGCCCTCCGCCTGGGCGCGATCCCGGTGCCGCTCTATCCCACCCTGGGCGTCGAGGCCACCGCGGGCATCTTCCGCGACTCCCAGGCCACCGCGGTGGTCACCATCGGCTGGTTCCGCCAGGGCGTCGAGGAGTCCCAGGCCGGGGCCGCGAACATCCGCCACGTGCTCGAGCCGAGCGACCTCGAGGTCGACGGCCCGCCGCCCGCCTTTCCCACCCCGTCCGCCGACGACGTGGCGTTCCTCCAGTACACCTCGGGAAGCACCGGCACCCCGCGGGGAGTGGTGCTGACCCACTCCAACGTGGTGCGCACGGTGGAGTTCATGGCCGAGGCCGCGCAGCTGACCCGCGACGACGTGGTGGTCTCGTGGCTGCCGCTCTACCACGACATGGGCCTGATCGGCTGCGCGTTCACCCCGCCGTGGAACGGGGCGCCGGTCCACCTGCTCCCGCCCGACCTCAAGAACCCTCGGGTCTGGCTCGAGCTCTGCACGCGGGTCGGGGCCACCTTCACGGTGTCGCCCGACTTCGGCTACCGCAACTGCGTGCGGAACATCGGCGACACCAGCGGCCTCGATCTCTCCTCGCTCAAGCAGGCGCTGTCCGGCGCGGAGCCGGTGCGCCTCAGCACCATCGAGGCGTTCGAATCGAAGTTCGGGGTGGGGAACCTGATCACCCCGTGCTACGGCCTCGCCGAGGCCACCCTCGCGGTGGCGATCTGGCCGCGCCAGACCCCGCTCCGGCTCGACTCCTCCGGCAAGTTCCTCTCGGTGGGTCAGCCGTGCCGCGGGGTGCGCGTGCGGATCATGGACGGCGAGGAGGAGATGAAGCCGGGAGCGGAGGGCGAGATCTGCGTGCAGAGCCCCGGGGTCATGCAGGGCTACTACAACAACCCGGAGGCGACCGCGCGGGTGCTCTCCCCCGACGGCTGGCTCCGCACCGGCGACCTGGGCTTCCTCGACGCGGAGGGATATCTCTTCGTCACCGGCCGGCTGAAGGACGTGATCATCCTCGGGGGTGAGAACGTGATCCCGGCCGACGTGGAGGAGATCGTCGACCAGGTGCCCGGCGTGCGGTACTCGGCCGCGGTGGGGATCGAGAGCGACCGCACCGGCACCCAGCGCCTGCACGTGGTGGCCGAGGTGCGCGAGCCGGCCGCCGACGCGGAGACGCTCTCCCGCCTGGTGCGCGACATCGTCCGGCGCGTGCGCGAGGGCCGCGGCCATCGACCCGCGAAGGTGCTGCTGGTCCGCCCCGGCACGATCCCCAAGACCTCGTCGGGCAAGATCCAGCGCTCGCGTCTCGGGGAGATGATCACGCGCGACGAGCTCGGCGATCGTCTCCTGCACGCCTCCGGCTCCGCCCGTCGCGACTAGTCTCGTGTCCTCCGCCGCGGCGCTTCGCCCATGAAGATCGGCTGCCACCTGCCCATGTTCGGGCCGGTGGGCACGCGCGAGAGCGTGCTCACCGTCGCCCGGCGCATGGAGGCTCTCGGCTACGACTCGCTCTGGGCCAGCGACCACGTGGTGATCCCGTACCGGATCGATCCGCAGTACCCCTACAGCCCGACCGGCCAGTTCCCCCTCGCGGCCGACGTGCCGTTCCTGGAGCCGCTCGTCACCTTGTCCCTGGTGGCGGGGGTGACCGAGCGCGTGCAGCTCGGCACCAGCATCCTGGTGCTGCCCCACCGCAACCCGGTGATGGCGGCCAAGATGTGCGCGACTTTGGATCATCTGGCCGGCGGCCGGCTCGTGCTCGGGGTCGGCGTGGGCTGGATGCGCGAGGAGATCGAGCTGCTGGGCGGCAACTACGACCGCCGCGGGGCGTGGAGCGACGAGGCCCTCGCGGTGATGCGCGCCTGCTGGCGCGACGCCCGGACCGCCCACCACGGCGAGTTCTTCTCGTTCGACGAGATCGGCGTGTTCCCCAAGCCCGCCCGCGGTGACATCCCGATCCTGATCGGCGGCCACACCGAGCGCGCGCTCCGCCGCGTGGTCCAGCACGGCGACGGCTGGCACGCCGCGTTCATCACCCCCGCCGCGCTCGCGACCGACCTGGGTCGGCTCCGCGAGGAGTGCGCCCGTCAGCGGCGGCCCTACGATCAGCTCACGGTCAGCGTCCGGGCCGGCCTGTCGCTGCGCCCGTCCCCGCTCGGTGCCGATCGCAAGCCCCTCCAGGGCTCGCGCGACCAGATCCTCGCGGATCTCCACGCCTATCGCGACCTCGGCGTCGAGTCCATGCTGCTCGAGACTCGCTACCGCGACCTGGCCGACATCCTGACCACCTACGAGGCGTTCGCGCGGGACATCCGCCCGCACATCTGAGCGGGGCGGCGGGAGCGGGGTCGGCGGGGGGCGGGGAGGGCCTCCAGACCCGTTCCCTCCGGGGTACCGCCAGGTTCTCCACTACCAGATTGGGAACTCCTGAAGCCAGAAGGGCGCGCGTAGACGGTCGTGGTCTGGAGGCCCTCCCCGCCCCCCGCCGGCCCCCCTCCCGTCGTTGCTACTTGGCGTCGTGGAAGATCACGCCGAGGGTGTACCGGAGGCCGGACGTCACGCGGCTCACGCCGTGCCGCAACCCGACCCGGTACGTGCCGCGGGAGCCGCGGGCCGGGCGCTCGCGGGTCGTGAAGATGACGATCTGGCCCTGGACGAGCGGGACCACCTCGGCGCGGGACTGGGCGCGGGGGCGCTGCTCGACCAGGAGGAATTCGCCGCCGGCGAAGTCGTCGCCGGGGCGGCTCAGGAGACAGGTCATCTGGAGCGGAAACGCGATCTCGCCGTAGATGTCCTGGTGCAAGCAGTTGTAGCCGCCGGCCTCGTAGCGCAACAGGAGCGGGGTCGGCTTGCGCTGGCCGCGCCGGGCGCACCGGGCGCGAAAGCCGTCGAGCGTGGGCGGATAGCGAGTGGCGCGGCCGAGGGCGGCCTGCCACTCCCCCGCGATCGACGCGAGCGGCGGATACGCGTGCTCCCGCAGCTCGGCCACCAGCGGCGGCAGCGGGGCGGCGAAGTACTTGTACTCGCCCTCTCCGAAGCGGAAGCGGGCCATGTCGACGCGGCTGCGGAAGCGCGCGTCGTCGGAATAGAGCGCGACCAGCTCCGCGCACTCCTCCGCGGTGAGGAGCGGGGGC
>Ga0207675_100006970_pt1 | contig 10691 bp, 9 predicted proteins | sample KBSSwiS42_FD_184305 | JGI IMG/M metagenome (GOLD analysis project Ga0207675, IMG submission 184305) | Switchgrass rhizosphere microbial communities from Kellogg Biological Station, Michigan, USA - KBS Switchgrass S4-2 (SPAdes) (version 2) | ecosystem: Host-associated > Plants > Roots >...
ATGTGAGCTTGCCCTGTCCGGCCGCGGCTTGTAGTTCGCCTAAACGGCGGCGCAGTTCGGCCTCGCTGGCCGTAAACACCAGAATGGCGTCAGTACTATCCGCTGCCTCGCTTAGCTGTGCCGCAAAACTGGCCGGCTTAGCCACAACAGTAATTGTCTGTCCGTCTTTGAGTTGTAGTTTCTTGTTTAGCATATCTTTACGATAACAAAAAGAATGGCCCAACAAAATAAATTGTGAGACCATTCCTATCCGATAATTGCCATGGTGCCCTTGAAGCACTTTCTTTCGAACACATTATGCAATGGTTGGACCAGCTGCGGATCTCGCGCAAAACAGAAGGTGTTCCGGTTGACGTGATGCGCCTGGCGAATATAAAACTCAACGATAAAGCAATACAAAAGCCGTCGGTGTATCTGCCATCGGTGCAGGCTATGCGAAAAATTATGGATGGTTGGAAAAACGGTAATATCCGGGAAGAGGATATCATAGCTGCTGAAAATGGATTGCAAAAATTGCTAACCGAACCCGAACTCATGCCGTCAGCTCCGGCAACTTCTTCAGAGCAATTAAGCAAACAATATTTTAAGAACCTGCAAAAACAGCGGCCATGATGTTTTGGTACTACATTCTTGTTGCTGCTTTTGCCCTGGTTGCTTTTTTATGCGTAAAAGAATGGAAACGAACAAACCGTTCCAGGCTGGCACTCCGGCTCGTTGCATCTTTGTCAGCCGTCCTTAGCATTGTAATATTGTCATATCCAGATAAAAAAGAACCACAGCAGCGTCAGTCATCAAAAGTAATTGTTCTGACAGGTGGATTTAATACAGATACGTTGATCCGTTTTTTACAAACAAATAAAAGCACACCTCTTTTCTCGACCGATTATTCATTGATACAAACATCACCCAAACAAAAAATAAAATGGATACCCGATCTCGCCGGTTTTTTTTCACAACACGCAAAAGATTCGGTGTATGTGCTTGGAAATGGATTTACAAATGAAGAGCTATCCCTGTTGAATGGTCATTCTTTTTTTTACAAACCCGCTGCGTTGAAACCAACTGTTAGCTCAATACATTGGCAAAAGGAGATAAAATCCGGAGCGCCGTTGACTATCCAGGGAAAATATGATAACAATTCAGGCCGCGACGTCGCTATTCAGTTGCTCGCTTTCGGCGAAGTATGCGATTCTTTAATCATTAAACCAGGCATACAAAAAGAATTCTCCCTGAGCACCGTTCCCAAACATAGAGGAAGAGCGGTTTACTCGTTTCTCGCTTTATCAGGGAAAGACACGCTTCAAAACGAACCGGTACCCATCGAGGTAGAATATAAGAGCCCGCTGAGAATTCTTATCCTGTCTTCCTCTCCCGATTTTGAAAAAACATTTTTGAAAAATAAGCTATCGCAAAATGGTTATGAAATAACAGCCAGCACGATTATCAGCAAAAACAGGAAGGATGAACAGTTTGTAAATATGCATTCAACAACAGTGGATTTACTGAGTAGCGCCAACCTGGAAAAATTTGATGTGATACTCACAGACGATAATGCATTAAGCCAGTTAAGTGTATCACAATCCGCTGCCCTGCGTGCTGCCATTGAAGAAAAAGGTATAGGGCTTGTTGTAAAAATCAGCAATGAAAAAAGCAGTTCTTCGTTTTATTCTCATTTCTTTCCTGCATTTTCATTGCAGCAGGATAAAAAACCTTTTATATTGTTACGCTCTTCTGTAAGTGACAGCGATCACTATAAACTGAAAATCGAGGAGCCTGTTTGTCTCCGGTATCAAACCGGTGCTCAAACTTTACTAAAAGATGAGCAGGCAAATATTTATGCTTCTAATATTGTATACGGCCAGGGAAGAATTGTTGCCACTACCTTAAATAATACATATACATTAGCCCTTTCCGGTGATAATAAATCATGGCAATCGCTCTGGTCTTTATTATTAAGTAAAGCGGCAAAGAAAAATCTTCCGGATGAAGAGGGGTGGGTATCTCCTGCCCTTTCGTTTATAAATGAACCTTCCATTTTAATTGTACAAAACAACACTGGCACAGCGGAAGGGCTCGTTGGTGAAAGCAAAATTTACCTGGAAAAAGATTCTTTATTTCCTTATCAATCGCGGGGGGCGTATTGGCCGGTAGCAAAAGGATGGCAGTCCCTGATTCAGCGGAACGGCAAAATTCAAAACTGGTATGCGTTCGATAAAAATGACTGGAAAGTTCTGAGAGACTATCAGAAAATCGACAACAATAAAAGATATGCTGCCAGATATCCTTTGAAATTTATTCAGCAAAGCGCAGGACAAACCGGCAATTGGGCGTCTCATCTGAAACTATACCTGGTCATCCTGTTTTTTATTTGTTGCAGTGTTTTGTGGATAGAGCAAAAATTGGGATAAACTGGTTAAAATCTGTTATAAAAAATGAATTAGATTGCCGGTATAGACAAACACATAAGAGAAAACTGAATGACTCAGTCGGGTTAACCGAACGTACATTCTATTCCTTAACCCAATCAAACATTTACATGAGAAGAAAAGACTTCCTGCAGCTATCCGCCATGGGGTTAGGCGGGTTGGTACTGCCTGATTTCTCCTTTGGCAATCCCATTGATCCTTTAGAAGCTTTAAATGAACGGATGGATGCGGCGCAAAAAAAGCAATTGGCTGATATCGCTTTGAATGCTGCGAAATCTAAAGGCGCATCGTATGCAGATGTGCGCATCGGTCGTTATCTGAATCAATTTGTAGTAACCCGGGAAAAACGCGTACAAAACATTGCCAACACGGAATCGTATGGTGTCGGCATCCGTGTTATCGCCAACGGTGCCTGGGGTTTTGCAGCAACCAACAAAGTAACCAAAGAAGATATTGCTAAAACTGCTGAAAGAGCAGTAGCCGTTGCCAGGGCGAATGCAAAGATTTTAACAGAACCCGTACAACTCGCTCCTCAAAAAGGGTATGGTGAGGTAAGCTGGAAAACGCCGATTGAAAAAAATGCATTTGAAGTGCCGGTAAAAGAAAAAGTAGACTTACTGCTATCAGTAAACGCTGCTGCCATGGATGCAGGTGCAAACTTTATCAATTCAATTATAATGGCTATTAATGAGCAAAAATATTTTGCTTCAACGGATGGCTCTTATATCGACCAGGATATTCACCGGATGTATCCTTTATTCAATGTGACAAAAATTGATAAAACTACAGGCAAATTCCAAACCAGGCAATCACTGAGCTCGCCTGTTGGGATGGGATATGAATATCTTACTCCCAAAGCTGATACCAAAGTGGGTGGAGTAATTACAAGATACCGCGATCGCTACGATATGCTGGAAGATGTGAAAACCGCAGCAGCAAATGTGGATGAAAAACTAAAAGCTAAATCTGTTGAGCCGGGAAAATATGATCTTATACTCGATCCATCGCATCTGTGGCTGACCATACATGAATCTGTAGCGCATCCGACTGAGCTGGATCGTGTGCTCGGTTATGAAGCGAATTATGCCGGTACAAGTTTTCTCACTTTGGATAAATGGAAATCAAAAGACTTTCATTTCGGAAGTAAACTGGTGAATATTGTTGCCGATAAACTACAGCCGGGTTCTCTCGGTGCGGTAGGCTACGATGATGAAGGAGTGAAATGCGGTCAGTGGGAATTGATTAAAGACGGTGTATTGGTGAATTACCAGGCTATTCGTGACCAGGCGCATATTATCGGGTTAAATGCATCCCAGGGATGTTGTTATTCCCAAAGCTGGAAAGATGTACAGTTTCAGCGTATGCCGAACGTATCCTTGAAGCCGGGCGCCGATAAATTATCCGTTGATGATATGATCAAAAATGTAGAAAAAGGAATTTACATTATCGGTAATGGTTCGTTTTCGATTGACCAGCAGCGTTATAATTTTCAGTTTGGCGGCCAGGTATTTTATGAAATAAAGAATGGGAAGATAACAGGCATGCTGAATGATGTAGCTTACCAGGCCAATACACAGGAATTCTGGAACTCCTGTACGGCCATAGCGGACCAAAGCGATTACAGGTTGGGCGGCGCTTTCAACGATGGTAAAGGCCAGCCGGGACAATCCAATGCAGTATCGCATGGAAGTTCAACCACACGTTTTAACGGAATCAATGTTATTAACACAGCAAGAAAAATCTGAAAATAATTATGGCACTCTTAAATAAAGATGAATCGCAGGCACTCTTAAAAAAAGTGCTCGGCTATTCCAAAGCAGATGAATGCGAAGCAAGTCTTACCGGCTCGGAAGGTGGTAATATCCGCTATGCCAGAAACAGTGTATCAACAGCGGGTGATATCAGTCAATTGACATTAGCAGTTACATCTTACTTTGGAAAAAAATCGGGAACCGCAACAATCAATGAGTTTGATGATGCTTCATTGGAAAAAGTAGTGAGAAGGGCCGAAGAATTAGCAAAGCTGGCTCCGGAAAATCCTGAATATATGCCTTTACTCGGGCCGCAAACATTCAAAGATTCTAAAACATTTCTGCAATCCACTGCTGCTGTCACGCCGGATGATCGTGCTGATGCAGTATTAAAAAGTATAGGCGTTTCAAAAGACGCAAAACTCGAAGCAGCGGGATTTATTGAAAATGAAACAGCATTTTCAGCAATTCATAATTCAAAAGGATTGTTTGCGTATGAAATGGAAACCGATGTTACTTTTTCTGTTACCACAAGAAATGCAGAAGGCACAGGGTCCGGCTATGCGGCAAGAGGATTTAACGATGTAAAAAAATTAGACACACTTAGCGCAACAAAGATCGCTGCGCAAAAAGCAAATAGTTCTGCCACCGCAAAAGCAATTGAGCCCGGAAAGTATACCGTGATCCTGGAACCAGTTGCAGCAACATATTTTTTAGAAAATCTTTTTCGTGGATTTGATGCGCGCAGCGCTGATGAAGGCAGAAGTTTTATGAGCAAGGCCGGTGGCGGCAACCGGCTTGGTGAAAAACTGATGGATGATAAAGTAACCATTTACTCTGATCCCTTCAATACCGAGTTACCATCGTCTACATGGAGCAATGATGGCCAATCATTGGATAAAATAAATTGGGTAGAAAAAGGTGTTGTAAAAAATTTATCCTACTCCCGTTTCTGGGCGCAAAAAATGAATGTACAGCCGGTTCCATTCGGATCGAATGTAATTATGGAAGGCGGCAACCAGTCTGTAGAAGAAATGATCAGGACTACAGAACGTGGCGTGCTTGTCTCCAGGTTGTGGTATATAAGAATGGTAGACCCGCAAACATTATTATTAACAGGCCTCACAAGAGACGGAACCTTCTATATTGAAAATGGCCAGATCAAACACCCGGTAAAAAATTTCCGCTTTAATGAAAGCCCGGTAATTGCTTTGAATAATATTGAAGCATTGGGCAAACCGGAAAGGAGCATCAGCGTGGAATCATATCGCAGTTATTTGATACCGCCGATGAAGATCAGGGATTTTACATTTTCCTCGTTGTCGGACGCAGTTTAAATGTTGCGGAGAAGTTGTTTGATTTTTCAGACAACTTCTCTTCTTAACAAAGGGCTGCTGTAATGCTGAATAAAATTACTGCAGTACGGGAGTGTGACAACGATTCCGTCGCTTTGCTCCAGCCGGAAGAGGCGCAACAAATGAATAATAGCAACCATTCAAAGTGGTTCATAAAAAAAATTTATCCCGCACTTACAAGAGATACCGGAAGAAGAATCCGACCGTTTATCACAGGTGAAAGACTGACGGATTTTTACAAATCACCTGCCGGTGATAAAAAATTATTTATTACTCATTTAGTATTACTTAACTTGTCAATAGTTTTATATTTTAAAATTTAAACCTTAAAAAATTTGAAACGAAGAGACTTTTTATACAACTCCGGCCTTGGCATGGGGTCGCTGTTGCTGCCTGGCAGCAGTTTGTTTGCAAACCAGGTATCGCCGGACAAACCCTGGTCTACCGTAGATACAGCTGATAAAAAAAGAATGGCCGACATTGCATTAAACGCAGCAAGAGGCAAAGGAGCGACTTACTCTGATGTACGCATTGGGCGCTATCTCAACCAGTTTGTAGTTACAAGAGAAGATAAAGTGCAGAATGTTGTAAATACGGAAACGTATGGTATGGGCATACGTGTAATAGCAAACGGCGCATGGGGGTTTGCTGCAACTGATAAACTTACACCGGATAGTATTGCGAAAGCCGCTGAGCTTGCAGTAGCTATTGCAAAAGAAAATGCAAGGCTATTAAAGGAACCCGTTCAGTTGGCTCCGCAAAAAGGATATGGCGAAGTAAGCTGGAAAACACCGATCCGGAAAAATGCATTCAACGTGCCGATAAAAGAGAAAGCCGATCTTTTATTGGGGGTAAATGCTGAAGCAATGAAAGCGGGCGCTAACTACATCACTTCACTTATATTCTTAGTGAATGAGCAAAAATATTTTGCTTCAACAGATGGCTCATATATCGACCAGGATATACATCGTATATGGCCTGCTTTTTTTATAACTACTATTGACCCAAAGACCGGCAAGTTTGAAACGCGTAATTCTCTCAGTGCTCCATCAGGCATGGGTTATGAGTACATGGATGCAAAGCCTGAAGATAAAATTCATAGTGTAACAACACTTTATAATAAGAGTTACGATATGATGGAAGATGCAAAAGCGGCAGGCAAGCAAACCGGTGATAAATTAAAAGCTAAGTCAGTTGAACCGGGTAAGTATGACCTTGTTCTTGATCCTTCACATCTCTGGTTGACGATTCATGAATCAGTTGGTCACCCGACTGAACTGGATAGGGTGTTAGGGTATGAAGCGAATTTTGCAGGAACAAGTTTTCTTACGCTGGATAAATGGAAATCAGGCAAATTTAATTTCGGTAATAAGTTAGTTAACATAAAGGCTGATCGTTTACAACCGGGTTCTTTAGGAGCGATGGGATATGATGATGAAGGCGTAAAATGCGGCGAATGGGACCTTATTAAAGATGGCGTGTTGGTAAACTACCAGGTTATCCGTGACCAGGCTCATATATTAGGCTTGAAAGCTTCACAGGGATGCTGCTACGCTGACAACTGGAGCGATGTACAGTTCCAGCGTATGCCCAATGTTTCCCTGCAACCGGGTAAAGAGAAAAAATCGGTAGATGATATAATCAAAGGTGTGGAAAAAGGAATTTATATTGTTGGTGATGGTTCATTTTCGATTGACCAGCAGCGTTATAATTTCCAGTTTGGTGGCCAGTTATTTTACGAAATAAAGAATGGTAAAATAGCCGGTATGCTCAGAGATGTAGCTTACCAATCTAATACACAGGAGTTCTGGAATTCCTGTGCTGCAATTGCAGATGCGAAAGATTATCGTCTTGGTGGCGCCTTTGGTGATGGTAAAGGTCAGCCTCCCCAGAGCAATTCTGTATCGCACGGCGCTGCCACATCGAGATTTAATGGAATCAACGTTATTAACACAGCAAGAAAAATATAACAGTATGCCGATACTTAGCAAAGAAGAAGCACAAGCATTATTAAAAAAGGTTCTCAGTTATTCGAAAGCTGATGAATGCGAAGTAAATATAAACGGAAGCGACAATGGTAATATCCGTTATGCGCTGAATGCGGTTTCAACCAGTGGCGGCGTAAGCCAGAATCAATTGGTAGTTCAATCCGCCTATGGCAAAAAATCCGGAGTTGCCACGATCAATGAATTTGACGATGCCTCATTGGAAAAAGTAGTACGCCGGGCTGAGGAACTCGCAAAATTAGCGCCGGACAATCCTGAATATGTTTCCATACTCGGGCCACAAACATATGAAGCGGATTCAAAAACATTTGAACTGGCAACAGCCGCGATTGATCCTAAATTCCGTGCCGACGCGGTTCAGAAAAGCCTGCAAATAGCAAAAGACAACAATCTTACTGCGGCAGGGTTTCTTGAAAATAGTACCGGCTTTGCCGCTATGATGAACAGCAAAGGTTTATTTGCTTACAACACCAGTACAAATGTAAATTTTAATGTAACGTTGCGGACGCAGGAAAGTACCGGTTCCGGCTATGCGATAAGGGGATATACGGATGTAAATAAGTTAGATGTAGATACTATAACAAAAGTTGCTGCTAAAAAAGCAACCGGTTCGGCAGGTGCAAAAGCTATTGAGCCCGGAAAATATACAGTGATACTGGAACCTGCAGCAGGTATGGTATTGATAGAACAACTGATCGGAAGCCTGGATGCAAGGCAGGCTGAAGAAGGGAGAAGCTTTTTAAGCAAAGCGGATGGTAAAACAAAGCAGGGTGAAAAAATTGTAGATGAAAGAGTAACTATTTATTCTGACCCTCATAATGCAGATTTGCCGACAGCAACATGGAACGGAGATGGCCGTCCGCAGGAAAAAATAAACTGGATCAACAAAGGTGTCGTTGAAAACCTTTTTTATTCCCGGTACTGGGCCGAAAAGAAAAATGTAAAAGCGATTCCCGGACCTGACGCGTTTATCATGAATGGCGGCACGGTCACATTGGAAGACCTGATAAAAAGCACAGAGAAAGGAATACTGGTAACGAAGCTTTGGTATATCCGCAATGTGGACCCTCAGACATTATTATACACCGGCCTCACCCGCGACGGAACTTTTTATATTGAAAATGGCCAGATCAAATTCCCGATAAAGAATTTCCGGTTTAATGAAAGCCCGGTCATCATGCTCAACAATGTAGATGCAATTGGTATACCCGAAAGAATTGTGAGTACTGAATCAAATACCCATGCGTTAATACCACCGATGAAGCTGAGAGATTTTACATTTACTTCATTGTCCGACGCTATTTAAAAACACTTTCAATAATAAAAGCCTTTGCATAATTATATGCAAAGGCTTTTATGTTGCAAAAATTTATACCGGTTACTGTTAAACTGATTATCCTATTTTTACGCTACTAATTTCTTAGTCTCTTTATGGATATAAAAGTTATTGCCTTTGACGCTGATGATACCTTATGGGTAAACGAACCCTATTTCCAGGAAACGGAGAAAAAATTTTGTACTTTATTGGAAGATTATCTACCGCAGCATACTACGTCGAAAGAATTATTTAAGACTGAAATAGACAATCTTGCACTCTATGGATACGGTGTAAAAGGCTTTATGCTCTCTATGATAGAAACAGCCATCCGGATTACAGGCAAAACAAGCAGCAATGAAATCATTGAACGAATCGTTGACCTTGGAAAAGAATTGCTTGCCAAACCCATAGAACTGCTCGATGGTGTAGAAGATGTATTGCAATCTCTGAAAGGAAAATACAGGCTGGTAGTAGCAACAAAAGGTGATTTACTTGACCAGGAGCGTAAATTGAAAAAATCTCAACTGGAACATTATTTCCATCATATTGAAATAATGAGTGAAAAACAGGAGTCAGATTATAATAAGCTGATTAAACATCTTGATATAAACCCGGATCATTTCCTGATGCTGGGTAATTCTTTGAAATCAGACATAATGCCGGTGCTGGCCATTGGCGGACATGGAATACACATTCCATATCACACCACATGGGCGCACGAACAGGTAGAGCATACAATTAATCATCCCAATTTCCGGCAGGTAAATACGATTAAAGAAATATTACCTTACTTACTTTCATGAAAAAAACAATCGATATAAATACATGGCACAGGAAAGATCATTTTAATTTCTTCAGGCAATTTGAAGAACCTTTTTTTGGAGTTTGTGTAAACATAGATTGCGCTGTCGCGTATGATACATGTAAAAAACAAGGTTATTCATTCTTTTTATATTACCTCTATACATCATTAAAAGCCGCAAATGCCATTGAATCGTTTAAATACCGTATATCCGGAGATGAAATTATTCACTACGACACTGTGAACGCCTCTCCTACCATTAACCGGCCGGACGGAACTTTTGGTTTTGCATACATGGATTTTAAAGAAACTTTCGAAGAATTTACAAATGCCGCCCAATTGGAAATAGATAAAGTACGAAACACCACCGGGCTTATTCCGGCTATAACCGGTGAAAACATAATTCATTACTCCTCCTTACCATGGATTAATTTCACTTCGCTATCCCATGCCAGGAGTTTTGCATTCAAAGACAGCATTCCGAAAATTTCATTTGGAAAAATGACGGACGTCAGTGGAATAAAATCAATGCCCGTATCTATTCATGTGCACCATGGATTGATGGACGGATATCATGTCGGTCAGTTTGTCGATTATTTTCAGCAATTAATGAATAACTGATTGTTCAGAATAAATTAAAAAAAAACGACCGTACTACTGATCGTAAAATTACACGGTAAAAAGAATTCGGAGTCTATTTAAACTTCCCACCCTCATTACAGTCTATGTGGAAAATAAGCTGATATAACGCTGTTTTACAGCGTGTCAATAAAGTCCCGTTTGATTTTGTTTTATAGGTGGCCCCGGTAATACGGGGCCTTTTATTTGTCAGAATCTGAATTATTGCTAAATGCTTTCCTTCTCTAATGCTTTTGTAAGGGCAGCTATTATTTTATCACAATCCTCTTTATTAATAACCAATGAAGGGCGCATCGTCAATATATTTCCTTCAATAACTTTCAACGCTACACCTTGATTCAGGCATTCATACATTATTCTTTCAGCCTCAGCCGTTGCACGTTCTTTTGTCGCC
>Ga0207675_100006971_pt1 | contig 10689 bp, 9 predicted proteins | sample KBSSwiS42_FD_184305 | JGI IMG/M metagenome (GOLD analysis project Ga0207675, IMG submission 184305) | Switchgrass rhizosphere microbial communities from Kellogg Biological Station, Michigan, USA - KBS Switchgrass S4-2 (SPAdes) (version 2) | ecosystem: Host-associated > Plants > Roots >...
GAGTGCCACTGGGACAACACCGCCGCCAACCAGGCGCCCGTCAACGGTGTCGCGCCGGCGCCGCGCGATCTGCACTGGGCGACCGCCGAGGAGATGTGCGCCGCGCTGGGGCTGTTCACGGACACGTGGCCTTGAGGGCCGCTGTGATGCTGGCGGTCGCGTCGCTGGCGGGCGGCGCGTGCACGGCGATGAGCACGATCAAGACGGCGACGACCGTGCCCAAGGGGCAGAACCAGGTGATCGGCGCGATCGAGGCCAACGGCGGCGCGCCGCTGGAGCTGCCGGTCAAGCCGCTGCTCCCCGAGCTGGTCGTCGGCCTGCGCCGCGGTCTGACCGACAAGGTCGAGGTCGGCGGCAAGCTGACGACGTGCCCGGCGGGCCGGCGCGCCACGACGGCGGGCGTCGAGGGCGAGGTGAAGGTGCAGCTGCGGCGGGTGCCCGGCGCGCGCCTCGAGCTGGCACTGGGGCCTGCGGCTGGTTTCCGGTGGATCTCGGCGGCGGGCGCTGCGATGCAGGTCAGCTACGTGTCGCTGCCGTTCCTGATGGGCATCGACGTCGGCCGCCACCAGATCGTCGTCGCGCCGGAAGCGGGCGTGCAGCTATGGACCAGCGCCGGTTCCAACGAAGTGTGGGCGCCGATGATCGGACTGTCGCTCGGGTTCGTGTGGCGCATCGGCCAGCGCTTCGCGCTGGTCCCCGAGGCCGCCGCTTACCGCACCGACGTGAAGATCGACTACAGCCGCGGCTCGCAGATGTTCCACCTCGGCATCGGCTTTCTCTACTGACCGAGGCACGGCGATGACGTTCCGATCACCCTCTCCCCGCTCCGCGGGGCGAGGGCAAACAGCTTCAGTACAGCGTCGCCTGCGTCAGCGATCGAAGATTACTTCGCGGGCGAGAGGCTCTTCACGAAGCTGGCGTATTCGTCCTTCAGTTTCGGGTAGCTCGCGGTTGACGCGTTGAGCACGAGGAAATAGACGGCGCCGTTGCGCTCGACGGTGGTGACCTCGCCCTGGCGTTGCGAGCCGGACTTGCGCTCCCGGAACTGCTCGCGCTTGCTGCCCGGCATCAGCGGGGGCAGCGACTTCAGCTTCGCGTCGGGGAACATGTTGCGCGCGCCCTTGCGCGCCAGCGCGGCCGCCTCGCCGGCGCCGGGGCTGTGCACCACCAGCGACACGGCCCCTCGCTCGGTTTCGTAGTCCTCGCGCAGCACGCGGCCGGTCGCGAACTCGACGATCAGGCCGGTCCCCGCGTCGGATTGCGCGGCGACGATCCGCCAGGTCAGCGGCCAGTCGAGATTGACGCCGTACGCGGCGCTGTGCAGGCGTCCACGCTCCGTCGTCGCCGAGAAGCGCAGCTCGCCGGTTGGTTTGGGCGGCGGCGCGAGCGCCGGCTCGCGTCCGCCGGTCGACAGCAACTTGGCGGCGCGCGGATCGTACGGGTCGTCCTCGAGGTATTTTTTCATCGCCGCCATCCCCGCGTCCTTCTTGCCCGCCGCCAGCAGACCGCGTCCGATCACGTAACGGACGCGCGGCGAGACGTCCGGGTTCGCCGTCGCCGCCTCGGCCAGCGAGACAGCCTTGTCCGCCTCGCCCGCCAGCAGAAACAGGTTGGCGCGCGCGATCGCCGCATCCGCGCGCGACGATCGCCGCGTGAGCACGTCGTCCAGCACGACCGCCGCCTGCTCCGGCGCGCCCGGCCAGTCCAGCGCCGCCGCCAGCGCCAGCGCGCGACCCGTCAGCGCGCGGCCGTCCTCCTCGAACGGCTTGTCCAGCATCAGCGACCAGGCCTCGTCGATCAGCTTGTGCACGAGCTCGTCGACGGCGCCGCGACGACCCGGCGTGATCAGTGGGGGCCGCTCGGCGATCGTCCGTTCCAGATGTTCGAGATCCCGCATCAGCTCGCGCACGTGGCCGAGCGAGCTGTCTTTCTTGACCGCCAGCCGGTACACCGAGGTCTCGGGCCGGACCCGCGCGCCGTCGAAGAACACCGAGGCCGTGGACGGGAGCGGGGGCGGCGCGACCTGCTTGCCGGTGGTCGGCGCCTCGGGCGGCGGGGCGTCCTTGGTCTCGGTATCGAGCACCACCCACTGGTCTTCGGATTTCCCGGCGACGATCGCCATCTTGCCGCAGGCGCCGGCGCCCTTGATGCGCACCACGATGTCACCGGCCGCGACGTCGTTCGGGTCGACCTTGGTGTAGAGGCCGCCCTTGGGCTTGCGCGCCTCATCGGCCAGCAGATCGGCGGAGCGCAGCGGGCTGGGGTAGCGCATCCAGGCGGGCGGGAAGTGGGCGCGATCCTCCTCGATGTCCGGCACGATGCCGCCCTGCTGCTCGACGGCCTCCCAGGCGACGACCGACGATCGTTCCCAACCGCGGTAGCCGGGCGGCGTCGGCACCGGATCGTCCTCGACGCAGGTCGTGCTCCGGAACCTCAGCGCCGCGTCCGCCGTCGCCGGCAGCGACAGCAGCAGCACCGCGATCGCGGCGGTCCGGCTCACGAGATCACACGCCGATGAAGAGACGATGGCCGAAGTTCGGTTCCAGATCGGCGCCGAAGATCTTTTCGGCCGACGCCTTGATGTCGTAGTCGACGCGCTTGAACTCGAACTGCTTCTTCTCGGTGTCGAACAGCGTGTAGCTGGCGCGCGGATCGTAATCGCGCGGCTGGCCAACCGAACCGACGCTGACGATGTACTTCCAGCCGGGCCGCAGCTCGAAGCGATCGGAGACGACCTCGTGGACGCCATCCGGCGACAGTGCGAACGACTTGCACAGGTGGGAATGCCCGATCAGCGTCAGCGGCGCCAGGTCGTCCCAGATCTCCAGGCACTGCGCCGCCTGATCGCGCGCGAAGATGTAGTCGAACTCCTCGATGTTCAGCGGCGAGCCGTGGCAGTAGTGAACGTCGCCCTCGCGCACCTCGTACGGCAGCTCCTTCAGCCACTGCATGTTGTCGGGCGTCAGCAGGCGCGCGTGCAGATCCAGCGCGTGCCGCGCGGCGTGATAGTAGTACGAGTAGTCCATGCGCCCGGCGACGGCGGCGTCGTGGTTGCCCAGGATGGTGTGCGCCGCGCGCTCGCGGATGATGGCGCAGCACTCGTTCGGGCTGGCACCGTAGCCGACGGTGTCGCCCAGGCAGACGCGTTTGTCGACGCCTTCATCGGTCAGCGCTTGCTGAACGGCCTCGAGCGCTTCGATGTTCGCGTGCGTGTCGGAGAAGATGCCAATCCGCATAGATAACGGACCAATAGAGTAACACCTCCCTTCCCGCGGCGCTCAATACGTACCCGGTATTACCGGGGAATGCCTTACCGCAGCTCGGCCGGCGCCGTGCGGGGCTGGATCTGGATCTCGATGGCCCCCAGCACCGACGACACCTCCAGCAGCGCCGCGCGCGTCCGCGCCGGCGCCGCCCGCCGGGCCACGTACTCGGCCAGCAGCCAGTCGCCTTCGCGCCGCGACGAACGCAGCGGCACATCCGTGGCGATCGGCTTGGCCGACCGCGCGCGCAGCGCGAACGCGCTGTCGCCCGACGGGACGACGCGCACGTCGCCCGCGTAGCTGCGCAGGTCGTAGTGTCCGCCGGGCCGGAGCATGCCCACCAGGACGATCTGGCCGGTCGTCGTCACCAGGCGCACCAGCCCCGAACGCAGGTCCTCGGCCCGGATGGTCCCGTCCACGACGCGCGCGTCGACCCGCCCGCCCCCGAGGTTGCGCAGGTCCATGTCGCCCTCGACGCCATCCAGGTCGACGTCGCCCTCGACCGCGGCGACGCGCTGGCCGCCACGAAGCTGACGCGTCACCACGCCGCCGCGCACGTCGGAGATACCGATGCGCCCGCCCGTGGTCTCCAGCTTGGCGCCGGCGCGCAGGCCGGACGCCGACACGTCGCCGCCGAACGTCTTCGCCTCGACCGCGAGGTCGGCGGGCACGTCCACGATCAGGTCGACCCCGCTGCCCGCCAGCGGTAGCGACCGCTCGCGTCCCCCCAGCTCGACGCGCGTGTCGACGACGACCTCGCCGCTCTCGAACGCGGTGTAGTGGACGCGCAGCCGGCCCAGCGCGTCGGGCGTCGACGCGCGCTTCTCTGCGATGATGTGGATCTCGCCCGGGCGCGCCCCGCCGCGGATCTGCACGCGGCCCAGCAGGTTGTCGATGCGTACGACCTCGGCCGCCTTCGCGGGCACGATGATCTCGCGCCGGTCGTAAAGCGAGCCGTCGCCGCCGTCGGCGGCGTGCGCGGCGCCGGCGCCCGTCACCGCGGCGAGCGCGGCGGCGAAGGCCGTCAGCCGGAGGCGGCCACCCTTCACGGTGTGCGCGCTCCCGCTTTGTCCCATTCGCCCGCTTCGCCGCCGCGATGCACGGCGGCGGCCAGGAACGCGATCTTCTGTTGATACGCCGCGAACAGCTGCTCGTTGCCGGCGCTGTCGCCCGGCGTGCGGCGGGCCAGCTCGCGCGAGCGCGCGATCGCGTCGTCCAGGCGGCCCAGACGTTCCGCCATGCGGGTGCGCTCCTGCGGGCTCCAGCGTGCTTCCTGCCGGGCGAGCAGCCCGCGCAGCTTCTCGATCGAACGTTCGTAGGCGGCGGCCGCCTCCGCGAACTCGGCCTCGGCCTCGTGCAGCAGCGGATCGGCGACTGCGGGGGACGTCGCGGCCGTCTCGGCGATGGGCGAACCGGCCGGGACGCCGTTGCGCGGCCCGCGCAGCGCCGGCAGGGCGACGATCGCCAGCACCACGGCGGCGCCCGCCAGCGCGCCGACGGCGAACGGCCGCCAGTTCGCGATCGAGAACCAGCCGCGGCGCTCGTGCTTGTCGAGCGCGCCCGCGATCGACGGCCACAGGGTGGGCGGCGGCTCGGGCGCGTCCAGCCGGGCCGTGTTCGAAACCAGCGCGCGCAGATCCGCCAGCGCCGCCGTGCAGTCCGGGCAGGTCGCGGCGTGGGCGCGGACGGCCGCCGCCTCGGCCGCCGACAGATCGCCATCGGCGAACGCGGACAGCCGCTCGGTCGTGTACGCCCGGCACGCGGTCATCCGTTATCCATTCTCCAGGGCCGCCGCGGTGATTCCGTCAGCGGCCAGCATCTCGCGCAGGCGGGCGCGCGCCTTGTGCAACTGCGACTTCGAGGTGCCGACGTGGCAGCCGAGGATCTGCGCCACCTCCTCGTGCTCCAGGCCCTCGACGTCGTGAAGCACGATCACGGTCCGGTAGCCGACGGGCAAGCGCGCGAGCGCCCGCTCGATGCGCACGCGCAGTACGGCGTCGCCGCGGACGGGCTCGGCGCCCGCTTGCGCGTCGACGGCATCGGGGGCTTCGGGCTGCGCGGCGGCGGCGCGCCGGCTGCGGTGCGACAGGGCGGCGTTGACGGCCAGGCGGTAGATCCAGGTCGCCAGCGCGGCGTCACCGCGGAACTTCGTCAGCCCGCGGAAGATGCGGATGAAGGCCTCCTGCGCGACCTCCTCGGCGTCCACCGTGCCCACGATGCGGACGGCCAGCGCGTACACGCGGCGCTTGAACCGGTGGTACAGCGCCTCGCGGCTGCCCGCGTCGCCGCGTCGGATGGCGTCGACCAGCGCGGCGTCGTTGTCGGGCTGCACCTTGGCCTCGGCCGCCGCCCGTGCCTTGAGCCGCAGCCCGTCAATCGGGAGTTGCGCCGTGAGCTGTGCCGTGGCGCCGAGCATCGGTTTCGTGGGCGGTTTGACTGACATGGCGGCGCTCGCGTTGTCCATAGAACGCGGTCCGAAGCTCGTCAATTGGCGGGTTGCCCGGTCATTGAACTTGAGGGCGGTGGCGGATACGCCTGCGGGGCCGGTGGGGGTGTAGCCGGCGCGGGCGGGGAGGCTGGTGGCGGGCCGGTCGGGGGGCCCGGGGAGGCTGGCGGCGGTGCGGCGGCGGGGGCGGGCGGGGCGACGGGCACCGGCGAGACGGGCCGCCAGCCCGGGGGCGGCACCGGCCACGGCGCCACGCCGTCGTTGTAGGCGTTGATGGCGTCCGTGAAGTGGGCCTGCGCGGTCGCCATCTGGAAACCGGAGACGATCAGCGACACCAGTCCGCCCACGAAAAGGATCGTGCCGACCGTCTGCCGTTCCGACGAGACCGGCTGGTCTATCCCCATCGCGTCCTTCTTGGGCACCACCACCAGCGTGCCGGCGATGAACGCGCCCAGGCCGATCAGGTTCTCCGCGATGCTGAGATGCACGCCGTGGCTGTAGCTGCGCGCGTGCTCCTCGGCGGCCGGGTTGCCGGCGACCGCTTCCTCCAGGCCGTCCCCGTTCGCGGGGATCGTCTTGCCGTTCTTGCTCAGGGCCGGGTGGCCGTCCACCAGGATCGTCGCGATGCGGCCGTCGCTCCGCGGCGTGTAGCTGGTACTGGCGCACGCCGCCTGCGCCAGCAATGCGGCGCTGACGGCGGCCAGGGGCCGGCGCGAGCTCATGCGCCGAGTCTAGTCGCTCCGCGCCAAAGGCGCGGTGTGCGACTACTTTTTTTTGAGGTCGCAGCGAACCCGCGCTTCGCGCGGGGGCTGCGAACGCCAACCGCTCATGTAGGATGGGCCCGCTTGCGCCAAGGGCTGGTTGCCTCGCTGCTGTGCGCGGCCGCAACGCTGGCCGCGTCGCCCGCGCGCGCGCTCGACAAGCAGGGCAGCGCGCACGGCGGCGGCATCGAAGGTGCCACCTCGGGCTTCGATGTCAGCGGCAGCGCGTCGCTGGGCGTATCGCTGTACAACCCGACCTACGCCGCGCGCCCCGATAACACGGGTCTGACCCTGTTCCGCTATGCCGGCCACGGGGACATCGATCTGATCGGGCGCCGCCTGTCGATCCCGATCGACGTCAACATGTTCAGCGATCGGACCGCGATCGGCTTCGGGCGCAAGCTCGTGCCGTCCGAGCTCGACATCATCACCGGCGTCACCAGCACGTGGCGGCTGGGGCCGGGCGCGCTGGAGGGCGGCGCGCGCTTCGAGGTCGACATGACGCTGGACAAAGGCGGCTACGATACGTCGCGCCCGTCGGGGACGCAGAAGTACGGCGACCTGCGGGCGCGCTATCTCTATTCGGTGGCGGCCGTCGCGCCCGGCATCGCACCGGTCCTGCGGGGCGGCGACGTGCGCGGCTACCTGACGCTGGGCTGGTTCGCCATCAACAACACTTACTTCGCCCGGCCCGACAACACCGGCCTGGCGCTGTTTCGCTACGCGGCGCACGTGGAGATCGCCGGCTTCGACGATCACTTCGCGCTGGGCCTGGACGCGATCTTTTTCACGGACAAGCAGGCGTCGAACGTGGTCCGCCCGAGCGAGCTCGACTTCACGCCGGAGATCATCGGCCGGTTCTCACGCTACGAGGTCCACCTGGCCTACGAGCGCGATATGCCGGTCGACCGCGACGGTCTGGTGCAACACTTTCTCTACCTGCTGGCGTCGGTGTCGTTTTGAGCGGCGCGGGCGTGGCCCCGCTGGTCGGCCGCGAGCGCGAGCTGGCGCAGATCGTCGCGGCGCTCGACGGCGCGGCGGCGGGGCGGGGGCAGCTGGTGCTGCTGGCGGGCGAGCCCGGCATCGGCAAGACCAGCCTGGCGGATCGGGCGACGGCGCTGGCGGGCGAGCGCGGCTTCACCACGCTGTGGGGGCGCGGCTGGGAAGCGGGCGGCGCGCCCGCGTACTGGCCGTGGCTGGATCTGCTGGCCGAGCTGGCGCGCGCGCAGGACGAGGCGACGCTGGCGCGCGTGCTGGGCGACGGGGCGCCGCTGCTGGCCGAGATCATCCCCGAGCTGCGCGCCCGGCTGCCCGAGATGGCAGCGGGCGCGGCGCCGCCCGTCGAGGAAGGGCGCTTCCGGCTGTGGCGCGCGGTCAGCGCGCTGGTGCACGAGGCGGCGAAGGCGCGGCCGCTGTTCATCGTGCTCGACGATCTGCACGCCGCCGATCAATCGTCGCTGTCGCTGCTGCACTTCGTGGCGCGCCAGCTGCGCCCGATGCGCGTGCTGCTGCTGGGCACGTACCGCGACGTCGAGGCGCGCATCGACGCCGCCACCGGCGAGCTGCTGTCGCGGATCGGGCGCGAGGGCACGACGCTGTCGGTGGCGCGCCTTGATCGCGCGGCGGCGGCGCGGCTGGTGCAGGAACAGATCGGGTCGGTCGCGGCGGATATCGAGACCCGCGTTTACGATCGCAGCCAGGGCAACCCGCTCTTTCTTCAGGAAATGATGCGGCTGTGGCACGAGCAGGGCGACGACGCGATCGCCGAGGGCGTCGTCCCCAGCGGCGTGCGCGACGTGATCCGCCAGCGCCTCGATCGCGTCGCCGCCGAGACGCGCGCGCTGATCGATCTGGCGGCGGTCGCAGGCGACGAGATCGATGCGCCGCTGCTGGGCGCCGCGGCGGGGCGTGACGCGGCCTGGGTGGGGGCGCGCCTGGCCGAGGCGGGCCGGGTCGGCGTGATCGTCGAGCGCGGCGGGCGCCGACGCTTCGGCCACGCGCTGTTCCGCGAGGTGCTGTATCGCGAGCTGGCCGACGGTGAGCGGCGCGCGCTGCACGGCCGCGTCGCCGACGCGCTGGAACGGCTGGCGCCCGCACAAGCGGCCGAGATCGCGCACCACACGCTGGAAGGGCCGCCCGAGATGCTCGAAAGCGCGGTCAAGCACGCGATCCTCGCCGCGGGCTCCTGCGAGCGGGCGCTCGCCTACGACGAAGCGGTGCGCACGCTGACGCGCACGCGCGACGCCGTGACCGCGGGCGGAAACCCACCGGCGCTGCGCGCGCGCGTGCTGCTGGCGCTGGGCGAGGCGCAGATCCGCCGCGGCGAGGCGGCCGCGGGCAAGGAGAGCTGCCGGGAGGCGGCGACGCTGGCGCGGACGCTGGGCGACGCCGAGCTGGGCGCGCGCGCGGCGCTGACCTACGGCGGCGTGTTCGTGTTCGGCGTCGTCGATCCGGTGCTGGTCGGCATGCTGGAGGAATCGCTCGAGGCGCTTCCTCCCGGGGACAGCGCGCTGCGCGCCCGTCTGCTGGCCCGCCTGGCCGCCGCGTTGCAGCCGAGCCCGAAGGGCGATGAGCCGGTCGCCGTCGCGCGCGAGGCGATCGCGACCGCGCGCCGCCTGGACGATCAGGCGGCGTTGCTCGACACGCTTTACGCCGCCGTCGCCGGGCTGATGGACATCGTCGATTGGGCCGAGACCCGCGCGCTCAACCTCGAGGTCGAACGGCTCGCGCTGGCGGCCGGCGATCGCGAGCGTCTGCTGCGCATCCACCTTCGCCTCGCGGTCTGTCACCTGGGCGTGGGCGAGACCGACGCGTGCGACGCGCGCCTCACCGCGTTCGAGGCGCTGGCCGCCGAGCTACGCGCGCCCTGGTATGCGTGGTGGGCGGGCATGCTGCGCGCGGTGCGCGCGACGATGCAGGGGCATTTTGCCGAGGCTGAACGGCTGGCGGGCGAAGCGCGCGACGCCGGGCGCGCCGCCGGGCACGAGGCCGCCGAGCGCATCTGGATCACGAACCGGGAGGGGTGGCTGCGCGCGGCGGATCGGCACGAGGAGATGCTCGCGTGGGATCCCGAGTCGCGGCGCTCGCGCGCGGTCGTCTACCTGGCCCCGGCGTGGCAGTCGATGGGGTCGGCGGTGACGTACGCGCGGGTCGAGCGCGTCGCCGACGCGCGTATCTACGCGGACCTGCTGCCGGAGACGTTTCACGCGACCGCCAACCTGTTCGCGATGTACTTCGTCGCCGATGCCGTCGCCGTCGGAGGTCCGCGCGAGCTGGCGCTCGATTTCTACGAGCGCATCAAGCCGCTGCGCGACCGCTGCGTGATGCTCGGCCTCAGCTATGTGAGCTGGGAGGGGCCGTGGGCGCGCGTGCTCGGGCTGCTGGCCGCGGCGCTCGAGCGGTGGGACGAAGCCTGGCCGTACTTCGAGGACGCGATCGCGCGCTGCCGCCGCATGAACGCGAGGCCCTACCTCGCGCGGACCGAATATGAATACGGTCGTGCCCGCCTCGCGTCCGGGGATCGCACGCGCGCCCGCGAGCTGATTGCGTCGGCGCGACAGGCCGCCGGCGAGCTCGGAATGACCGGACTCGTTCGGCTGGCCGACGCGAAGCTGTCCGAGATCGGCGCGCCCGCGGCGGCGGAGCCGAAGACCGGCGCGGGGCGCGCGGCGAGCGATGCGCCGTTTTCGTTCGTGCGCGAGGGCGAGTACTGGGCGGTCGCGCACGAAGGCAAGACCTTCCGCTTGAAGGACAGCCTGGGCATCCAGTACCTGGTGCGGTTGCTCGAGGCGCCCGGGCGCGAGATCCACGTGCTGGACCTGGTGGGCGAGCGGTCGGCGGCGGCCGGCGGCGTCAACGAGGCGATCGACACCGGCGACGCCGGCGAGCTGCTGGACGACGAGGCGCGCCGCAGCTACCAGCGGCGGCTGGAGGACCTGGAAGAGACGGTGGCGGAAGCCGAGTCGTTCGGCGACGCGGCCCGCGCCGCCCGGGCGCGCGAGGAGATCGAGATGCTGGGCGCCGAGCTGGGCCGCGCGGTCGGGCTGGGCGGCCGGGCCCGTCGGGCGGGCGGGGCGGCGGAACGGGCCCGCAGCGCCGTCCAGCGCCGCATCAAGAACGCCATCGAACGCATCGCCGAGCACGCCCCCGCGCTGGCGGGGTTGCTGTCCCGGACGGTAAGAACCGGTAATTACTGCGTTTACCGCCCGGACGCCTGACC
>Ga0207675_100006973_pt1 | contig 10687 bp, 7 predicted proteins | sample KBSSwiS42_FD_184305 | JGI IMG/M metagenome (GOLD analysis project Ga0207675, IMG submission 184305) | Switchgrass rhizosphere microbial communities from Kellogg Biological Station, Michigan, USA - KBS Switchgrass S4-2 (SPAdes) (version 2) | ecosystem: Host-associated > Plants > Roots >...
TGCCTAGAGAAAACAATTCTACAGTATAGTAACGTTAAATTCTATTTTGACAACTGTGACGTATGTTTGTGAATAAATATTTTACATATTTTCAAAATTTGATTGAGTTTGAATATTTAAAAAATACTTTTATTGAATTATTTTATGGCAACAAATCCTCCTAGACTGATTCCCATTAACAAAACGAATGAAAATCAAGAACACAAACTTAATTTAGTAAATTTCTCATTTTTTTTTGATTGTTTATAGGCAATAAAAGCCATAATGGTTGGGGGAATGACGGTAATTAAAGCCACCATTATTATTGGGTCGAGTGCTGTGACCTTAGCGAGTGCCATTAATGGTGTAGGTTCAAAGTTCATATTTTTAATATAGTGGCCTCAAAGTAGGCCTAGTACGAGTCTAAAAATTGATGATAACGTTAGACTGACGTTCACTAGTTTCCCCAAATCGACGCCACTACCGAGTTTTAAAATTCGGTAATTTGGGCATTTTGAGTTTGACCCGCTTGACCTTGAGAGGTTTGACTTTTGCTATCTTGGGGACTGGTCGTTTAATGATTCTAGCCATTTTTTTACACAAAAAAAGCCCGCCTATTAGGCGAGCTGAAGTACGACTTTGCTCTTCTTAAAGATTATAATACCACTTCTTCCCAGCGGTTTCTATAGTTTTTGAAATCCATTAGGACAGGCGGGTACTTCCATAAGCCGGGGCAGCATACCTAATCTTAGTTTTATATGCACTTTCAGGAAGCTTGATTTTTAGTGGCGGGACTTGTTTACGAAAGAGATCAAACTGCCTTTCTAAGTCAGCATCAGTTCCACCCGAATACCAGCCAGAGTCACCATTTCCCCATTGTTTAAACACCTCACCTTCCGAAGTCCGTAGCGGAGAATCTTGAAAGTTAATCGGGCTTCCTCCCACGCCAGCATAGGCAATATTACTACCCCTAGAAGCTAGTGGTGAGGATTTGATTACAGCACCCTGTTTTTTCACTAGCTGTTCTTTTATCTGCTTTGAAACCTCTGGTGTTATTATTTTTGCTTGCACATACTTATCCCACAGTGCTGCCTTTTCTTCTGGGGTTTTGAGCTTATTAAACTCTTTAATTATGGCCCGAGGACGGGAACCGTCTTTAATCTGCAGGTTGCGAATATCCACTTCTTTTGAAGTTATCCCCATCTTTTGGTCATTAAGTAGTTTTTTAATATCTGAAACATTTTCTTTAGTGATTGTTTTGTTTTGAACCATTTGATCCCAAACCTGAGCTTTCTCCTCTGGTGTCTTCACCTTATTAAATTGACTAATAATACTCTCAGCTTTAGAGACTCCTTGATTAGCAAAGTAATCTCTAGCCTCAGGGGTGGCATACTGCCCAAACAGAGCCGACTTAACAAGGTTACTCGGAGTTTGGGGAATCTCATATCTAACATTGCCTTTAGGAGTGACTGAGGCGCCTTCTTTATAGGCACTTAAGCCCTCGATTGTCTTTTTGACCTGCCCTCCGCCAAATGGTGGCAGCACTTTAAATAACGGGTCTTGTAGCCCTTTAGCAGCCACCAGGCCTGAACCAAAGCGGGTGGGGTCTGATTTGCCAAATAACTCTTTGCGGGTCGGGAACTGGGTGTCACCAGCTTTGAAGCCGAATTCCGGGTAAGCCCCGGCAACGGTTTGGCCCAATGGGATATTAGACAAAGCCTCACCTGCTAATCTTCCCCCGGCTTTTAGTGCCCCCTGTCCGCTTGGATCTTTTTGGAATTCACCTAAAGCATCAAGTGTGGCTTGTATTGGATCAAAGGTCACTGCCGAACCCCGAACCGCCTCAGCCCCTTTATTAAAGATGTAGTTGGCTATAAATAGTGTCGCTAGCTTACCAAAAGCCTTCTCGCCAACCATATCACCCATTACGTGCCACAGATTCCCTACTTCCAACTGAAAAGGGGCAACCAACTGAAATAGCTTGGACTTTTGGGCTAGTGGCACTTCACCAATACCCCGGCCTGCAACCATATTTCTAGTCATCGAATCAGCATACTTAACTGGATTATCTACGCCTTGGGCAAGGGCTTTTTCATACATTGAATTCCAGATATATTTTGATCCTACTTCATCCAAAACACTTGTCATCCAACTGGCAAACTTCTTAGTGTTGGCTACCATCCCCTGGTCAAATTGATCGTAGGAATTAAAGTAGCGCTCTTTTAAAAAGACTGACTTTTTCATCGGATTATCCGGGTTGAACATTCCTGCTAAACTTCGACCTAAACCTTTACTGGCGTTTATCGGGCCAGCTTCAGCTATACCTTGCGGAACATTGAAAATCTGGGCTACAGTCGAAGAGACATTTCCTAAGATGGTGTTCGCCTTAACCCTAGAGTTCAGCCAATTGATCGCCCTAAAAGTCGTCCTGCCACCAGGGATCCACTCCTGAACAATTCGGTCAGCCGGGTTAGTTTTTCCAGCTAGATCATCAGCGAATCTATTTAGATAGGTAACAAAGTTATTTAACTTACCAGCATGCTCACCTTCCGCAGTGTTACTGGCAATCTCATCAGCCAAGTAGCGAAACTTAGAAATCTGGGGATCAACAGTTTTGGCGTAGGCTGCGGATTTCAGATAGTCAAGGAATCCACCAACAGCATCCTCAGTAGTTTGTAAACCCAGTCGTTTCTGGGCAAAAGAGAGAAACTTAGATTTAGGTTCGGTATTATATGAAACTCCGGCCATTTTCGACCCTATTCCAGATGGAGTTTCAAAAATGTTGAATAGACCTTTAAAGCCTTCTGACAGTTCGGTAAAGTGGCGGTAATAATCATCCCGTTTAGGAATGATCTTATCTGGCTGGTTTGGATAGACTGCCGAACGAACTTGGTTGACTTCATTTAGAAGTTGGTCATAAGACGATCTAAACCATTTATTAGCCTCAACAATATTGTCAGCCTTTCTTTTACCAAACTCCTTGACTAAAGAACCATAGTCACGATTACCTTCGCCAAACTGTTGGACGGCAGCACTTTCTTTACTGCCCTTATTAATCCCGAATTTTTTAACAACATTAGAACTAAGGTCTGTTGTCCATTTCTTCTGTTCGTCAATAAATCTGCCCTTGGACGCATCAAATGGGTCAAGGACACCCTCTTTGACGGCAGTAAAGTTTTTACCGTAGACTGCTTTAAAATTACGGTATAAATCTCTGAATCCAGCATTAAACCCCGATATGTCCTTCAGCTCTGCCGGGTTAGATAAAGGAGAAGTCGTGTTGCCTTTAACTGCTCCGACTGCTTGCTTAACTGCCCCGCCTATAGTCTGGGTTGCACCTTCTTGTTGCATGACAGTTTTCTGCCATTGGGCATAGTCGGCTTTTGCAGCTTGGGCTGCAGCTTTGCTTTCATTCCTAGATTGCCTGCCTAAAGTCTTGCTGGTAGGAAAGGCGCTGACGCCATTATTACCAGGGATCACTCCTGATTCAGCAATACCTTTTAAAGATTTTAGTTGAGCTGACTCTGGAGGTATCTTCACTCTTAGTTGAGACTGCGTAGGCAACCTTAAGGCATAATCTAAAGCTGCAGTATCATCGGTGATTTGGGGGTTACGCTCTTTGATAGCATTAATTACCCCTTCCAATAACTTCGGATTTTGTTTTCTTAGTGTCTCAATGTCTCCGCTTTGAAACGCTTTCCCTTTAGACATTGCCTTCAATCTATTTATGTTTTGAATATCTTGGGAACCAAACATCCCCCAAGTTGACTGTCCAATCTCTGACTGGGCCCGACTACCTGCTAACTTCTCGCCTATTTGTTGTTGTAACTTGGCTATTTCCTCATCTATTACATGCGCCATTGGCTTTTGTGGTATATTTTGTTGAGATGGAAGACTTGATGACAATTTGGCTCCTTCTGGCTGTTGGGGTAATGGTGTGGTGGTTGTGGGGGATATTTCACCGTTAGGTGTTTTCTCGCCAACATATTTGACACTTAGCCCAGGTTGGGGTAACTCTGGATAATCACCATGACGAGGTAAGCCAACTGATTCCCGAATATCTCCTACCCAAACAGGTTCATTAGGTTGCGGGGGTAGGCCCTTAGCCACCCGTTTAGCTTCGTACTTAGCAAATCTACCTAAAACATCACGGGCTTGTTTAGGGTTAAAGCCGTGATTTTGGACTAGCATATCCGTCAATTTATTTCTAATAGCTCCATAGGTATACCCGCCAGCCCCAAGGACACCACCACCTATTAAACCCGCCACAACCCCCATCCCGCCTTGTTTTAATCCCTCTAATACCTGAGAAGGCAAAGTTCCATTCTTACCCTCTGCCAGACCATTTAACAGGCCGTAGATCCCACCACCTGCACCGCCTTGAAGTGCAGTATTTTTAGCTGTTTGAAGTAGTCCTTGTTTGAATGTCTGTTCTATGGCTGCTTTACCTAAATTAGGAATAAAGTTACCGCCATAGGCAGTAAGTGGAGGTATGGCTGCACCTGCTATATTGCCTATTACTTGCTGTGGAGAATTATTGACTCGGAGTGACTGCCCACCTTGAGGGCTGAAGAATGAACCGATATTCATACCTAGTTGAGCTGCTGGACTTTTAGCAGTTTGGTAATTGATCGTATCTCTACCTGTGAGCGGGGCTGCAATAGTTCTTCCGATGTCAAAGGCAGGATTAATTACACCTTGACTGACAATGGTATTCGCTACATCCCTTGCCATTTGTATAGGCTGAATATTTCCAACAGGAGTTTTAATCTGGAAGTTATTGTTTACTGCTTGCGGAACTTGGGGTAGTTGAAATGATTTAGAACTGTTTAGAAAACCCTCGAAGTTTTCAAAAGGTTTTAAAGCTGCCTGACCAATCTTAAACATTGGATTATCAACAGTCCACGACACTTGTTTTGGTTGGGGTTTATTTTGGAAGCTTTTTAGGATATTCCTAGCGTCATCAAATATAGACATTTCATTTTCTTATTGTGTCGTTGCAAACGGATTTGTCAGTTCATCCACTGGTTTCTTCTGCATCTGGATCTGTCCTGTGTACTGTCCTGTTTTATCAACATTGAATGAAGGGGTCGCTACAAACCCTGAAGGTGTGAAATTCTGTTGGATGTTTTGGGTTTGAGCCAAGAGTTTCTGGACATAGTTAGGGTCTTGGACAATAGGGGTTAGGGCAGCAGCTTTCTGGGCTGCCCACTGTTCAAGTGATTGCTGGAACTGTTGCTGTTGGGTAGTGAGAGAATAGATTTGATTTTGGACTTGGGACAAAAGGTTAGATCTAGCCGAGGCTTTGTCCGAAGCAGCTTGATTGCGGGCGGAGTTAATTGAGTTCAAGCCTTGAACTAAGGCGTTTTGGATTTGGGCTTTTTGGTTCTCAACATTTTTAGCTAGAGTGTCTAGTTGCCCGGTGTAGTATGTTTGAATCCTGCCCAATTCTTTACTGGTGTTTTGTCGCACTTCATCTAACGATCCTGTGACTCCGGCGATTCTGCGTGCAGTTTCCACCCCCAACCTTTCAGCCAGTGCTTCAGACACCGAAGAACTTGAGATACCCATTGCTGAGAGTTGGGCGCTGTTACTTTGTTGGGTCTGCCTAAAGAGGTCTCTTGCCTGTTGGAGGGCACTCTGGCCTTGTTTCTCGGCAGACTGTAGCGAAGCCTGGGTGCTTTGTTCTTGGGTAGCTTGGGAATTGACTAGTTGATTTCTGGCTTCCCCAGCTTGGATATCAATTGCCCCTGATGCAGCTCCGGCTTGGTCTTTAAGACTGCCTTCCTGTCCTGATAGTTGGGACATGGCGTTGTTATAATCAGCCTCAATTTGGGAATTACCATTTTCTTGTTGTTGCTGGATGTTCTGGTACGGCTGTTGATTGTTGCTGGGGATGGCTTGGCTAGTCGATGGGACTCCGCCACCACCTGAAGAATAGCTGGAAGTTGGAGCTGAAGGCAAAGGGAAATTATAATTTAGAACTGGCTGTGGTGGAGTATAAGTGGGTGGAACTGCAGGCCCAAAGGCCTGACCAGTATAAATGGCCTGCCTCGGCTGGGTACTGCCCTGAGTTTGTCCGGCTGGACTCCACCCTGCTTGTGGAAATATTGGCATACTTTACTTTTTCTCCTTTAGGATATATTCTTGACCCATAGTGAAGACCTTTTTTTCAATATTCATCGGTTTTTTTGTTTTTGTTATCATTTTCGGTTCTGGATTCCTTCTAGGACAGGCAACACCAACTGCAAAAAACATTGTCGCAAAAGAACACATTGACCCTGACCAAGTTCTTCGTCTGATAAATGTCTTTCGCATCAGTAATGAGTTGCAACCTCTAGTCAAATCTGACTATGTATGCACCCTTACTTCTGAACGAGCCTTGTATATTCACCAGAATCTCTCTGAAGCTATTTCCGGCTACCGCCCAGATATAGCCCACCAAGGACTAGATATAATCCAAAAGGAATATACTGGTCACTTAATTTCAGACCTTTGGCTGTCAAAACCATTTAATGAAGAAGAGATGGCAATGAGGTGGATCTTCAGTAAAACTCACCGAGACCATATTCTTTACCCTTCCTACTCCCAGGCCTGTGTCTATATTGATTCAGACATCGCCATTTTAATGGTTGCCCAACCTTAAAAATTGCATTAAAAAACCGACCCTTGCGGATCGGCTGAGATACAATCTTGCTGAACTTTCTTTATTTTAATCCCTAGCCGTTACTAAAATCAATAGAAATTAAAAATGAAATCTAAATTATAAATCCGTAGGCCCCTGCCCGACTTGCAGCCAAAGTATAAGTTACATTTAATTTAGGTGGGTTAGTCTGGGATCTGTTATCACAAGAGATTTGGTTATTATTGGCTCCCGGGTCGGTATTAGTCACATCCACTCCGAGAACCATCATGTATTTGGTATAGGCAGTACCTGTTATTTCTGTAAAATCAGTGATGGTGATGGTGAAGGTGGTCGCATCCGTAGTTGAAGCAAGCGCGATATTCCCCCTAGAAGTAAAGGTCAATTTACTGTAGTCAGCCAAAGCCGCTGCCGTCGGGTCAACCATTTGTGAAGGGACTACATCTAAAGTAGTACCAATGTTGTTGGCAAAACCATCACGGGCGTCATTGCGGAAAGCTTGGTAATTGGCTGCGGAAACATTCATTGCCCCAATAGTTGAAGTGTTAAAGGGTTGTAAAGTTCTTTGGATATTAGGGTTGACTGTCCCTAGAGCGTGGACATCCCAAACGCCATCACTGCTGACTGCATTTGCTGCTGCCCTGGCAGTTGCCCAAGAAGTAGAGCTGGTATTAAAGATTAACCTGGCTTCACCTGTAGCTGGGTTTAAAGGGAAAGGGGCGGTTAAAAAGATAGTTGGATATTTCTTAAAGTTTGGTTCTAAATTGGAGTAGTGTAGAAAACCTTTATATGGGTCAAGCTCTGTATATTCACTGAGGGCAATGTCTAATTTAGTCTGGGGAATTAAAATCTTCTCAGCGACCCTAGGATAAGTCCAGATTGTTGCCTTCATTAACGGCTTGCCGTTTTTATACTGGCCTGTCCACATCTCCACCCAGTCGGGAGAGTAGCGGACAATGGGTAAATCATCAGTGATTCCAATCAAACACCTTCCAGCTTCGGAGTTGAGTATCTTTAAAATGGCTTTATCCATATTAGTATGCAATGCCTTCGAGAGTAATGTCATTGACATTGCCCCCGGTTACAATATCAGCAGTTAGAATATCCCCCCGGTTAAAGTTCTTGGTTTTAATAGAAGCTGTTGAAGCAAATGTCCCCCCACCTAAGATAGTTGGCACTGTTAAGAGGTCAAAGACCGAGATGTTACCGTTTTTAAACAGCGTTACGTTAAGTGAAGCAGTCGAGACAGGAGTGCGGGTCATCATCGTAAAGGCTTGGAAGTTACCAGCGAATGGAGCTATCAAGCGCATGACGTTGGTAGTTGGGCCTGAGGCCAGTCCCGGCATGTACCAGACAAATGTCCGTTCAAATCCAGTTACAGAGGCTCCTGAGACTCCTAGAGCTGTCCCAAGGTTAAGTGAGGCGATGGAAGCAATTGAGCTGACTGCCAGGTTTTTGGTCTCAGTGTAGCTTATGGTCGCAGTATTGATTACATGCCCACCAGCACTATCATGTTCAGGGTTCAGGACGTTATACCAATCCTCAAACATTGATGACGTCACCACAGCTTCAACAATTGCACCTGAAGAGTGGGCTTGGCCGGATGACCCACCTTGGCCGCGGGTAATGGTTAAAGTATTTGAAGTCACATTAGTGACTTTGATATATTCCCACAGCGAGGTGGCTTTTAGCGTCCCTGAGGAATCAACCCGATCAAGAACCAGATAGCAGGGGTAGACGATCTTTGAGGCGTCGGCCACATCCATAGAACTGGCGACATCAGTAATACCACTGGCTAAAGTGGTAGAGATATTTTCATCAACAGATGGTCTAGGCAGTCCAGCACTCATGTTTTTATACTAAAAAGACGACCCGTAGGCCGCCTTGCAGATACAATCTTAAGACTAGTAAATTATATTCCCTCAACAGCTCGGATACAATAGATTTAGCTTGTGTTCCAGCTACTTGGAATGATGCCTTCGCCTAACTCTTGGGCCTGAAGCTGTAAGGCCAGTAACTCATATTTATCATTATTACCTGTAGTTGTGACCTCGACTTGGATGGTTCGGCCTACCCGGTTGATTCTGGTTCTCTTGGCTAAGTCATTACTGCCTGCCGAACTCCCAGCGCCCATTGTGTTACCCCACTTAAAAGTTCCCCAACGGTCAAAGCCCCAACCCATACCTGAGTTCGAAGCCGAGATACTAAAAGACTGGGCTGACCCAACAGCTCCATCGCGGGTTTCTAGAATGATGTTGACAAAAGGTGTGCCAGCCACATTCCGCCAGTTAGAGTAGAGGTTCTTCATTTGTTTAAACTTAAAGGCATTATTAAAGGCGGTTTTTTTAGTCAGTAAAATAGTCTGGATCTTAACCCCTTTATCATTTGAAAATGATGGCGAGAAGTTAGTTACAAAGTTATCGTCTGAATCTCCCCAGACTAGATTCTCAGTGTTATTGCCGTCATAGAAGACCTCATAGACTGCCGGGGTAGCAGGGTATGAATTTGGCCCCATCCAGGCAATTCTTTCACGGTCATAGATAATTTCTTTAGTGTTTTTACTGGCTGAAGTCGCGGGGTAAGACAGACGGTATTTATTGCCCTGATAGATAGCACACGACTGTTCTAGTTGTGAGGCGGTTAGAGTCTCAAAAATAGGCCGGATTCTAGCTGAGACTTCATTGGTACGTAAGACATTCAAGAAGTTGGGTTCATTACCTAGAGTATAAATTCCCCTTCTGGAAAGGAAGAAAACATCATTCTCAACATTCTTAATAGTCCGATGAGAGACACAGCCGACACCACGCATAATCATTTTTACGGTTGGAATAACTATCCCATCTTGAGCGGCCAAGGTGACAGACCAGATAGACCTTTCTTTAAAAACAACAATCGCATCTTGGAACTCGATCAGCCCTTTGACTTCGTCACCAGCATCTTTGTCAATATCAATGTACCCACCGCCAAAGCGCCAGTTGAACTTATCAATGTTCGCTCCACCACCTGACCAGGAAATTCGGGAAGGGTAACCATCTAAGTTACCTATGACCAACTTATCTTTATGGGAAATGATGTATTTACCGATTGGGCCTGAAGTAGTATCTGCAGCCGACGGGAAAACTAGGTTTGATGGGTCGGGTGTTCCCAGATAGTCATATCTGAGGGTTGAGTCATCAACTGAAGTGATAAATCTTTCATCGCCTTGGTCAACTCCATAAATTCCATAACCTGCTACCGATGCTGTCGGCAGAGCGCTTGCCCAGTTAAGTCTAATCGTGGTCTGGGTTAAGTCTTGCGGGGTGTTGGCAATTAAGACTGCATCTGAGGCGATTGTTTCACCGACATCATTAAAAGCTGAGATTCTAAATGAGCGGGTAAAAGTCCCTGACACCCCAGACAAATTTGTGGCTGTAACACTAGTTGGTTTAGAAAGCTGGGTAAAAGCGTAGACCGAGGCTCCATCATACTTTTTTAAGGTATTAAGGCCATTGGTGATATACAACTTATTATAGACCTGCACCATGTCAGCGTTATAGCCGGATACCCACGATGCACCGGGGATTGGCGTGTAGGAAGCACCGTTTTTCTTAACCAATATCCCCCAGTCAGACAGAGCGATTAACTCATTAACCCCTGACGCTCCTGAGGCAAATTTAACCCCTTTTAAGCCTCTGATCCTTTGTGATCCAGTTGCCACTGAAGGGGCAGTTAGAAAGTAGTTATCTGATCCAGGGCGTTTGGTTGGCACCCCTTTACCCACTAGCTGCAAGTTATCAGCTTGGGCCAGTTCATTGTCTTTAATCTCGGTCTGACGCAAGAGAGTGTTTAAGCCACCTTTAAAATCGTTCCAATCTAGCTGCAGCGTCTTCGGTGGTTTGTATGGAGGGGTTTTGAAGTCAAATGAGGGCATCTAGTCCCTCCCTATCCTAAATCCATTAGCTTGGTTGTAGTTATGGATTTGGTTATCATTGCCGTTAGTTTGTCAGCACTTCTATGACCTCTAAGGCAGTAATAGTATATAAAGGCAGGTATGGATCTACAGCGCAATATACCCTGTGGTTGGGT
>Ga0207675_100006974_pt1 | contig 10685 bp, 13 predicted proteins | sample KBSSwiS42_FD_184305 | JGI IMG/M metagenome (GOLD analysis project Ga0207675, IMG submission 184305) | Switchgrass rhizosphere microbial communities from Kellogg Biological Station, Michigan, USA - KBS Switchgrass S4-2 (SPAdes) (version 2) | ecosystem: Host-associated > Plants > Roots >...
GCCGCGGCGGGGTTTATACAAGTGTCGCCGAGATTGATTAACCGGCCGGCTGTTTCCTGCGACGGGCTGCATATCCCAGCAGGCCAAGGCCGGCGAGCAGCATCGCGTAAGTGTCGGGTTCCGGGACGGCGGCCGCGGAGATGGTGTGGTCATGCGCGGCGAGATTGGCCACCGTGAGCGTAGTCGTATCAGCGCCCAATACCTCGCCGACGAAATAATCTCCACCAGCACCAATCAGAGTGCGGCCCCGCAGATCCGGCAGCGCAAAAGTGGTTCTGCCGTCACCGCCATATTGGGTTCCAAGAAGCGAGAACAGGGCCTGGTTCTGATTGATCGAAAGCAGCTGCCCATTCGCGAACAACCAGCCGTTTGGCGCAAAGTTACCCGCGAACTCCACGATCTGGCCCAGGACCGGCGTGGTCTCATTAAAGCTGCCGCCGCCGTCCCGCGACGGGAAGATGCCGTTTACGGCAATGAGATAGTTCAACGCGAGCGAGGGCTGGTCGTTGTTGACCGGCGCGCCGCCGCCCGTGCTGCCCGTATTTGCGCTGCTCGGCACGGTGTGGTCGTGCGCGGGCATTTGCGCTGTCGACAGAGTCGTGAATTGCCCCCCGAACGTCGTCCCGAGCGGATTGTTCGCGCTGGCTCCAACGGAAACCCGACCCTGCAGATCCGGCAGGGCGAAAGTGGTCACCCCGTTGCCGCCATAGGTGGTGCCCAGGATGGAGAACAACGCAGTGTTTTGCGCAATCTGGAGCAACTGCCCGTTCGCGGCCATCCACCCGCCCGGAGCGAAATTGCCGGCGAAGGTTGCTACCTGGCCGAGAAACGCGGCGCCAGCTCCGGGGAGCGGATAAACACCTTCGGTCGCAATCACACGGGTCAGTGGCAGCGACGGCTGCATATTGTCGATCGGCTGGTTGCCGCCCGTCACGCCAGTAACTCCCCCAGCCGACAGCGTATGGACATGTGCGGGAAGCTGCGCGGTGGAGAGAGTTACGCTGATCGTCCCAGTATTAGCGCCGAGATTCTGGGTAGAAAGACCCGCGCCCGTGCCCGTTCCGACAATGGCGGTGCCCGTGAGATTGGGAAGCGCGTATGTGGTCTGTCCATTGCCGCCGTAGGTAGTCCCAAGCAGGCTGAAGAGCGGCGTGTTCTGGATAATGGGCAACACCTGCCCCTGCGCTGCGGCAGTGCCGCCCGGCGCAAAATTTCCAGCAAAATTGTAAACGAAGCCCAGTGTGTCGCCAGAGGCCGCGCCACCATCGCGAGACGGGTAGATGCCCGCTAAGGGCAGCACCTCGGTTACGACCAGCGACGGCTGCATGTTGTTGAACGGCAGATTCCCGCCGGTCGTGCCAGTCGTCTGCGCTTGCACATTGACGAATGCCATGCACAACCCAATTACGAACAAGCGTGCAATGCCGATCATTTTGGATACCTCCACGAAAACGGAAAGAAGCCGATATGACGTGAACGACTCTGTGCGACTGCATCGATTCCTCGCTGCAGTAGCGAAAAAGGCGGCAACGCTTTACCCCATCGACATACTGCGCCGTGTGCGGCGAAAAGGCTATATCCGTTTGGAAAAAACTAGCGGCCGCCTTTGACGGCGGTCAAAGGAAACGCGTAGAGGGCCATGCTGACGGCGGACATCCCATGCAACGACGGCGCGCTCGCACTACACGTGGAACATCCGATTCAGGTTGTCAGCCGGCGTTCAGCCCTATTCAGTGGTAGCCCCGCAGAGCGACAGCAACAATGCATACGCGCGCTTTTCCGCGGCCGAAATTTGCTTGACCGCATACTCGGCGGACAGCGCGCTCGAGCGATCGGGATAATCGATCGCGGCCAAGAGGCGTTTCGGCGGGTGCGAGCGCGTGTAGCGCGCGCCTTTGCCCTTCAGATGCGCCGCGTAGCGCGCGGCGACGTCGACGGCGATGCCGGTGTAAATATTACCGTCGCGGCATTCGATCAGATAAACAAACCAGCGTCGGGCAGCGGTGATGCGGATGCGTCCGTTGCCTTTCATCCGGGCTGGCGTTGGGCCGGCGCGACTTTAGCCGCGGCCGACGAACGGCATCTTGGTCGCCATGATGGTAACGAACTGGATGTTGGTCGACAGCGGCAGGCTCGCCATGTGAACGACCGCGTTGGCGACTTCCGTGACGTCCATCATCGCTTCGACCGCGACTTCGCCGCTGGCCTGCTTCACGCCTTTCGACATGCGCGCCGCGAGCTCGGTCATCGCGTTGCCGACGTCGACCTGGCCGCACGCGATGTCGTACTTGCGGCCGTCGAGCGAAATGCATTTGGTGAGCCCGGTCACCGCATGCTTGGTGCACGTGTACGGCGCAGAGTCCGGACGCGGCGCGTGGGCCGAGATCGAGCCGTTGTTGATGATGCGGCCACCGCGCGGATTCTGCGCCTTCATGATGCGGAACGCCGCCTGCGCGCACAGGAACATGCCGGTCAGGTTGACGTCGACGACCGACTGCCACTTTTCATAGGTGAGGTCTTCGAACAGAATGCCCGGCGCGTTGGTGCCCGCGTTGTTGAACAGCACGTCGACGCTGCCGAATTTTTCCTTGGTCTTCGCGAACAGCGCGGTGACGTCCGCGGGTTTCGATACGTCGGTCGGCACCGCGAGCGCGCGCGCCCCGGCGCCGGATTCGCTGACCGCCTGGTTCAGCAGTTCGGCGCGGCGGCCGGCAAGCGCGACGCTGTAGCCGGCATTCAGGAGCGCGAGCGCCGACGCTTTGCCGATGCCGCTGCCGGCGCCGGTTACTACCGCCACTTTGTTTGCCATGATGTGTTCATCCCTTGAGGTTGATGTGGATTTAGGCAGTTCGCCTCACGTCTGCCGCGCCAGCTGCGATTTTACAGCGCGCGAACGCCGCGCGGCGCACCGGTGTTCGTGGCGCGCGGATGCAACAGTAATCCGGTATGACGGGGGCGGACGCGTCGCGGCTACGCGAGGATGTTCTCGACCTGCTCCTGGCGCAGTAATTCGAAGACGAACGCTTCGAGCTCGGGGCCGAGCGCATCGCGGGCCGAGATGATGCCGACCGGGCGCCCGTCTTCGACGACCGGCACGTGGCGGAACTTGCCGCCGTACATCATGTGCAGGGCGACCGAGAATTTCTGGTCCGGCTTCACGGTTTGCGGATTGCGCGTCATCACGTCCGCGAGCCGGGTGGTTTTCACGTCGCGCCCCTCGGCGACGACGCGGAACAGCGCATCGCGCTCGGTAAATATGCCGGCGAGCTTGCCATTTTCGACGACGATTACGGCGCCGATGTGCTTGTCGCGCATCAGGCTGGCCGCGTCGCTGACCGTGGTGTCGGCAGTGGCCGTGACGATTTCCTGGCCTTCGATGATTTTTTTGATGATTCGGTCGGTCATGACAGGGCTCCTGTCGTGCTGCATTGAGGGATGAAGCGGGAACCGGCAAGACGGCAAGCGCGGAAATCAACTGAGCGACCGCACCACGCAAACGATGCTACGCCGTTCTCCCCCGGCTGGTCAATTACGAAATTAAGACTGTCGCCGGACGGCAACAATTATGCCGGCGGCACTTCGCGCAGAAATACCGGCAGGTCCATGGTCGGCGGCCGCGCCGGCACTTCGAAGAACATCGCGCACACAAAACCTCGGTGATAGCTGGTGTGAGTGACCACGTGCTGCAAAATTTCAAAGCGCGTCATCGTTCCCGCGTTGCCGCCGATCAGCGTGAAGCTCATTTTCTCGCCGAGCGACGCTTCAGTCTGGGCTTCGCCCCACGTGATGAACCACTGGTCCATTGCCTGCTGCTTTTCCCTGAGCTCCGGGAGCGGCGGATAGTCTACCGTGTTGCGCGCCGCGTAGCCGTGCTCGCGCCCTTCGAGATGCGCCCGCCATATCGCATCGATCACGTAGTTGTGATTGAGTGTATGCACCATGTTCTTGAAAAGGCTTTTGCGCTCTTTGACCGCCTCGCCGGCGGGCAGCGCGGCGACGGCGTCATACATCAGGCGATTGGACCACGCGTTGTAGCGGGTCAGCATGCGGGCGTTCGCTAACATGTCGCACCTTCCCTATTGGACGGATAGAATTCTGCTATTCTTTGCAGCCGCGGCGGTGTTCATGATACCCGCTGTTCTCACCCCAAAGGAATCGCAATGCCCAAAGTCCTGATCGTGCACGGCGCCGGCATGAACATGCGCGGCAAGGCGCAGATCGACGTCTTCGGTCCGATGCTGCTGCCCGAGTACGACGAGCATATCCGCAAGTACGCGGCGGAGCTCGGCGTCGAGGTCGAGATATTTCACTCGAACATCGAGGGCGAGGTGATCAACAAATTCTACGATGCGCACGAACGCGGCTTCGACGGGGCCATCATTAATCCGGCCGGCTATACGACCGGCCATCCGGCCCTGATGGCCGCGATCGCGCAGGTGAAATTCCCGACCATCGAGCTGCACATTTCGAATCCGGCGCGGCGCGGCCGCGAATCAGAGATCGCGCGCGTGGTCCGCGCCGTGGTTACGGGCTGCGGCATATACGGCTACAGCCTCGCGATGCGCGGCATCCTCGATATCCTGGCGACCAAGGGCGCCGCCAAAAAATAATTAGCGCGCGGGCGCGCCGCGTTCAGCGCGGCAGCGGCTTCCCGCGATGTCAGAGCAGGAGAGGAGAACCATGCGTCGCATCATGCTGGTTGCGGGGATCGTGTCGGCGTTGGCTGCCGCTGGCATTGACGGCGCACTTGCGCAAACCTATCCGGCGCGCCCGGTGCGACTGGTGGTGCCGTTCCCCGCGGGCGGCAGCAACGACATCGTCGGCCGCGTCGTCGCGCAGGGGCTCGGCGAACGGCTGGGCAAACAGGTTATCGTCGACAATCGCGTCGGCGGCAACTCGATCATCGGCACCGAAATCGTCGCCAATGCGCCGGCCGACGGCTACACGCTGCTCGTCATCTCGACGTCGTTCACCACCAACCCGATCATCCACAAGCTGCCGTTCGATCCGCTGAAGTCGTTCGCGTGGGTGGCGATGCTAGGCGTCGGCCCGAACGTGCTGGTGGTCAATCCGAGCCTGCCGGTGAATACGGTGCAGGAGCTGATTGCGCTCGCGAAGGCGAAGCCGGACCAGTTGAGATATGCGTCGACCGGCGTGGGCAGCAACGGACATTTCGGCATGGAGCTCTTCAAGCACATGACGGGGACCGCCATTGTCCATGTGCCGTACAAAGGCGGGCCGCCGGCGCTGATCGATACGGTCGCCGGACAAACGCAGTTGACGCTGGGCTCGCTGATCCAGACGACGACCTTCATTCGCTCCGGCAAGCTGCGCGCGCTCGCGGTGAGCAGCGCGGCGCGCAGCAGCATCCTGCCGAACGTGCCGACGATCGGCGAAGCGGGCGTGCCCGGCTACCAGACGGCGAACTGGTGGGGCATGGCGGCGCCGCGCGGCACGCCGGCGGCGATCGTCAATCGCCTCAATCAGGAAATCAAGGTCGTGCTGCAGTCGCCGGATACTGAAAAGCGTTTCGTCAATGAAGGCGCCGAGCCGCAGGTCAAGACGCCGGCCGAGCTCGGCAAATATGTGTCCGACGAAATGGCGAAGTGGGTAGAGCTCGCGCGCATCGCCGGCATACGCGGCGAATAAAAGGAGGGCGGCGCATGAAACAGGCAGTCATCGCTTGCGTATTTGCATTCGCATCGGTCACGGCCGTCGCCCAGCCTGCCAATGCGCCGGACCTGGGCTACGCGCCTGCCGCGGAATTTTTTCAGCTGCCGGCGGGAACCAATTTCGGCGCGGTATCGGGCGTCGCGCTCAATTCGAAAGGCCATATCTTCGTTTTGAATCGCGGCCCTCAGCCGCTGATGGAATTCGACGCGGGCGGCAAATTCGTGCGCGCGCTCGGCGGCGGGCTGCTCGAGCGTCCGCATGGCCTGCGCATCGATGCCGAAGACAATATCTGGATTGCCGATGGCGGCGCGCACATCGTGCTGAAGCTGAATCCGCAGGGCCGCATCGTCATGGTGCTCGGCGGTAAAGGCTCGCCCGGCGAGTGGCACGAAGCCGGATTTCTGCGCCACTTCACCGAACCGAACGACGTGGCGATCGGCGCGGGCGGGGAAATTTATGTGACGCAGGGCCACGGCAAGGGCGACTCGCGCGTGCTGAAATTCGACCGCGACGGCAAGTTCATCAAGACCTGGGGCGGCAGAGGCACGGCCGCCGGCCAATTCAACGTACCGCATTCCATCGTCATCGACGCGCGCGGGCAAGTTTACGTTGCCGACCGTGGCAACAAGCGCATCCAAGTGTTCGATGCCGACGGCGCATTTCTAAAAGAATGGATTTATTTCGGCACGCCCGCGGGGCTCTTCCTCGGCGCCGAGCCGTTCATCTATCTTGCCAACGGGCACCACGGCCAGATCATCAAGCTCGACATGAATGGCAACATCGTCGGCATGACCGGCAAAGTGGGCAAGGCCGCCGGCGAATTCGGCGAAGCGCATTACCTCGCGGTCACCGCCCAGGGCGACATCTACGTCGCCGACACGCTCAACTGGCGCGTGCAGAAATACGTGAAGAAGTGAGTCGTTACCGCCGGCGCGGCCGCGGGTAGGCGACTCCGTTGTCCGGCCGCATGTTTTTCGGTGAGCCCTTCAACCCAATCGACCGCGAACGCCACGCCATAGGCGATGAGCACGGCCGCGCAAAAGGTCAGCAGGCTGCGCGTAAACCCCGACGGGGCCTGCAATTCGTCGAGATACCGCTTGATGTAGTGGCTCGCGATGAAAAAAGCGGCCGTTGAGACGATTAAGCTCAGCACTTTAGAGCAGTTCCTTTGCGCTTTGCCGGCGCCGGCAGCCCGCGGACGGCATTTTTGCGGCCGCGCAGATTGACCGCGTGCCCCGCACGGACAGGAGTAGACTGTGCCCCTGCCAGGCTGAATCTGCATAACGCCCAGACTGGCATTTAACTACACTAGGAGAAGTCTGTGGCTACAGGAACAGTGAAATGGTTTAACGCAACAAAGGGATTCGGATTCATCGAGGCCGATGACGGCTCAAAAGACGTGTTCGTGCATATTTCGGCCGTCGAAAAAGCCGGTATGAGCACGTTGAAAGACGGCCAGAAGGTCGAATACGAGCTCGCCAAGGGCAACGACGGCAAATCGTCGGCATCCAACCTCAAAGCGCTGTAAGCCGGGTTGTCGCCAGCCCCCCGCAACTGACGACTCTTTCGACCGACGCCTGGCGCGCTGCGCGCGCCACGCTCTCCCTGCAGTTGTTTTTTCCCCGCACGGCTTCTCATCCGTCAACGCCGGTCCCATGCCACCCGTTATAGGCTCATGCCCGTCACCGGGCCGTCGATGTTCAATTACCAAGGAGTAGCCATGAATAAATTACTTGCAGCGATCGTTGCTTCAACCTTTGCGTTCGGGACCGTGTCCGCCTTTGCCGCGGAGCGCGCGAAACCGGAGGAATTGACCCAGGAACAAAGGGCCGACATGCGCACCCGCGCCGACCAGTTGACCCGCGCGCGCGCGACCGGCACCGAGCAGGCGCAGCCCAAAGCGCAGACGACTGCGAAAAAAACCAAGTCCGTGAAGAAAACCAGCAAAACCACGGTGAAGAAAGTCCAGCCGAAATCGTAATCGCGGGCGGACACGCAAAAAAAGGGCGGGGAAAATTCCCCGCCCTTTTTCTTTGCTGGTTACGTCAATTCCGGATCGCGGTGGTGCGCGTGACGCCACGGTTCTTCAGGAACGCGACCGCCTGTGACAGCTCGTAATCGCTCTTGGCGATGACGGCGCCCGGCTCGGGACGCAGATCTTTTTCATCGACGTTCTGCGGGCGTGCTGCCGGCTTGAAGTTGAACGCGTTGCCCGCCGGCGCGCCGACTGCCGCCACGTTTTCCAGGCGGTCGTTGGCGAGGTGCTTGCTCAAATCCGATTCGCGCATCTTCAGCGCAACCATGTCCGTGCGCGCGCCGTCGTCGAGCGTGATGTCGGGCACGATGCCTTTGGCCTGGATCGAGCGGCCGTTCGGCGTGTAATAACGCGCGGTCGTCAGCTTGATCGCGGTACCGTTGCCCAGCGGCAGCACCGTTTGCACCGAAGCCTTGCCGAAAGTCTGCGTGCCCATGATCACGGCGCGTTGATGGTCCTGCAATGCGCCCGCGACGATTTCGGAGGCGGACGCGGACCCGCCGTTGACGAGCACCACCATCGGCACGTCCTTGACCTCGGGCGGCAGCTTCGCGAGGTAGTCCGGCCTGCCGGTGCGCTGCAGGTAGTTCTCGGGGCTCGCCGTCAGGCGCATCTTCGCGTCTTCCGTGCGGCCGTCGGTATAGACGACGAGGTCGTTTTTCGGCAGGAACGCCGCCGATACCGCGACTGCGCCGCTCAACAACCCGCCCGGGTCATTGCGCAGATCGAGCACGATGCCTTTCATCGGCCCCTGGTTCTCCTTGAACACCGTTTGGATCGCGTTCGCGAGCGCTTCGCCCGTCGGACCCTGGAACTGGGTGACGCGGAAGTAGGCGTAGCCGGGTTCGAGCAGCGTTGCCTTGACGCTCTGGATCTTGATGACCGCGCGCTTCAACGTAAACACGAGCGGCTTCGTTTCGCCTTTGCGCGCGATCGTCAGCGTGATCGGCGTGTCGGGCTTGCCGCGCATTTGCTTGACCGCGTCGTTCAGGCTCATGCCTTTGACGAACTTATCGTCGAGCTTCATGATCAGGTCGCCAGATTTGATGCCGGCGCGCGAGGCAGGCGAATCGTCGATCGGCGACACGACCTTGACCAGGCCGTCTTCCATGCCGACTTCGATGCCGAGGCCGCCGAATTCGCCGCGCGTGCCGACCTGCATCTCGCGATACGCTTCCTTGTCGAGATAGCTCGAATGCGGATCGAGGCCCGCGAGCATGCCGGCAATCGCCTGGCTGATGAGCTTCTTGTCGTCGACCGGCTCGACGTAGTCGCTCTTGATGCGGCCGAACACTTCGGTAAACGCCCGCAGTTCTTCGATGGGCAGCGCGCCGATCGCGCCGGGCTGCGCGACCGCGGGGAAATCCACCGCAATCAGCACACCCATGAAAATGCCGAGCACAAGAATTCCCAGTTGCCGCAATTTACCGCGCATGGTCAGTCCTCAGTCCCTAGGTGGATAACAAAAATGGCGTTGCACACAAACGGCGGCAACAGGTAAAGCTGATCCGGCATAACCTCCGCTATCAGTACGGCGGGCCGCGGCGGCGCGGCGGCCGGCTGTCGTAGCCATCCGGCCTGTCGCGCTCATCGCGGCGCATTTCTGCGCTGCGGTCGTCCGGCATCGCGGATACGCCGACTTTGATCGTGCTGCCCGGATTGTAAGGCAGCGCGACGTTCACGTCGCGGCCGTTGTAACGGTATACAACGTCGTAGCCGTTGACGACTTCGCGCGACGATTCGACCGTCCGGCATTGCTGCTCCGGCTGCGACCCCGCACGGTTGCCGATCGCCGAGCCCGCGACCGCTCCGCCGGTAGCGCCGACGATGGTGGCCGCGGTCTGGCCGCTGCCTTGGCCAACTTGATGGCCGAGCAGGCCGCCGACAACCCCGCCGAGGATAGGGGCAATCACGCTGCCGCTTTTTTGCGGCGCCGGCGCCGGGCTGCATTCCTGGCGCGTGTCGGCGACGCGTTCGATGATGGGCTTGGCCGAGATGACTTGCGCGGTGTCGACGAAATCGGAAGCAGCGTACGCGCTGCCGCCGGCGAGTAGGGTCGCGAGGGCGATGGTGGTGCGTTTCATGAACTGCTCCCAAAAATTAATACGGGTCAATTAGACCCCCCGCCATGGTCGTCCCATAGCGGTCTTACACACGGTTACAAGTCGTAATGCGCCTGAAACCCACAGCCCGTGCGGGTTTCCATGCCTAGGTGGCGCCCGGTACAACTCTTCCCCGGCGGCTTCTAGCCTGCGCCGGATTCCGCTACCATGTAGCGCTCACGCTTGGCCCAACCCCCACACGAACGGAGAACAGCAATGCCTCACGCAATTCGCATGCACGAAACCGGTGGCCCTGAAGTGATGCGCTGGGAAGAAGTCGAGGTAGGACAACCGGGACCTGGCGAAGTTCGCGTGCGCAACACCGCGCTCGGGCTCAACTTTATCGATACCTATCACCGCACCGGGCTATACCCGATGCCGTTGCCGACCACGCTTGGCATGGAAGGCGCCGGCGTAGTCGAAGCCGTCGGACCGAAAGTCAAAGGGTTCAAAGCCGGCGACCGCGTCGCTTACGCGAACCCGATCGGTTCGTATGCCGAAGTGTGCCTGCGGCCCGTTGCACGACTGGTGAAAATTCCCACTGGCGTGGACGACAAGATCGCCGCGGCGATCATGTTGAAAGGCATGACTGCGTGGTACTTGTGCAAGCGAACGTTCAAGGTGGGTAAAGGCCAGACTATCCTGGTGCACGCGGCGGCGGGCGGCGTCGGCCAGATATTGTCGCAGTGGGCGAAGTATCTGGGTGCGACCGTGATCGGCACCGTTGGCAGCGAGGAGAAAGCGGCGCTCGCGAAAAAAGCCGGCTGCAAGCACGTGATCGTGACGTCGAAAGAGGATTTCGTCGCGCGCGTGAAGGAAATCACGAAAGGTAAAGGCGTGCCGGTCGTGTACGACGGCGTCGGCAAGGACACGTT
>Ga0207675_100006979_pt1 | contig 10682 bp, 9 predicted proteins | sample KBSSwiS42_FD_184305 | JGI IMG/M metagenome (GOLD analysis project Ga0207675, IMG submission 184305) | Switchgrass rhizosphere microbial communities from Kellogg Biological Station, Michigan, USA - KBS Switchgrass S4-2 (SPAdes) (version 2) | ecosystem: Host-associated > Plants > Roots >...
GGACCGGCGAGCTAAGCGACCATGTCGACGTGTGTCGCTCGTGCGGCTTCGAGCATCCGTCCTACAACTCCTGTCGTAACCGGCACTGCCCCAAGTGCCAGGCCCTGGCGCAACAGAAATGGATTGCGGCACGCGCCGAGCGGCTCTTGCCAGTGCGGCACTTCCATGTGGTCTGGACACTACCGAGCGAGCTGCGCGCGCTCGTCCAGTACCGCCCGCCAACTCTTCAACGCTCTATTTGCAGCAGCGAGCGAGACGCTGCTCGAGCTCGGTCGGACACACCTCGAAGCGGAGCTTGCCGTCACGATGGTACTGCACACTTGGACGCGCGATCTGCGCTTTCATCCCCACGTGCACGCGCTCGTGAGTGCCGGTGGGCTCTCTTCCGATGGCTCCCGCTGGAAACCAAGCCGTGCCAAGTACCTCTTCCCCGTCGAGGTCATGGGCGTGCTGCTGCGCGGCGAACTGCTGGCTCTCATCCGAAAGCTGCACGCCGAAGGCCTCTTCCGAAACTTCGAGCCCTTCGCCGACCCCGAAGCCTTCGACCGTCGGATGGCACGGCTCGCTCGCACCCGATGGGTTGTCTTCGCCAAGAAGCCCTTTCGACGAGTGGAGCATGTCCTCGAATACCTCGGCCGCTACACTCACCGCGTCGCCATTGCCAACAGCCGCATCGTTGACTTGCGTGACGACCTCGTCACCCTTTCGCACCAAGAATGGCAAGGCGGTCAACCTCGACCCCGTCGAGTTTCTCCGCCGCTTCGTCCAACACGTCCTGCCGGACGCGCTGCACAAGATCCGGCACTACGGCCTCTACGCTGGCGCTCACGCGGCCACGCTGTGCATCGCCCACCAGGTGCTCGCAGCATCGCCACTATCTAATCCAGAGGGGTCGGCTTCGTCTCAGCCTGGTGCAACGCCCGAGCTGTCCGCGTCTGAGCTGCCGCGCTGTCCCCACTGCGGTCAGCTGCTCGAGCGCCGTCCTGCGGCCAATCTGCGAGCGCGCGCACCCCCCGTCGCCTCGGTGCTCCTGTCATGATCCACTCCATCACCATCCAGCTCGCGCACGCCCGCGTCGTCTCATCGATCTGCCCCGCGTCCGCGTCCGCCCCGAGTCGTCGCATCATCATCAGTCGTACGCGCACCTTCGACGCCGCTTGCCGTCTCCAGCTCGCTTCCAGCGAAGGCAAGACTCCGCCCAAACCCTCCGTCCCGGTGCCTTTGCGCCCGAGTCGAACACCCAGATCCCCATAGGGCGATCTGAACGCCTCCTCCCGCCCCGCCGCTTCGGGCTCGTTCAATAGCGCAATTCACGGCGGATGGGTCACTGCGCCCGCACGCTCCTGCCCTCCGCTCGTCGCCGTAAATTGCTCATTATTCCGATGCCACGGACCTCGAAGCGGCGCTGTTCCGTGATTGCGGGCGCAACGTGGCGGCGACGCGCGCTGCGATCAACTACAGCCACCAACGACAGCCACGTGCACGAGGAGCTGCATCGGGACGGGGTGACGCTGCAACTGTTGTGGTCGGAGTACCTCGATCGCGTCGCTGCGCGCGGAGACGGGGCTCGGACACGACCCGGGTCATCGCGATGACGGGGGTAACCGGTCCGCGCTGCACTCTGTGCGGGCGGCGAGGGAGCTTCGTGTCATCGACGAGGTCGGCTTCCTCGCCTTCGACACCCGCAACGCCGACCTCTTCTTCGAAATCATCAGCCGCCGCTACGAAAAGAAGAGCGTCGTGCTCACCACCAACCTGGCCTTCCGCGACTGGCGTACCATCTTCCCGAACGCCACCTGCGCCACCGCCCTCATCGACCGCGTCGTCCACCACGCCGACGTGATTGCCATCGAAGGTCAGAGCTACCGCGCCCGGGAAGCCGAGGCCCAGGCCAAGGATCGCCGCTCCCGCAAGAAGAAGGAGACCACCGACTCTGCCCCCTGATCTCCACACCCCAACAGCCCACTCCACCCGCAGCGCCTGCTGGATCACTATCTTGCCGCGCCGGACCCAACTTCACCTGGCACCGTGGATCACGACCTTGCCGTCCGTTGGATCAGTGACCGAGTGCCGCTGAAGCCTCACTGGCTGGGCAAGCAGCACGGCGACGTGAGGGGAGAACATGCCGGAGGGTTGGAAACGCAGGAGAAGCCCAGGCTGCAGGTCTGGTCCGCCAGACACGGTTGCTTGTCGCCACCAGCGGGCACGCAGCACCACGAGTTGGAGCCGCCAGAGCAGGTAGCCGATTCGAGGCAGACCAGGTCGGCGGCGCAACCGTTGCCGGAGCAAGGCTCACCGGACCCGCTCGGAGGTAGGCAACACTCTGTCAAATCGTACCCAGCGCACGCGGCGCCAACGTGGCACACCAGATCGCCATTGCACGTGGTGTTTTCGATGGCCGAGTCACCGATGCAGGGCTCACCAAGACCGCCGATGGGCGTACACTTCCCACGCTCCGGCCCGACCGAGGCGCAGCGTAGCCCTTGGTCACAGGACCGGGGGGGAACGGAACGACAGCGCTGATTCAGCGTGCCGACCAGCTGGCACAGCGAGGCCAAGCCCTCGAACGGGCGAGGAGCGCACGTGAGACCGTTGTCGCACGAGTCGTTGGGCCCGCAGCGCTCGTCCTGACCGCCGTAGGCCTGGCAGCATTGGTCGAGGTTGAGAGGAGCCGGACATTGCCCCCGCAATTGAGCCGGCAAACAGGCCAGCCCATCGTCGCATGCACCAGCGCGCCCGCAGGCCTCTCCGAGGCCCCCAGAGGCATAACACGACGAGTCGCCCCCCGCGTTGCCGTCGGCACAGACGTCGATCACCGACCACATGTCGGGCACGGCATCCGTCGACCCGAGCTCCGCCAGGCGCCGGGCCAGATTGCCGTGCACGGCATCAACATGAAGCCGACCCAATGCACTCGCGACGTCATCCTTCCGATTCTGTTCCAAGGCTCCATCGTCAGCCAGATCGATGGTGTAGGTGTTGAGGATCTCCTGCAGAGCAGCATCTAGCGACCCCGCGCGCTGAATGGCGACCTGGATCAACACGGAACTGACTCCCAGTAGATAGGCGTTGTCGCGCGTGTCTCCGCCCGTGACGTCCATGGACACCCCTGTGACGCTGGGCTGATAGCTGTCGCTCGTGATGTGCAGCTCTCGCAATAGGGCACTTTCTGCCTGATTCACCGCGGCCACAAATCCAGTACCTTTACCGACCAACGTCTTGATGCGTTCAGCGGTGAGGTGTGTGACCATGTTGATGAACACCCGTTGACCCTCGCTCTGGTCCGGGGCGTAGAACGCTCGCAAAGTCAGGGCGGCGGTGGACAACTCCCCCGTTACTTCGTTGAAGTAGTAACCTTCACCCTGCAACGACACAGGGCCAGACGCAGGAAAGGCGACGTCGAACTCTCCGCGATCGTTGCTGGTCTGTGTGTTGAAAACTTGACCCGTAGGCGCCAAGTCCGAATTCAGTAGCGAGACCGAGACCGAGGAACCGATTACAAATGGCCCCTTCTGCACCGAACCGCGCAAGGTGACTTCCCGTCCCAGCGCTTCATCGGCGGAATTCGAGCAGGCCGTGGCGGTGACACACAGAACCAAAGCAAGCCGCGCGAGCGATTTCGAGCACCACAAGAGAACACCCCCCCACGAAGCTAGCGACCCAGCGCCGCACACGGCAGGAACGACGGCCCGCAAAACCGCCGGTAGGGCAATCCCCGGGCACTGACCCAACTTAACGGACCAGGCGTCCCGGGAGGCCTCAGATGCGACCCAACCGCATACAAGTCAATTGCATGACGGAGCTAGCTGCCGGCGCATCCGGTAGCAACGGAGCAAAAACGATCGACCTTCCCTGCCGCGAGGCGGCTCGCGCGATTGCCGTCGCCGGCCAGTTCTGTGCAAGCCGTGCGCGGCGTCAATGGGCAGAGCTTCTCGGAGGTGCTGGCGAGCGCTCGTCAGCGTGCCCCACCATCACGGCCTGCCCGCGCTTACGGAGGGCTGTCCGCGACCGTATGCTGCGCTGTGAACCGTAGGCAACGCGCTCGGTGCTCCAGCATCCCACGGAAAGCGACCTGGATCGTTGCCTGCTCACTCTACGGCGGCACTGCCACGGCGGCGGTGAAACCCGCGGCCGAGGAACCCGCTGCGGAGGAGCCAGATGCGCTCGAGTCCGGCGCGCGCCCGAGCGTCGATGGCGTGCTGGCCGGAGCTGCGGGGAGCTCTGGCCCGTCAGGCTTTGCCAGGCTGGATGGCTTTTATGGTTGGGTGGGCATCCACTCGGGGATCGCGTGGTTGGGTCGATCGGCTGCCCGGCAATATCGGATCGGGCGGTCCGCTCCGACGTTCTACGTGTCGCTCGGAATGGGGTTCTTCGATCTGGTAACGCTCTCGACGTCACTCGGTGCGCTGTTTCCGAAGGATCATGCTTCGTACGAGGAGGATGTCGTGCCGCTCTACCGCAGTGGACCTGTCACCTCCGCGAAATCCTCGCTGGAGGTCACGAACTACGCCATGGAAATCGGTCTGCGAACCCCCAGCTTCTGCATCCAGCAGGGCACCGGAAACAATTGCGTGGCCCTGCACGCATTCGTGAACTACGGCAGAGCCTGGTTCAGCGCCGAACGTTCCATCGAGAGCTGCACAGATTGCAGCACGCAGAGCATCGATCTGCCCGCCGGTTCGCTCCTGGAACCGGGTCTGGCGTTTGGCATTCCCTCGCGCGAGAAGGTCGGTCTGGACGTGCGCACCTCCTATCGGTACTTCCTCGGCAACGCTGGTCCTGCCAGCGAGCTTCGCCTGGGCCTGGCCATCCTGTTCCTGTGAGCGAACGCCGGCGCTCGCGCGCTCCGCCGCACGGGCCTGGTCTGCGTTGGGATTGACACTCGCGCCCTCCGGTCTGAGGTCTCTCCCCATGTCGAGTGTCGTCGAAGGCAAGTGTGTTCTGGTGACGGGGGCGACCACGGGGATTGGCTTTCTCGCGGCGCAGGCGCTGCTGCGTGCCGGCGCGCGCGTGGCTCTGCACGGGCGAGACAGCGAGAAGCTGGCGAGCAGCGCTGCGCTGCTGGCCCGTGAAGGTGTCGTCGCTGGCGCGTTCCTCGCGGATCTGGCCTCGCTCGCGCAGGTGGCGCAGCTCGCGGCGCGCGTGGCCAGCGAGTTGCCGGTGCTCGATGTGCTGGTCAACAACGCGGGCGTTGGATTTGGTGCCGATCGGCGCCGGCGCGAGACCAGTCGCGACGGGCACGAGCTGCGGTTCGCGGTGAACTACCTCGCGCCGTTCGTGCTCACCGAACGCTTGCTGGCGCGTGGCTTGCCGCGGCGGGCCGTGATCAACGTCGCGTCGATCGGGCAGGAGGCGCTCGACTTTTCCGATCTGCAGAGCGAGAAGTACGACGGTACGCGCGCGTATCGACGCAGCAAGCTGGCGCTCATCATGTGGAGCTTTGATCTGGCGGCGCAGCATCCCGATCGGGTGGTGCACGCCTTGCATCCAGGCACGTTGCTCGACACCAACATGGTACGGGTTGCCGGGGTGGCCCCGCTCGGTCCCGCCAGCCGCGGCGCGGAAGTGATCCTCGGCGTCGTGGAGCGAGCGCTCCGCGAGCGCGAGTCGGGCCTGTATTTCAATGAGCTCACGCCGGCGCGCGCCCTTGCGCCGGCTTACGATTCCGAGCAGCGCGGAAGGCTCCGCGCGGCCACGCTGGCTCTGCTGCCGGAGTTGCCGAGCGAGTAGCCGCTACGTCAGGCTTTGCTGGGATATTCGAGCTTCGGATACCAATCGCTGCCGCGTCCCTCGGGGGTGGTATCGAGGATGGTCCAGATGGGCATGAGATCGGGCGCGCCGCGCGGATCCTGACCGGGGTCGGCGGTCAGCGCGCCCATCTCGCCGCTCCAGAAGTGGCGGATCGTGCCGTCACGGCGCGTGAACACATTGAACGCCGCGTCATCGCCACCTTTGGGATTGAGCGCGTGGTAGTCGCGGCTGAAGTCGCCATCGATGTCCGAATACAGCCTCAAGCTCCGCCAGCCCCGCTCCTTCTTGAAGGTGACGAGCCGTGCGATCGGCGAGCGCGCGACGACCACGAGGGCGATGCGTTGCTCCACATCACTCGCCTCGCCATCCCAAGCAGAAAGGAGCGAGGTGCACATGGGGCAGGGCCGCTCGCGCTCCGGGCCGAACATGTAGCTATAGATGGCGAGCGTCTGCTTGTCAGCGAACAGATCGGCGAAACCGACGACTCCCTTCTCGCCCTCGAACCGATAGTCCTTCGCGACCTTCCCGCCGGGGGGCAGCGCGCGCCGCTGTTCTGCGACGCGCTCGATGTGGCGCCGCAGCTCGATCTCCTCGGCCAGCAGCGCATCGCGCGCGCGCCGATACTCCTCACTCTCGTTGGGAAAGCGAATCCCATTCTTTTTCGCCAGCTCGGCCGCGGGCTTCAGAGGTTGCTTCGTTGGCATGTTGGCTCTCCTTTGGTGCTGGTGAGCGCTCGTATTGAAGAACGAGCAGCTGCTGGTTGCTCCATGAGCGGTCGACATCCACGCACGGACGCGCGAATAGAATTGATATCAATATAATTGCCCACGTGTCAAAGGCCGAGCTGCGCGCGCGTACTGGCCCGCCGGGTCGACGATGCACTGCGACCCGCTCATTTGAACAATGGTTCGCGCTACACCTCGTTCGCGCCACACCTTCGAGTGAGGCCTTCAGGGCCTTCGTGGGCTAGGTCTCGAGGAGTGCGAGGCGAGCTCCGGGCTCGAGCGTTTGCGATGGGAGGGGACGAGGCGGTCCACTGAGCCGCCGCCGTTCGGCGGGCACATCCTGGAGCTGCCAAGCTCGAGCCGGTTTCCGAGCCAACTCTTGCGCCTCTAGATCCAGGCTGAACCGGCGCCCACAACTGGCCGCAAAACCAGATCACCGAGGGCCAGCTACCGAGGGGCAAGCGGGCTCTAGGGCGCGTGGGGCGGCACAAAGCCCGGTGCGCGTCGCTCTCGCTCGGGTGCTGTCCTTGGCGCTCGCAAGCGCGGCGTTACCCGCGCGCCAGGCGCCCGGATGCTTTCTGCGCCGGCCCTGATTCAGTTAAGCTGGGCCGAGCCGAGAGCAGCGCATGAAGACAGTCCGTCCCCCCATGAGCTCCCGTGGTCCATCGGCGCTGACCAAGGTGCCGGCTCGCGTCAGGTCGAGCGCGGCCCACGGCTGGCACGGCACCCTGGCGCTCGACATCCCCGGCACGCCGCGGGGCGAGTGTCGTCACAATCACGTGCGCGTCGCCCTGCAGCTGTGGTGGCAGCCGCTCGCCGTGCGCGCGCTCCGCGGCCCGTCCAGCTGGCGTACGCTCGAGCCCGGTGCGCGGGTCTGGTTACCGGGGGAGGAACAGCATTTTGAATGGCGCCAGGCAGCGCGAGTGAACGTCGTGCTCCTGACGCCAGAGCGCATCGAGGAGATACTGGAGCGACCCTATGGTCAGCTGAACCTCGGTGCTTGGCGCGGGGTCGACTTCCGCAGTGTGTTCGTCTCGCGGCTCGTGGCGGCCATGTCGGACGACCTCGCGCAGGACTGTCCGGCAGGTCCCTTGGTTGGCGACTCGCTCACGGCTGCGTTGGTCGCCTACCTGGATGCCGGTCCGCGCCAGCTGGAGCTGGCGCGAAGCCGCCCCGGTCTGTCCGCGCAAGGCTTCGAGCGGGCACTGCAATACATCGAAGGCAACCTGGCGCAGCCGTTGCGAATCGCTGAATTGGCGAAAGCAGCCGACTGCAGTCCGAAGCAACTCAGCCGGGCGTTCCAGGAACAGCTAGGGATGTTCCCGCATCAGCACGTGCTGGAGAGGCGCGTGGAACGAGCGTCGTCCTTGATCGACGCCGGAGAGCTCAGTTTGGCCCAGGTCGCCGTGGCCGTCGGCTTTGCCGATCAGAGCCAGATGACGAAGATATTCCGCAAGCTGATCGGGACGACCCCGGGGCGCCTGCGCAAGCGCCCGCATCCGTGGCTCGAGCCGGGCACACGTGCCCTCGGCGGCGAGCGCGCCCCCGAGTGACAGTGCTCACCGACACGAGAAGCTGCTGGCACTCTCGAGGTCGCTCGCTCCCGGCGTGGGCACCGCGTGCGTCGGGTACGCGCAGAGGGGCCGACTGCGCGTGCTTGGCCAGCCCTGCGCGGCGACGTCCGGGTTGCCCGGATTGACCGTTGCGACCACCGAGTCCGGCGCAACGTCAGCTTCGACCCAGCGCTCGAGCGCAGACAGCATATCGAATCGATCCGTAGCCGGGCCGCCGGAGCAATGGTTCATCCCCGGAACGAGGAACAGCTTGGCATAAGAGGCAGCTTCCGGATCGGCCGCGAGCAACGCGCGGTACCAGCGGACCGTGTCCATCGCAGAGAACACCGGGTCAGCGCTGCCGTGCACGACGATGAGCTTGCCACCACGGGCCTTGAAGGTGGTGAGCTTCGTCGGGTTCGGCGGCGTCATGAAGTCCATGGCAGACTCGGGGAAGGTCGCGTCCGTGGCGAAGATCTTGGCCGCGCCGCCGCCGAAGTCGAACCCCAGCTGGTACGCCAGGCCGCCATCGCTCAGATCGGGATGGTCCGGCGGCGTCGTGAAGACGTAGCCGAGCGCGCCCGCACCAATGACCGTATTGAACGGCAGGGGCGCGAAGCCCGCGTCGAGCTTCCAGAAGCGCCAGTTGGCACCCCCGAGGCCCGGATCCCAGGGCCACGGGGAGTACAGGCTGGCACCATTGGCGGCGCGGACGCCGCCGAACACGTTTTGCAACGCCGACTTCTGCGCCGCGCTCAGGCACGCAGCTGCGCCGGGCTCGGCGCAGGTCGGCATGTCTCGCTCCAGGTCGAAGGCCAACTGGCAGCTCTCCGTATCCTGGACGATCCCGTCGGCGAGTCCGTCGAGCGAGTCGCAGCGGTCCAACAGCTGAGCCGACAGAGCGGACAGCGCCGCCTGAGGAAAAGCGTCCTTGGGCAATTGCCCGGGCGTTGCCGCGCGCATCCATTGCTGAGTATCCCAGGCCTGTGCGAGCGCGGCCTGAGGCAGGTTCAGGCCAGGATCCGCCGCGATGATTCCAGCAAATTCTTCGGCAAAACGCGCCGCAGCCACCAGCGCCTGCCGGCCGCCGTTCGAGCAGCCCACGAAATAGGAACGCGCTGGCGCGCGGCCGTAAAACTCCCGGATGATCGCCTTGGCGGCCAGAGTGACCCGCCCGACGGCATTGTAGCCGTAATCGCTGCGCGCCTGTGGATCCAAGCCGAAGCTCACGTCCGCCGCGCCGGTAGCGTGGCCGCCGTCGGTGCTGGCCACGGCGTAGCCGCGGGTCAACGCGTTCGTCGCTGCCGTGTTGATCACGTCGCCATAGGCCGGGTTGATGACGCCATCGGTGCCGCCACCGCCCTGAAAGAAGAAGCGTTGGCTATAGTTCTCGAGGGGCAGCCTCAGCTCGAAGCCGATGGCGTAGGGCTTGCCGTCAATGCCTTGCCGCGCGTCCAATTGACCGCCGATCGCGCAGTGTGCCGGATAGCTGAGCTCGGCGCCCGAGCTCGCTGGCACCTCTTCAGCCGTGTTGACGACCAGCCCCGGCAATCCGAGCTGCCGCGTCGCGAGCTCGCTGCAACGCGCGGCTGCTCCGCGAGGCACGTCGGGCTCCGCATCGTTGCACGTCACTGACACGAGCCCGAGGGGCAGAGCCAAACCAGCCAGAACAGACTGTCGCAACACCGGGTCAAATCCTTTGCACGTGCCGGCAGAGTCCCTCGAGCCCCCGACCTCGTCTTGTCGACTCGGGCGTTTTTGGTCAGATCGAGCGCTCTCGATCCGTGATCGAGAGCGAGTGCGGGGCATGCGAGCGCCTCGGCGCGCTCTCGAGCCTGCAAATCTATGACGACAGCTTCGTGCTTGCGTTTCGTCCGAACGACGTCGTCCGGTCGCGCCGGGCTCAGCGCAGGCGATCTGGGATTTCTTCTCGCACTTGTAGGGCGGCATCAAATCAGCGCTCGGGCGCGCGGCGCGCCGTCAGCGCAGGCTGACCGGCTCTTGCTCGATCACGTAGCTGATCGGATAGATGATGCGCAAGCTGCGGCCCACCGGCGCCGGGAACTCCAGATCGCGGAGCTCCGCGAGCATGCACTGAATTGCGGAACAATCGGGCAGCGTGGCGTCGCGCACCTGCGCTCGCGCCACCTTGCCGGCCTGGCCGATCACGAACTCGAACGTGACGTTGCCGGTCACCGAGTGGTCACGCATCAGGGCCTGCCCGTAGCAGTTCTTGAGCTCGGGGAAGCTGGTGCTCACGACTTCTTTGATCTTGGCGCGCGAGAGCGCTGCGATCGCCGGGTCCACGCAGCTCCCGCCGCCCAATTCGTCGGCGTCGGTGGCGAGCACGTCGGGTGCTTCGGGGGCGCGGCGCGCCGAGCCCCGCTCGAGCACCAGGGCGATGTCGTACGAAGCACGCTCGATCTGCAGCTTGGGGCTGGGCACCTGGGTCAGCTCGCGCAGCAAGCACGCCGACACTTCGCAAGCCGCTGGTGAGCCGCGCACGACGTGTTGCGAGCTGGACGATCCGTCGGGACCGTACACCAGGCGCAAGGTGATCTCGGTTTCGCCCGCCGGTAGCCCACGTGTGCAGGGAGCCAGGCGCGGCAGCAGGCGATCCAGGCGCGCTCCCGTCTCCTTGCTCCAGGGCCAC
>Ga0207675_100006980_pt1 | contig 10682 bp, 8 predicted proteins | sample KBSSwiS42_FD_184305 | JGI IMG/M metagenome (GOLD analysis project Ga0207675, IMG submission 184305) | Switchgrass rhizosphere microbial communities from Kellogg Biological Station, Michigan, USA - KBS Switchgrass S4-2 (SPAdes) (version 2) | ecosystem: Host-associated > Plants > Roots >...
GTGGCGAAGCCGCCGAACCGGTTCGGGTGTGCCGCCACCGCCATGGCCAGCCGGTCGTTGGCCTCCCGGGCGCGGGTAACCCCCTCCGGGCCGGCCATCCCCTGGGCGGCCGGCGCCACGTGCGAGATGACCTGCAGGTCGATGCCGTTCGCGTCCATGTCGGCCAGCCGCTCCTGGCCGAGATCACGGAGCTGGTCGTCTACCCGCTGGCCCCACGTGGCCAGCGGGCCGGTGCCGGCCGGCGCGGCGAGTTCGGCCGTCCAGAAGTGCTCCTCGAGGGCAATCGTTCGCACCTCAGCATTGTCGCAATGCCGCGCTGCTGGCTGGCCGCCGGCGCCCGGCCGGGCTAGACGGCGATCCCGACGGTGATCCCGTCGACGCCGCTGGGGTGGCCGGCGGGACCGAGGACCAGGGCGTCGGCCCGGGCGGCGATCCGGAGCGGTTCGGCGATCTGATCGAGCAGTGACCGGGCGGCGACGTCGTGCGCCTGCACGGTCAGCTTGCTCAGCCGGGCCGAGTTGCCGAGCCGTAGGCCGCTGCGCAGCGCCCGGGTGGCGTCCAGGATCACGGTGAGCTGATCGACGGCCTCCACCGCGGGCCGGTCGCCGCGCCACCGCTCGTCCGGCTCTGGCCAGCGGGTCAGGTGCAGCGAGACGGTGCCCTCGTGCGTTCGGTAGAACTGCTGGTACATCCGTTCGGTCACGAACGGCGCGAACGGCGCGAACAGACCGAGCAGGACCCGGAACGACTCCCACAGGGTCCACCGGGCACTGTCCCGGTCCCGGCTGGTCCCGAGCCGGTCCTTGATCATCTCGAGGTAGCGGTCGCAGTACACGGACCAGAACATGCGCGAGGCCGCCTGGTGGGCCTGCATGTAGTCGTGGGTGCCGAACGCCGCCGTGGCCTCCGCCACCGTGTCGGCCAGGTGCGAGAGCACCCACCGGTCCACGATGTCCCGCTCCCCCGGCGGCGGCGCCGTCGCCGTCGCCGAGACATCGAGGTCGCCGAGGTTCATGGACAGGAACCGGCCCACGTTCCACAGCTTGACCGCGAACTTGCGGCCGGTCCTGATGTCCTTCTCGTTGTACCGCAGGTCGGTGCCGATGCGGCCTCTGGTCGCCCACAGCCGGACCGCGTCCGCGCCGTACTTGCCCATCACGTCGTCCGGCACGTACCGGTTGTAGCCATCGGGCCCGGTGGAGGAGTCGAGATTCCGCTTGGACAGCTTCTTGCCCTGCTCGGTCAGCCCCCAGCCGGAGATCAGCGCGGTCCGCCACGGCACCCGGCCGAACAGCAGCTCCGACTGCACCACCGAGTAGAACAGCCAGGTCCTGATGATCTCGAACGCCTGCACCCGCATCGACATAGGCGCCAGCGCGGGGTCGGTGCCGAACCCTGAACCCAGCGCCCATCCGTCGTTGATCTGCGGCGAGAGCGACGAGACCATCCAGGTATCCATCACGTCGGGGTCCGGTGTCAGCTCGGCCGACCCGCAGGACGGGCAGGATGACACCGGCGGCGAGTCCGCCAGCGGATCCACCGGCAGGTCCTCCAGCCGGGCCAGCACCGGCGCCGCGCAGGCGGCGCAGAACCATACCGGGAATGGCACGCCGTAACGCCGCTGCCGGGTGATGTTCCAGTCCCACTTCAGCCCGTCGATCCAGTCCTCCAGCCGGCGCCGCATGAACGGGGGGATCCATTCCAGCTCGGCCGCGCGAGCCCGGAACCGCTCGGCGTGCTCCCGTACCGCGATGAACCACTGCGGCCTGATCTGGAACTCCACCGGCGTCTGGCACCGCTCGTGCACCCCGACGACCTGACGCACCGGTTCGCTGCTGACCAGCAGCCCGGCCTCGTCGAGGGCCTTGACGATGGCCGCACGGCCCTGCGCCAGCGTCAGCCCGGCGAACTCGCCCGCCAGCTCACCGAGACGGCCGTCCGGCTCCACCACCAGGCGCAGGTCCAGGTGATCGCGCCGCCACTTGAGCACGTCTTCGCTGTCGCCGAACGTGCACACCATCATCAGCCCGGTGCCGTACTCCGGGTCCACGGACTCGTCGGTGAGCACCGGCACCTCGTAGCCGAACAGCGGCACGGTCGCCCGCTCCAGCCCGGCGTACCGCGTGTCGGCGGGATGGTGGTACAGGGCCACGCAGGCCGGCAGCAGCTCCGGCCGGGTGGTAGCGATCGGCAGGTCGGGCTGGAACCTGATCGTGTGCAGCCTGCTGGTCCGTTCCAGGTCCTCGACGTCGGCCTGGGCCAGCGAGGTACGGTCCTCGGGGCACCACAGGATCGGGTCCTCGGCCCGCCGCAGGTAGCCCGCCTGGTGCAGCGTGACGAAGCTCGTCTGGGCGGTCCGCTGGCACCGTGCGTCGATGGTGGAGTAGCGCAGCGACCAGTCCACCGACAGGCCGAGCCGCCGCCACAGGTCCTCGTACCGTTCGGCCACCTGGCGGGTCTCGGTCAGGCAGAGCGCCGTGAACTCGGCGCGGGTCATGTCCACCGCCCGGACCCCGTGGGCCTGCTCCACGTACCGCTCGGTCGGCAGCCCGTTGTCGTCGAACCCGATCGGGTAGAACACCCGCTCGCCGCGCATCCGCCGGTAGCGGACGATGAAATCCGGCTGCGAGTAGCTCATCGCGTGACCGACGTGCAGGTGCGCCGCTGATACGTAGGGCGGCGGGGTGTCCACGCTGAACACGGGCCCGTCCCCGCCCCGGTCGTACCGGTAGATGTCGTGCGCTTCCCACAGCTCCCGGGCGGCGGCCTCGACCGCCCGGTGGTCATACTCGCCGAGTTCCATACGTAGGGAAGGTATCCGCTCCCCCGCCGGCTGCTTAATTCTTTTCGGCCGAACGGGCCTGGCTTCCCGCCAATCGCACGGGGCGCTGCGCGCTAGCCGCTCCTTCCTGGGGCATCATGGCTAGGTGCCCGCGCCGCGACATGAGATCGCCGACCTGCTCGACGTGGATGTCCCGCCGGGCGGCACGGTGATCACCGTCAGCGACCTGCACCTGCCCCCGGCCCGCACCGACGTGTCCGGCCGGTCGTGCGAGACGCTGGCGCGCCGGCTGGACGACCAGGCTGGCCCGCTCACCGTGGTGCTGGCCGGGGACGTGGTGGAGCTCCTCGGCTATCCCGACGCGACGGTCACCGACATCCTGCGCGCACACGAGGACCTGTGCGTGGCGCTGACCTCGGTAACCGCGCGCGGCGGCCAGGTCATCTACGCGATCGGCAACCACGACAGCGACCTGGCCTGGGACGTCAAGGCGGCGGACGCGGTGCGGGACATGACCGGGGCTAGGCTGTGCCTGTCCGCGGACCTGATCCTGGACGACGGCCGCAAGATCCGGGTGGAGCACGGGCACCAGCTCGACCCGTACAACTGCTTCCACGATCCGCGCAATGCGCTGGACACCCCGATCGGCCACCACATCGTCCGGGAGGTGGTCCCGAAGATCGAGTGGCTGGGCCAGGGCTGGGTGGACGGTGCGCACGAGATGGCCGATCCGACCGACTTCCCGTCGTTCGTGGGTTCCCGGATGGTCTACCGCAAGCTCGGCCGCCGGCTCTGGTGGCTGATCGCGATCCCGCTGGCCATCTTGATCCTGCTCCGGATACCCGTGCTCTCCTCGATCAGGACGCGCTACCCGGACACGGACATCTGGGTGCATCGCGGTGAGATCCTGGGTTACGGCGCGATCGCCGACCTGGTGATGCTGGCCGTCGTGGTCGCCATCCTGGCCCGCCGGGCCTGGCTGTCGATCAGCGCGCTGGCGCTCGACGAACGGGGCTACGGGCAGAACCACGCCGCGCGCCAGCGGGCGGCCGACCTGGTCGCCGACGGCTACCACGGCTTCATCTCGGGCCACACCCACCATCCCGAGCTGGCCGCCACCGCGGCCGGCTTCTACGCCAACTCCGGCTCCTGCACCTCGGTGGTGGAGGGGATCGGCGGGCGGTTCGGCCTGCCGCCGGCCTACGTGCGGAACCAGCAGATCTGCTGGATCGAACTGGACGCGGAAAAGGCGGAACTGGTCTCGGCCCGGGTCGAACTGCCCGGCGCGACCAAGATGGAGCGCTTCGTCGCGCGTGGCCGCAACCCGCACTCGGACATCCCCCTATGCGTCGCCTCCTGGCCGGCCGGTCCCGACTGGCCCCCGCCGGACAAGAAAGCCGCCCGCAAGAAACCCGCCCCGCGCTATCCCGAGCCGCAGCAGTTTCCCCCGAACCACGGCCCCCGTCCGCCCCAGGACCCGTCCTAGCCCGGTCAGCGGCGTTCGGCGGCCCTGGCTTCCTCGATGGTGAGCTCGGCGGCCGGGTCCGCTTCCAGGCGCTCGTCGGGGATCGGCTCGCCGCTGCGGACCGATCGGCCGTAGGTGCCCTCGTCTAGCCGGCGCAGGGCGCGCTCGATGGCGTCCAGCCGGTTGCGCAGGTTCTCCGCGATGGCGTCGTCCTCACCCTCCTCGGTGAGCGCCAGCGCGGCGTCGGCTTCGTCTTCCGCCTCGCTGTCCACCTCGGCCTGGCGGTCTCCCTGGCCCGCCGCCTCGGTGTCCTTCAGCAGGCCCTGCACCTCGTCGCGCTCGGTAATGAGCAGGCTGCGCGCGCGGTCCTGGTCCATCGGACCGTCCTCCCTGAATCGGTACGTGACGCGAGGGCGTCGACGCGATCATGTTCGTGGCCGCCGGGCGAGCCGGCATCATGCGCAGCATAGCGAGCCCGTCCACCCGATCATGAAGCACAAGCAACTTGGCCAGTAGCTTGTCGATCAGCCAGCACGCCGGAGCCGGCAGACACGGCAGAGCATAGGAGAACGCATGAGCGACCAGGCACCCGTCCTCGATCCGAAGCGCACCGCGCTGCTGGTGATGGACTTCCAGCAGGACGTGCTGCGGCGCATGCCCGGGCTGGAGCCGCTCGTAGCGCGCGTGCAGGGAGCCATCGCCGATATGCGGGACCACGGCGGGACCATCGGCTATGTCCGGGTCGCGTTCACCGAGGAGGACTGGGCGGCCATCCCGCCGGGCAATTCGGTCTTCGCCCAGGCCGCGCAGAACCGCATGATGCACCACGAGGACCCGTCCACGGCCATCCACGATTCGCTGGCTCCGCAGCCAGGCGACATCGTGGTGCGCAAGACCCGGGTGGGCGCGATGTCAACCACCGACCTGGACCGCCAGCTGCGCGACCGCGGCATCGACACCCTCGTCCTGGCCGGGATCAGCACGAGCGGCGTGGTGCTCTCCACCGTCGTCGAGGCAACCGACCGCGACTACCGTCTCTACGTCTTGTCCGACGGCACCGAGGATCCCGACGAACAGGCTCGCGATGTCCTGCTGGGCCGGATCTTCCCGAGGCGGGCCCAGATCATCGACACCGCCACGCTGCGCGGGCTTCTGTCGCCGTAGACTCGCGTCCGTGAGCACGGTCCCGCAGATGCCAGCCGTCGAGATCGGCGGGCTGGTCAAGCGGTACGGCCAGACCACGGCGGTGGACGGGCTGACGCTGAGCGCGGCGCTCGGGACGGTCACCGGCATCCTGGGACCGAACGGGGCGGGCAAGACCACCACCATCGAGATCTGTGAGGGCTACCGGAAGCCCGACCAGGGCACAGTGCGTGTCCTCGGCCTGAATCCGGTGCGCGATGCCCGGGCGCTCCGGCCCCGGGTCGGCGTGATGCTCCAGTCCGGCGGCATCCCTCAGTCGGTGCCCGCGGCCGACTACCTGAACCTGCTGAGCCGGTTCCATACCAGCCCGGTCGCCGTCCCGGCGCTGCTCGACCTGGTCGGCCTGACCGCGGTCGCGCGCACCCCGTACAAGCGCCTGTCCGGCGGGCAGCAGCAACGGCTGTCCCTGGCCGCGGCCGTCATCGGCCGCCCCGAGCTCGTCTTCCTCGACGAGCCCACGGCCGGCATGGACCCGCAGGCCAGGCACGCCACCTGGGATCTGATCGGTCAGCTGCGCTCGGCCGGGGTGAGCATCATCCTGACCACCCACTTCATGGAAGAAGCCGAACGGCTCTGCGATTACGTGGCCATCATCGACCACGGCCAGCTGGTGGCGGCGGGGACGCCCGGCCAGCTCACCGGGACCGTGGGCCAGCTCAGGTTCCGCGCCGAGCCGGGCCTGGACATCGAGAGCCTGCTCGCGGCGCTTCCGCCGGCCAGCCTGGCGAAGGAGTCTCCGGCCGGGCACTACGTGATCGAGGTGCACGGCGCGGTCGACCCGCTGCTGCTGGCCGCGGTGACCGCCTGGTGCGCCGAGCGCGGCGTGCTGGCCAACAGCCTGCAGATCGAGAGCCGCTCGCTGGAGGACGTGTTCCTGGAGCTGACCGGGAAGGAGCTGCGTTCATGACGCCCGATGCGGCCGAGGCGCCGGTGTTCGCGCCTGCTCCCGGGGCGGCGCCGCTGCGGCAGATGATCGCCGCCCAGGCCGCGCTGGAGACCAGGACGCTGCTGCGCAACGGTGAGCAGCTCCTGCTCACGCTGGTGATCCCGCTGCTGCTGCTGGCCGCGTTCGGCCTGGAGCCGCTGGTGAACTTCGATGCGGGGATGAGCCGGATCGACTTCCTGACCCCCGGCATTATCGCGCTGGCCGTGATGTCCACCGCGTTCACCAGCCAGGCCATCGCCACCGGCTTCGAGCGGCGGTACGGCGTGCTCAAGCGGCTCGGCGCCACTCCGCTGTCCCGCCAAGGGCTGATCGCGGCCAAGACGGTCACCGTGATCGCGGTGGAGCTGCTGCAGGGCGCGCTGATCCTGATCGTCGCCGTGGCCATCGGCTGGCGGCCGGACGCCAGCCCGGCCGCGGTCGTCGTGGTGCCGCTGCTCATCCTGCTCGGGACGGCGGCGTTCAGCGGCCTGGCCCTGCTGATGGCGGGGACGCTGCGCGCCGAGGCCACGCTGGCCGGGGCCAACCTGGTCTACATCGTGCTGCTCGGCGTGGGCGGCGTGATCTTCCCGCTGGCCAAGTTCCCGGCGGGGGCGCGTCCCGTCCTGGAGCTGCTGCCGACCGGCGCGCTGTCCACCGGACTGCGCAGCGTGCTGCAGCAGGGTGCGGCCTTCCCCGTCGGGAACGCGGTCACGCTGCTGATCTGGGCCGCCGTGGCGATCACCCTGGCGGCGCGGACCTTCAGGTGGGAGTAAAAGCACCGCCCCGGATAGTCCATTTCCGGAATATCGAGCCGGGTGCGGGCCGGGGGCAGTTCGTGCTGCCCGCCGTCATGATCCTCATCGGGATCGTGTCGGTCCAGTTCGGAGCCGGCCTGGCGGACCGGCTGTTCGGGCAGGTTCCGCCCGCGGCGGTGACCGGGCTGCGGCTGTGGACGTCAGCCCTGGCCATGGTGGCGATCTCGGGACGTGGTTTCACCCGGTCGGTGCGTGACCTGAAGGAGCGAAGAGCCGTCGCCGATACGGCCATCGCCATCTCGTTCGGCATCTCCCTGGGGGTCATGAACTTCTCGATCTACCAGTCGTTCGCCCGTATCCCGCTCGGGGTCGCCGTCACCATCGAGTTCCTCGGCCCGCTGGCCGTGGCGGTGGCCGGGTCCCGGCATCTGCGCGACGTCGGCTGGGTCGTGCTCGCCGCGACCGGGGTGGTGCTGCTGACCCAGGGCGGGCACGGGCATCTCAACCTGGCCGGGGTACTGTTCGCGGCCCTGGCCGCGACGTGCTGGGCGGCCTACATCGTGCTCAGCTCGGCGACCGGGCAGCGCTTCCCTGGGTCGGCCGGGCTGGCCATCGCCATGGTGGTCTCGGCCGTCATCGTCACGCCGCCCGCGCTGATCGCGGGCGGCGGTGCCATGTTCCGGCCGGCCGTGCTGGCTATCGGCGCCGCGATCGGGATCTTGTCCTCAGTCATCCCCTACCGGCTCGAGCTCGAGTCGCTGCGGCGGATACCGATGCGGCTGTTCGGGGTGTGGATGAGCCTGGAGCCGGCGGTGGCGGCGCTGATCGGGCTGGCCCTGCTCGGCCAGCACCTGAGCGCCGTGCAGTGGCTGGCTATCTGCTGCGTGATGGTGGCCTGCGCCGGGGCCGCTGGCATCACCCGGGGGGACGACCCCCCGGAACCCCCCGCTCTTGGGGGGGACTACCCGTCCCCCCCAAACCCCCCCGGGGCTCTACCATAAGGGCGTGTCCGTCGATCTGAGGTCCCGCGCGGCTGCCTGGGCCAGGCCGGTGCTCGCGCCGACGCCGGTCTCGATGCGGCGGCTCGCGCTGGCCGGGGTCATCGCCGACACGGTGATCATGTCCACCGGTGCCGCGGTGCGGCTCAGCGCGTCCGGGCTCGGCTGCCCGGACTGGCCGCAGTGCAGCGCGGCGGACGTCGTGGCCAGCAAGAACGCCGGGCAGACCCTGCTCAACACCTGGATCGAGTTCGGCAACAGGCTGCTGAACTTCCCGCTGGTCATCATCGCCGCGCTGATCTTCATCGCGGCGTGGAGGTTCCGGCCGGACGGCCGACGCCGACGCGACCTGGTGTGGCTGGGCGCGGCCCAGCCGCTCGGGGTGGTGGCGCAGGCGGTGATCGGCGGGATCGTCGTGCTGACCAAGCTCAACCCGGCCACGGTCTCGGTGCACTTCCTGGTCTCCGCCGCCGTGGTGGCCGCCGCCGTCGCGCTGCACATGCGGTGCGCGGCGCTCGCCGACGCGTCCGGGATACCCGAGGCGACCCCCGTCCGGCGCGACCTGCGGGTGATGTCGGCGGCGCTGGTCGCGGTCACCTGCCTGATGCTGACGGCGGGCACGGTCGTCACCGGGACCGGGCCGCTGGCCGGCGACGCGGGCGTGCCCCGGTACCCGCTGCCCCTGGAGGGGGTCACCCAGTTTCACGCGGACATCGGCTGGCTGCTGGCCGGCCTGTCGATCGCCCTGGTGCTCGTGCTGCGGCTGTCCGCGGCACCGAAGCGGGCGGTCAGGGCAGGCTGGATCGTGCTCGCGGCGCTGGGATCGCAGGGCGTCATCGGCTACATCCAGTACTTCACCCACCTCCCGGCCGGGCTGGTCTGGGTCCACGTGACCGGCTCCGTGCTGGTCTGGATCGCGGTGCTGCGCCTGTACTTCACCGTGCGCGAGCGGGCGCCGGTAAACACTGCGCGAACAGGGCCGGTGGTGACCGCACCCAGCAGGCAGCCGGAACCGCTTGACCGATAAGCTCGTGGCGTGACCACTCAGGCCAATCTTGACTGGACGGCGACTGACAAGCGTGCCGTCGATCTCATCCGGGTCCTCGCCATGGATGCGGTCCAGAAAGTGGGCAACGGCCACCCGGGTACGGCGATGAGCCTGGCGCCCGCGGCCTACCTGCTCTTCCAGCGGGTGATGCGGCACGACCCGGCCGATCCCCACTGGCCGGGCCGGGACCGGTTCGTACTGTCCTGCGGCCACTCCAGCCTCACCTTGTACATCCAGCTCTACCTGTCCGGCTACGGCCTGACCATGGATGACCTCAAGGCGCTGCGGACCTGGGGCAGCATCACCCCCGGGCACCCGGAGCACGGGCTCACCCCCGGCGTGGAGACCACCACCGGCCCGCTCGGCCAGGGCATCGGCAACGCGGTCGGCATGGCGATGGCCGCCCGCCGCGAGCGCGGCCTGTTCGACCCGGACGCCGCGCCCGGCACGAGCCCGTTCGACCACTACGTGTACTGCTTCGTCTCCGACGGAGATATCGAGGAAGGCGTCAGCCACGAGGTCTCCTCGCTGGCGGGCCACCAGGAGCTCGGCAACCTCATCGTCCTCTACGACGACAACTACATCTCGATCGAGGACAACACCAACATCGCCAAGTCCGAGGACGTGGCCGCGCGCTACGAGGCCTACGGCTGGCACGTACAGAAGGTGGACTGGGTCGGGCCGCGTGGCGGCTACCACGAGGATGTGGACGCCCTGTACCAGGCACTCCTGAACGCCAAGGAGCACACCGAGGCGCCGTCCTTCATCGCGCTGAGGACCATCATCGGCTGGCCGGCCCCGAACAAGCAGAACACCGGCGCGGCGCACGGCTCCGCGCTCGGCGTACCCGAGGTGAAGGCGACCAAGGAGATCCTGCACTTCGACCCCGACGTGGACTTCCCGGTCGAGGAAGACGCGCTCAACCACGCCCGCCAGGTCGCCGAGCGCGGCAAGCAGGTGCACGCGGAGTGGGAAGGGCCGTTCGCCGAATGGGCCAAGGCCAACCCGGAACGCAAGGCGCTGTTCGACCGGATGGCGGTCCGCCGCCTGCCGGACGGCTGGACCACGGTGCTGCCGGAGTTCCCGCCCGATGCCAAGGGCATAGCCACGCGCAAGGCGTCCGGCACGATCCTCAGCGCCCTGGCACCCGTGCTGCCCGAACTGTGGGGTGGCTCGGCTGACCTGGCCGAGAGCAACCTGACCACGATGGAGGGCGAGCCGTCCTTCATCCCGGCCAACCACCAGACGGCGATGTGGCCGGGTAACCCGTACGGGCGGACGATGCACTTCGGCATCCGCGAGCACGGCATGGGCGCCATCCTCAACGGGATCGCGCTGTCCGGCGGGACCCGCCCCTACGGCGGCACGTTCCTGCAGTTCAGCGACTACATGCGGGGCGCGGTCCGGCTGACCTCCCTGATGGAACTGCCGGTCACCTTCGTGTGGACGCACGACTCCATCGGACTGGGCGAGGACGGCCCCACGCACCAGCCGATCGAGCACTTG
>Ga0207675_100006981_pt1 | contig 10682 bp, 9 predicted proteins | sample KBSSwiS42_FD_184305 | JGI IMG/M metagenome (GOLD analysis project Ga0207675, IMG submission 184305) | Switchgrass rhizosphere microbial communities from Kellogg Biological Station, Michigan, USA - KBS Switchgrass S4-2 (SPAdes) (version 2) | ecosystem: Host-associated > Plants > Roots >...
GACCTACCGGCCCACCGGGACGTTCATGGGGACGGTGAGCAGCGACGGCGGCACCTACGATATTTACAAACACCAGCAGGTCAGCCAGCCGTCCATTGATGGCACCAAGACGTTCTGGCAGTACTTCAGCGTTCGACAGTCGAAGCGGAGCACCGGCGTCGTCTCCGAATCCCAGGCCACGCCCGCATCCACGAAGCGCCACAACGCGACCGCAACCGGGACGGAGCGATTTCGTCAGCGCGTTGCGGCGCGGTTCACCGATGACTTCTTCCGGCCGTTTGCCGGCGGGCTCACCACGGCATCGATCGGCATCGGGACCTACCTCGGCGAATGCGACGATGCGGACGACGCGAGCTATGCCAGCGCCATCCATTCGGCGCTGGAGAACGGTATCAACCTCGTCGACAGCTCGATCAACTACCGGTGCCAGCGATCCGAGCGCGTTGTAGGCAGCGTGCTGCGTGAGGCGATCGCAGCTGGCGTCATTGCGCGCGACGAAGTGATCGTGTGCACGAAAGGCGGCTATATCCCGCTCGACACATCCACGCCGCCAACCCGCGACGAGTATCTCGCGTACCTGCAGCGCACCTTCGTCGACCCCGGCATCGTCTCCGCGGATGATGTCGCGGGCGGCGGCCACTCGCTGTCGCCGTCGTTTCTGGCACATCAGATACAGGCAAGTCGGGCCAACCTCGGAGTAGACACGATCGACGTGTACTACCTGCACAACCCCGAGCAGCAGCTCGACTACGTACAACCGGCCCGATTCCGCACGTTACTGCGGCGCGCGTTCACACTGCTGGAGGAGCGGGTCGAGAGCGGCGACATCGGCTGCTACGGGTGCGCAACCTGGAATGGACTGCGCACGCCTCCCGACACTCGCGGCCACCTCGATCTCAGCGAGCTCGTTGCGATCGCCCGCGACGTCGGCGGTGAGAACCATCATTTTCGTGTCGTGCAGCTTCCTGTGAATCTCGCCATGTCGGAAGCCGTGCGCACACCCACGCAGAGGCTCGGCGGCAAACGTGTCGTTCCAGCCCTGCAAGCGGCGACTGAGCTCGGCGTGTCAGTGGTCGCGAGCGCGTCACTCATGCAAGCCCGCCTCACGACCGGGTTGCCGCAGGCCGTGCGGGATTCGTTTCCGACACTGGCCACCGATGCGCAGCGGGCGATCGCGTTCGTGCGCTCGCTGCCCGGCATCACCTGCGCCTTGGCGGGCATGCGCTCGCCGGCGCACGTCGACGAGAACATCGGAGCGGCGCTGCTCTGACCGCACGCGGACGACGCTCACAGAGCCGCGTCGTGCACCGCGACGAGTCGCGTCAGGCGTGATCGGAAAAACCCCAATAAGATCGGCGAGGGAGTGGCCTTTCACCGCTCGTCCCCGGATGGCGATCACGGTGAGAAGGCCGATCTCCACTCGCCTGAGAACTCGTGATCATCACGCGTTACTCGATGCGCTGAAAGTTGGCGATTGTTGCGAATCTCGCAATACGCTGATGGCATCGAATGCGAATTCATCGACATTGCCATTATGGCCACAGAGTAGACCCACGCTCGCGGCGCGACCGCCGGCATCATGGCCGATTGGAGATCCGGGTCTCGCGCCAGCCTGGTCCGTCGCTCAACTTCTTGGCTCCCTCCTGCCGATACGGGCTGGTATGAGCACGAACGGTCAGCATCATCTGATGCCCTGCCTCGCCGCGATCGCGCTGATGTTGACCACACCCGATTCGCTGATCGCGCAGTTGAGTGGGCGCCCTGCGTCGGTCTCACTCACGGTGGTAGTGCCGTCACGGGTGCACGCGGGTGACGCGCTCACCGCCGATGGTGGCACGACGGTTCTGCAGCGCACTGCGACGACGCTGGATCTCGAGACGCTGGTTGGCCTGACCGATCGCCCGGCATCTCGAATCGAAGTGCGGCTCGGTGCCGGGTGGCCAAGTGATGCCGCTCGTGTCTTCGTGCGAAACCAGAATGGCGTCTTCCAACCACTGGAGAGCGATGCGAACGTCGTCGCGATCGAGGCGCCAGCGTCACTGATGCGCCCTCGGTCGGCACTGCAATTCCGCGTTGCCGCCGGTGCATCGACGTCCGCGCCACTGGCCATTCCCGTCGAGTACCGCATCACGGTCGGCGCGTACGATCAGATCGCGGTGTGGACCATTCCGTCGGTCCTTCGCCTGGACGCGGCGCGGTAGCTCCGCGTCGAGCGGGCAGAGCCGGCGACCGCCCTAGTCGTTAGGCAGCGAACGATCCGGAGATGCCGGAGCGGGTTCTGGACGATTCGGTGGGACGCGGCGGACCACCACGCGAACCGGTGTGCTCTCGCGTTCGATCCGCGGCGTTGCCGTAGTGGGGGCGGTCACCACGGCGAATTGTCCGGGGGTCAGGAAGTCACCCAACAGTATCCGCAGTGGCACCGGCCGCGTTCTTGACAGCCGGTGGAAGAAGCGTCCGCGCGAATCGGTGAACACCGCGGTGCCGCCGATCTCCATGGCTGCGCCCTCCACCGGCCTCCCGTCTTCGTCCACCACGGTGCCCTGGACGATGTACCGCTCGAACTTGATCTCGACAGGCCTAGCGGGGCCTGAAAGTGCATCGCCGGTATAGAAGAACGTGCTCGCTGAGCCAGTGTAGTTGACGCGTCCATCCGGCGAAACGAGGCTCGCCGCGCTCAGGCGATAGCTGCCAAGAGGAACGCGCACGTTGAGCGCGACCGTCTGCACGAACGGCTGGGTGGGGCGATACGGCGTGTGAACCACCTGATAGTCGAGGCCGAGCGTCGTGAGACCGGAAGTGAGCGCCCCGCCGAATGACGCAGTCGTTCGGCCATTCGCGCGCGTGAGGACCTGCAGTAGCGAAATTCGAGGCGAGATGAACTCTCGCAACCGAATGATCGGTGTCGTCGAGCGGGACGGCTCGGGCGACCAGACGCGCAGCAGATACACGTCGGTCTCCAACCACCGTGTGACGCCACGGGACGCGGTGAAGTACGAGCTCACGCTCTGGATGCCGGTCGTTCGTGAGTCGAATACGCCGGCGGCGAGGTTCGTCCCGATGAACCGCGCCGATCCGAACACCTGATTCAGCGTGGCTCGATCGGGCATGCCGGGCAACACGGAGTCCTGGCGAAAGTGCTGGCGTCCGGCGCCGAGAGAGAATCCTTCGACAGGACGCCACGTGACCAGCAGGTTCTCCCGATCCGTTTCGCTCTGCGCCGGAGTCGGCACGCCGGTCCGGCGGAACCGGTCGCCCATGCTCACGTAGGACGCCCGGACGTCGAGCTTCCGCTGCTTCATGGCCGCACTCACCGACCCGTACGGCTGGTTGCCACCCACACCTCCGGTCGCCCCGGCCTCGAAGGCGTTAGGCGATATCCACCGAATGCCCTGGAGCACCGTCTGCCGCGATGAGATAAGCGCGTGCGTCGTCAGCGTCACGGCCGGCGTGACCGAGCGTTCTCCCTGCACGACGCCGATGAACTGATCGTTCCGCAGCGCGTTGACGAATGGAGCCGGTGTGCCCGTGGCGCTGGTGCCTGCGAACACGTAGAGCAGCGATCGCTTCGACACACGCCGCGCTCCCGCACCCTGCACGAGAATCGCATTCGAGTTCCCGAACACGTCGGTTGGAAATCTCACCGGGATCGCATCGTTCCCGAGTCGCAGCGTATCTCGACCGACCAGGCGCTTGAGAAAGGCGCTGAATCGAAACCCATCGAGGTAGCCGGCACCCACGTTTCCCTCGAACCGGTCACCCCAGACGTTGAGCGCCCCGCCATAGCCCTGGTTGAATGACGATCCCCCGCCCTGCAGCTCGAAGACCTGTGCGCGCGACACGCGTGCTGATCCGGCGAGCACCCCCAACGACATCACTGTCGCGCCGGTGACGAGGCGCCATGAGCGGCGCGAGCGTTGCCCGGTCCACGACCACGGCTGCGCCGACAGTTCGCTCACTGCGTAACCGCCCGGATGTTGAGCGTGCCACTGTAGGAGCCCGCCGCGAGGCCGCGACCGACGAGATCCAGCTGCAGCTGCAGATCAATGGTCTGTGTGCCCGTCTTGCTGTAGCCGAGGATCGGCTGCGTGAGCAGTGACAGGCTTCCGCCCGCGGTGCCGACCCCGCCGCCGCCGTTCTGTGTGAACGCCGTGTACGTGGTCGGCGCACCGACCGCACCCGCGGTCAGGACGCGCCCCTTCAGCCAGCTCGCTGGGATCGCGACCTGCCCGCTCGTCATCGCGGCGGCGGGATCGGTGAAATATCCGATCACCTGCACGGAGCCGGTCGACGGATGCAGGTCCCAGGTGAGCGTGATGCTCACTGGCGACGGGAAGTCGTTCGCGACGTTGTCGGTGACGGCGCCGAGCGTCTGAATTGCCCCGGAGCCGATGCTGATGGCGATGGACCCGGCGAGCGCTGCGCTGACGGTTGGGAGCGAGCTCACGGTCGACTGCACGCTGGCCTGTGCACTCGCCACCCCACTCAGGAGTGCCGAACACAGACAGGTAGTCACGCACGACCGCAGGAACCTCATAGATCAGGGAACGGGAACGGAACGACTGGGGCGAGCGTGCCGCGATCAGTCAGCGCCCTTGCGTCGCTCCTCAACTGTGAAGTTCGCGAATCGCAGCACGAGCTTTTCCGGCGTTGCGTCGCCGCTCCACGGGATCTCGAGCGTGCGGCGGCTGTGAGGAAAAAGGGGAAAGGCGCCCCCCGGGATCGTTTTCGCGCCGCTCGCACTGACCTCGCTGCTGAGCACTCGGCCCAGCGCGGCACTGGTATTCTCCAACTCGACGCGCACGCGCTTCGCGACGGTATCGAACTCGAAGGCGTGCACGGCGACGTCCGCGCGTCGCAACGGCTGCGGCTGGAGCATGTAGACGACGTGAGGCAGCTCGATTCTGATGTTGAGACCCGTCTGCGTTCGCGCTCCCGTCAGGGTGCTGCTGATCAGGAACCAGGCTGGAAAGGCCTTCGTGGTCGCCTCGTAGAACACGGTGTACGTCTCCCGCGGCGGGATGCGGAAGCTCATTGCGGAGATCTTGACCTGCACGCGCGCGGTGTCGAGCGGCTCTTCGATCAATTCTCCGGTAGGCTCCACGTGGAAGCCGCGTGGTTCCAGCACGACCGTCAGCGGAAAGAGGGACTCGTTCACGAGCTCGAACTTTCCGCGGGCCTGGTTCGGATACTCGACGACCGCCGGGCGCACGGTCTGCGCACCCAGCGGTCGAAGGATTGCGAGAAGTACGAGCAGCGAAGCGAGTCGTACCCGGCGAGCGCTGTCCATTCGCTACTGCGTAACGGCTCTCAGGTTCAGCGTGCCGGTGTATGTCCCCGGCGTCGTCGTCTGGCCCGTGAGATCGAGCTGGAGCTCGAGGTCGATGGTCCGGCTCGACTTCTTGTTCGCGCCGGTGATGGTCTCGCTGAACAGCGTTAGGCTCGCGCTCGCGGTACCCACGGTGCCGACCATGCCCTGCGTGAACGCCGTGTACGACGCGGGGGCGCCCGGCGCACCGGCAGTCGTGACACGACCCTTCATGGAGCTCGTGGGAATGTTGAAGCTGCCGTTGCTCAGCGCCGCCGAGGCGCTCGAGAAGTAGCCGACGAGCGTTACCGACGCGGCTGACGGATTGATATCCCAGCTCGTCGTGATGTTTACGGCCGACGGGAAGTCGTTCGTCGCGTTGTCCGCGATGCTCGTAAGGCTCTGGGTGGCGCCCGAGTTCACCGCGACGGTCAACGACGTTGCCTTGACGGCGCTCAACGACACGGCGGCGCCGTTCGATGTCAGACCTGCCTGCGCCGACGCGTTCGCGGCGAAGAGAGCGATCGTTGCTACGGCAACGGGGAGGGTGCGGAGTCGACTCATGCAGGCGGTACCTTGAGAAGGGTGACAGGACAGCGCAGGAGTGCGCATGTCATTGTGCTGGAGCTCACTAACCGGACTGATCCGTTTGCTCCACCCGCGCCCTTGACGAACGATCCGTGCCGCTGTCACCCGCCGAAACGCGGCACAGGAGCGCGACATACCGCCCCTTTGCAGTCAGCGCTGCCTGCAATCCGCAAGCGCAGACGGCCGATTCTACGGACACCACAGGTCGTCGGCGTCGATTCCGTCAGCGCGGTGCCATCCGGGGATGAAATCTCGCAAGTCGTTGATGATCAACGCACTCGAGTTCCTTGCCGGAGGATGCGAAGACTCCCGGTCAGTGATGGAAAGAGCGTCAATGCGAATGGGAGTGGAGGCCGCGTGTGTCGGCTCCTCCTCGGGCGCAGACTCCTCGAGAATTGATCGGCGTGAGCGATGAGTCGCGCTCGCGGACGACACACGAGCGGGCAGGAATTGCAGCCACCGGGCGATTGCAATCCGCAACGAGACGGTGATTCTGCGACGCGACCGCGCCCCTGCCCTTCGACGCGCTTCGGTTCCACGAATCACTGATGGGCGCCGACGCGTGGATTTTGTCTCTCATCGGGCTCGACATTGCGCGCGAATCTTGCGCAATGTTGTCACGTACCTTCCTCGAGGAATTGATCATGGCGTCCGCATCGAAGTCGTCAGGCGGAAAGGCACGTCGCAAATCGTCCACGGCGTCGAAGCGCGCCGCATCACGCGGTAAGAGGAGCGCGAAGAGCGCATCAAAGGCTGCGTCGAAGAGCGCATCGAGGCCGGCCGCCAAGCGGAAGAGCGCGGCGAAGAAGTCGACGAGGCCGATGAAGAAGAAGTCGGCAGCGAAGACGAAGGCGCGCGCATCTCGCAAGCAATCGCCGGTCACGCGCATCAAGCGCGTGGCGTCGACCGTGATTCAACAAGGCGCGACCGCGGCGAAGCAGGGCGTCCAGGCGGTCGAACGTCTGGTCGAAGAAGTGAAGGATCGCGTCACGACTATCTGACGCGTCCGCGTCTCGCCTTGGCGCGGGGCGGCGATACTGTCGCCGCCCCGCGCCGCTTTGTCTCACGGCGTCGTGCGCGGCAGGCTTGAAACGGGAAGGGCCGCTGGCAGCGCAGGCTCATCACGCGTGGCATGCGTTGCCAACCACTCGCCCACCACGGCGAAGATTGCCTGCCTTCCGTAATCGACGGTGATGATGTGGCCATTTCCCTCGGTCCACATCATTCGTCGAGTCGGCGCCGCGAATAGCGCAAACGCACGCTCGGCGGCGTCGGGTGGAATGCGGTGATCCTGCCTCGATTGGACCACGAGTGTGGGCACGGAGACTCGGGGCGCTGCGGCGCGTCCTCGAGCGACGATGCGCGAGAGCTCGAAGACCAGGCGTGGGGTGAGGAACCCGTACGCCCGGTTTCGCGTGACCTCCTCCGGGTCTCGGATCGAGCGATCGCCCCCGCCGCGTAGAAACGGCGTGACCACGCCTAGGATGCGATGCAGCGAGGCGGCGCGTCGAAGGCGTGTCGGCATGCTCAGGTAGGGCGCCAACAACACGAGCGACCGCACGTCTGACGCTTCAGCCGCGAGGACTGTGGCGAGCGCTCCTCCCATCGACAGGCCCACGATCGCGATCGTGTCATATCTCGCGCGCAGCGCGTCGAGCTCGGCGCGAGCGAACGCGATCCATTCCTCCGCCCGACTCGCTGAGAATTCGTGAAGGGTGCGACCATGCCCGGGAAGCAGGGGCGCACGGACGGCCCAGCCCTGTCCGTGGAGGTAAGCCGCGAGGTATTGGAGAGTCTGTGGCGTGTCGCCGAAGCCGTGAAGCATCAGCACTGCACGATTCCCGTCAGCGGCAAGGTCGATGGTCGTCGCCCCGATGACGATACCATCGGTGCCCAACGTTAGGCGCGCTCCGACGGTCGTGAGCGCCTGTGCCCGTGCACGCGCGCGCAGGATCGCCACGAGCCCCACCGCCACCGCGACGACGGCTATCGCGATCACCTGGCCTCGGCGCGGCGCAAGGGCACGTGACTCAGTAGGTGGGAACTGTTGGGTCGACCTCGGCGCTCCACCGGTCGATGCCACCGGAGAGATTCCAGACGCCGTCGAAGCCCTGACTCGCGAGAAACTCTGCCGCCGCGCGGCTGCGGACGCCGTGGTGGCAGTAGAGGACGATCTCTCGATCCCTGGGCAGGTCGCCGACCGCCGCGCCGATGCGGCCCAACGGGATCATTCGTGCGCCTTCGATGCGTGCGATGCGCCACTCGTACGGCTCGCGAACGTCGATGACATCCAGCGGATCCGCGCGGCGCATACGAGTCGCCAGCTCCAGCGGCGCGAGCTCTCGCACACCGGCATGGAGCGAGACGGATTCATTCCGGCGCGTTCCGCAGAACTCGTCGTAGTCGATCAACGCCTTCAGCTCCCGCGTTCCACACGCCGGGCATTCGGGATCGCGCCTGAGACGAATCGTCCGAAAGGTCATCCGGAGCGCGTCGACGAGAAGCAACCGGCCCGCGAGCGACTCGCCCACACCGAGAATGAGCTTGATCGCCTCGGTGGCCTGGATGGTTCCGATCAATCCCGGCAGCACTCCGAGGACTCCCGCTTCGGCACAGCTGGGCACGAGTCCCGCTGGTGGCGGTTCGCGGAACAGGCATCGGTAGCATGGCCCGTCCGCCGTCGCGAACACCGACGCCTGGCCTTCGAACCGCAGGACGCTCCCGTAGACGTTTGGGCGACCAAGCAATACGCAGGCGTCGTTCGTCAGGTAGCGCGTCTTGAAGTTGTCGGTGCCGTCGACGACCACGTCGTAATCGCCGATGATCTGCAGTGCATTTGCAGACGTGAGCTCGGCATCGATAGGATCGACCTGGACGTGTGGGTTGATCCCGCGCAGCCGACTCCGCGCGGATTCCGTCTTCTTCGATCCGACGCCGGACGTCTCGTGCAGAATCTGCCGCTGCAGGTTGCTGAGATCGACCGCATCGAAGTCCACGATGCCAAGGCGACCAACGCCGGCCGCCGCGAGGTACAGGGCGGCTGGCGAGCCTAGCCCGCCCGCACCGACGATGAGGATGCCGGCCTGCTTGAGCCGACGCTGGCCGTCCTCGCCTACTTCGTTCAACCCGATGTGGCGGCTGTATCTGACGAGCTCGTCCGGCTCGAGGTCGTGAGTCACGTCGCTCGAGAATGCACGGGAAAGCGCCGGGTTGAAGATCGGGCGGGACATGCGCCGAGATCACGAGGAGAGTTCGCCGGGAGTCCCAATATACTCGGCGGGCCCCCGAGCCGTTTGTGCTCCAGCCCTCGCGGGTCCAGTGCGTTGTGCTGTCGCGCCGATCCGTTAGTCGCGGGCGTCGAGGGACAGCTCGTTGGCGATGACGAGCGGCATTTCCCCGTCCGTACGATTGATCTCGAGACGATCGGACAGCGCGCTCACCGGCGCGACGTAGATCGTTGTGCCATTCCGTTCGGCCAGTCCCTCGGCGACCAGGCGTGTCAGCACCAGAGACACCGATTCTCGCGTCGCCCCCACGAGCTCGCAGAGCAGCTTGTACTGCGCCGCGCCGAGCGCGATCCGGCCGTCGTCGGTCGTGAACACGCCCGCCTGTGACAGGCGGACGAGCGACGAGATGAGCCGCTGTTCGACGCTCAACGTGGCGAGCTCCCGGAGCTTCTCCAGCAGCGCCGTTCGCTCGTCCACCATCTGACCGATGAGCGCGAGCGCTTGCTGTGGTTGCTCGCGCACGAACTCCCTGAAGCGAGCGCTGCTGAGATACAGCGTCTCCGACTCCTCGTCCGCGCGGGCGTCGGTAGCGTACTTGGCATTTGCGCCGAGTCCTTCCCAGCCGAAGGTCTCGCCTTCGCGGGCGAGTGCCGGAACGAACGCGCGTCCGGCTTTCACTCGACTACGGAGGACAATGCGGCCGCGCAGGACGATGAACATTCCGTCCGCGGGCGCACCCCGCTGATACACTACGAATCCGGCGGGCCAGGTCGCCTTGGCGGCGTATGCGGCAACGGCATCGGTCGCATCGCCCGGCAATCGCTTGTCCCTGTGTTTCACCGCTGCATCCAGCAACTTCCACCTTCTCGCTCACGCTGACGAATGTGATATCTGCAATGTCCATTCCGTCTGGACATGGCGTGTGTTCGGCGCTTGCTTTGGACAGCAACTAGCCCCCCACATGTCCAGTTCTTCATTCGCGGGCGATCGCCGTCCGGTACCGGCGGTGGCGATCGTCGGAAACGACGTTGTGCTGGCGGCGACACCGGCGACACCGGTGCAGTTGGCACACGCGTGTCTGCGGCGCGGGTTTACCGTTGCGGTCCCGGCAAGCTGGGGAGACGAGTTGGTCGCTGCCGAAGCCCTGCGTCGGCTCGCCTCGCGCGACCGGGGTCCTGCCGTGATGTGTGTCTGCCCCTACGTGCGCTCGCGTCTTCTCGCACCGGGCCCGGACCTGGCGCCGTTTCTCGTCTCACTGGTGTCACCACCTGTGGCGACCGCGCGCTACCTGCGCACGCTCTATGGTGACCAAGGCGTCCACATTACGTACATCGGAGGGTGCCCGAGCGCGGAGGACGAGACGATCGACGCGCGCCTAACGCCGAACGACTTCCTGGCCGACCTCGCCGACCACGGGATCGCGCTGTCCGAGCAGCCACTCGTCTTCGATTCGATCGTGCCGCCGGACCGTCGCCGCTGGTGCTCGCTGCCCGGCGGAGTGCCGAGCGCCGAAGTGCTGGGGAGCGAGACGGACGCCCGGACGCTGGTCGAGATCGAGC
>Ga0207675_100006982_pt1 | contig 10681 bp, 7 predicted proteins | sample KBSSwiS42_FD_184305 | JGI IMG/M metagenome (GOLD analysis project Ga0207675, IMG submission 184305) | Switchgrass rhizosphere microbial communities from Kellogg Biological Station, Michigan, USA - KBS Switchgrass S4-2 (SPAdes) (version 2) | ecosystem: Host-associated > Plants > Roots >...
GCTCAGCACGGAGTCTCTGCTGATCGCCATGCTGGCCATCGTGGTGGCCGCCGCGCTCGGGCTCGCGCTCGGCAACGCCCTCACGCGCGACCTGTATCACGCCACCCAGGGTGTGCGCCTGCTCGGAACGCGCGCGCTGTTCGCCAAGCCCAGCTCAGAGAGCCGGCCGCCGCGCTTTCGCATCGTGCGACAGCTGCAGCACGCCGTGGAAGGCGTGGCACACCGCTTCGGCATCTTTGCCCAGGCGCAGCAGGACGCGATCGCCGCGCGCGCCGCCGCGACGCGCATGCGCGGGCAATTCTTTGCCAGCGTGAGCCACGACCTCAAGAGTCCGCTCAACTCGATCCTGGGCTTCACCGAGCTGGTGCGCATGGAGGCGCTGAGCGAGGGCCAGGCGGAGAGCCTGAAGGTGATCGCGGAGCGCGGGCAAGAACTCTTGAGCCTGATCGAGACGATCCTGGATGCCGCACGCATCGAGGTCGGCCAGCTCTCGTTGATGTTCGACGAAGAGCCCTTCAGCGAGCTGTACACGGCTGCGCTCGACAAGGCCGCGGCGCTGAGCGGGCACGGCGACATGCAGATCTACGAGGAGATCGAGCCGGACCTGCCGGCGCTCTTGGTCGACCGCATCCGTGGAGCGCGCGCGATTGCGACCTTCATCGCGTACTCGGTGCGCGCCACGGGCGGCGGCAAGATGTGGGTGCGCGCCGAGCGGCACGGGCCGCACCACGTGCGCATCGACGTGGATGTACCGGCGCAAATGCACTCGGCGTCGGATCTGGAGCAGATGCTGGACCCGGCGGGAGGGCTCGCCAAGCGCGAGCACCGCGGTCTGGCGCTGGCGCTGCAGCTGGCCAACTCGGTGGTCAAGCTGCACGGCGGCTCCGTTCACGTGGTCGACCGGCGCCAGAAGGGCGCCATGTTCTGCATCACGCTGCCGACGGCTTCGGGGGTCTCGAACGCCGCCAGGCCGCCACCGGTCCCGCGTCTGGCGCGCCCTGCGAGCGTGGCGCTGGCGCAGGAGGAAGAGGAGCGCGGGCCCGACACCGAACGCCCGCTCGTCGCCGGGACGCCGCCCGGCACCGAACTGGAAGAGGAGCGCGGCCCCGATACCGAGCGGCCGCCGGCGCCCGAGCTCGCGCCAGACACGGAACGACCGCCGACGTCGTCGCAAGCGACGCGCCAAGACGTGCCGGCAGTCGACACGCCGCGCTCGGACCTGTCGGCGCTCGAGGCGACTCATGTCGCTCCAACGGCCAGCGACATGACGCGTCGAGACGTGCCCGCAGTTCAGCTGCCGGGCGACGCCGTTCCCGACACCGAACGGCCGCCGCCGCCCGAGCAGAGCTCGGAAGTCGCAGCCGAGGGCACGCTCCTGGACCACGCCGGGCGACCGCGTCGCTGACCGGGACGGAGCGCCTTGCGAGCCCGCAGCGCCCCGGTGTACCGATGCTGTTGAATGGCCGCACGTAGGTCCCCTCGCAGCCCCGGAGCCCCCGCTGCAGAGCCGGAGACATCTCGCACCCCGAGCTCGCCAGTGCTGCGCGATGTCGCACCGGAGCCGTCCAGCGAGGACGCGCGCTTCGATCGGCTCTTTCGACCGCAGCGCCTCGCCGACTTCGTCGGGCAGCCGCTGCACCGAAAGAATCTCGAGGTGTATGTGCAGGCAGCCAAGCAGCGCGGCGAGCCGCTCGACCACATCCTGTTGTGCGGGCCGCCGGGGCTCGGCAAGACCACGCTCGCTTACATTCTGGCTCGCGAGATGGGCGTCAACCTGCACGTCACGAGCGGACCCGCGATCGAGCACAAAGGCACGCTCACCGGGGCGCTGACCCGGCTCGAGCGGGGTGACGTATTGTTCATCGACGAGATCCATCGCCTGAGCGCACCGGTGGAGGAGGCGCTCTACCCCGCGATCGAGGAATTTCGCATGGACGTCGTGACGGGAGAAGGTGTGTACGCCGAGAGCATCTCGGTCGACCTGCGCCCCTTCACGCTGGTGGGCGCCACCACGCGCGCAGGGCTGCTCACCAAACCGCTGCACGAACGCTTCGGCGTGACACTGCGGCTCGATTTCTACTCAGTCGATGACCTGCAGCAGATCGTGGCTCGCAGCGCCTCGCTGATGGGCGTGGCCTGCGAAAGCCAGGGCGCCCGGGAGCTCGCCAGTCGGGCCCGAGGCACGCCCCGCATCGCCAATCGGCTGTTGCGACGGGTGCGAGACTTTGCGGAGGTCGACGGCAGCGGCGTGATCGACGTCAGCATCGTGCGCCACGCCTGCGAGCGGCTAGCCGTCGACCAGAGCGGGCTCGACGAGATGGATCGGCGCTTGCTCGGCATCCTGATCGAAACCTACCAGGGCGGCCCGGTTGGAGTTGAAACGCTGGCCGCTGCTCTGGCCGAGCCGCGGGACACGATCGAGGACGTCTACGAGCCCTACTTGCTGCAACAAGGCTACCTGGGCCGCACCCCGCGTGGACGCATCGCCACGCGCAAAGCCTACGAGCACATGGGCGTCGCCTACGAACCAAAAGACAAGCAGGGGCAGTTGTTCTGAGCGCCTGTTCGGCGTGGGCGACCCGAATCAGGCTACGCGCCAGACCCAGCAACAGCGTTTGCTGGGGAGCGGGCTTTGCGCCGCGCGGTGCGGCACAAAGCCCGCTTTTCCACCCACTCCATCAGATCCGGCTGTGCCGGCTCCGAGAGCGGCCCAGTGAGCTTACTCGGCGATCTTCCTCAGCGATCACTGAGCGCGGCGACACCTGGCAGGTTCTTGCCTTCGAGCAGCTCGAGCGAGGCTCCACCGCCCGTGGAGACGTGGCTGACCTTGTCCTCGATGCCGTAGTCCATGGCCGCCGTGGCGGTCTCGCCGCCGCCGATGATGGTGGTGGCGCCGGCCGCGGTGGCCTGGGCCACTGCCGCGGCGACGGCGCGGGTTCCGGCCGAAAAGCGCTCCATCTCGAACACGCCGATGGGACCGTTCCAGACCAACGTCTTGGCGGTAGCGATCACCTCCGCAAACATCTTGCGCGACAGCGGCCCACAGTCGAGCCCCTGCCAGCCATCCTTGATGCCCGTGGCATTCGTGGCAGAATCCACGTTTGCATCCGCCGCAAACTTGTCGGCGATCACGTAGTCGACCGGGAAATGCAAGGTGACGTTGCGCTCCTTGGCCTTGGCCACCAGCTTGTCGACGATCTTCGCCCCGTCGGCATCAAACAGGCTGCTGCCGATGGCCATGCCGTCGGTGATCTTCTTGAAGGTGTAAGCCATGCCGCCGCCGATGATCATGGCGTTGACCTTGTCGAGCAGGTTCTCGATGAGCAGGATCTTGTCCTTGACCTTGGCGCCACCGAGGATCGCCAGAAACGGCCGCTCAGGGTTGGAGAGTGCCTTGCCGAAGTACTCCAGCTCCTTCTGCATCAGGAAACCCGAGGCACGCTGGGGCAGCTGCACGCCCACCATCGAGGCGTGCGCGCGATGCGCGGTGCCGAACGCATCGTTGATGTAGACATCGCCGAGCTTGGTGAGCGAAGCCTTGAACGCCGCGATCTGCTCCTTGCTGGCCCCCTTGCCCTCTTCCTCCAGGTAGAAGCGCAGGTTCTCGAGCAGCACCACGCTGCCCGGCTTCAGATCGGAACACGCGCGCTCGATCTCTGGGCCGACGCAGTCCGGCAGGAAGCGCACCGCAATCCCGAGGCGCTCGCTCAGCACCTTCGCGACCGGCTCGAGCGTGTACTCCAGGTTGCGCTTGCCATCCGGGCGGCCCAGATGGCTCATCAGGACCACCGACGCGCCTTGATCGAGAGCGTACTTGATGGTCGGCAACGCAGCGTCGATGCGAGCCGTGTTCGTGACCTTGCCATCTTTCATCGGCACGTTGAAGTCGACGCGTATGAGCGCGCGCTTGCCGCCGAGATTGAGCTCAGCGATGGACAGCTTGTTCAGATTCATCAAAGTACTCCCGGATCGAAAACCGCCGCCAGCGGCGCCGCGGCGGCCGCGAGTCTTGCAGCGAATGTGCGGCCAGGGGTAGGAGATTTTAGATGTCGCGCGGGTGTCGCCGCGCACGGTCCCCGGGCGAAAGTGTCCCATTCCGTGTCAGCGCGGGCGGGCACGCACGCGGTCCGTCCACGGGGTCGGCCTCTCGGGCCACTGGAATCCATCAGCGGCCGCGCCGCGAACGGGCCACCCTGTCTGCCACGCGCCGCAGCAGGGCGTCGATCTCGCGCTGCGCTTGCTCGCTCGGGCGTGGTGAGGCAAGCGGCTCCTCGTCCACGTGCTGGGCGTCGTCCGTGGCGGCTTGACCGTAGCGCCCGGAGCGAGGGCTGGCCGCGCGGCGCGACCGCGCATACGGAGACGCGGACGCCGGCGGATCCGTGCCCGGCTCCGTCGGCGCACCGGGCACCGGCACGGCGAGTCCGGAGCTCGAGGCGGCGCCCGAAGACGGCGGCGCCGCGCTCTCTTTCACATCCGCGCCGCCGGGACCGTCCTGCCGGCGCGCGCGACGCCAGCGCGCCCAGCGCCCGAGCCATCCGAGCGAGGTTTGCCGCGACGTCCACTCGGAGGCACTGAGCTCGCCAAAAAGCCGCCACGCGAGCGCGCCATCCATGGGCGCAAACGGCAGCAGATTGATGGCCATGAGCCCCAGATTGACCTCGATGAAGCAGTACTCCAGTTGCGAGCTGCCGCGCACGCCCGAGAAGCTGACGAGCGAAAGCGCCGCCGCGAGCAGGACCGCCTGCGCGAGCACGCCGCCCCATGCCACCCAGGCGCGCTCGAGCAGCGTTCCAGCACCGCGCCAGCGCCCGTTACCTCCGAGCCCCGTGGTGTCCAGGCCGAGCAACGTCCCGCCCACGCTAGCCACGGCTGCGGCGTGGCCCAGTTGATGCGTGAGCACGATCCCGAGGAAGCCGAGCCAGATCACGGGCTCCAGCCGCAAGCGCGCGACCAGCAGAGCCGCTACCAGGACGCTCCAGTGGATGCGTACCTCCACGCCCCAGGGGCGCGCAACGCGCAGGTAGCCGCGATCGAGCATGGCCAGATCGCAAAGATACGGCGCCATGGGCTAGCTGGCACCATCAATCCACTCGCGACCATCGTTGGCACGCCGGCTTCGGCCAGCCGGCACTCGCGCTCAGCCCCACCACCCTGCGGGCGGCCCGTGCGCTGTGCGTGGCCCTCAGCCTTCTTGCAGCCGGCGGCCGCTGCACAGGTCGTACACGTCGCCGGGCATCGCCAGGCGAAAGCCCAAGGCCTGCGCGCGTTCTCGATGCTGCTCGATGCTGTCGTCGTGATGCATGAGCACGATCTTCTGCCGCAGACTGGGCGCGAGTTTTTCGAAGTCGCTGAACAGGCCGTGCACCTGCCCAGGAAAATCCGCAAACGTACAGTCGTGAAAAAAGATGCTGGTGCGGGGCGCCAAGCGCTCCAGCAGCTCTGCATCGACCACGGCGTCTCCACTCCACCAGGCCAGGCGGGAGCCCTGCCCCGGCAGCGCAAACTCCAGCGAGGTGGATGGCTTGCCATATACGTGGCGAGTCTCGCGTACGACCAGGGACAGTTCGGCGACGCTAAATGTCTCGGCGTGATTCCAGCGCGCCTGCGCCGGTGGCTCGATGGCGCTCGGCCGCAGCACCTCGAAGTAGTCCCCGAGACTACCGGTGACGGGTTGACCGCCCGCATCCGAGCGATAACGCAGCGAGGGTCCGAGCACCTCCCACAATTCGGAGAGCACGGCGCTGTGCGCGGCCAGGCGCGGCCGAGGGCCGCCCTTCATCACCGCCGGAACGCGCGGACCGTTCGTGTAGTAGCGAACGAACGCGAACTCCTCGAGACCAAACACGTGGTCCCCATGCACGTGCGTCACGAGCTGGCCCGCCACGTCGTGCCAGCGCAGGCCCGCGCTCGCGAGTTGCTCGGGTGCCTGTCGACCGCAATCGATCAACCAGCGATCGCCGGAAGGCAACGTGAGCACCGAGCAAGTCGTGCCGTAGCGCCGCGAAAACGCTGCGCCCGAACCGAGGACGTGCAAGGTCATCGACGAGCCGCCGCTCATGCGTTGTTCCCGCGAGAGCGTCTGCTGTAGCTTCTCATCGTTTCATCTCACGGCAGAGGCGCGTGTCGGCAGCAGACCCTTCGAGCATACGTCAAAGCCTGCCAGAATGCCCGGCACCGGCCCAGTCCTCGCTCGAGCAGCCCTCGAGCGCAGGGCGACGAGCTGCTGCGCGCGAGGCACACTTCACCCTACCCCAGATTTGCCTGTGCCGAGCGTGCAACGGGGAGCCGACATACCAAACTTAATGAAACCTGGCGCGTAAACCCAGCAGTCTCGATCGGCCAGCACCGGTCCTGTGCTGCGAGCCCGGGCGGTGGCGCCAGCCGGGCAAAAAAGGAGCGGTGATTTGCGCGTGCTCCTTCAAAAATATCGAAAGTGACCGTGATTTCAGCATGGCGATGCGAGATCCGGCCGTAGGAACGAAAGGGCCCGTCCCCCGTCCAGCATGAAATCGATCGAGTTCTACGATCTGCCGCGCCCGGTCCAAGAGCGGTTCGTTGCCGCCTCACAGGCTTCACTGGCGCCAGCTCCGCTCGCGATCCGCCCTGCCTCCAGGTACGTGGGGGCACGCTGGTTCAGTGCGTGCGCGGTCGGCTTCTGCATCACGTCCGTGTTCGTATGGCACGGCTTCGGCGATCTCGCGCATCCGTCCGCGCTCGCCACCGGAATGCATGCTCTGATCTACTGCCTCGGCTTCACGCTCAGCTTCGCGTCTCTCACGCGCGGCTTGACGCTGCGCGATCGCGCGATCAGCTTGCCGTTCGCGCGCGCCACGTACCTGTTCCCGATGGGTGTCGTGGAGGCCACGTCGTCGGCGTTGAACGTGCACTCGCTGGCGGACCTGCGCACCGTGGAAGCCAGCGCCGTGGCGCTCAACGTCACCTTTGTCGACGGCGCCAGCTTCGACTTTCCCGCTCAGGGTCAAGCCCAGGCCGACGCTGCCAAACGCGCGGTGACGGAGTCGCAGGAGCGTCTCGACGAGGCCACGCGCGCCGACAGCGTGCGCGGGCTCGCGGCGCTCGACCCGCTGCTGCGCACCAACTTCCCGAGCCCGTTCTCTCAGGACGTACCCTTCAAACGACCCACCAGCATGTGGTCGTTCGCGCTCTTGGCCATGGCAGTCGTGTCGGGCACGGCGCTCGGCATTGGCGTCTGGGAGGTGCGCAACAAGCTCAGCGCTCGGCGCCTGGGCGAGGTGGCGCGCGCCCTGGATACCACCGCCGCGTACCGCCAGTATTTGACGCGTGGCGGGCGTTCGCCCGAGATCCTCGACGTGCTGCTGCCGCGCGCCGAGCTGGCCGAAGCCAAGGCGCAGGCCAGCGTCGGCGCGATCGAAGAGTTCATCGCCAGGCACCCGGACACGAAGATCCAGGACGAGGTGACCGAGGCGCTGCGCAGCGCGCTGCTCGCCGCTCTGGAACGCGCCAAGCAACCCGGCACGCTCGCCGCCCTGGACGCGTTCAAGGCCAGCTACCCCCGCCACGAGCCGGTCGCCAAGGAGCTCGCGCAGGCGCGCCATCACGTCTACCGTGCCGCCGCTGACCACGCCAAGGAGCTCACCATCGCCACCGGCGCGCGGCGCAGCGATCCCGCGGCGTTTCTCGAGCGGCTGGTCTCGTACGCGGAGAAGCACGGACCCAAGGTGGAGATCCGCTTCCGCTCTCTGCTCGGCAAGTCACACAAGGCAGCTGACAAGAACGTACGTTCTGGCTCCTTCTTCGCCGGCAACGCCAGCCTGCCCTCGCGCTATTTCGGCGAGTCCGAAATGCACGCACGAGAAGCCCTGGCCGGGCCGCTCCTCGCGTCCGCGTTCCAGAGCCTGTTCAGCAAAGAGATCCTCGAATTCGCGGTCGGCCCAGCGCTGCCGGCCACGGCCGAAGACGACAAGATCCCGCCGCTGCCCGAGCCGAGCGTCCCGACCTTGTACGTCGACTATCGCATCGAGCTCTCGGGCGCCGTGGTCAATCCCAAGCCGCGCGGCATGTTCTTTGGTGCCGGCATGTTCTTCGACACGGATTTCCGGCTGCCGGACTCCGACCAGCACCTGGAGATCGACGTGCGCACCTGGCGCGCGCCCACGCGCGTCGTGATGCGCTCGCACGATCGCAGCACGGGCGACGTCTACGAAGATCAGGCGCGCCGTTCCCTCAACATGTTCTTGCGCCGCTACCTCAAGCGTATCCTGCGAGACCCTCCGGAGCTCAGCCTGCCGCCGCTGGTGCTGCCAGATGCCGCCCAGGACGACAAAGAAGAGAAGGACAAGGACGACAAGGAAGAGAAGGACGACGAGAAGCTAGGGTCGGCGCTCTAGGAGTCCCGCGGCAGCGCGGCCGCTGCTGGCTGCTCTCGTGCTCCCGGCGAGACCAGCGCGTCGCGGATGGCCAGGTGCCGGATCAGCTCGGTCAGCTGCTGACTGTGGGTGCGGCCCTGCGTGTACAGCAGGATCAGCGCAAAGGCCGTGAACAACCCGAAAAAATAGAAGATCAGATCCACGCCGCGCCCGACGCCCAGCAGGTGCGCGACCACGGTCGTGTACTCGGGGAACAGGATCGAGAACCACGCTACCAAGACCAGCAGCAGCCCGACCAGACGATCCAGGAGCTTGGAGCGGAAGAAGGCGAGATACGAGAGCAGCACACCCGCGGTGCCCAGGATGAGCAGGAGTTGGACAGGCTTCATCGCTAGACCGCCTTCAACGGTAAAAGAGCTCCGCAAAGGAGTCCCACAGGATGTTGAACGCGTTCGTCAAACGCTGACCCTTGCGCACGGAGTACTCCGTGTACACCACCGTCACCGGCACCTCGGCGAAGGCCAGCCGATACGCGGCGATCTGTTGCAAGATCTGCGAGGCATGCGCCATGCCGTTCTGCGTGATGTGCAGCGTCTGCGCCCCCTTCCGGCTCAGAGCTCGCAGGCCGTTGTGCGTGTCGGTGACGTCGAGACCCGTGGTCCAACGCGTGAACACGACGGCGAGCTTCAGCACCGCGCGCTTGCTGCGGCTGATGTGCACGGCTTGCCCGCCCAAGAGGAAGCGGCTGCCGAGCGCCACGTCGGCACGGCCCGCGCGGATCGGGGCAGTGAGCGCGGGGATGTCCGCGCTCTGGTGCTGCCCGTCGGCATCGAAGGTCACGATGACCTCTGCGCCGCGCTCGAGCGCGTAGCGGATCCCCGTCTGCAAGGCCGCGCCCTGCCCCAGGTTGATCACGTGCCGCAACAAATGCACCGCTGTACCCCGCAACACCTCGAGCAGCGGCACCCTCGAGCCATCGTCGACCACCACCACTGGGTAGCCACGAGCCAGCAACTCTTCCACGACGCCACGGATGGCCTCGCCTTCGTTGTAGGCGGGGATGACCACCCAGGTCTGTGGGGGGGGCGAGCCGGGTGCTGGGAAGGATGCGTCGGACATGGCGGTGCGGGGCTAGCCCCCGTGCTGAAATAGCACGTCCGAGGCGAGATCGGCTTCCCGGTGGAAGCCCGGCAGCGCCTGTGTGCCCTCCAGCAGCTGAACGAGTGCGGGGAAGCGCGCGACTTGCCTGGGGTCCTTGGGCAGCACGAAGAACCGCACGCCGTGGTTCTCCAGAAAGACCGAGAGCTCGGGCAGCTCACCCATGTAGCGCGTGGGCAGCGGTCGTTCCGCGCTAAACTCCGGGAGCAGGAGGTTCCAGAAGCCGAAGTTGTAGAATGGCTGCAACTCTGGATCATCCACCACGAAGCGGTTCCAGTCGAACACGAAGGCTTCTCGCGCGTCCTGCATGCCCCGCTGGCGCAAGGCCTGTACGAGCTCCGTGGAGGCGCTCCACCAGCGCTGCGATTCGCGCCAGCGGGCCTCGAGCTCACGCAGACTGCCGGGCCACCTCACGGCCAGAACGATGGCAAACACCAGGCAACACAGGGCACGACTGAAGCGGAACGCTCCCCAGAGCAGCTGCGCAGTGACCGCCACCATCAGCCAGCAGTCGAGGGCGACGATCGGCAACACCACGCGCGGCCAGAGCCACCAGGCCAGCGAAACGAACAGCCAGAAATACATGAAGGCGAGGGCGCTGAAGAGCAGCACGTGCCGCAGCACCGCCGCGGGCCAGACGCGCCGGCGCCAAAGGGCGAGCGCGGCAGTGACGACCGGCACCAACCACAGCGCCGGCTGCTCGCGCCCCCGCGCGGCCATCAGCCGCAGGATGTCGAGCGGCCGCTCGCGCACAATCTGCCCGAGCGGGTGCGCCGCATAGCTGCCCGGAAGATCGAGCTCGTCGACCCCATACAGCACCTGTCCCACGAACGTGGAGGCGACGGCGGAGCCGAGCTGGCCGTGCACCCACAGGTTCAAGAGGAAGCCGGGCAAATTCCCGAGCAACGCTCCAACCACGAGCGCCAGGCCCGCGCTCGCGCGGGCAGCTCGGCTGCGCCCCCCCGGCAGGACCACGCCCGCGAGCGCCGCGAGCAGCGCGCTGCCCAGCGAGAAGAACACGAAGTGCGTGCGCAGCAAACCCGCCGAGCCCAGCAGCACGCCCGCGAGCAAGGCGCCGCGCCGGTCCCCGCCGCTCTCGGCTCGCCACCACAGGCACAGCCCCGCGAGCAGCGCAGCCAGCGCCGGCGCGTCGGCAAACTCGGATTGACCCGTCT
>Ga0207675_100006984_pt1 | contig 10679 bp, 9 predicted proteins | sample KBSSwiS42_FD_184305 | JGI IMG/M metagenome (GOLD analysis project Ga0207675, IMG submission 184305) | Switchgrass rhizosphere microbial communities from Kellogg Biological Station, Michigan, USA - KBS Switchgrass S4-2 (SPAdes) (version 2) | ecosystem: Host-associated > Plants > Roots >...
GCCCGTCGAAGTCCGCGTGGTCGGCCCCGGCTCGCCGACCGGATCGACCGCGCCGCCGGTGCTGCCGACGGCCGCGAATCCGCCGCCGCCCCCGCCGCCCGCCGTCACCGTGGTGAACGCGCCGGCGGCCAAACCACCCGGCGTCACCGCGATGTTCATCCAGGCCGGCGTCTTCTCCGACCACGAGAACGCCCGCCGCCGCGTCGAAGTCCTGCTCGCCGCCGGCATCGAGCTCGCGAGCCTCGACGAAGTGACCCGCGACGCCCGCGAGCTGCATCGCGTGCGCATCGGCCCCTTCGCCACCGTCGAGGAATACGACCTCAACATCGAGCGCCTCAAGAAGCTCGGCATCACCGACGTCCGACTGCTCATCGAGTAAAAGGGGACAGATCTATCTTCCGCGGCGGAAAATAGATCTGTCCCCTTTTACTCGGGCGTACAATCCGCCTCCTTGCAGTTCCTCGCCCTGGAGTCCCTCGAGATGCCGTCATCCCGGCTGCTGCCGCTGTTCGCTTGCCTGTTCTACGCCGCCGCGGCCAGCGCCGCGGTCCCCATCCCGAAACCGCCGAGCATCGCCGCGCGCGCGTACGTGCTCATCGACTATCAGAGCGGCCGCGTGCTGGCCGACAACAAGGCCGAAGTTCAGATGGAGCCGGCGAGCATCACGAAGCTCATGACCGGCTACGTGGTGTTCCGCGCGCTCAAGGAAAAGCGTCTCGCGCTCACCGACATGGTTTCGATCAGCGAGCGCGCGTGGAAGGCCGAGGGCTCGCGCACCTTCGCGCAGGTCGGCACGCAGATTCCCGTCGACGTGTTGATCAAGGGCATGATCGTGCAGTCCGGCAACGATGCCACCATCGCGCTGGCCGAGAAGTTAGGCGGCACCGAGGATGGCTTCGTGCAGATGATGAACTCCTACGCGCAGGAGCTCGGCCTGAAGAATTCGCACTTCGACAACAGCTGGGGCGGCCCGGGCCCGACCCACTACATGAGCGCGCACGACATCGCGACGCTGTCCGCGCGCCTGATCCGCGAATTCCCCGAGGAGTACAAGCTGTACTCGGTGCGCGAATTCGTGTGGAACGGCATCAAGCAGCAGAACCGCAACGGCCTGCTGGCGCGCGATCCGTCCGTCGACGGCATCAAGACCGGTCACACCGATACCGCGGGCTTCTGCCTCGCGAGCTCCGCCAAACGCGGCGACATGCGCCTCATCGCCGTCGTGCTGGGCACGAAGGGATTCAAGCAACGCGAGGATGCGAGTGCCGCGCTGCTCAGCTTCGGCTTCACGTTCTACGAAACCGTCAAGGCCAAGAGCGCCGGCGACGTCGTGCTCAAGCCCGAGGTGTACAAGGGCGATGAAGATCGCGTGACGCTGGTGCCCGCGAACGACGTCTACGTGACCATCGGCCGCGGCTCCGCGGCGCAACTCAAGAATACCGCCACGGTCAAGGAACCGGTGATCGCGCCCATCAAGGCCGGCCAGGCGCTCGGCGAGCTCACGGTGAGCGACGGCAAGGACGTCATCGCGCGCGTGCCGCTGGTGGCGAAAGAAGCCGTGCCCGAAGGCGGCTGGTGGACCAGAATGACGGACGGTATCGCACTCTGGATGAGATAGAACCCGCATGGGCGAACCGCTGCCGATCTGTTACCTGAACGGCGACTTCATGCCGTTGCGCGACGCGCGCATCTCGCCGCTGGATCGCGGCTTCCTGTATTCCGACGGCGCCTACGAGGTGACGCCGGTCTATGGTGGGCGGCCGTTCCGCTTCGATCATCATCACGACCGGCTCACGCGCAGCCTGCGCGAGATCCGCATGGAGGATCCGCTCGCGCGTGAAGCCTGGCGCGACCTGTACCGGCAGCTGATCGCGCGCAACGCGCACGCCGGCGACCTCTATATATATGTGCAGGTGACGCGCGGCGCCGAGTTCGGCCGCAACCACGCGCCGCTTCCGGACGTGCCGCGCACGATCTTCGCCTTCGCCTCGCCCTGGCCCGAAGGGCGCGCTGGCTGGCGCGAGAACGGCCTGCCGGCCGTCACGGCGCAGGACACGCGCTGGTCGCGATGCGACATCAAGTCCGTCTCGCTGCTCGCCAACGTGCTGCTGCGCCAGCTGGCGGTCGATGCCGGCGCGTCGGAGACCATCCTGCTGCGCGACGGGCAACTCACCGACTCCAGCGCTTCGAGCGTGCACGTAGTCATCGACGGCGAACTGCGCACGCCACCCAACTCCTGGAAGCTGCTGCCCGGCACCACGCGCGGCGTCATTGAGGAGGTGGCCGGGAAGGCCGGCGTCCAGTGGCGCGCGGTGGCAGTGAGCGAGCAGGAACTGCGCTCGGCCTCCGAGATCTTGTTAGGCGCGGCGACGCGCGAGGTTCAGCCGATCACGACGCTGGACGGCAAGCCGGTCGGCACTGGAAAACCCGGGCCGGTGTGGCGCAAGCTCTACGACGCGTACCAGGCGTACAAGCGCGAACTTGCGGGGAAGCCGTGGTGAAGGACATTTCCGGCGACGGCGACGAGCTGCTCAAGTTCCCGGTGGAATACCCGATCAAGGTGGTCGGCCGCCGCAGCGACAACCTGCGCGCCAACATCGACGCCATCGTGCGCGCGCACGTACCCGACCTGGACGACTCGCAGATCACCGAGCGCGCCAGCAATCAGCAGCACTTCCTCTCGATCACCTACACCATCAACGCGCAGAGCCGCGAACAGGTCATCGCCCTTGCCAACGCCCTGCAGGCGAGCAAGGACGTGATCATGCTGATTTGACGACGCGACCGCTCAGCGCAGGCGCACACGCCATTTGACGACGAGCACGATGATGACAAACACGCCGCAGGCTGCGAGCGAAATCGCGATCTCGTGCAGGTCGGGTGGGAATACGAGCACGAAGCCCTGGCCCTTGATGAGCGAAGCAAAGCTCGACACGCAGAACGGCATCATGAACAGGCGCAGCACGGTCCAGCGGTCGGGTGGCGGTTTGCCGGGTTCACGTACGGATAGATAGAGCGCGATTCCGATGATTGCGGCGATGCCCAGCGCATTCAGCCAGATCGCGGGCGCAGGATCGAAGTGATGGATGACGGTGGCCAGGTACCAGAGGAGGAAACACCACAGCGCGATCCGGCCGGCCGTGAGATTTGCCAGGTAGCGCACGCTTGGATGCAGCCCGCGCTACTGCGTCATGGCGACCGCGATCTCCTCGACGGTCTTGTGGACGGTTTCGAGCAGCGCCTCGGTGTCGCGCGAACCGCCCTGGAACTTGCCCTCGAGCTTCTGGCGCGGTGAATACACCACTCGCACGTTCAAGGGTTTGCCGCGGTACGTGCCGGTGAATTCCGAAACGATCGGGAAATAGACGCCGGTGACTTCTTCGCCGAGATACCAGCCGCCGGCGGTTTCCTCGCGCTTGCACTTGCTGCCGGGCTGCTTGCCCTTGTCTTCGTGGGTGGGCACCTCGTAGCCACCTACGCCGATGTTCTTGAGAAAGCCACCCTCGCCCTTGTTGATCTGCTTGTTGTAGTAGATGGACCAGTTGAGGACGGTGAGCGTCGAACTGCCCTCGCTGACCGCCATGCCCCGTGCCAGGTCCTCCTTCAGGAGGTCGACCTTGAGCGGATCGGTGGCGACGTCGGCGATGCGGAATACGTCTTTGTTGCACTTGCCGGTCAGCGGCGCGAGGCCCGTGCCCTCCCTCTCTTCCGGTGGCCGCAGGTCGATGACGACCAGTGGCTTGGCGTCTTCCTGCGCCAGCACTGGCTGCAGGAATGTCGCGAGAAAGAGTGTCCCGATGATGTGACGCGCGCGGTGGTTCATGTGGCCTCCCGCGGATTGGACGCCGCGCGAAGCCGCGGGTTCATTTTTTCAGCGCCGCGAGCGCACGCTGCAAGAAGGGCGCGAATGCCTGGCCGGTCGCCTCGACCGTCGCATTCGGCTGCCCGAGCGCGGCGAGCTGCGTCATCTGCAATCCCGCGTAACCGCAGGGATTGATGCGCTGAAACGGCTCGAGGTCCATGTTCACGTTGAACGCGAGGCCGTGATAACTCGCGCCGCGGCGGATGCGCAAGCCGACGCTGGCGATCTTGCGACCATCGACGTAGACACCCGGCGCGTTCTTGCGGCACTCGGCGCGGATGCCGAGGCTGGCACAGTAGTCGATCACGGCGCGTTCCAGCACGGTGACGAGGTCGCGCACGCCGAGCCCCGCGCGGCGGATGTCGATGAGTGGATAGACCACGAGCTGGCCGGGGCCGTGATAGGTGACCTGCCCGCCGCGATCGATCTGCACGACGGGAATGTCGCCGGCCGCAAGCACGTGGCTGGGGTCGCCGTTCAGACCCTGCGTGAACACCGGCGGATGCTCGAGCAGCCAGATCTCGTCCGGCGTGTTCGCATCGCGCGTGTCGGTGATGCGCTGCATCTCGCGCCAGGTCGGGACGTACTCGACCTTGCCGAGCCAGCGAACAGCTGGTGGAAATGGGGACATTCCTGATTTCGTTGTAACAATCGCGTCCCCCGGTAACACCGCATCCGCCTTCGTCGCATCGATTGTTACAACGAAATCAGGAATGTCCCCATTTCTTATCCCGGCGTTGTTGCCGGCCAGCGCCTGCTCAGCGCGATAGCTGGAGCGCACCAGCGGCCCGGACACGCACTCGCGGAAACCTTTCTCCAGCGCCCATTGCCGGTACTGGTCGAACTCGGCGGGCGTGACGAAGCGCTGCACGGGCAGATGATGCATGGTGGGACGCAGGTACTGGCCCAGCGTCAACAGGTCGACGTTCGCGGCGCGCAGGTCATCCATGGTCTGCGCGATTTCCGCGTCGGTCTCGCCCAGTCCCAGCATCAGGCTGGTCTTGGTGAGCACCGCGGGTTTGTATTGCTTGGCGTGCGCCAGCACGGCGATGGTCTGTTCGTAGCCGGCGCGCGGATCGCGCACCGGGTGCGTGAGCCGCTTCACCGTCTCCACGTTCTGCGCGAACACGTCGAGCCCCGAGTCCATCACGGTCTCGACGTCTTTCGTCACGCCCTGGAAGTCCGGCGTCAGCGCCTCCACCGCCACGTGCGGCGTGCGGCGCTTGATGGCGCGAATCGCGTCGGCGTAGTGCCGCGCGCCGCCGTCCGGCAGGTCGTCGCGATTGACGCTGGTCAACACGATGTACTTGAGATTCATCAGCTCGACGCTGCGCGCCGTGTTCTCCGGCTCCTCGGCATCGAGCCAGCCGCGCGGATTGCCCGTGTCCACCGCACAGAAACGGCAGGCGCGCGTGCACACTGCGCCCATCAACATGATGGTGGCCGTGCCCGCGTTCCAGCATTCGCCGATGTTCGGGCACTTGGCCTCTTCGCAAACGGTGGCGAGCCGGTGCTCGCGCACGATGCCCTTGACCGCGTTGAACCCCGCCCCGGCCGCGAGCGGCGCCGTGATCCAGCGCGGCTTGCCCACCCGTGCCGAGGGCGCCTCCAGGCCGCGGGGTTTCTGGCCATCCTTGATGGCCGTGAAACCCTGCGGGGTGACGTACTTCTCGCCACTGCGAGGCGCGCGATTTTCCGTCACCACCGGGATGTTCTTGAGGTTCACAGGCCCGCGATTCTACTACTGCATGCCGGCCGCGCCGCCCGGCGGCGGGCCGCCCATGCCCGGCAATGCCTGCTCTTTTCCATTAACCAGCAGCTTGCCCTGGTTGTAGGAAATCTTGCTCAACAGGCGTCCATCCTTGCGCTCGGCGAACCCGCTCTTGACCATGCCATCCGCGGACTCGGCATTGCCCGCCAGCTTGGTCAGCATCGCCTCCGAGAAATCGAAGTCGAGGTCCGCGACGATCTTGGTCAACAGCCCCATGGGCGATTCGAGATCGTCGGCGGTCACACCCTTTAGCCTGATGATGCCCTTGATGCCGCCGTCACCTTCGTCCGTGGCCACTGAAATGCGATCGATCCCGATTTCAGGATCGTGTTTCAGCAGCTCGAGCAGGTCCTTCTTCACGGCCTCCTCCGCTTCCTTGTCGGAATTGGTCTTGCCAGCCATACCGTTGGTCATGGCGGTCTTCATCTTCGCCATGAACTTGTCCCAGGTGGCCGCGTGCAGCCGCCGCAGCGTCAGATCGTAATGTGCCTCCTTGAAGGAGGCGTTCTTCCCTTTGATCGCGCCGCAACCCAACTTGAATCCCATGTCGACGTACTCGCCCTTCGGCTCTACGGTCGCGACATAGAGCAGCTTGTCGACCTGCGTCGATTGGTCCGGCTCGTCGACGTGCATTTCGTCGATCGCGAATTCCATGCCGCCGTCGTACAAGTCTCCGACGATGCGTTTGCCGCCGCCCTTGGCACGCAGGCCACGCAACACGACTTTCTTCCCGTCGCGACTCGTGCCCTCGAAGCGCGGCCACCCGCCATCGACGGTGAACGAATCACCGTTGCCGGAGGACACCATCACCAGCTTGAGCGCGTCCCACGAGAACTTGTCGCCGTCCGCGGAGAAATCGCGCGCGGCGCTCGAAATCACCGTGGTGGAACCGCCGCCAAAGCCGATGTCGGTCGTGATGTCGATCGGATTGTCTTCGCCGAAAACCTTCCTCAGCTCCTCGCGCACCTTGGGATCCTTGACGACGAACCAGGTCTTGGTGCGCGCCATGCCGATGCTGGAGCCGATGATCGGTCCGTGGCGGATGTCGCTGTGCAGGGTGAACTTCGGCGCAGGTTCGCCTCGTGCCGGCGCCAGGGCCGAGAACAGTTCGAAGGTGACGTCGAGCTCCGAACTGAACCAGCCACTGTGGTACCTGCGCTCCGAGATGGTGAGGAAAGGCGCCTCGACCAGCAGCTTGTCGAGACCCGCGTCGATGCGTCGTTCGGTCATTTTTCCGATGACCAGTGGTGACAACGCCAGCACCACGACCAAGACCACCAAGGCGATTAAGGACTTCTTCATTGTCTCCTCCCTATGAAACCCGCGCGGTCCGGCTCAGCTCCGCGTCGAGCGCCTGCAGGCGTTCGACGGTGCCGATGTCGTACCAGCGCCCCACATGCAACTCACCCGTGAGCTGCCGGCTCGCGATCGCACGTCGCAGCAACGGCAGCAGGGGAAACTTTCCCGGTGCGCAGCCCGCGAACAACTCTGGACGGTAGATCCCGATACCAGAGTAAGTGTGCCGCGTGCCCGCGTCTTCTGACACCAATCCCTGCTCGAGCACGAAGTCACCGCTCGGATGCTGCGGCGGATTCCTCACCAGCACCAGGTGTGCGAGCGAACCCGCGGGCGGATCGCGGCGCAGCGCGCCAAAGTCGATGTCCGTCCAGACATCGCCGTTCACCAGCAGAAACGGCGCCGATCCTAGCAGCGGCAGGGCGCGAAAGATGCCGCCGCCGGTTTCGAGCGCCTCGGGGCGCTCGTGGCTGTACGTTATGGCAAGCCCGAAGCGTTTGCCGCTGCCGAGCAGCGTTTCGATCATGTCGCCCAGCCACGCAGTGTTGATGACCACGTCGCGGAAGCCCGCGGCAGCGAGGCGCTCCAGGTGGTATTCGATCAGGCGTTTGCCGCCGACGGTGAGCAGCGGCTTCGGCGCCGCGTCGGTCAGCGGCCGCATGCGTTCGCCGCGTCCGGCGGCGAGCAGCATCACTTTCATGGCCGGGCTCTCACTTAGGCCGGCGCCGCACGCGGCGGCGGATGGTGGTGCGGCGCGCCCGCACCAGTTTCTTCTTTACACCTCGCCTTGATTTCTTTGCCGGGCGCGGCTTTTTCTTGGCGCGCGCCTTGCGCGCGACCTTGGTCCTGCGCCTGGCGGCTTTTGCCAGCGCCTCGGCGCGCTGCACCTCGCGCGCATTCGCGGGCTCGAGCAGGGGCGCAATGCGCGTCGCGAGCCAGCGTTCGAACTCGATCAGTTCGGGGTAACGTCGGCAGGCGTCGCGCACGTATTCGAAGGTGAGTGGCAGGTCGTTGAGATAACCGATCTTGCCGTCGCGGTGCCACAGGCGGCAGAAGATGCCGAGCACCTTGATGTGACGTTGCACACCGATCAGGTCGAACCAGCGGATGAACTGGTACTCGCTGTCACCAACGTTGGCGCCGAGATTGCCTATCACGCGCCGATAGCCGCGCAACCAGCGCTCGACCCGTTCGCGCGACCAGCTGATGTAGCAATCCTTGAGCAGCGAGACGAGGTCGTAGCCCACCGGTCCGCGCAGCGCGTCCTGGAAATCGATGACGCCGGGGCCACCGCTGGTTTGAACAGACGGGGCGAGCACCATGAGATTGCGCGAGTGGAAGTCACGGTGCACGAACACCTGTGGCTGCAGCAGCGCCTCGTTGATGAGGAACTCGAAGGTGACGGTCAGCAGCGCGCGTTCTTCGGGCGTGAGCTCGAGCCCGAGATGTTTGCGGAGGAACCAATCCGGCATGAGATTGAGCTCGCGCTCGAGCGGCTCGCGGTCGTATGGCTGCAACTGCTGCGCGGCGCGCAGCCCGCGCACCTGGATGTTGGCGAGCGTGGTCAGCGCATCGCCGTAGAGTTTGTCGACGCCACGGCCGGTCTTGAGCAACGACAGGTACTGGGTGTTTCCGAGATCCTCCATGACCACGAATCCCCGTCGCGTATCCGAGGCGTGGACATGAGGGACATGCGCCCCGGCCTGTTCGAGCAGGCTCGACACCTTGAGATAGGGCGCGATGTCTTCCTTGCCCGGTGGCGCATCCATGACGATCAACGTGTCGGCCTTTGGCGCCCACGCGGCGGGGTCGACGTCCCCGCGTGACACACGGAAGTAACGTCGGAAGCTCGCGTCGGCGGAAGCCACGCTGATGCGACCGATGCGCCAGTCCAGGTCGCGTGTCAGCCAGGTCCGTATGAGGGTGAGGCGCGGGTCGTGCTCGAGCATTCGTATAAGTATAGTGCGCAATACTGTGCCAAAGACTTCGTTAATGAGCGCGGCAGGCCTGACATTCATGCTCTCGCTCGCGGTCCCCGCCGCGTTCGCCGACGAGCCTCCCTGCCCCGACAATACGGCCGTCGTTGGCACACCACTGCCCCCCCGGCCGAAAAGTGACGCCGCGCACGCGCCCATTACCATCGAGAGCGACGACAACAATTTCGAGTTCGACGTCAACGGCAATGCGCGAGTCTGCGGCAACGTCGTGATGAAACAGGGCGACCGGCACGTCCACGCCGATTGTCTCGAGTACAACTCGAAGGATCAGAGCGCCAAGCTCACCGGCGGCATCGAGTACACCGATCCCGTGCTCACGGTCCGCGGCAACAACGGCACCTATTCGCCCACGCTGGGCGCGGACTTCCAGGGCACGCAGTTCGAACTGCCCGAGCGCGGCGCACGCGGCGCGGCACGCAACCTGCGCGCCGATGCCAACGGCAAGGTGACGCTCCAGGGCGTCACCTTCACCACCTGCCCGGCCAACCAGGTGAACTGGCAGCTCGACGCGGACGAGATCGAAATCGACACGCGTGCGCGCACCGGCACGGGGCACGGCACCAAGGTGGAGTTCAAGGGCGTACCCATCCTCTACCTGCCGTGGATGACGTTTCCGGTCGGTCCGCAGCGCAAGAGCGGCTTCCTGTTTCCGAATATCGGCGCCTCCTCGCGCAACGGCGCCGTGTTCGAGCTGCCTTACTACTGGAACATCCGGCCGAACCTGGATTTCACGGCCGAGCCCGTCTACTACTCCAAGCGCGGTGTCGACCTCGCCGGCGAGATGCGTTATCTCACCGACCGGCAGCGCGGTACGTTCGAGTTCAACTACCTGCCGAACGACGATCTCGCCAATCGCGACCGCACGCGGTTCAAGCTGGAGCACGTCGCCGAGCTGCCGGGCGAGTGGCGCTTCCGCATCGACGCCACCGACGTCAGCGACACCAACTACTTCGAGGATTTCGCGCGGGGGCCGGAAGGCACCAGCGTGCCGTTCGCCGAGCGGCTCGCCGAGGCCAGCTACCGCGACGAACACCTCAACCTGCGCGCGCAGATCCAGGACTTCCAGACCATCGACGATGAGGTCACCGACGAGGACCGGCCGTATACGCGCGCACCGCGCCTGCTGGCGTCCGGCGACTGGAACATGGGCCTGGGTGACATCGACTATGGCTTCGACGCCGAGCTGGTGAATTTTCGGCGCGACGTCGACCAGACGACGCTCGCGGCGTTTCCCGATGCGGGCGTGAGAGGCTGGCGCCTGGACGTGGCGCCGCACGCCGGCTTCGACTGGTCGGCGCCGGGATTCTTCGTGCGGCCGACGATCGGATATCGCTACACGCAGTATTCGCTCGATGACCGCGCGCCGGGAAACGACGACGCGCCGACCCGCTCGCTGCCGTTCGCGACGCTGGATGCGGGCCTGGTGTTCGAGCGCGAGACCGGCTCCCACGCCCAACGCCGCATCACGCTGGAACCGCGTGCGTTGTATCTCTACACACCATTCCGCGACCAGAACCAGCTGCCGCTGTTCGATACGGGACTTCCCGACCTCAACCTGGTGCAGCTGTATCGCACCAACCGCTACGTCGGCGCCGACCGCGTCAACGACGCCAACCAGATCGCCTTTGGTCTCACCAGCCGCCTGTTCGATTCGGCGAGCGGCGCGCAGTACCTCGCGGTCAGCGTGGGCCAGGCTTACTACTTCGAGAAACCGCGCGTGGTACTGCCCGACGAGCCGCCGGCCACGCGCGAC
>Ga0207675_100006986_pt1 | contig 10678 bp, 7 predicted proteins | sample KBSSwiS42_FD_184305 | JGI IMG/M metagenome (GOLD analysis project Ga0207675, IMG submission 184305) | Switchgrass rhizosphere microbial communities from Kellogg Biological Station, Michigan, USA - KBS Switchgrass S4-2 (SPAdes) (version 2) | ecosystem: Host-associated > Plants > Roots >...
TACCCTCGACAACCCCACCCGACCTACCTGCCCCACCCGACTCACCCCATCCGGAATCCACTCGCGACAAAAGGCAGCCGCCTGACGCGCGTCCCGGTGACGGCGAAAATCGCGTTCGCGACCGCCGGCGCGATCGGCGGCAGCGCGATCTCGCCGAACCCGGTGGGATGCTCGCGGCTGGGGACGATGTGGACCTCGATCTCCGGCGCGTCGCGGTTCCTGAGCAGCGGGTAGTCCTCGAACGTGCCCTGCACCGTGCGCCCGCGCGCAATGGTGATTTCGCCGAACATCGCCGCGCTGAGGCCGTCGATGATGCCCCCTTGCGTCTGCGCTTCGAGGTTCAGCGGGTTCACCGGGAGGCCGACGTCAATCGCGGCGACGACGCGGTGGACGCGAACGCGCTGCTGCGCCTCGACCGACACCTCCGCGACTTCCGCCGCGTACGATCCAAACGTGTAGTGCAAGGCGATGCCGCGGCCGCGCCCCTTCGGCAGCGGCGTGCCCCATCCGGATTTCTCCGCCGCGAGCTCCAGCACGCGCTTCAGCCGTTCGGGCTTGTAGGGCGCCGGGCTGTCGCCCTCGTACGGGAAGTTCGCCGCCTCCCCCAGGTACGACAGGCGCAGCGCAATCGGATCGACCTTGCCGGCGTGGGCGAGCTCGTCGAGGATGCTCTCGATCACGAACGCGTTGAAATTGTGCGACGGCGCGCGCAGGGCGCCGGTCGGAACCGACGTGCGCGCCTCGGTGTATTCCAGCCGGCAGTTGGGGATCAGCGTCGGCTGGAGGTCGCTGTCGAACTGCTTCTTCGGATCGGAGGCCGGCGGGGCGATGAGGCCGTAGATTTCGGTCGACTCGGGCGGCGTGTCGCCCAGCCGGTAGCGGTTGCGCGATACGTTGACGAGATGGTGATGCCAGACGTTCAGGCGCCCGTCGGCCCCGAGCCCGGCGCGGACGTGATGGACACCGGCCGGACGATAGTAGTCGTGGCGCATGTCGTCCTCGCGCGACCAGACGACCTGCACCGGTGCGCCGATCGCCTTCGACACGTACGCGGCCTCCGCCGCATAGTCCGAGGTCAGACGCCGCCCGAAGCCGCCGCCGATGCGCGTCACCTGCACCGAGACCGACTCGCGGGGGATGCCGAGGACGCCGGCGACGACCTGCGCGCCGGACGTCGGCATCTGCAGCGGCCCGACGATCTCGCACCGGCCGTCGTGGACGTGCGCGATGCAGTTCTGCGGCTCGAGCGTCGCGTGCGCGAGAAACGGCGCCTCGTACATCACATCGACCTTCGTGCGCGCCCGCTCGAACGCGCGCGTGACGTCGCCCTGGTCGCCGAGCACCTTGCCGGGCGCCGCCGCGAGCGCGCGGAACTGCGCCGACAACGACGCGCTCGATTCGTCGCGCCCCTCGCCTTCGTCCCACGTGACCTGCAGCGCATCGCGCCCCCGCAGCGCCGCCCACGTTGAATCGGCCACCACCGCGACGCCCGGCTTCAGCCAGGTCGGGTTCTTGTGCCCCTCGATGGTGACGACCTTTTTCACGCCGGGCACGGCAAGCGCCGCAGCCGCATCGACGCGTGCAGGACGGCCGCCATGGACCGGGCACTTCTCGATGACGGCATACAGCATGCCCGCGACACGCGCGTCGAGCCCGTAGATCGGCTCGCCGACCACGATCTTCGGGGTGTCCACGCCGCGGGTCGGCCTGCCGACAATCGTGTGACGGCTCACATCCTTGAGCGGCGGCGGATCCTTCGGGACGGGCAGCGTCGCGGCTGCAGCCGCGAGCTCTCCATAGGACGCCGCGCGGCCCGAGCTGCGGTGGTGCACGACGCCGCGGGCGGTCTCGCAACTCGACGGATCGACGCGCCATTGCTGTGCCGCGGCGGCGATGAGCAGCATCCGCGCGACGGCCCCGGCACGCTGGCCGAGCGGGCCATCCGAGGTCGTGCCGTCGCTTCCTCCGGCGCCCTGCCCGCCATACAAGGCGCGGTTCAGCTCGGCCTGCTCGACCCGCACGGCCGACCATTCGACGTCGAGCTCCTCGGCAATCATCATCGGCAGCGTCGTCTTGATCCCCTGCCCCATATCGGGATTCTTGGACCACAACACCACGCGGCCATCCGGATCGATGCGCACGTAGCCGTTCGGCCTGAACGCGCCGGACGAAGTCGTGCCCGGCTCGCGCCGTACGTAGCAGGCCACGAGCAGCCCGCCGGCGGCGGTGCCCCCGACCTTCAGGAACGTCCGGCGATCGACGGCAAGGATGCTCACTGTCCACTCCCCTGTGTCTGAATCGCCACTGGTGACAGCGACGCGCGGCGCACGGCGCGGCGGATGCGCAGGTAGGTTCCGCAACGGCACAGGTTCGTCGACATCGCGTCGAGGATCTCGTCGTCGCTGGGGTGCGGCTTCACGGCCAGCAGCGAAACCGCGAGCATGATCTGCCCCGCCTGGCAATAGCCGCACTGCGGGACGTCTTCCTCGATCCACGCGGCCTGCACCGGATGGAGACCGCCGGCCGGGGCCAGCCCCTCGATCGTCGTGATGCGCTGCTGCGCCACCGAGCTCACCGGCGTCACGCACGACCTGATCGCCGCGCCGTCGACGAGGACAGTGCAGGCGCCGCAGATGCCGCGCCCGCAGCCAAATTTCGTTCCGCGAAGCTCGAGGGTGTCGCGGAGCGCCCAGAGAAGCGGCATCTCCGGGGCCACGTCGATCGAGCGTGATTGACCGTTTACGGACAGTTGGTATGAAGCCATGCGGTCGATCAGACGTGAAAGGCAGGCGAAAAGTCCCGCGGCCACGCTGATGTTTTGCCGAGGGCGGCCCGAAGTCGAAATCCCGCGGGCTATACTCGGAAAAAGATGTTCAGGCTGCACGGCCGCCTCGTCGATCCCTCGCTGAACCGCGTCACGTCGGAAGGCCAGACCGTTCAGGTCGAACCGAAGATCATGCACGTCCTCGTCGCGCTGGCCGATCGGCCCGGCGAGGTCGTCACCCGCGACGAGCTCATGGCCCGCGTCTGGCCGGGCGTCTTCGTGACCGACGACGTGCTGCATCGTGCGATCCGCGAGCTGCGGCGCCTCTTCGACGACGATGCGGAACAGCCGGCGGTGATCGAAACGATCCGCAAGCGCGGCTATCGCCTGATCGCGCCGATCGACCGCGTCGATCGCCCGCCGATCCCGACCTCCGTCGTGTCTCAGCCTCCGCTCCCGTCGTTGCCTGCGGAGCGACGGCCGGCAGGCGGCCCGGCCCTGGCGTGGATGCCGCGCTTCGCGGCGATCGCTGCGCTGCTCGTCGCCACGACCCTTGCCGGCATCGTCATGCTCAGGTTCGGCATGGCCCGGCCGGCGTCGGTCGACACCGAGGCGCGCGTGCGTTTCACACCGTTCACGAGCGAGCCGGGCAACGAAGTCGACCCGGCGCTGTCCGCGTCCGGCCGCCTTGCGTACGTGGCGCGCGGCGCGGACGGCCGCGCGCACCTGTTCACAAGGACGTCGCCGGATGCGCGGGCGGTGCAGATCACCCAGGGCGCCGATCGCGAGTACGCGCCGGTCTGGTCGCCGGACGAAACGCAGATCGCGTTTGTCCAGCGCCGCGATGGCGCGTGCGCGATCCGCGTCGCTTCGGCCGACGGCAGCCGCGCGCGGGATCTGGTGCCCTGCGCGTCGCCCGAAGAGCTCAAGATGTCCTGGTCGCCCGACGCCGCGTCGCTCGCGATCACGGCCGGCGCCGCCACGTTCGCTTCGCCCGCGCACATCGAGATCGTGAACATTGCCACCGGCGAGCGGCGAGCGGTCACCGCCCCGCCGCCCGGCCATATCGGCGACACGAGCCCGGCGTTTTCACCGGATGGCCGTCAGATCGCATTTGTCCGCAGCATCAGCGGCGGGCTGGGCGATGTGTTCATCACCTCCGTCGACGGCCGCGATCCGGCGCGCGTGACCTCGGACAATGCAGACGTCCTGGGCGTGGACTGGGAACCGGACGGCCGCCACCTGGTGTTCTCGTCCGATCGCAGCGGCGGGATCAGCTTGTGGCGCGCGCCCGTCACCGGCGGCACGCCGGTGCTCCTCGCGGGAGGCGGCGCGAAGGTCAAGCACCCGAGCATCGCCAGACGTGCCGGCGTGATTGCCTACGAGGACTGGCACTACGAGATCAACCTGGTGGAGGCGGCCGCCGACGGCGTAGCGACGCCGACGCCGGTCAGCCCGACGAGCGATCGCTGGAACTTCCATCCGCAGATTTCGCCCGACGACAGACGGCTGGCGTTCCAGTCGACGCGGTCAGGGGATTATGAGATCTGGATTGCGGATCGCGGCGGCCGCGATGCTCGCCAGGTCACCGGGTCGCGGAGCTACAAGTCGCTGCCGCGCTGGTCCGCTGACAGCCGCCGGCTCGTGTTCGCGTCGCGCGTCGCCGGCCAGACGGAGATCGTCGTGCTCGACGTCGATGCCGGCACGGCGCGGACGATCTCGGTCGAGGCCACCAATGCATCGGCGCCGAGCTGGTCGCACGACGGCCGGCATGTCTATTTCGGATCGCCCCGCAGCGGCACATGGCAAGTCTGGCGTGTGGAGGTCGCGGGCGGCCCGGCCACGCAGATCACGACCGACGGCGGGTACGCCGCGCAGGAATCGATCGACGGCCGGTGGCTGTACTACACACGCCTCGATCGGCCGGGGCTGCTGCGCCGGCCGGTCTCCGGCGGAGCGGACGAGATGGTGGCCGCCAACGTGCGCGCCGAGAACTGGCCCAACTGGGGCGTGCTCCAGCGCGGCGTCTTCTTCCTCACCTGGCCCGACGATGGCGATCCGCAGCTGGCCATCGTCGACACCGCCGGAGCGCCGCCGCGGTTGCTGACTCGGCTGGCGGAGTACGCCTGGTCCGGCATCGCCGTCTCGCGCGACGGCGCGCGGGTCATCTACGCGCGCGCCGACCGCCGCGACGCAAATATCGGCGGCCTGCTGATCGCGCGGTAGACGCTCATTCGTTGCGTACGTAGTGTGATAAATTCAACCTCATGGTTGAACGTTCAGCCGCCCGCCTGGACGGCGTTTTCAGCGCCGTCGCGGATCCGACGCGGCGGGCGATCCTCGACACGCTCGCGCGCGGCGAGGTCACCGTCGGCGAGCTGGCCGCGCGCTTTCCGATCTCGCTCAACGGCGTCTCGAAGCACGTGCGCGTTCTGGAGCGCGCCGGCCTCGTCGCCCGCGACGTGCAGGGGCGCGAGCATCGGCTGACCTTCGACGCCCGCCCGCTCGAAGAGGCGGTCGAATGGATGGCTCGCTATCGCGTGTTCTGGGAGGCGCGCCTCGACGCGCTCGAAGGACTGCTGCGGGCCCGCCGCCGATCTCGCAGGAGGACCCGATGAGCGCGCCTGGCACTTTGGTGATCCGCCGGCTGATTCGCGCGTCGCGCGAGGACGTCTTCGCGATGTGGACCGACGCCGGCAGCCTGCAGCAGTGGATGACCCCGGGCGGGTCGCGCACGACGGCCGAGCTCGACCCCCGCGTCGGCGGCCGCTACAAGATCGTCATGCACGGCGACAGGGACTTCGACCATCACGGCGAATACCTGATCGTCGATCCGCCGGCGAAGCTGTCCTTCACATGGATTTCCGAGGGCAGCGAATATCAGCGCTCGATCGTCACGGTGGAGCTCTTCGACAAAGGCGCCAATCAGACCGAGCTGGTGCTGACGCACGAGCAGCTGCCGCCGGCGCAGGTCGCGCGGCACACGCAAGGGTGGACCGAGGCCGTGGACAAGCTGGCGGCGCTGGGGGCATCGACATAGGCGGCCGGGAACAGCAAGAGAGCAGCGATGACCGCCTGGATCCTGTCCGTGTTCTTCGTCCTCGCCGGCGCGTTGCCGCAGTCGCCGCGCGCTCTGCTGCAGACGCTCGAGCGCGCGGACAACGCCAACGACCTCAACACGGTGATCGCACTCTATGCGGACGACGCGGTACTCCTGCCGCCAAACGAGCGGATCGTCGCCGGCAAGGACGCGATCCGATCTCGCTACATCGACCTCTTCGCAAGGACGCGCATGGTGGCCCGATTCGAGATCGACGACGAACGGTCCGGGGCCGACCACGCGTCGATCCGCGGACGGGTGATCGGGCGCCGCGTCGCGACGGGCGGAACGGTCGAGGATCTCACCGGCAAGTTCGTGATGCTGCTCGCGCGGGATGCCGCCGGCGCGTGGCACATTTCCGCGCTCATCTGGAACGCCGATCGGTGAAATGGGGCGCTCGGCTCACGCCTTCGCGCTACGACGCCCGACCCACCGACCTACCTGACCTACCCGACCTACCCGACCTACCTGACCTGACGCGACCTACCCGACCTACCTGACCCACCTGTCCTATTCGTATCTCAGCGCCACCATCGGGTCGATGCGGGTGGCGCGCAGCGCGGGCAGATAGCTCGCCAGCAGCGCCGCCGACGCGAGCAGGAGCGGCACGACGGTGAACGTCACGACGTCGGTCGGGCTGACGCTGTACAGCAGGCTCGCGATCAGCCGCGTGACGGCGAGCGACGCGGCGAGGCCGAACGCCACCCCCATCAGCGTCAGCCGCAGCCCCTGCACCACGACCAGGCGGAGGACGTCGCCGCGGCTCGCCCCGAGCGCCATCCGGATCCCCAGCTCGCGCGTCCGCTGGCTCACCGCGTACGCCATCACGCCGTAGATGCCGATGACCGAGAGCACGAGTGAAAGCCCGGCGAACACGGCCAGGAGCGACGCCGCCATCCGCGGCGCCCACAGCGCCTGGCCGAAGATCTCCGACAGCGTGAACACGCCGGTCAGCGGCAGGTTTCGATCGAGCTGCTGCACCTCGCCGCGCACCGTCCCCAGCACCGCCGAGGGCTGCGCCGCCTTCACGAACAACGACAGCTGCGGCTGGTACACCTGCGTCGTCGCCTGATAGATGAACGGCGTTTCTTCCTCGCCGATGAAGTTGTACTTGCTGTCCTTCGCGATGCCGACGACCTGGTTGAAGAAGTCCTGGCCGAAGAACTTGAAGCGCTTGCCGATCGCGTCCTGCTCGGGCCAGAACCTCTTGGCCATCGTCTCGTTGATGACGACGGCGATCGGCGTGTTCGGCTGGTCGGTCTCGGACAGTGTCCGGCCGCGCACGAGCGGGATGCCGACGGTCTCGAGATAGTGGGCGCCGACGACGCTGATCTGCACCAGCCGGCCGGCGCGGCGATCCGACGAGTCCTGCCCTTCGAGAAACACGGTTCGCGCGAAGCCGCCTGCGAACAGCGGAACGGTGCTCGCCACCGACGCCCCCTGAACGCCGGGCACCGAGGCCGCCCGTTCCAGCACCCGCTGCTGGAACTGGCGCCCGCGCTCTTCCGTGTAGCCCTGCGCACCGAGGTCGAACGACAGCACGGCCAGATGGTCCGTATCGAAGCCCGGGCTGATCTGCTGCGCGTGCTGCAGGCTGCGCAGGAACAGGCCGGCGCCGACGAGCGCGACGAGCGACAGCGCCACCTGCGCCGACACGAGGACATTCCGCAGGCTGAACAGGCGGTTCGAGCCGGTCGGCGCGCTCGTCTTCTCCTTGAGCTCGACGACGAGATCCGGCCGCGACGCCTGGATCGCCGGCGCCAGCCCGAACACGACGCCGGTGACGATCGAGACGGCGAGCGTGAACATCAGCACGCGCATGTCGGGCTGGAGATCGATGGAGTCGGCCGCGAGGAACGGGGGGCGGAACGACCAGAGGAGGCCCTGCGCCCAATACGCGAGCAGCAGGCCGGCGGCGCCGCCGATGACCGCCAGCAGCGTCCCTTCCGTCAGCAGCTGCATGATCAGGCGGCCGCGTCCGGCGCCGAGCGACAAGCGGACCGCGATTTCCCTCTGTCGCGCGGCGGCGCGCGCCAGCAGCAGGTTCGCGACGTTCGCGCACGCGATCAGCAGCACCAGGCCCACGATCGTCATCAACAGGCCGCCCGCCTTCACGATGTTGTCGCGGAAGCCGGGATTGATCGTCGCCTGCGCGAGCGGCACGAGCGTCACGTTGCGCCCCTTGTTCTCGTTCGGATATTCCTGCTCGAGCTGGCGGGCGATCGTCTTCAGGTTCGCTTCAGCCTGCTGCACCGAGACGCCCGGCTTGAGCCGGCCGGTGATGTTGAACACGAGGCCGCGCCGGCTGTTCGGCGCCGCCAGCTCGAGGAAAAAGCCGGTCGTCGTCTGGGGGTAGGTCATGTACGGCACCCACAGCGCCGGCGCGCCGATCGCGTTGGTGCCCTTGAAGCCCTTCGGCATCACGCCGACGACGGTGAACGCGGCGCCGTTCAGGCTGATCGTGCGGCCGACGATCGCCGGGTCGCCGCCGTACCGTTTCTGCCACTCGCCGTAGCCGAGAACCGTCACGAGCTTCTCGCCCGGAATCACGTCTTCGTCGGGAAGGAACCCGCGGCCGATCTGCGGGCGCGCCCCGAGGACCGAGAAATAGTTGCCGGTCACGAGCTCGCCGAAGATCTGCTCCGGCTGCCCCGTCCCGCCCGTGATGTTGAGCGGAATCCCGACGTGCCCCGTCAGCCCCGAGAACACCTCGTTCTTGTCCCGCAGGTCCTTGAAGTTCATCGGCGAGGTCTGGAGGAAGTCGAGGCCGGTTCCCCGATTGCGCTCGTCGGTCGTAAAGACCGAAACCAGCTGTGCCGGATCTTCAACCGGCAGCGGGTTCAGAAGGACCGCGTTGACCAGGGTGAAAATCGTGGTATTCGCGCCGATTCCCAGCGCGAGCGACAGCGCGGCAATCACCGTGAACCCCGGGGTCTTGGCGAGCAGGCGCACGCCGAACTTCAGGTCCTGGAGGAAGGTGGACATGGCCATATTAGACGCCAGAACGCGCAGACGGTTCGAACCGCCCGAACGGCCCCACTGGACTACCCGTTCGTGTAGGCCGGCCCTCTTGGTCCCGGCGTATCATGAATCGTGCGTCATTCCGAACGAACACCCCGGTCCCGGGTCCCGGCCGCCGTCGCGCCCGACCCGGCGACACCCCCTAAGAAAGCGTTTACGCCAGGCGCCTGGGAGGAAGCGCGCGGCATCATCTGGACCCACCGCAAACGGCTCGCGCTGGGCCTCGGCCTGATGCTCATCAACCGGCTGTCCGGATTCGTGCTGCCGACGACGACCAAGTACCTGATGGACGACGTGATTACCCAGGGCCATTGGGAGCTGCTGCCGACCCTCGCGATCGCCGCCGGGGCCGCGACCGTCGTCGACGCTGCCACCGCGTTCGCGAACTCGCAGGTGCTGGGCGTGGCGGCGCAGCGCGCGATCACCGAGATGCGCAAGGACGTCGAAGCGCACGTCATGCGCCTCCCGATCCGCTACTTCGATTCGACGAAGACCGGCGTCCTGATCTCGCGGATCATGAACGACGCCGATGGCATCCGGAATCTCGTCGGCACGGGCCTGGTGCAGCTGACCGGCTCGGTGCTGACGGCCGTCATCGCGATGGGTGTGCTGCTCTATCTCAACTGGAGCCTGACGCTCGTCACGATCGCGATCCTGGCGACCTTCGGCGGCGGCATGGCCACCGCGTTCAAGCGCCTGCGTCCGCTCTTCCGTGAGCGCGGCAAGATCACCGGCGAGGTCACCGGCCGCCTGGCCGAATCGCTCGGCGGCGTGCGCATCGTCAAGGCCTACACCGCCGAGAAGCGCGAAGAGCTCGTCTACGCGAAAGGCGCCCACCGCCTGTTCCGCAACGTGGCGCAGTCGCTCACCGGCGTCTCGGCGATCACCGCGTTCTCGTCGGTGGTGATCGGGGCGACCGGCGTGGCGATGATGCTGATCGGCGGCAACTCGATCCGGAACGGCTCGATGACCATCGGCGATCTGGTGATGTATCTGGCCTTCACCGCGCTGATGACGATGCCGGTCATCCAGCTCGCGTCGATCGGCACGCAGCTGAGCGAAGCCTTCGCGGGGCTCGACCGCATCCGCGAAATCCGGCAGATGGCGACCGAAGATCAGGAGGACGTCGATCGGGCGCCGCTTTCCGAGGTGGAAGGCGCGGTCGAGTTCGAGGACGTCACCTTCGAGTACAACGCCGGGGCGCCGGTGCTGAAGCACGTCTCCTTCCGGGCGCCGGCGGGGTCGACGACCGCGCTCGTCGGATCGAGCGGATCCGGCAAGAGCACGCTCATCAGCCTGGTCATGACGTTCAACCGCCCGCTCAGCGGCCGCGTGCTGGTCGACGGACACGATCTGACGTCGATCAAGCTGCGCGACTACCGCGCGCACCTCGGCGTCGTGCTGCAGGACAACTTCCTCTTCGACGGCACGATCGCCGAGAACATCGCCTATGCGCGGCCTCACGCCTCGCGCGAGGAGATCAAGGCGGTCAGCCGCATCGCGCACTGCGACGAGTTCATCGAAGGGTTCGAGCAGGGCTACGACACGATCGTCGGCGAGCGCGGCGTCCGGCTGTCGGGTGGACAGCGCCAGCGCGTGGCGATCGCGCGCGCGATTCTCGCCGATCCCAAGATCCTGATCCTCGACGAGGCGACGTCAAGTCTCGACAGCGAGAGCGAGGCGATGATCCAGGACGGCTTGAAGGCGCTGCGCGAGGGCCGCACGACGTTCGTCATCGCGCACCGGCTGTCGACGATCAGGAGCGCCGATCAGATCCTGGTGCTCGAGCACGG
>Ga0207675_100006989_pt1 | contig 10675 bp, 6 predicted proteins | sample KBSSwiS42_FD_184305 | JGI IMG/M metagenome (GOLD analysis project Ga0207675, IMG submission 184305) | Switchgrass rhizosphere microbial communities from Kellogg Biological Station, Michigan, USA - KBS Switchgrass S4-2 (SPAdes) (version 2) | ecosystem: Host-associated > Plants > Roots >...
CGGCGGATACGGCGGCGAGACCGATCGCCAGCGGTGCGGTGATCGGCGCCGGTACCATGGGTGGCGGCATCGCCATGTGCTTCGCCAATGCCGGCATCCCGGTGACGCTGATCGAGACGACGGAAGCGGCGCTGAAGCGCGGGCTCGACACCATCCTCGCCAACTACAAGCGCAGCGGCCGCACGCCCCAGGCGGAGATCGACCGCCGCATGAGCCTGATCACGCCGACGCTCGACATCGAGAAGGCGGCAGGCGCGGACATCATTTCCGTACATTTTGAAGCGTGTACCCATTTGCACCGCAACATTCAGCAGATAAAAGAGCTTGGTATGAAAGCCGGCGTGGCCGTAAATCCGCACACGCCGGTAAGCTTGTTGTGTGATATTTTAGCAGATATAGATATTGTAAATCTGATGAGTGTAAATCCCGGCTTTGGCGGGCAAAAATTCATAAAGCAAGTAATTACTTGTACCGGTGGCATTTTCGCCGCGCTGAATCAGTATTGCCGGCACAAACGAATTGTGAGGTATAAAGTATTGAGCCCTGTCTGAGAAGAAAATTCAATTTTCTTGAGTTCATCACTAAAAAGACCCACTCATCACACTGCCAAAAGTTTCTTTTAAAATTTTTTTCCTCTCCAATTAGTTGATTACTAATTAGTAACATTAATAGTCACTGCCAGCAACTAAAAATAAACGAGTACTATGTGTTACATAGTACAGAATATTACCCTATCTTTGGTTTGTCAAATCATTATAAATGCTGAAACCTACTCTCCAACCCGCCTTTTAGCCATGAGCCGGTTGGAGAGAGGAATAAGCCAAAGAAAAAGATATGAATATAGAAAATACACAGAGCCAGATGCGAAAGGGTATCCTGGAGTTCTGCATTCTCTCCATTATTCGCCGGGGAGAAGCATACCCCAGCGATATTGTTGAGGAAATGCGGGCTGCCAACCTGAACATCCTGGAAGGAACACTTTATCCTTTGCTCACACGATTAAAAAATGCGGAGATGTTAACTTATAGATGGGTTGAAAGTAATTCCGGTCCTCCCCGCAAATATTTTTTATTGACCGAAAAAGGCCATGCGTTTTATGCGGAACTGGAGCAGACATGGCAGGAACTGTCTAATGCCGTCAATACCCTTGCAAACAAGAAAGACCAACCAGCCAACTAAAACTTCAACCACAAAACATAGACAATGAAAAAGATTATCAATATAAATTTAAGCGGAAGGGTGATACCGATTGAAGATTCTGCTTATGAACGTCTCCAGGCGTATATCGAAAGCCTGCGCAGATATTTTTCGCATGAGGATGGCCGTGATGAGATCATAAACGATATTGAAAGCCGCATAGCTGAAATTATGGATGAAAAGATCCGTAAAGGCGCAACTTGTGTTACTGATGATGATATCACCGGTATCATGAGCTCGATGGGTCGCCCGGAAGATTTTGATGAAGAAGAACAGGTTGAAAGCACAAGCTATTCAAAACAACAGCAAAGCAGCAACACAGATTATACTTATACTGAGCCGAAGAAAAAGAATCGCCTATACCGCGATTCAAGCGACAAAGTAGTGGGCGGGGTTTGTAGTGGTCTTGCTAATTACCTGAATGTTGATCCGGCTATTGTGAGATTGTTATTTGCTATTATCACATTTGGGGGATTTGGTACCGGTATATTTCTCTATATTTTATTCTGGATAATACTTCCGGAAAGAGATCTCGATCACTATGGTGGCAAAAGGCTGTATCGTAATCCTGAAGAAAGAGTGTTTGGTGGTGTTGCCAGCGGTATTGCCGCCTACTTTGGTAAAGAACCATATATGGTTCGTCTCATATTCGCAGCGCCCTTTTTATTAAATATAATTCTCAGCATTTTAAGCTGGCCGTTTTTTCATGCCGGCGCTGTTTTCCCAAATATTGTTTTTGGCTCACTCACAGGCACATTCATTCTTGCTTATATAATCTTGTGGATCGTATTGCCTGAAGCAAAAAGCCAGTATCAGAAAATGGAAATGCGCGGAGAAAAAGTAGATGTAAATACAATCAGACAAAATGTAAAAGAAGGTATGGACCAGATGAAAGATCGTGCAAAAGACTTTGGCGATGAAGTCAAACAATCTGCACAAAAAATCGGAACAAAAGCGAAAGAATTTGCGGAAGGCCGTGGCAAAACCTGGGGCAGAGAAGTTGGTGAAGCAGGACGTCGTGTGGGAGTAGGCCTCGGACATATAATCGGCGTTCTGTTCAAAGCATTCTTTCTTTTCGTAGCGGGTACAATCGCATTCGGGTTATTTGTTGCCTTAATGGGCTTAATATTCGGTGGGGTCGGAGTATGGCCATTGAAAAACTATCTGTTAAACGGGTTCTGGCAAAATGTTTTTGCCTGGGGCACCTTATTATTCTTTCTCGGCATTCCGCTGATTGCATTTATTACCTGGCTCATTCGCCGCATGATGCGTATCCGCTCACAGAAAAGTTACCTGGGCTGGATGTTTGGCGGGCTATGGGCTCTCGGTTGGGTATCAGCGTCCCTGCTTGCAGCAAGCCTGGTGAATGATTTTCGCCGTAACCAGAAAGTGGATAGCAACGTCTCAATTACACAACCTTTACGAGGTAAGATAACCGTGCGTGTAAATGAACCCGAAGTTCGCTACACAGGAAATTTCTGGTGGATGGATGTAGATAACGAAGGATGGGATATAAATGAAGACAGCCTGCGCATGGCGAATATAAAAGTGAGAATTGAGCGGAGCGAAGATTCCGATTATCACGTAACGGTAGCAAGGTATAGCGCCGGCAAAGACGGAAACGACGCGAAAGGCCGTGCCCAACGTATTCTTTATAATATCTCTTATACAGACAGTATTTTGAATCTTGGCAGTGGGTTAACCGTAACAAAGGATGACAAATTCCGCTTTCAGCGTGTTATCGTAAATATCAAGGTGCCGGTGGGTAAAAAAATACGGTTTGACGAATCGGTGGATGAACTGCATCCTTATAATATCCGCATGTATGAAAAAAGAAGATGGAACCGCAATGATTGGGATGTAGACTGGGATTGGGATAACTATTTCGAATACGAAACGAATGTTGATTATATAATGAAATCCGACGGCGAGTTAAAAAACATGAACCGGGTGGAAGAAAAGAAAGACACTGGTGATTACAGGTATGAAGATAAAGAGCAGTTACGCCAGGAAATAAAAGACCGCGAGCAGAAATTGGAAGAAGAGAGAAAGAAATTACAGGAAGACAAGAAAAGATTAAACGATACTACAAAGCCAAAGACAACAGCACAGGAAAGCATCGACGAGAACGATGATGAAGCGAACGCAGATCAATCGGTTTCAAGCATAGGATCACCTGTATTTGCTTTGGCAAACATGTTTAATTAAAATAGGTTGAAGTTGGGTCTTCGCTTTAAGCGAGACACGAGGCTCCGTTTCCGGAGCCTCTTTTTTATTTGTTGTAAAAATGCGATATTATTTTGAATTGGCTTCTTTATAAAGAGAAAGCCTGATGATTGTTGGGTTCGAATATCAATGCCACAAGTGCAAAGCTGCAGAGTTTAACAGGCGTTTACACAGTTTGATCGCTTTGTGCACCTCCTGTCTTTCCGGAAAATTTTAATTAATGCAATAAGATATAGAAATCAATGCATTCGTTATTACCCTATATCGGGGGAAAATAATTTCATCTACATTTGCAATCGCTAAAAACGATCATGAAGAATACTCCTTTTACACAAAAACACATCGCACTTGGAGCAAAGATGGCTCCTTTCGCCGGCTACAACATGCCTATCAGCTACACGGGTATAAATGATGAACATGCTGCAGTGAGAAAAAATGCCGGCGTGTTTGATGTAAGCCATATGGGCGAATTTATCTTAAAAGGAGAGAATGCGCTTGATCTTATTCAACGGGTGACAACTAACGACGCATCAAAATTAACTACTGGCAAAGCGCAGTATAGTTGTCTTACAAACAACGAAGGCGGCATTGTAGACGACCTGATTATTTATTGCATCGAAGAAAACAAAGTGTACATGATCGTGGTGAATGCATCGAATATTGAGAAGGATTGGAATTGGATCAGTAAACACAATACAAAGCATGCGGAAATGCATAACATTTCGGATAAAACATGTTTACTGGCAATACAAGGCCCGAATGCAACAAAAATCCTGCAGCCACTCACGGAACTGGACATACTGAATCTTAAGTATTACACATTTGCAAAAGGCAAATTTGCAGGCGTTGATAATGTGCTTATCAGTGCAACTGGATATACCGGCGCAGGCGGTGTGGAAATTTATTTTGAAGATAAAGCCGACAATGCCGATAAAGTCTGGGACGCTATTTTTCAAGCCGGTGGCCCCCAGGGTCTGAAGCCTATTGGCCTGGGTGCACGCGACACCTTACGTCTCGAAATGGGTTATTGTCTTTATGGAAACGATATTGACGACAAAACCTCGCCGCTGGAAGCTGGGCTCGGATGGATCACAAAATTTACCAAAGAGTTTACGGCGAAATCAATTCTTGAAGATCAGAAAGCTACCGGGATTGGAAAAAAGCTCGTGGGATTTGAAATGATTGATAAAGGAATTCCGCGCCAGGGATACGAAATAAAAGATTTTTCCGGCGGCCAATTGGGAATTGTTACCTCCGGTACCCAATCGCCCAGCCTGGGTAAGGCTATCGGACTCGGCTATGTGAGGTCCGTTTTTGCTATACCCGACACGGAGATTTTCATTAAGGTTCGTGATAAACTACTGCTGGCCAGGGTAGTAAAAGTTCCCTTCCGTTAACACAACGTTCGAAAAATTTGATTTGCATTAGCTATCTGCCCGTATTCACAAGCTGAAGCGCTGAAAATTTCATTTTTATAAAATAGAAGAAGGGTTCGAACGTTTTATTTTAAATCTAAGTCCCTGAACTTTTTGAAAAACTGATATTCTATGCCAACGCTTCACCTCACAACGTTTATTGCTGCATAACCCGAAGTTGTTTTTGATCTCAGCCGCAGTGTAGAAGTGCATAAAAAATCAATGGCGCGGCATAAGGAGCAGGCAGTAGCCGGTACACGGTACGGCCTGATGGAAGTCGAAGACACAGTGACCTGGAAAGCAAAGCATATTTTCAAGACAAGGATTCTGCGCGTAAAGATCACCGGTATGAAAAAAGGGGAACAATTTATCGATGAACAGGTAGACGGTGATTTTAAATTGATGCGGCATGAACATTTTTTCAAGCCCTGTGACAACGGAACAATAATGATTGATCTTTTTCATTTCGAATCTCCATACGGTACCATCGGCAAGTGGTTTAATTTTTTGTTTTTTAACCGCTATATGCGAAAGCTGCTTGAACAAAGGAATAATCTTATAAAAGAGATTGCCGAAACCGGCAAATGGAAACAACTTCTTGCAGTTTAATTTTTATGGGGTCTGAACGGTCCCTGTCTGACCCCTTAAAAATAGCGACCAATTCATTCTTTAAGTAAACCAGATCGGTAAGTTTTAACTTTCACCAAACCACTCAATTTTTATCATTCCGCCGGTATCATTTACTTTTATCCTTTGAGTGATAACTATGGATAAAAAGCCGGTTTTATTTACGTCATTGTCACCTGCCTTACTTCATTTATATGATATCAGTAACAGCATTGTTGTAGTCATCGACATTTTAAGGGCCACTTCAACTATTACTACTGCCTTGTATAATGGCGCCCGATCGGTAATACCGGTCGATAGCGTGAGTCGTTGTATTGAAATTGGTAAACAGATCGACGGTATAACTGCCGGTGAAAGAGATGGAAAAATTGCAGAAGGGTTGAGTTATGGCAACTCACCTTTTGAATATCCACGTGAATTTATACAGGATAAAACACTGGTGCTAACAACTACAAATGGTACAAAGCTGTTGCACATGGCGCTGGATAATGGTGCAAAAGAAATAGTGATTGGCGCATTTTCCAATTTAAATGCTGTATGTAATCACTTGACGGAATCAAAAAAGAATGTGATGCTTGCCTGTGCCGCATGGAAAGACCGGGTGAACCTGGAAGATACATTGTTTGCGGGCGCAGTCATTTCGAAAATAAAAGAGCATTATGATATAAATTGCGATTCATCACGTATTGCTGAATCATTGTACACACAGGCAAAAAAAAATCTGTTTTCTTTTTTGAGAAAAAATGATGCATCACATTATCACCGGCTGATGGGATTTGGATTAGAAAAGGATATACGATACTGCCTGGCCGAAAATACTGCAGATGTATTGCCTGTTTACCGGGATGGTATATTGGTTATTTAAAAGCAGGATAACTATTACCGTATTCATAAAATAAGAATATGAAACCATTTAACTTACTCCTCTTAATTTTCTGTTTTCATTACAGTTTTGGCAAAGCAAACCCTGCAGCCGTTGTAACGCCGGATACTCCATTAATCGTTCATACCTGTAATGATTTTACTATAACGGGCAGGGGAGATAATGCAGAATGGGAAAAAGCAAAATGGACATCACTGAAAAAAATCAATGAAGGAGGAAAAGAAGACAAAACGCAATTTAAGATTCTCTATTCTTCCACCGGCATATATGTATTGTTTAACGGGGATGATGAAAAAATAACTTCTGATTATCAACATGATTTTGATAATCTTTTTACTGCTGATGTCTTCGAGGTTTTTTTTCATCCCTATCCTTCCGAGCCGGTATATTTTGAATACGAGGTAAGTCCGTTGGATAAAGAACTTGTTTTATTGATATTAAACAGAAGCGGGAAGTTTGGCGGATGGATACCCTGGCACTATGAAGACAAAAACAAAGTGGTCAAAAAAGTAAACATCAATGGCGGTGAAAAGAAATCAAATGCCGCTATACAATCCTGGTCCGCTGAATTGTTTTTCCCCTATAAAATATTAAACCCGTTGCTTAATGTACCACCTACAAGGGGAAGCCGCTGGAATGCAAATTTCTGCAGGCTGGATTATGACACCGGTAAGCAGATCATGTTTTCGTGGTCGCCGGTAGAAAAATCATTTCACGAGTATAAAAAATATTATGCTCTTCAATTTGAATAGAGACGTTAGTTAAGCGTCGGAGCAAACCTGCTAAGGTACTGCATTTTCGGGCAAACGTAATGTGAATTAAACTTTATTTTATTAGCCTTTTTTTTGCATGGAATTCTGCGTCACATTCGTTTACTTTTGCAGATTGCCCAATTTTGATTGGCAATTGTGAACAAACTAATAATTGAATGGCGCTACCACATCTTTTGAAATACGTCTATACCCATGGAACAGACGAAGTGATCCGCAGGGGAAAAAAAATTCACGCAATAGGATTTGTTGAATTGGTGGAATATGATGATCTCTTCGGTTCGGCGGTCTTTCGTGTAAAAGACGACAGCTACTCTACCTATTATAAAGTATACATTCAGAAATTTAAAGATGCTAAATCGCTTTCGCTTCGCTGTGCCTGCCCTTACAACTTAGGTGAAATATGCAGGCATGAAGCAGCCTCTCTTTTCCAATTGCAGGAAATGATTGATAAAGGTCACCTGCAGGCCGATGAAGTAGAGTATGATCAGCGGCATACGGTGGCCAAGATGAAGTTTATTGATCTGAAAGCAATTCGCCTGCTGTGTTCTCCCGAAACATTGATACAGGCAGAACAATTTTTGCGCACCAATAAGGCAAACATTGAATATGCAAAAGAAGAAACAATAAAAGCAAGTGTAGCACTGAATGGAAATACCTACAATGTTATACTTCGTAAGAACGAGGAAAGGAATTTTGACACCAGTTGTGATTATGTAGATCCGGAACATCCGCTTTGCTTACCCAAAGTGATTGTATTTCTTCAATTGCTCAACGCACATGGGGCTTATTATTTTGATACGATCCGCAATTGGGACAAAGAAAAAAATAAACTACTCGAAGCATACGGTTATTCATTGAACGATGATCTTACCAATAAGTTTGAGTTTACATACAAAGAGGGAAAACCTTTTTTACGGGTGTTGGATACCGGTATAAAACGGGTAGCAGCGTCTGCAATCCCCGTTCCCAAACCCGTCGTTGCACAGCCGGTTGAAGAAGATGTAGAGGAAGTCGTAGCTGCCGAAGTAACCCCGCAAAAAGATTTACTTGGCGTTGTTTTTAATTTTAATAAAAAAGGATATCCACGGTTTGTTCTCGATGTTATACAAGGTGAGCCAAATGAAAGGAACAATGGCTTTTCGGGCAAAGTTGAAAAACTGGATCTCTCCAAATATGTAAGCACAGATGCCTATAGCGACAGGGATAAACAATTGGTCACTGCAATCCGGAAGTTGCAGGACAATGAGATCAATAAATACATCAGCCGCAATTCACCTTTTTCGGGCATTTGGGAAAATATCATTCACCAGGAAGAGGACGATCTTGCTGATGAAACCAAAGAATTGATGGCAGAATACCTTTTGCCAAAACTGAAAAAAGTTTTTGCTGAATTTGCCGATAGCCGGCTGATATACCAGCTTCCGGACAACAAGTCATTTAAAACAGGCAATCTTTCGGCATTAAGTTTATCACAGGAGGAGATCAATCCTTATTTCACTGTTAGTAAAAACGGGGAATATAAAATTCATTGCCGCATAAAAGCCGGTGGCCTCGATCACGACCTGAGCGATAATGAAAGTGTGAGCCCGTTGCTGTTTTTATATAATCACCAGCTGCATTTGTGGAAAAACACGGAAATCACGCAGATCATTGAGAAATTTTTACCAGACGGAGAAATGAAGGTGAATGAAGAGGACTGGAGCAAAACGCTGCAACAATTTGTAATGCCACTGGCAAAAGAATACAAGGTAGACTTTGACCGTTCTATAGTGCAGGAAATAAAGGATGGCGACCCTGAATTAAAATTGTTTCTTCTCGAAAAAGGTGACTACCTGGTTTTTCAACCCTCATTCAATTACAAGGGCTATGAAACGAAAGTTAAAGACAGGGACGAAGTGGTAGTGCCGCAGGGTGATAAGGTAATGATCGTTCACCGAAACCGGCAGGCCGAAAGGAATTTCATAGAGAAGTTGCAAAACCTGCATTCCAACTTTGTATACAATGAAGATTCATCCTCGCTGGCGTTGAAGGGAACAGACGTATTGAAAAATAACTGGTTCTTCCTGTTTGTAGATGCGATGAAGGAAATGAAAATTCCGGTATTCGGATTTGAGGCGTTAAAAAATTTCCGGTTCAATACATCGAAACCGAATACGAAAATCTTTATAAGCAGCAACACGGACTGGTTCGATGCGCGGGTGGATATTATATTCGGCGACCAGAAAGTAACCGTGGCAGAAGTGAAGAGAGCATTAGCCAATAAGCAACAGTTTGTGCAACTGAATGATGGTACGCTCGGTATTTTGCCGGAAGAATGGTTAAAAAAATATTCACTGCTGTTTCGTATCGGCGAGGGAAAAGCGAACAACCTGAAATTATCGCGGTTTCATCTTAGTGTAATTGATGAATTGTATGAGACGCGGGATGAAAACGAACTTTCCGTTCAGCTCGAGGAAAAATATGACAAGCTTCGGGAGTTTAACCGCATTAAGGAGATAGAGCCGCCTTATAATTTAAAAATGATTCTTCGCCCATACCAGGTTGCTGGTTTTCAGTGGCTCAATTACCTGCAGGATATCAGATGGGGAGGTATACTGGCCGATGATATGGGTTTGGGTAAAACGATACAGGCCCTTTCATTCTTACAATACTACAGAACGCAGAACGAAACGCTAAAGGCGCTGGTAGTATGTCCTACTACACTTATTTATAACTGGGAAAATGAAATAAGAAAATTTACACCCAAGCTCACGCATCACATTCATCATGGCGGCGCACGTACAAGGGAAAAGGAAGAAATGATGAAATACGATATTACCATTACCACATACGGCACATTGCGAAGCGATATAAAATTACTCACGTCAATTGCATTTGATTATGTAATACTTGATGAATCGCAGGCTATCAAAAATCCTGCAAGTAAGGTGACAAAAGCCGCCTGCCTGCTGAATGCAAAAAATCGTTTGTGCATGAGCGGTACACCTTTGCAGAATAATACCTTCGATGTATTTGCCCAAATGAACTTTCTCAATCCCGGCATGTTGGGTAGCATGGAATTTTTCCGGCAGGAGTTTGCCATACCTATCGACAAACTGGGTGAGCCCGAGCGAAAGGAGCATTTGAAGAAAGTGTTGTACCCGTTTATTCTTCGCCGCACCAAGGAACAGGTAGCGAAAGATTTACCCGATAAAATAGAAACGGTTCTCTTTTGTGAAATGGAAGATGAGCAACGCCAGATTTATGATGCTTACCGCAACGATTTCCGCGACCAGATATTAGGCACTATCGAAACGCAGGGAATTCAACGTTCACAGCTTACCATCCTGCAGGGATTGATGAAGCTGCGCCAGATCTGCGATTCGCCCGCTATATTAAATGAGACGGAGAAATTTCCTAATCATTCCATTAAGCTTGATGAATTGGCGAGGGAACTAAGCGAAGATATGAGCGATCATAAAGCGCTTGTGTTCTCGCAGTTTCTTGGTATGCTTGCACTGATACGCCAGAAACTGGATGAACTGGAAATAAAATACGAATATTTTGATGGCAGT
>Ga0207675_100006990_pt1 | contig 10673 bp, 10 predicted proteins | sample KBSSwiS42_FD_184305 | JGI IMG/M metagenome (GOLD analysis project Ga0207675, IMG submission 184305) | Switchgrass rhizosphere microbial communities from Kellogg Biological Station, Michigan, USA - KBS Switchgrass S4-2 (SPAdes) (version 2) | ecosystem: Host-associated > Plants > Roots >...
GCCGTCCTCGGCCAGCCGCGCCGTCGAGGTCCGCAGCTCGTGGGCGGTCGCGTCCGAGGGCTCCAGCAGCCGGGTCACCACCTGAGGGATGATCGGCTGGCTGTTGCGCCTGGCCGCCTCCACCACCGCCTCGTCATGGGCCCGCTCCAGGCACGCGTCCTCTTCCGGCCGCAGGTTGCGACCCAGCATCACCCCCGAGATCGACCGCAGCAGCGCCAGCTGCGCCTCCCCCCCGATCATCGGGTCCAGCGGGTTCAGCCGGAGCGTCCCCCCACTGGCGAACCGGATGGGCTCAACCCCGCACATCGCCGCCAGCGCGTCGTACTCCCCCTTGGGGTCGATCACCCACGCGGTCCGCCCAAACAACAGCTGTCTCCACAAGAAGGTCTTGATCAGGCTCGATTTCGCGTAGCCGATCTGCCCGATCACCAGCATGTTGGGTCCGGTGATCTCGCGGCCGTACAGCGCCCACGCGTCATAGCAGAAGGAGCCGCCGAAGACGTCCCGGCCGATGTAGACGCCCTCGCTCCCAAGCCCGCCCTCGGAGATGAACGGGTAGGCGGCCTGGAGATGGGCCGTGGTGACCCGGTGCGCCGGGCGTCTCGGCTTGGTCCTCATTTGAGGCCTCGGCCCATGGGGAGGGTGTAGGAGAAGCAGAGCTCCTGCTCGCCGTCGCAGCGCTGCAGCTCCAGGCGGGACTGGCCGGCGGCGTGCTCGACCTCGCCGCAGGCTTCGGCGAGGGCCTCGGGGCTGTCGGCGGTGACGGTGATGTAGCCGGAGAAGCGGACGTCGGCGTGGCCGTCGGCGAGCTCCTGCTCGCGGCGGTTCACGGCGTCGGCCTGGTTGCGGCGCTTGGCGGTGCCGAGGAAGCCGAGCTTCTGGCGCAGCTCGTCGTCGGCGACGTCGGCGGTCTTGGCGAACCCGACGGCGCGCATCGCCTTCAGCGGCGGCACCGGCTCCATCGTCACGGCCACGGTGCGCATGGACCGGGTCTGGACGAGCAGGGGGGCCAGGAAGTCGGGGCCGACGTCGATGCGGGGCCACTCGGCGATCCAGTAGGTGGCGTGGACGACGTCGTTGGTGCGGTAGTAGCCCCAGTGCTCCTCAGCGCGCATCGGCCAGGCGTTGCGCGGGGAGACGCCGCCCGAGCGGTCGGGGTCGACGCTGTCCAGCCGGGCCAGGTTGGCCCGGGCGTGCGGGTCGTACGACAGCCGGATGGTTGCCGCCAGGCGGCGCGGGCCGAGGGCGTGGAGGACCTCGACCTCGGCCGACTCGAGGCGGCGGGCCATCGTCTCCAGCTCCCTGGCCAGGACCAGGCAGGCGCCGGTGTCCTTGCCGCCGGCCTGCTTGATGGCCCGGCCGGCCTTGCCGGCGTTCACCTGGAGCACGACGTAGAGCTCGTGCTGCTCGGTGACCGGGGCGGCGGCGTGGGTCAGGCGCAGGTAGCTCTGCAGGGGCAGGGCGTCAAGGCCGATGGAGGGGTCGATGGCCTCGCGCAGGTAGCGGCTGAGGGCGTCGGGGTCGTCGGGGGCGGTGCGCTCCATCCACTGGACCCGGCTGATCGGGCTGCCCTCGCGGGCCAGGCCGGCGATCACCCCGGCCCAGCCGGCCAGCCGGTGGGCCTTGTCGACCGGGTCGAGGAGCACGAACGAGCGCGCCCTGGCCTGGATGACGGCCGAGAAGGTGTGGTTGGTCCGGTCGGCGAGCACGCCCAGCTCGACCCCGCGGAACGGGAAGGCGAGCAGCTCCACCTTGCCGATGGAGTCGGGCAGCTTGACCGGCTCGTCACCGCCGGCGAACCGGGTGCCGGCTTCGGGGGCGCGCGAGCGGAAGCGGCTGCGTCCGGTCGCCTTGCGGGCCATGAACACTCCGATCACTGGGACCCACTCGTTGAGGGGCCGCCCATGGAGGGGCACAAAGGTGAGGAGCGCCCCCAGGCTGAGGAGGATCACGCCGCCCAGCAGCCCGAGGCCGCTCTTGAGGGCCTGGACCAGGAGGATGGTGAAGAACACGGCCGCGGACAGGATGACCAGCTGGCCGGGGCGGAGCGAGCCGACCCAGCCGCGCCGTTCCAGCGGCCCGAAACGGTAGCGGATCTCCAGGGGGCTACGCATCCGACCCTCGCTCGCCGCCGGACAGGTCGGGGAGCTTCAGCGGCTTGGTGCCAGCACTGCTGGCGCCGCCGTTGCCACCGACGTTGGCCGCGGACGGGCGGGCCGAGGAGCGGATCGCCGCCGGGGCCGCCGACTCCCCGCCGCCGCCCTCATCGGCCGAGCTCATGGCGGCGAAGCTGGAGGTGGCGCGGTTGCGGGCCGTCCCGACGACCGCCGCCCCGGCGGCCGCGGCCGCCGCCGGGGGGCCGAACCCGGCCGCCGCCGCCGGGCCGGCGCCGGCGCTGGTGCGGAAGCGGGTGTTGATCATGCCCGAGACCACCGAGGAGCTGGTGGTGAGGGCGGTGGCGCCCGCGGTCGCCTGGCGCAGGGCGGCCCGCTGGTGCCCGGCCGTGACCACCGCCGCCTCGGCCAGGGGGATGAGCTTGAGCAGGGCGACCGGGGTGAAGGCGGCCATCAGCAGCAGGGCACCGCCGGCCAGGACACCCTCGAACTTGTCGCCCAGCCCGCCCCGGGCCAGCCCGGCCGCGGCCAGGTTGATGATGGCCACGATGAACACCTTGGCGAAGATGATGGCGATGAGGAACTCGATCAGCCGCCGGCACCAGCGCCAGCCCGCCGGCCAGATCATCGCCGAGAGGGCCAGGGGCAGGAACAGCACCGAGATGTAGATGGCGGCCGCCCGCAGCAGCAGCTCCAGCCAGATGGACAGGGCTCCGAGGGTGACGACCAGGGCGCCCAGCAGCACGCCGAACACCGGGGCGGCCGGGTTGACCGAGCCGGCGCCGAGGCTGGCCAGGGCGCCGCCGGCGTCGCTCATGAACTTCTGGGCGTCGGCGCTGGCGTTGGCGCCAAGGGCGGCGCTCATCCAGTCGCTGATGTTGATCAGCATCTGGGCCATGGCCGGGCCGACGGCCGACAGGATGGCGGCCAGGGGCAGGAACACAAAGGCCGAGCGGATGGCCTGCATGCCGTCGGCCCGCACGATCGACTGGGCCACCGAGACCAGCAGGATGGGCAGGGCGATGACCACGGCCAGGGCCAGCATCACCCGGTACTGGGAGGTGAACCAGCTCGCGTTGACCACGTCGGGGCTGGTGGTGCCCTGGATCAGGGCGCCCACCTTCTCGAGGAAGAACTTGCCGGCCGCGGCCACGGCGGCGGTGAAGCTGCGCAGGGCGCTGTCGCCGGCGGTGGAGACCACGTTCTGGGCCGCGCCGGCGACCGCGCTGGTGACCGCCTGGCCGGGGTTGGTCCCGGCCTGGCAGACGTTGCGGGCCACCGGGTTGGGGATGCTGTCGCAACGCTGCTGGGTGGGGTCGGCCGGCTGGCCCTGGGCCATGGCGGCCGGGGCCAGCACCACCAGCAGGGCGGCGAGGGCGGCGAGGACCAGGACCGTGCGGGCCCAGGCGCGCCTACGGTCCTGGTGCATAGGTGAACTCCTTGAACTCGTTGGCCTTGTCGACCAGCTCACCGGCGGCGGTCGGGGGGGCCACGTCGGCGATCGGGACCGGCCCGTCGGTGGTCGTGCTCTCGGCCAGCTTCCAGTCGTCGCCGACCCAGCGCAGCTCGACGGTGGTGGTGCCCCAGCCCTCGCGGATGGGGGCGGCCACGGTCCCGCCGATCGACCCGCCGACGCTGGTCACCCAGATGGCGACCTTGGCCGTGGCGTCGCTGTAGTCCTCGACCCGCCAGCCGACCGGGGTGGCGCGCAGCAGGACCTGGGTGCCGTCGTTGGCGCTGTCGCTGACGCCGAGGCCCTGACGGAGCGAGACCACCGCCTGGTCGAAGGTCCGCTGGAGGCGGGCCTTGGCCGCGGGGGCGGCCAGGGCGGCGATCGCCGCCCGGCGCCTCGAGGTGTCGAGGATGAGGTCGCTGGACAGCACCCGGGTGAAGTTGGCCGCCGCGGCCACGGCGCCCTGCTGGCTGTGGGCGTAGCCGACCCCGACCCCGGCCTCGAACCGGCGCGGCCCGACCCGGGTGGCCGCCGCCGCCTCGGCCGGGGCCGCGGCGGCCGTTCCCGGGGAGGCGGCAACGGTCGGGGACGGGGTCTGGGACGCCGCCGGCGCGGTGGTCGCGGTGGCGGCCCCGCCGCCCTGGCGGCCGCCGGTCATGGAGGCACGGCCGATGACCATGCCGCCCAGGAACAGCACGACCGCCAGCAGCACCAGGGTCACCAGCGTCGGCATGCCGCCGGCCCCGAACCGCCGCTGCTCGGGGAGGCGGTACAGGACCCGGGCCCGCTGGTCGCGCACGGCCATGATCCTCAGACCTCGGCCAACGCCGGCAAGGCCCGGCGTCCCAGCCGGACTCCCGGCGTCGGGGAGCTCGCCATCGACGTCCTAGGCGGTCTGACCGAGCGAGAACGCCCAGTTCACCAGGGCCGCGGCCGCGCCGACGATGACGGCCCCGACCACCGAGTACAGGGTGGCCCGCTTGCCCACCGCGGCCTGGTGGTAGTTGGACGACAGCGAGCCGACGCCCCACATGGCTCCGCCGATGATGATGCCCACCAGCGACAGCAGCAGGGCGAAGGCGCCGATCCCGTTGATCAGCTGCTGGACGGGGCCGGCACCGGGGATGGCGTTGAAATCGGGGGTGAAGTTCACCCGTTGGGCGACAACGATCATGCGCGACATCGGTAGTTCCTTCCGATGGTCATGCCGTGAATCCATCGGCCACGGCGGCGGCTACCTCCAAGTACGCCCGTCTGGTAACGGGGCGCAAACGGTCGACCTGGGTCTCGGCGCCGGCGGAAAGGTGCGGGTCCCACGGCACCCGGACCACTGCCCGGCAGCGCCCCTGGAAGTGCTCTGCGATCTTGTCCACCTCGACCAGGCCCTCCTCCCGCACCGCGTTGACGACCGCGATGGCGTTGCGGACCAGCTCGGCGTGGCCGTTCTCGTTCAGCCAGTCCAGCGTCGAGCTGGCTGCTCTGGCCGAGTCCAGGCTCGGTGACATGACGACGACGATCTGGTCGGCCAACTGGAGGATTCCCTTTGTGGCCGATTCCAAGACACCAGTTCCGGTGTCGAGCAGGATCAGGTTGTAGTGGCGCTCCAGCAGGGCGATGGCCCGTCGGTAGTCCTCCTCGCCCAGGGCGGTGGTGATCCGCGGGTCGTCGTCGGAGGCGACCACCTCCAGGCGGGTCGGGGCCTGGTTGGTGTAGGAGCGGATGTCGGCGTAGCGGATGATCTCCTGCTCGTCGGCGAGCAGGTTGGTCACGGTGGCGGCGGTCTCGCGCCGGACCCGGTAGCCCAGGGAGCCGGCGTCGGGGTTGCCGTCCAGGGCGACCACCCGGTCACCGCGCAGCGAGGCGAAGGTGTGGCCGAGCATCAGGGTGGTGGTGGTCTTGCCGACCCCGCCCTTGCGGCTGATGACGGCGATCGAGCGGCAGCCCGCCACCGGGGACTTGGCCCGGGCGATCAGCTGGCGCTCGGCCCGCTCGGCCGGGCTGGGGCCGAAGTTGACCCGCCCGCCGGTGAGCCAGTAGACGAAGCGCCGCCAGCCGTCCCGGGGCGGGGCGGCCTGGCCGCGCAGGTAGCGCTCGGGGGTGAAGTCGGCCGCGGTGGCGGTCGAGCGCCCGCTGGCCGGGCTGGTCACCCCGGCGAGCCGGCCGGCCCTGGCGGCCCGCTCCGGGCGCCCGGCGACCAGATCGCGCGAGGCCTCCGGCGGTGGCTGGCCCCGGCCCGGGGCGACGGCCTGCTCGGCCCGCTCGCGCCGGTCGATTGGCGGGTGCCGGTCGGCGGGGAGGGGCTCGCTGGCCGGGCGGGCGTGCTCGGCGGGACGGTCCTGGGTGGGCGGGGAGGGCTGGCCGGACGGCTGGGCGCCGTCACCAGGATGGCCGTCGCGTTCGGTCGCCGGGGTGGGATCGTCGCCACGGCCGAGTGGGACCAGGGCCTCGTCGGAACCCCCGGTCCAGGCAGGCCTCTGCTGCTGGCTCACAACGACCCCCGGTCGGTCTCCATCTCGTGCGGTTCGGCTGCGTATTTGGGTAGATCTGTCCACGTGTGATTACCAACAGATTACACTGATGTGCAATGTAACCAAGGCAGTCGACCAGCGGGAATCGGACCTGTCCAGGACCCTTCCCCACCCAGTGGACCGATACAGCACCTCCGCCCTATCCTGTCAACCGACTCGACTATCCTAAAATACCACCGATTGGCCTGGTGATGGTCAAGCTCCTGTTCGGCGTCTTCGCCGCCGTCTTCCTGGTCCTGGGCCTGATGGCCCTGGGGTTGTCGACCGCCATGGTCGGCGGGGGCGCGCCCAGCCAGGACGCCCAGCGGGACATCCCGCCGCAGCTGCTGCCGGTCTACCAGACGGCCGCCGACAGCTGCCCGGGGCTCCCCTGGTCGGTGCTGGCCGCCATCGGCAAGGTCGAGACCGACCACGGCCGCTCGACCGCCCCAGGGGTGCGCTCGGGGGCCAACTTCGCCGGGGCCGCCGGGCCGATGCAGATCGGCGTCGGCGGCAAGGCCGGCAACACCTGGGCGGCCTACGCGGTCGACGCCGACGGCGGCGGGCCCAGCGTCTACAGCCCGTCCGATTCCATCTTCACCGCGGCCAGCTACCTGTGCGCCAACGGCGCCAGCAAGGGCGCGAACGTGGCCGGGGCGATCTTCGCCTACAACCACGCCGACTGGTACGTGACCAAGGTCCTGGCCATCGCCTCCGCCTACGCCGCCAGCCAGGGCCTGCCCGCCGGCGCCCCGGCCGAGGAGGTGGCCGCCGCGGCCGTGCAGTACGCCTACGACAAGCTCGGCCAGCCCTACAAGTGGGGGGCCACCGGCGAGCTCGGCTTCTACGACTGCTCGGGGCTGATGCTGCGCGCCTACCAGGCCGGCGGGATCGACCTGCCCCGCACCTCGCGCGAGCAGTGGAAGGCCGGCGCCCGGGTCTGGGACGTCGCCCAGATGCAGCCCGGCGACCTGGTCTTCTACGCCTACAACACCGCCGACCCCTCCACCATCCACCACGTCGGCATCTACATCGGGGCCGGCAACATGATCGACGCCCCCTACACCGGGGCCAACGTGCGCATCACCCCGTTCCTGCGGGGCGATTTCATCGGCGCCGTCCGCCCCACCGCCGCCCAGGCCCCGGCCGGCGCGGCCACGGCCACCACGGCGGCCGGCTGACCACCCGGCTCAGTCGTCCTGGCGGTCGGTACGGGTGACCACCATGGCGGTGTGGGTGGCCTCCAAGGGGTCGGACAGGACCGTGTCGGCGGCCTCGCGCCAGCGGGCGAAACGGTCGCTGGCGCGGTGGGCTCTGAAGGCCTCCTCGTCCCGGTAGACCTCGTAGAACAGGTAGTGGTCGGGGTCGTCGCGGTCGCGGACGACGTCGAAGCGCAGGCAGCCGGGCTCGTCGCGGACCGAGGTGACGGCGTTCTCCTCGATCGCCTCGAGGAACCGGCCCCGCTGCTCGGGCTTGACCCTTGCCGACACGATCAGCACGTACATGGCCCCTCCCGGGCTCAGGTGATCTCGTCCACGCACGCCGTCAGCTGGCGCAGCGTGCGGACCTCGAACACGCGGTCGCAGGCTGGACCATAGACCGACATGATCGAGTCGGTCGTGTCCCAGTCGTCCGCCGGTTCCGGGTTGAGCCAGTAGCAGCGCCGCGACCGCCCGGCCAGGTCGGCGAAGGCGTCCAGGCCGGGGTCGCGGTAGTTGTTGCGGGCGTCGCCCATGACGAGCAGGGTGCTGCGGCTGTCGACGTCGGCGCCGTAGCGCTCGGCGAAGCGCCGGAACACGTTGCCGTAGTCGGAGTGGCCGTCGTCGGCCACCAGCCTGGCCCTGGCGAAGGCGCCGCGCAGGTCCATGCGGTGGCCGCCCTGGTCGAGGAGGCCGGTGACCTCGTCGACCCCGTCGACAAAGGCGAAGCTGCGCAGCTTGGCGAACTCCTGGTTCATGGCGTGGAGCAGCGAGAGGGTGAACTTGGCGAACTCGATCACCGACCCGGAGACGTCGGCCAGCACGTACAGGTCGGGCTTGGAGGCGCGCACGGCCCGGAAGGCCGGGTCGACCGGCACCCCGCCCGAGGACAGGGAGCGGCGCACGGTGCGGCGCACGTCGAGGCGGCCGCGGCGCCGCAGCCGCCGCTTCTGGGCGGCCCGGGAGGCCAGCTTGCGGGCCAGCGGCCGGACCGCCTGGCGCAGCTCGCGCAGCTGGCCGGCGTTGGCGCCGAGGAAGTCGACGTCCTCGAGCTGCCGTTCGCGGTACAGCTCGGCCGCCTGGGCGGCGCCGACCGAGACCGCCATGCGGTGGCGGAGCTGGGTGGCCAGCAGCCGCCGGAAGTCCTCGATCCGCCTGGCCAGCTCCTCGCGGCCGTGCCGGGCCGCGCCGCCGGGGTCGCCACTGTCGGCCAGCGCCATGGCCAGCAGCCGGTACAGCTCCACCTGACGCAGGATCCGGTAGAGGTAGTAGCGCTCTGACGCCTCCGGCTGGGCGTCGAGGCCGCCGAAGCGGTCGACGGCAAGGCCGGCCAGGGTCCGCATGGCCGCCTCGTCCCCCCGCCGCAGGGCGTCCAGCAGGGCCGCCAGCAGCTGCTCGGAGGGGTCGCCGGGGGGGCTGTGGACATCCCCCGCCCCCTCCTCCCCCGCCGCGGTAGCCTCCCCCACCGGGGGACCTGGCCCGGTGCCCGGTGGGTGGAGGCCGGCCGCCGCGGGGTCGAGCTCGTCGAGGGCGTCGAGGCCGGTGCCGGACCCCGGGCCGGAGTACGGCGATGGGGTCAGCGGGAAGCAGACGTCGAACAGCACCGCGAACGGCTGGCGGTCCTCGGGGCGCTTGACCAGGGTGGCGAACAGGGCGGACCGGAACTGGGCCCGGTCGGCCAGGTCCAGGTGGGCCAGGGCGGCGACGGCGTCCAGCACCTCGACCATGGAGACCGGCACCCCTGCCTCGCGGAGCCGGTGGAAGAACTCGAGCAGCGACGTCTCCAGTGACCGGGGGCTCCGCTGGCCGGTGCTTACAATCGGGATCATGGCTGCCTTCCAGCCGACGCTGGCCCCGCCGGGACGTCTGGTCCGGCTCGGGGTCGTGCTCGACGCCCGGGGTCCGGGTGCGCGCCTGGGCGAGGTGGCGCGGATGTGCGACCGGGCCGGGATCGGCGCGGTCTGGTTGGACGATAGCGCCCCCTCAGGAGCGCCACCAGCGGACCCCATGGGCCGCCTGCGGGAGCTGGTCCCGGTGGTGGCCAGGGCCCGCCTCGGGGTCATGCTGGGCGGCCTCGACCACCCACCGGCCCTCGACGGGCTGCTGGGCGGGCCCGACCACCCGGCGGGTCTTGACGGGTTGCCGGCCGGGCGGCTGGAGCTGACCCTGCTCGGGGGCGCCCGGCCACAGGTCGACCGGCTCCTGGAGCGTTTGGGGGCCGGCGGGCCCCGGCCGACCCTGGCCGTGGAGGTGGGCGACCCCGAGCGCCTGGACCGGGAGCGCCTGGCCTGGCTGGCCGGGGTGGCCGACGACGTGCTGGTGGCCGCGGCCGACGTCGACGGGGTGGCCGAGCGGGCCAGGGCGCTGCGGGAGGCGTTCGGGCTGGCCGGCCGCGACCCGGGCAGCCTCGGGGTGGCGGTGCGGCTGCCGGTCTCGATCGGCCGGACGGTGGCCGAGGCCGCGGCCCGCTGGGACGCCGAGCCGGCCTTCGCCGCCCTGGGCCCGCCGGCCCGGGCGGGGGTGTTCGGCACCCTTGAGCACTGCCACGAGCGGGTCATCGCCCTGGCCCACGCCGGCGTCACCGACCTGCGCTGCGTGCTCCCCGGCGCCCCCGACATCCACGACGTGATCGCCCAGGCCACGGCCATGACCGTCGGCACCGTGGCCCAGCTGGCACCGGGCGCGCCCCGCTCCCCGGCGCCGCCCCCGCCCGAGGGCTGGGGCGGCCGCTCCCGGTTCCCCCGACCCTCACCCTGAGGTACGTTTATGCGTGAATGCGGTGTGGTTGCGCACGCAACCTCCCGGCGGAGGGAGTGGTCTGGTTGCCACGGTTCACGACGAAGTTCGGCTCGCTTGACGACTACGAGAAGGGACACGTCGAGGTCATCGACGACGAGCCCCACCACTATGCGTTCTCCAACGTGTTCGAGGTCGCCTCGCGGTCCCGGCCGTACGAGAAGGTCGCGGTCGGTAAGAACCGGCAGTACGTGCTGGAGGCGATCCGGGCCGAGGGCACCTCGGACTGGCGGACCTGCGCCCATGACGAGTTCGCCCTGGTCATGGACGGCGAGGTCCGGATCGAGCTGGCCAAGGTGAGCGACGAGCAGGCGCCCGACCCCGCCTCCGAGGGCGACCGGGCCCTCGAAGGCGAGCCCGGCGGCCCGCGCATGGGCGAGGTCATCGCCCGTCGCGGCCACATGACCCTGCTCCCCTCCGGCGCCGCCTACCGCTTCCACGCTGAGGTCCCCGGCGTGATCCTGATGCAGACCGTCGAGGGCCCCGATACCGTCTTCAAGTGGGCGGAGATCGTCCAGACCACCCCGTAGGGGGAAGGCAGGAGGCAGCACCGTGGCAACCACCGAGGCCGAGGCGACCGTCGAGATCCAGTCCGGCGACCCCA
>Ga0207675_100006991_pt1 | contig 10673 bp, 8 predicted proteins | sample KBSSwiS42_FD_184305 | JGI IMG/M metagenome (GOLD analysis project Ga0207675, IMG submission 184305) | Switchgrass rhizosphere microbial communities from Kellogg Biological Station, Michigan, USA - KBS Switchgrass S4-2 (SPAdes) (version 2) | ecosystem: Host-associated > Plants > Roots >...
TCCCCTTGCCCATCGTGCTCTCTGCCCAGATCCGCCCGCCATGCCCTTGCACGATGCATTTGGAGATATACAGACCGAGCCCGAGGCCGCGCCGATCATTCTTGGTGACCTGAACGTAGCGCTCGAAGACGGATTCGAGCTTCTCGGGGGGGATGCCTGCGCCGCTGTCGCTGACGGCGAAGCGTAGCTCCTCTCCGATGCGCTCGGCGCGGACGGTGACCCTGCCGTTTGGCGGCGTGAATTTGAACGCATTGGTGAGCAGATTGGTGAAAACCTGAAGAATGCGCGCGGGGTCAAACGCCACGACCGGCAACGGCTGAGCGATCTCCACGCTGAGGGAAAGGTGGCGCGCCGATGCTTGCTCCTGAAAGGTAGTCATTGCCTCGTTCACGATGGACGTCGGGTCCAGCTCCTCACACCGCACGGCGAGCCTGCCAGCTTCGATGCTCGCGACGTCGACCAGGTCCCCGATGAGACGCTCCATGCGAGCTCCCGCGCGCCGGCTGCGCCGAGTATGTGCGACGACCGTTTCGACGTGATTGTCCTGCAGCACTGCGTCACCGATCAGCGTGGCGAAGAGGACCATGGAGTTGAGCTGATTTCGAAGCTCGTGGCTGACGACGCCCAGAAACTCATCGCGCATCGCGATGGCGCTATCGGTGCGAGCGCGTTCGGCGAGCAGGTCCTTGTCCGTCTCCGCGCGTTCCATCGTGAGGGCGGCCACGTGCTCGGCACGCTCCGCGGCAATGACCTCGTCGGCTTCGGCGCGCTCCTTTCGGAGCGTCCGATCTTCGCTCACCCGCTCCCCCTGGATACTCTCGGGGCTGCGCGCGCTCTGACCGCGCAGAGTCACCTGTCGGTCGGTCCTCGCACGAGCGGCCGCGAGCACTTCGTCGGCGCGCCTCCGAGCCCGGCTGATGACGGTGTCAGCGACCTCGTCGACGGCAGAAAGCTCGTCATCGAACGCCTGGTCCGCCTTCTCGCGTTCGGCGCGCAGGCTGTCGTCCGTCTGCTGACGCTCGGAGCTGGATTGGCTGAGAGCCTGGGTCATGGCTCTGGCCGCACTTCGGCCAGGCCGAGCGAGTCGCCCGCCCTCTTCTGGCGCCGCTTGTCTTCATACATCGCAGCGTCCGCGCGAGCGAGTACGACCTCGAACGATTCGCCCGGCTCCGCGCTCGCGATGCCCAAGGATAGGCCCACCCGTACGCTGCCGGTCGGGATGAGGTCGATGACCATGGGCGAAATCTGGCGAACACGTTGGACCAGGCCAATGCAGTCATCACTGCGAATCTCCGGCAACACCATCGCGAACTCGTCGCCTCCCATGCGTCCGATCCGATCATTGGCACGCAGAGCATCCTGCAGGCAACGCGCGACGCTGCACAGGGCAGTGTCTCCAGCAGCGTGGCCCCAGACGTCGTTGACGAGCTTGAAATCATTCAGATCGACCAGCATGACCGCCACCGTCGCGTCCTCCAGCCGCGCCCGCTCGAACTCGCGTGCGAAGAAGTTCTCGAGGCCACGACGATTGAGCACGCCGGTCAACGCGTCGACCATGCTCCGCCGTTGAAACTCCTGCTCTCGGTCCGAACGCAACAGGTGGCGTCGTACCCGAGCGAGCAACTCGTCCACGTGGACAGGCTTGGGCAGGAAATCATCGGCACCCAGGTCGAACCCCGCGATCCGGTCCTGAACATCATGGTGACCCGAGACGACGATCATGGGGATGCCGGCGAGCTCGGGCAGGCTGCGAAATTGCGCCACCACATCGAACCCCGAGAGCACGGGCATCTCTATGTCGGTGATGACCAGGTCGGGAGGCTGCCGATGGGCCTGTTCCAGCGCTTCGGCACCGTCTGCCGCGCAGCGCACCGTGTAACCGTGATTCTCGAGCAGTAGCGCCAAGGCTTCTCGCGCATCGGCATTGTCCTCGACGAGCAAGATGTTTCGACGACTCACCGGGACCCCGCTGGTCCTACGTACATTCCCGCTTTCCGATAATGCTCGTTCGCACGCTACAATGGCCGATTTGCCGACCGTCAACTAATGAGAATTGATAGTTAATTTTGCAATGCTCAGCTTACCGATCGGCCGCGTTCAGCTCATCGATGCGAAGCCACTCGATGCAGTCCGGCCGGTCTTATCCTTTCTGCTCGTCTGACGTCCCTCAGATTCGTCGCATTTCGAGCGAGCGCGAAGCTCGCGCGAAAGTCAGGCGAGGGAGTTCGAAATGAGGGCGTACATGCGGCGCGCAGTCGAGAGGTCGCACTCGCGTCAGGCGCGGATCGCATTGAGCATCAGTGCACTGAGCCAGGCTACTGCAGGTTGTGCAGACCTGCTCGGCGTCCCCGGCGATCCGCGGTTGATGAACGACTCGAGCGCGTCGCCGACCTTGGTGCAACAGGCTCCTGGCATGGGCATCGAGCCGAACTCCGGCCGGATGCAGGACATCGCGGCTCGCCCCAATGCATACGTAGCGACTGAGCCAACGGAAGGACAGCCGGGGTCTCTGCAGCTCGGCGGGTCCGGCTCCCAGTCGCCGAGCACCCTGAGCACGGGCGCCCCTGAACCGGAAGCATCCGACGCCGGACCACCGAGTGCGAGCCCGCCGCCGATCGACGCAGGCTCGCCCTCGCCGCGAGTCGCTGCCATCCCTGCGGCCGTCTGCGCTTCGCCAGGAGTCCTGGGTCCCAATGGCAGCTGCTACACGACGGTGACGACGCTGCTCAACTGGGCGAATGCCAGGCAGCACTGTCGGTCGCTCGGCGCTGGTTGGGATCTCGCCTCCATTCGCAGCGACGAGGTCAATCAGTTCCTGACCGGGCTGCTCAGCAACGATGCATGGATCGGAGGGTCCGACAGCAGCACGGAGGGCACGTGGATTTGGGTCGATGACCAAACGAGCTTCTGGAGCGGGGATGGGACGGGCGGCCCCGTCAACGCTGCCTATGCCAACTGGTACCGGACCGAGCCCAACGGCGGTGGCAACTCTGGTTGCGCGCGGCTGGTCACAGCGCTCGCGGGTACCTGGGCGGATCTCACCTGTACCGACCTGTTTGGCGCCGTATGCGAGGGGCCACCGGAATAGCCCGCGAGTGGCTCGAGCGATGCAGAGTAAAGGAAGCGTTCAGCCCGAACAGGCAGCGCCGCCGCAAGTGGCAGGCGGCGCGCAATTCTCCGGGACCATCGCTGAGCTCTCCGTCGCGGATCTGATTCAGATCCTGATGTTGGCGGGCAAGGATGCGGTCATCACGATCACTCGCGACGGCCTGATCAGCCATGTCTGGTGCGCTGCCGGCGCGATCGTCGATGCAGAGAGCGGGCTCTTGCACGGTGTCGCCGCGCTGTATCGCATTCTGGGATTCGAGCACGGGTCGTTGCTGGCTACCTTGCGCCACGTCCCGCGCGAGCGCAGGATTTTTGTGAATACACCGCGCCTCTTGCTCGAGAGCGCGCGCCACAAGGACGAGTCGGACCGATTGCGAGCGAAGCTCGGAGGCGAGCAACGCGGCTATCGGCTCGCGGGCGGAGAGCCGGAGCCAGCTGGGCTGAGCGCGCTGGAGCTCGCTCTGCTAGGCTCGCTCGCGGAAACGCGCAGCGTGAGCCAGATCCTCGCATCGAGCGCACAGGGCGAGCTCGAGACCTTGACGCTGCTGACTCACTGGCTCGAGGCGGGCATGCTCGCAGATGCCGGCGAGCAACCAGTGCCCGCGCTCACGGCCGGCAGCGCGGCGGCCAGCGATGCGTCGCAGCCGTCAGCGGCCCCTCAGGCCCTCGTCGTGAGGTTTGAGCCGGGTTTGCCCAGCCTGTTGCGCCGCGTCACTCTCTCCTGGCAGTGGGGTGTGCTGGCCGCCTTTGTGCTCATCCCGAGCGGGTACCTGCTCGGCTCCGGTGTCGCGCATACGCTCGTGGCGCGAGCCGCGCGCGCCTCACGACCGGTCACGACCGCGGCCATCGTCGAGGCAGCGACGCCGAGCTATCAGCTCCAGCTCGAGGTGGAACCGGCCGTTGCTCGAGTCGTTCTGGACGGAGAGCTGTCGGGCGTCGGTCACCTCGAAGCGCGCCTGCCGCGTAACGGAGTGGTACACGAGCTGCGTGTGACGGCCCCCGGATTCATCCCTACCAGCGTTCGCTTCCTGGATACCCCGCCGCCCCAGCAGCTGCGTCTGGATCCACTTCCGCTGCCGGCGATGGCCGATGAGCTCCCGGTCCTTCTGCGCGCCAGCGAGTTGCCGCTGGCCAACTGGGACGACGCCGACGGCCCGAGGAGGAAGCTCCCCCACAAGAGGGCGCGCGCCACGCGCGGGACGCTGCGCCGCGACCGCAGCGCGGGGACTGCCCCGGTGCGAACGCAGACGTCGGTCGCTGCGCCTGGGGCGACGGGACCACGAATCCCGGTTAGCGATGAGCACGCCCCGGTGATTCAGCTCATCAACTGACGCTAGCGTCCAGGTGCCGGTTCTTCCAGCACTGACTGTGCGAGGCTGCGCAGAATGTCGATGCCGACCTCGACGTGGGTTTCGAGCAGCGTGAGAAAGTCTTCGAAGTCGACGTGAAAGCCTATCAGGTCGGTCTCGGCGAGGGCTTCGTAGGCGCGCCCTTCAGAAGCCCACACGTCGAGCACCCCGATGGTAAAGCCGCGACCGACAGCGACGTGTCGACCGTCGCTGCTGGTGCAGCGCACGCGACCGTAGTCGATGTGGAAGGCGTAGGTCGATGCGTCGCCCACGGCCCAGATCACCTGACCTTTTGCCACGCGAACCTCGCGCATGTGGCGGGCCAAGTCGACCAGCGCCTCCACGTTCATGTAGCGGAAAGGGCCAGAGCGGAGCTCGATCAATCGTTCCACGAAGGAACGCGGTTGCTCGTGGAACGTGCCCTCTTCCACCTTGCGCTCCGAGAGCGGATCGACAGGCAGGTTGCCGCGCGCTTTCAAGACGGCGGCGCCCGCGATACGCAGAGTGCTGCGGAGTGCCGAGAAACTCTCGTCGATGGCAGCCTCCAGCGCCGCGGCTGGGATTTCGAGTGTGCGGGTGTCCCGATCTGCACGAGCCAAGCCCAACGGCTGACGCGCCAAGAGCGCCATGGCGCCGAACGCGCTGCCTGCAGCGAACGTGACGTCCCGTGCGTTGCGGCGGAGCGTGACGCTACCTGCCGTCACGACGAACACGGCGCGCGCGGCGTCTGGAGCTTCCGAAATCGTCTGCCCGGCGCGATAGCTGCCGGTCTTGGCGTGTTCTGCCAGGAGCAGCAGCGCCGGATCGTCGAAACCGTCGAACAAGTCGCAGGAGCGCAGCACGAGCAAGCGCTCTCTCAACCCCTGTTGCGAGACGACCCCCAGGCCCAAGCCTTCGTAGCTCATGCGGCCTCACCATCGCTCGTTGCTGGCTCACGTAGCCCCAGCTCGCTCACGTGAAAGCGCGCGACCTGGCGGACGGCTTCGCTGCGGCTGCGGGTCAGATCAGCCAGGAGCGTTTCGTATTCGCTGCGCAGCGGCCGATGGTAGCGGCCGGCGCGTGCGAGACGCAGCTCGTCGGCGCCGTCGTCCACGAGAGCCAACACCGCACTGCGCAGCGGTTCCTGCACGATGCTCTCGACGAGCTCGAGGCTGGTCGCCCGCTGCTCTCGTGTCGCGCCGAGCCCGCGATAGATCTGCGCGAAATCTTCGCTCGGGTAGAGTACGCCGAGCAGTCGGAACAGCCGACCCCGAGCGCTGGCTTCCTTGTCGCGCAAGAGCGCAGCCAAGAGCTCGTGTCCCGCTGTCTTTCGTCGTGCATCGGCGCTCGCTCCGACCACGAGTGAGAGCCGGCGATCGAGGTAACGGAAGGCACGGCTCACGGTCTGTTCCAGAGCCTGCTCGACCGCCGACCGCTCGCGCAAGAGCTTCGGATTGCGTCTAACCAGCCGCTCCAGCTCACGGATCACCTGGTGACGTACGCGGCCGTCCGTCTCGCGCGGCAACCAGCAGAGGAGCGCCTTTGCCGCGCGCTCCGCGTCGCATTCGCTCATGGCGCGCGGCACCCGCCAGCGCAGTCGGGCATCGCTCGCAGGGTCCTCGAAGCGCGCTTGGAGCTCGCTGAACGCTCTTTCGCCGTGCACGGCGAGCAGCCGCACGGCGAGCGGGCGCACAGGCTCGTCAACCAGCGCCTGAACCAGCGCCGTCAGCACGACGTTCCCCGGATCCGAGGCACCGTCGTTGACTTCCCACACTCGCGTCATCGCCGTCAGCGCCGCCCGGCGAACCTCGAACTCCTTGGCTCGGCTCAGCTCGAGCAGAGCAGGCAAGAACCCGGACGCCCGGCGCAGCTCGATGGCTTCAGCAAGTGCGATTCTGGTCGCCGGCGAGCCATGCTGCAAGAGTGCTGCGAGGCGCTCGCGTCGCTCGCCAGCGGAGAATTCCCCGGCCGCGATCAAGTTGACGACGATCGTGTCTCGCACTTCAAGCGAGCTTTCGTGCTCGAGGCGTTGGCGCAGCTTGGCTGCGTCCGGCGCCAGCACCGACTGGGCCGCGATGCTGGCGGCACGAACCAAGGGCGAAGGATGATCGACCACACGCGCGAGCACTTTGTCCAGATTGGGCCGGCCCGAGCGGGTCAGAATCGCTAGCGCGCGAACGACCACTTGCTCGGAGGGGTGGTGCAGAATGAGCGCCGGAATGAAGCCTGATTTATCTTCGCGCTCCAGGAGCTTCAGCGCCGCGATCACCTCCAGGTCATTGTCACTCTCGAGCGCTGCGCTGAGACGTTCCAGCGAGGCGAGGTCGAGCTCCGGAAATTCATCGAGCTGCGCCAATCGCCCCGATTTGAGCCGCGTGCGAAACAGCTCGATGTAGGGCTGGCGTAGCGCCACAGCGCTCGCGGCCCAGGCTCCCGCCAACGCCACCAGCACGAGCGCCACGAGGCGCGGCGAAGCCGATGCCGCCGTGAACGCCAAGATCGCGAGCGAGCCCAGCACTTGCCCGCCGCGCTGCCCGACGATGTCGACGAAAGCCCTCACGCGACGACGCGCATGGTCGGCCAGAGGCAGGAACAGAAGCTCGCTGGCTGTACGGTACAGTGAGTAACGAAGCGCGCCGTCAGCCGCCTTGACGGCCAGCACGGCTGCGAGCCCACCGAACACGACCACGCCCAGCCCCGTGCCAGCGAGCAGCAGCGGCAGTATCGACAGCGCAGCACCGAGCGAGGTGCGTCGCAGCAGCCACGCCACCAGAGCCAGCTGGCAGACGAGGGACAGCACGTTGACCGAGAAATAAACGGCGCCCAGGAAGGCTGCGAGTTCGGCCTTCGGTACCAGCGTGGCGACGGAGCTCTTGAACACGAAGTCCGCGACCGTCAGGCACGCGCTGGCCAGAAACAGCGAGACGACGATGCGAAAGCCATACGGCTCCTGCAGCAAGTAAGTGAGCGCGTCCCGGAGCCGAGGTGCTGCGCTCTCGGCCTCGTTGGGCAGCGACTCACCCTTGAAAAGCCACGGGGCGCCGGCGGCGAGCAAGAAGCCAACCGCCGACACGCACAGCAGCCGCTCGGGCGGCAGCGTGCGGGACAGCACACTTGCCAGCGCGCTGCCGGCAATGGCGCCGAGCACGCTGCCGGCGCCAATCACACCATACAGACGCTTGGCCTGCGTGATGGTGAAGACCCCGCTCAGGAGCGCCCAGAAGTGGGTCAGAAGCGTGCTCGCGATCAGACCCGACCAACAATAAAGAACATACACATACAGCGCACCGAGCTGCCGATACAGCCCAAAGAAGCCAAGCGTGACCAGCCCGGCGAGCAGCGTGAGGGCGGACAGCGCCTGGCGCGGATTCAATCGCTGCCGAACCCGGAGTTGCAGTCTGACAACCGCGAGTGACGAGAACGCGATGGCCAGAAACATCCACGGCAAGCGGGTCGCAGGCACGCGTCCCAGGAATAATGCGTCGCGCGCAGTCTCGAGCAGTGAGTGACTCGCAATCAACACGAACAGCGTCGAGAACGCGGCCCAGGTATCACGCCGCTCGCCCTTTCGGATCCAAAGCAGGCTCACGACCCGAAGCTACGCGCGCTGTTGCAGCACCGCCAGCACTACTCTCGCGTCGAGCGTTTTTGGATTCCGCCGTCGCGCGATGACGTCGGTAACTCGTCCGGACGTCAGCTACGGCTCGGGCTGCAGCAACGCGGACGCTTGCCGCAGGGCCGAAGCCAAGCTTTTCATCAGCCGCGCGAGATTTTGCAGACATTCGTCCTGCGTGTTGCCCCAGGCCCAGAACGAGATCAGCAGTTCCTCGCCCAGCTGGTCGCCGGCAGGCAGTGCCCGATAGCGGACCGGCACGACCGTGGTGCCGATGGCTCCGCCATCGAACATCGGATCCAGCGGAGCCAGGCTCTGGTGCAGGCCATTTTCGAGCCAACCGATCTGCCCATCGCGGTTGTGCTCGAGCGCGCGGAACAGCAGCATGACGCGCCCCTGGCACTGCAGCGTGTGAGCGCCCTCGGGATGCTGATGGGGCTCCGGACCGCTGAACGCGCAGTCATTCGACTCGAGCACAGACTCGGGCTGGTTCAGCCATTCGAGCAAGGAGTAAAAGGCATCGATGGCAGGATAGTGACTCCAGGGCACAAAGTCCTCGAGCGAGCTGCGGATGAGCGACGGCGTGGTCGTGAGATCGTAGTAGCGAGCCTGCGGACTACCGGCAGTGTCAGTCCAGGGATGGGAGCGAGGCTCCGTGAACGCTGGGCCAGCGTAGGCGTAGCTCTTCATTGCGATCGGGCAGCTTACACCCTCGTGCCTGACGCCGCACGGTCATCGAAGCTCACTCCATGGTGGGGCACTGCGAGCGCGGCTTGCCCTCGGCCGATGGAAAGCACGCCTCCTCGTCAAAACCTCTGACGCTCAAGTAGGCGCCACAGCGCCTCCGAACATCGACCGAGTCTTCGTTCGAGTGCGGCGCGCCAGCTGGGCTATTCTGGAACTCCTTGACGAGATCGCGAATCCGGCAGGCTCGCTGGGCCTCGGCGGCGGCAGCGGCTCCCCGCGTTCTGGCGATGTCCGCCAAGATCGCAGCCGCTGCTCGTGCTCGCTCGCTCAGCTCCGACGCCGCGGCGACCTTCCCCCGTGCCGGCGGCTCGTTGGCAGGGGCCGCGGAGCCGTTGCCGCGCGGCCAGAAGAGAACCAAGAGTACACCGACCAAGGCGAGGCCAGGCAGTTGCCACAACCACATCCGAGTGGCCCTGGGGCTCGCCGCGCGCAGGGGCTCGCCGTCTGGCCTGGACGCAGAGCCTTGCAGCGCAGGCTCAGGTTGCCCTGAGCTGGGGGCAGACTCCGTTGCAGCAACGAGCTGGGCGAGCTGGCGGCGCAGCCCATCGGCAGCCCTGTGCGCCGAATCCGATTCGGCCGCGGTCGTGGCGATGTTGGTGGCGAGGGAGTCCAGCGCCGCGATCTTCTTGCAGAGAGCAGTAGCGCGGGCTGCGGAGTCCTGGTTCGCGGGGATCAACACGACTTCCATTGTGGCAGCTGTGGCGAGACTGTCAGCCGTCCATTTTTGAAACCCCATCCGCGCCGGGCCCTGTGCCGGAAATGGTGGGCCGCGGCAGCATTTTGGCTAGTCTGCAGCCCGAGCTTCAGGACGCCAGGCGGCTCACGCCCCCAGCGTGTCCGAATGGGTCGCAGCGATCTGGCCCGGACGCGGCTGATCGGAACACAGTGTCGTGTGCCGCCGAACAATCGCTGAAGGGCGCGCGGCGGCCACATGCTAGTGGGCTCGCTGACGCACGGCTCCGAGCCCACCAAGAATCCGCCCTACGGGCTCTCGGGGGGCGGGCTCGCCCGTAACCCCGTCCCATAGCGAGGGCCACGATGGGCGGTGCGCCCGATCCGGCGGCCCGCGAACTAGCGCGAGCAGCCCGTGAGCAATCGCAGGATACTTCCGCGGTTGGTGGCGTGCGGCTGGCTGCCGGTCGAGCGTGGTCGATGGTCGGTATGGCACGGGCGCGGGATTCGTTCCAGAATGCCGGGGAGGCGCTGTATGAAAGTGGAACGCGCGGGCCGTGTCGTCGGGCTGGGACTGATGCTGAGCGTGCTCGGCTGCGGTGGCAAGGCGGCAGATGACTCCCGACCGGCGCAGCCTTTGTACAGCGCGCCCCGCGCCACGCCCACGTCACCGCCGGTGGCGGCGGCGCCGCGGCCATCGCAGCCCGTGCCCATGACTGCGCCCGAGCAGCCACCCTCACCGCCTCGCCCGCTGCCTGACCCGATCGTGGAATGCTGTGGCCTGGCCAAGGCCGCCGCTGAGAACGTGTTGCTGGCGAATTGCGGTCAGTGTCATGGCCCCGCCCTCACGCCGGCGCAGGCCCAGGACGGCATCAATTTCATCGGCGACATCGATCAGCTCGTCGTCGCAGGGCTGATCGCGCCGCTGAGCTCCGCCACTTCGCGGGTCGTCGTGGTGATGCGCGACGGTAGCATGCCCCCACCCTCGACGGGCCTTCCTGCGGTGACAGAGGCAGATATCGAGGTCGTGGCGCAGTACATCGACAACCCACGCTTCTGGCCCGACGTGCCCCCGCCAGCCGTCGTGGATGCTGGGATCGAGACACCGAGCGTTGATGCCGGCGCTGACGGCGGCTGAGTGTCGCGTCTCACAAGTAGCAATCGTGGCCCGACGCGGGCCGGTTCGCCTGCGGCGGCCCGCGTCG
>Ga0207675_100006992_pt1 | contig 10672 bp, 10 predicted proteins | sample KBSSwiS42_FD_184305 | JGI IMG/M metagenome (GOLD analysis project Ga0207675, IMG submission 184305) | Switchgrass rhizosphere microbial communities from Kellogg Biological Station, Michigan, USA - KBS Switchgrass S4-2 (SPAdes) (version 2) | ecosystem: Host-associated > Plants > Roots >...
GCGCTCCCCACGGTGTGCCCATCGTGGGGAGCGCGTGTTCGGCTGCATACCGTGGTGAAACCCCAGCCCCAACCCCAGCCCCAGCCCCAGCCCCAGCGCCAACCCCCGCGCGCCGAGCCCACCCCGAGCACCCTCAACCCCGGGCCGCCCGGTAGCGGTCCAGCGCCACGCGCCGCTCCTCGGCGTGGTCCACGATCCGCCGCGGGTAGCCGTGGTCGTAGCCCTCGTCGTGCTCCCACGGCTCGTGCGCTGCCTTGTCCCCGAGGTGCGCCAGCTCCGGCACCCAGCGGCGCACGTAGTCGCCGGTCGGGTCGAACTTCTTGCCCTGGGTGACGGGGTTGAACACGCGGAAGTACGGCGCCGCGTCGGTTCCGGTGCCGGCCACCCACTGCCATCCGTGGCTGTTCGACGCGACGTCGCCGTCGAGCAGGTGGTCCAGGAAGTGCCGGGCGCCGAGAGGCCACCAGGCGTGCAGGTCCTTCGCGAAAAAGCTGGCGGTGACCATGCGCACCCGGTTGTGCATCCAGCCGGTCGCGCGCAGCTGGCGCATTCCGGCGTCCACGATCGGGAAGCCGGTGCGGCCCTCGCACCATGCGTCGAACGCGTCGCCGGGGTCGTCGTAGCGCATCCCCGCGAGCTCCTCCCGCAGGTCGTGCCACGCGGACTCGGGACGGTGCCAGATCACGTCGGCGTAGAACTCGCGCCAGGCCAGCTCGTCGACGAACGTCGCGGCGTCCTTGCTCCGGCGTTCCGCGAGGTCGGCGAGCAGCGTGCGCGGGTGCACCGCCCCCACCTTGAGGTGCGGCGAGAGCCCGGACGTCCCGGCCTGCGCGGGCAGGTCACGAGCGGTCGCATAGCCGTCCAGGGCCGTGTCCCTAAAGGTCTCCCAGCCTCGCAGCGCAGCCCGCTCACCCGCCTCGGGAAGGCCGTCCGGGCCGTCACGTAGCGCCTTGTCGAGCATCGCGGCCACGCCCTTGTCGTCGTCCGCCGCTGCGAGGCGGAGGTCCGACGGCTCGTCGGCCGGCGCCGGCCAGCCGTGCTCGCGCCAGCCGCGGGAGAACGGCGTGAAAACCTGGTACGGCGAGCCGTCACCCTTGCGGACCCGACCGGGGGTGACCGCGTAGGGGCTTCCGGTCTCGACCCACGCGACGTCGTCCCGCGCCAGCGCCTGCGCGACGGCGGCATCGCGGCGCCGGCCGTAGGGGAACGGCTCCGCGGACGCGTGCACGGAGGTCGCACCGAGGTCGCTGGCCAGCCGCGGGACCACGTCGCGCGGGTCGCCGTGGTGGATCGAGAGTCGCCCGTCGTACGCCTCGACGGTCGCGCGCAGTGTCGCGGCCAGCCAGGCGGTGCGCACGACACCGGCCCGGCCCCAGATCGCCGGGTCCATCACGAACACCACGTGCACGTCGCCACCGCCGGCAGCCTGGTGCGCGGCACCGAGGGCCGGCAGGTCTCTGCGCCGCAGGTCGCGACGCAGCCAGAGCAGGGAGGTCACCCGGGGTTCTCCCGCGCCCTTCGCTCCAGGGTGCTCGCGAGCTGGGCCTCGGTGTCGTCGGCAAGCTTCTGCAGCGGCTTGTTGAGGAAGGGAGACGCCAGCGCCGCGAGTCCCTTGAAGGTCATCTCCGCGCGGTACTCGACCTCCGACCCGGCGTCGGAAGGCCGCACGGTGACGGTGTCCTTGCTGGTGACGGTCTTGTTGGTGCCGGTGATCACGAACCGGCGACCGGGCTCGAGCGTCTCGACGACGTAGTCGAGCTCGGTCTCGTTGCCGCGGAACTCCGAGACATTGCGGTAGTGCGTGCCGACCCCGCCGTCTCCGGACGTGCGCCGGCAGCTGACGGTGCCCGCGTCCCACTCCTCGGCGTTCTCGAAGTCGAGCAGGTAGCTGAAGACGGACGCCGGGTCCCAGCGGGTGGAGATCGTCCGGACGAGCTGATGTGTCATGCCGTCAACCTTACGCACTCTTGTCAAAGGTTTGTGCAACGTTCACGATGGGGCGATGGACACCAGACTCTGGATCGGGGCGCTTGCCGAGCGCACCGGCGTCAGCACCCACGTCCTGCGCGTCTGGGAGGAGCGCTACGGGCTGCTCACGCCCGAGCGCTCGCCGAGCGGCTACCGGATCTACGGCCCCGACGACGAACGGCGGGTCAGGGACATGGTCGCGCTGCGCGACCGTGGGATCGCCGCCGGCAACGCCGCGGCGATGCTGCTCGCCGACGTGCCGGGACCTGGTGCCGTGACCCTCGACGGCCTGCTCCCCGCGCTTGGTGAGGCGATCGCCGCCTTCGACGAGCCGCGCGCCCACGCGCTGATCGACCGCGCGCTCGCCGGCAACGACGCGATCGAGGTCGTCGACCGGCTGTTCTTCGCGTGCCTGCGTCAGCTCGGGAACGATTGGGAGTCGGGCAAGCTCACGGTCGCCCAGGAACACTTCGGCAGCGGGCTGATCCGGGGCCGGATGCTGGCCCTGGCGGCGCAGAGCAAGACGGCTCGGGAGGACACCCCGGTCGCCGTGCTCGCCTGCCCGACCCACGAGCGCCACGACATCGGGCTGCTCGCGCTGTGTCTGGTCCTGCGCCGTGAGGGCTGGTCGACCGCCTTCCTCGGCGCTGACACCCCGGTCCCCGACGTGGTGGACACCGCGCGCGAGGTCGGTGCCGGGGTCGTGGTGCTGGCGGGCACCGAGCCGCACATGTTCGCCGCCCAGCTGGAGCAGTACGCCGGTGACCTGGCTCGGTTGCCGTCCGGCAGCACGCTGGGGCTGGGCGGGCGGGCGGCCACGGCCTCGCTGGCCGGCCGGTACGGCGCCGTCCACCTCGCGACGGACCCGTTCACCGCCGTCGCGGACCTCGGCCGGATGCGCGGCCCGATCCCGGTCCGGACCGACGCGTGAGTCCCGGGCCCGGCCGGTCGGTGGACCTCGGAGCGCTCTCACCGGCGATGGCCGGGTTCTGGACGGAGCGGCACCTCTGCACCCTCACCACGCTGCGTAGCGACGGCACCCCGCACGTCGTACCGGTCGGCGTCGCCCTGGACCCAGACGAGGGCTGCGCCTGGGTGATCGCCTCCCGCACGTCCCGCAAGGTGCGCAACCTCGGCGAGCCCGGTGAGCACCGGGTCGCCGCCTGCCAGGTGGACGGCCGCCGCTGGTCGACTCTGGAGGGTCTCGGGGAGGTGCGCTCCGATCCGGAGTCGGTCGCCCGGGCGGTCGAGCGCTACGCCTCGCGCTACCGGCAGCCCCGACCCAACGACGCCCGGGTGGCGATCCGGATCACCCCCACCCGGGTGCTGGGCAGCAGCGACCTCGGCTGACCTCCGCGACCCGCCCACAGCAGCCCACGGGGCGATTGTGGACAGCCTTGCGCGCAGCACGGGAGGATCGCCCCGGAGGGAACAGCTGAGGACCGCGTTCGGTCCCCGAGGCGAAAGGCCGGTTCCATGGCGCCAGAGCGCACACCCGAGCTCGCGAAGGTCCCGATGTTCGACGACCTCTCCGACGCCGAGCTCCAGAAGATCGTCAGGTCCGGCACCGAGGTGACGGTGCCGGAGCACTGGTCCCTGATCTGGGAGAAGACCCCCGGGGACAAGGCGTACATCATCCTCGACGGCGAGGTCGTGGTCCGCAAGGGCAAGACCGAGATCGCCCGGCTCGGCCCGGGCGACGTCGTGGGCGAGTCCGCGATCGTCAACCACAAGCTCCGCAACGCCTCTGTGGTGAGCACCACGCCGGTCCGGGTCCTGCACTTCACGCGCGAGTCCGTCGAGCAGCTGTGCAGCGAGATCCCCACCTTCAAGGCGGCGCTCGACGCGGCGGCCGGCGAGCGGATCGGCCAAGCCCGCAGGGACGCCTGACTTGGCGGACGAGGACGACGACGCCGGCGCCCCGGAGGCGGTGCTCGGCCGGCTGACCGGGCCGGAGATCCTGGAGGGGATCGAGGTCCAGCTGCTCGGCAGCGCCCCGTCACTGACCCGGGTCGAGGTGGCCGAGCGGGCCGAGGTCCCGATCGACGTCGCCGAACGGCTCTGGCACTCGCTGGGCTTCCCGCGCCCGGACGACCACGAGGTGGTGTTCGCGGAGGCCGACGTCCGGGCTCTGAAGGACACGATGCGGCTGATCGATGCCGGCATCCTCGGCGAGGACTCGCAGGCGGCCATGGTCCGCACCTGGGGCCGCAGCTTCGCCCGCCTCGCCGAGTGGCAGACGTCGCTGCTGGCCAACCTGGCCGTCGCCGCGGACGACCCGGAGGCGAGACTGGAGGAGCTCGCGGGCGACGTGATCCCGCTCGTGGACGCCCTCCAGAGCTACATCTGGCGCCGGCACTTGGTCAGCGCGTCGAGCCGGATGCTGCTGCGGCCGGCCGACCAGGAGTCAGAGGTGCAGGCGGTTGGCTTCGTGGACATCGTCGGCTACACCGCCCAGAGCAAGAACCTCTCAGACTCTGACCTGGTGGCCCTGGTCGAGCGCTTCGAGGAGGTCGCGGCCGGCACCGTGACCGACCACGCCGGCCGGCTGATCAAGACGATCGGCGACGAGGTGCTGTACGTCGCGGACTCACCGGCCGACGGGGCGCGCATCGCCCGGGCGCTGGTCGACCGGGCCAGGGACGACACGACCTTCCCGGGCGTGCGGGCGGGCGTCGCATACGGCGCGGTGGTGAGCCGGCTCGGTGACGTGTTCGGGCCGACGGTCAACATCGCGTCCCGGCTGACGTCACTGTCCCGTCCCGGCAAGGTGCTCGTCGACAAGGGAATGCGCGACGCCCTGGCCGAGCTCGACCCCGACGAGTCCGAGTTCCGGCTCAGCCGGATCCGGCGTACGTCGGTCAAGGGGTACTCGCGGCTCGAGCCTTTCCGGCTGAAGTCGCCCCAGAAGGGCTGAGCACGACGTCGCGGGAGGGAGAATGCCTGAGCGTTCAGCCCCGCGTTCAGGTGTGCCCGTGGGCGCCGAGATCACCCTGCGGCAGCAGCCGCACGTGGTCCGGTCGGAAACCGTGCTCGATGCCCCAGAGCACGGCCTGGCTCCTGCTGGTGACGGACATCTTCCGGTAGCTCGACCGGATGTAGGACTTGACCGAGTTGATGCTCAGGAAGGCGCGGGCGGCGATCTGCTGGTTGCTCAGCCCCTGCGTGATCAGCGCGATGATCTCCGACTCGCGGGTGGTCAGCCCGTGCTGGCGCCCCGGCCAGTCCCCGCTGTCGGGGGCGGGGTCGCCCGCGTCGTCGGTCACCACCTGCTCACCGGCATGCACGCGCTCGAGCGCGTCCACCAGGTCGCCCGCGGACAGCCGCTTCCCGAGGTAGCCGGATGCACCCCTGCGCAACGAGGACTTGATCAGCTCGGGGTGCAGGTTCCAGCTGTAGATGACCAGCCGGCGGGCGTTCGTCTCGCGCAGCACCGCGTCGGCCTCGGAAGGGATCTCCTGCGTCTGCGAGAACGTGTCGTACAACGCGATGTCGCAGGGCTCGAGCGCCGGCTTGTTGGCCGTGATCTCGACAACGGTGACGCGGTCCGCGAAGGGCTCGAACATCCGGGCAAGCCCCTTCGCCACGATCTCGTAGTCGTTCAGGATCGCGATGCGAAGTGGACGGGCGTTCGGCATGCGGATGAGCGTAGTGTCACACCTTCACCCCTAGGGAGGTAGGTCGCCCTCGACGAGGACACCTAACGTCGCTCCATCTGGGGGGCCACGGTGAACGACCCGAACCGTGGCCCTTCATTTTGCCCGGAGGAGATCCGGCAACGCCGGGCTCCCTAGACTGACTGCATGACGCCGCCCTCGGACCACGTCGACGTCCTGATCGTGGGGGCAGGGCTCTCCGGGATCGGCGCGGCCTGCCACCTCGCCGCTGATGTCCCGGGTCGCAGCTACGCGATCCTCGAGGCGCGCGAGACCAGCGGCGGCACCTGGGATCTCTTCCGCTACCCGGGCGTGCGCTCGGACTCCGACATGTACACGCTGGGCTACCGGTTCCGTCCGTGGCAGGGCGACCAGGCGCTGGCCGACGGCCCGTCGATCCTCCGCTACCTCCGCGAGACCGCAGCGGAGTACGGCGTCGACGAGCGCGTCCACTACGGCCACGCGGTACGACGGGCGGACTGGTCGTCGGCCCAACGGCGCTGGACGGTCACCGCCGAGCACGACGGCGACGAGGTGACCCTCACCTGTGACGTGCTCTGGGCGTGCAGTGGCTACTACGACTACGACGAGGGCTACACCCCGGAGTTCGCGGGGGTCGAAGACTACGAGGGCCGGGTCGTGCACCCGCAGCACTGGCCGGACGACCTCGACCTCGCCGACCAGCGGGTGGTGGTGATCGGCAGTGGTGCCACTGCGATGACCCTGGTGCCGGCGATCGCCGCCGACACGGCGCACGTGACGATGCTGCAGCGCTCCCCGACCTACGTGCTGTCCGTGCCCAGCCGCGACGGACTGGCGGCCCGGGCACGCCGGCTCCTTCCCGATCCCGTGGCCTACGGCGTCACCCGGTGGAAGAACGTCCTGCTGGTCACCGGCTTCTACCAGCTCAGCCGGCGCCGCCCGAACCTGGTGCGGCGCCTGATCCGCAAGGCGACGGTGGCCCAGCTGCCCGACGGGTACGACGTCGACACCCACTTCCGTCCGACGTACAACCCCTGGGACCAGCGCCTGTGCCTGGTGCCCGACGGAGACCTGTTCCGGGCGATCAGGCGGGGCGACGCGTCGATCGTGACCGACCGGATCGACTCGTTCACACCGAAGGGCCTGCTGCTCACGTCGGGGGAGGAGCTCCCCGCCGACATCGTCGTGACCGCCACCGGGCTCAACCTGAAGGCGTTCGGGGGCGCCGTGCTCTCGGTCGATGGCGAGCCCGTGCACCTGCCCGACACCATGAGCTACAAGGGGATGCTGCTCTCCGGCGTCCCCAACTTCGTCTTCACCGTCGGTTACACCAACGCGTCCTGGACGCTCAAGGCCGACCTCGTCGCGCAGTACGTCGTCCGCCTGCTGCGCCACCTCGACCGCACCGGCACCCGCGTCTTCGTGCCCCGGCGCGAGGCAGACGTGCAGGAGCACCCGTTCATGGACTTCGCGGCCGGCTACGTGCTCCGCTCCCTCCACCAGTTCCCGAAGCAGGGCAGCCGGGCGCCGTGGCGGCTGCGCCAGAACTACCTGCGCGACGTGGTCACGATCCGGCACGGCCGGGTCACCGACGACGCGATGGACTTCTCCTAGCTAGCTTGGGAGCTGGCTAGAGAAAGATCGCCGGCAGCGCGTAGAGCATCGCCACCGACCACGTGATGTGCGTGAGGATCGGCGCCAGGATGCCCCCGGACGCGCGCCGCTGCAGCCCGACCACCGCACCCACGATCACGGCTGCGAAGCCGAGCATCACGTTGCCGGTGGCGAGCGTCGCGATCACGTAGGTGACCGTGGACCACACGACCGGGTTGCGGGGGATGGCGGCGTACACCGCACCCCGGAAGAACAGCTCCTCGGCGATGCCGTTGAGCGTCGTGACCAGGAGCACCAGTGGCCCCACACCCTGGTCGGCGTAGTCGAGGACCTTCGTGACCTGGCGGTTGAGCGGGCCGATCTCGTGCACGACGAGCCCGCCCACGACGAAGACCGCGGCCAGGCCGAGACCGATCAGGATCGGCTGTACGACGGGCCGGGGCAGCGGTGTGCCCTCGGCCGCATCGCGGACCTCGATCCGGCCGAGGTGCAGCGGACCCGAGGCGAAGGCGCCGACCGCCCACACGCCCGCAAGCACGAGGGTGGCGACGATGAACGTCGAGCTGCCCGGGGTGATCCGCAGCGACCAGCCGAGGACGGTCGCCCCGATCAGCACGAAGAGCAGGGTCACCAGCTGCCGGCGCCGGAACTCGCTCGGGGTCTGCCGGTGGTCGCGCGGCACCTGCTGCCAGAGCGAGGGATGGAGGAGCCGCCTGCCGAGGACGGGGATCACGACGAGTCAGCCCTCGGTCTGGCGGTCGTCCTCGAGGGCGCGCCGCACACTCTCCTGGTACGGCACCAGGTCGAGCGGTACGACGTCCTTGATCGCGTCGTCGGTCACCACGACCTCGGTGCCCATGGAGTCGATCAGGTTGCGCCCGGTCGTGATGTCGACGTCGGTCACCAGCGCCAGCCAGTAGGAGGACAGCCGGGGTGTCAGCACCGGCACCTGGACCACCGGGAGCTCGCGGCCGTTCATCACCATGGCCGCCTGCTGGAGCATCTCCCCGTAGGTCAGCACCTCGGGGCCACCGATCTCGTAGACCTGCCCCAGCGCCTTCTCGTGGCCGGCGACACCGACCAGGTAGGACACCACGTCGTCGATCCCGATCGGCTGGGTGCGGGTGCCCACCCACTTCGGCACCACCATCGCCGGGAGCTTCTTGACCAGCTGCCGGGTCATCTCCCAGGAGACGCCGCCCTTGCCCACCACGATCGCGGCACGCAGCACCGTGACCGGGATGCCGGTCGATCCGAGCAGTCCCTCCACCTCGCGGCGCGACCGGAGGTGGGCGGACAGCGCCCCGTTGTGCTCGTTGCCGAGACCGCCGAGGTAGACGATCTGTCCCACGCCGGTCGTCGCCGCGACCTTGGCGAACATCCGCGCTGCGTCGGCGTCGCGCTTCTCGAAGTCGGTGTTGTCCAGCGAGTGCACGAGGTAGTACGCCACGTCGACGTCCTCGAGCGGCTCGGTCAGTGAGGCCCGCTCGGCGACGTCGCCGCGGACCGGCCGGCCCGGTCCGTCGTACGTCTCGGGGTGGCGGGTCATCGCCTTCACGTCGTGGCCGGCCTCGACCAGCGCACGCACGAGTCTCCTGCCGATGAAGCCGGTTGCGCCGGTGACGAGGATGCGGGCCATGTCCCTCACCCTAGGGATCACCCCGAGGGGTGAGGGCCTGCGGTGGCCGCCGCCGGGCCGTGGTGGTGCCACTCCGCGGAATTGAGGAGCCCACAGGGAGCGCCGCGCCGCAGTTGGTGGTACGCATGGAGCGACAGCGAGGGAGAGCAGCCATGGCCAAGTACGTCTATCGGTTCAGTGAGGGAGACAAGGACCAGAAGGAGCTCCTCGGCGGCAAGGGCGCGAACCTGGCCGAGATGACCAACCTGGGCATGCCGGTCCCGCCGGGCTTCACCATCTCCACCGATGCATGCCGTGCCTACCTCTCCGAGGGCCGCCTGCCGCGCGCGGTGAAGGTCGAGACCACGATCGCGATGCGCGAGGTCGAGGAGGCCGTCGGCCGCAACTTCGGCGACCCGCACGAGCCGTTGCTGGTGTCGGTGCGGTCCGGTGCGAAGTTCTCGATGCCCGGGATGATGGAGACGGTCCTCAACGTCGGACTCAACGACGAGACGGTCGAGGCGCTGGCGAAGTTCGCCGACGACGAGCGGTTCGCGTGGGACTCCTACCGCCGGTTGATCCAGATGTTCGGGCGTACCGTTCTCGACATCCCGGGCGAGCCGTTCTCCGACGCGCTCGACGCCCGGAAGGAGAAGGTCGGGGCGACGACCGACCTCGATCTCGGCGCGGAGGACCTGAAGGACGTGGTCTCGGCGTACAAGGACATCGTGAGGGAGCACACGGGGGCGGACTTCCCGCAGGACCCGCGCGAGCAGCTCGAGCTGGCGATCGAGGCGGTCTTCCGCTCGTGGAACACCGAGCGTGCCCGGCTGTACCGCCGGCGGGAGCGCATCCCGCACCACCTCGGCACCGCGGTCAACGTGGTCAGCATGGTCTTCGGCAACCTCGGCGAGACCTCGGGCACCGGCGTCTGCTTCACCCGCGACCCGTCCAGCGGGCACAGCGGGGTCTACGGCGACTACCTGCAGAACGCCCAGGGCGAGGACGTCGTGTCCGGCATCCGCAACACGCTGCAGCTCGCAGACCTCGAGCAGATCGACGCGAAGTCGTACAAGCAGCTGCGCAAGATCATGCGCCGGCTGGAGACCCACTACCGCGACCTGTGCGACATCGAGTTCACCATCGAGCAGGGCAAGCTCTGGATGCTGCAGACCCGGATCGGTAAGCGCACGGCGGGCGCCGCGTTCCGGATCGCCTGCCAGCTCGACGACGAGGGCCTGATCACCACCGACGAGGCGCTGGAGCGCGTCACGGGCAACCAGCTGAGCCAGCTGCTGTTCCCGCAGTTCGACGCGAAGGCGGAGCGCGAGCTCCTGGCCAAGGGGCTCGGTGCCTCTCCGGGAGCCGCCGTGGGCGCCATCGTGTTCGACAACGCGCAGGCGGCGGAGGAGAAGGAGAAGGGCAACGACGTCATCCTCGTCCGGCGTGAGACCAGCCCCGAGGACCTGCCCGGCATGGTCGCCTCCAAGGGCGTGCTCACGACGCGGGGCGGCAAGACCTCGCACGCCGCGGTCGTCGCGCGTGGCATGGGCATGTGCGCCGTCGTCGGGGCCGAGACGATCACCGTCCATGACGACGAGCTGCGGGTCGACGACAAGGTGCTCAAGCGCGGCGACGTGATCGCCATCGACGGCGCCACCGGCGAAGTCTTCGTCGGCGACGTGCCGGTGGTCGACTCACCCGTGATGACGTACATCGCCGACGGGATCGAGGCCGCGCACGAGGCGGCCGGTGACGACCAGGAGGTGCGCGAGCTCGTCGACGCCGTGCATCGCCTGCTGTCACACGCCGACGACGTACGCCGGCTCCGGGT
>Ga0207675_100006995_pt1 | contig 10671 bp, 9 predicted proteins | sample KBSSwiS42_FD_184305 | JGI IMG/M metagenome (GOLD analysis project Ga0207675, IMG submission 184305) | Switchgrass rhizosphere microbial communities from Kellogg Biological Station, Michigan, USA - KBS Switchgrass S4-2 (SPAdes) (version 2) | ecosystem: Host-associated > Plants > Roots >...
GGGGATTTCGGCATCCACCTTGTCGGTCGAGATCTCGAACAGCGGCTCGTCGCGCTGGACGGTCTCCCCGATCTGCTTCATCCACCGCGTGATCGTCCCCTCGGCGATCGACTCGCCCATCTGCGGCATCACGACGTCAACGCGCATGCGAAGGCACCCCTAGATGTGAATGGCCCGGCCGTGGACCGCGAGGGCCGCCTCGCCCATCGCCTCGGACAGCGTGGGGTGGGCGTGCACCGCCTCGATGAGCGACGCGGTGGTCGCCTCGAGGTTGAGCGCGGCGCTCGCTTCCGAGATCAGCTCGGTCGCGTGGGGGCCGATGATGTGGATCCCCAGGATCTCGTCGTACTTGGACTCGCTCACGATGCGCACGAACCCGCGGGAGTCGCCGAGGATCCTGGCCTTGCCGATCGCGGAGAAGGGGAACTGCCCGACCTTCACTTCGTAACCCCGCTTCTTCGCCTCCTCCTCGGTCAGACCGACGGAGGCCACCTCGGGATCGCAGTACGTGCACGACGGGATCCGGTCGTAGTTGATCGCGTGAGGGTGGCCGCCGGCCGCGTGCTCCGCGGCCACGATCCCCTCGTGGGAAGCGACGTGGGCGAGCGCCTGCGTCTTCACGATGTCGCCGATGGCGTAAACCCCCGCCGCCGACGTGCGCATCATCCCGTCCACCTCGACGAACCCGCGATCCACCTTCACGCCGGCCGCTTCCAGGCCGAGGTTCTCGGTCAGCGGGCGCCGTCCGACCGCGACGAGCAGGACGTCCGCCTGGAGCTCGACGGCTTTGCCGTCCTTGGACGCGGTGACGGTGACGACGTCCTTCCCCTTGGCGACCTTCTCGACCTTCGTGCCGGTGTGCACCCCGATGCCGCGCTTCTTGAAGGCCTTCTCGAGCTCGGCGCCGAGCGCGGCGTCCTCGATCGGGATCAGGCGCGGCAGCAGCTCGACCACCGTGACGCGGGTGCCGAACGAGGCGTAGATCGAGGCGAACTCCACCCCCACAGCCCCCGCGCCGAGTACGATCATCGAGGCCGGAATCTTCGGGAGGGAGAGCGCGTGGTCGGAGTTGATGATCTGGGTCCCGTCGAACTCGACCCCGGGAAGTCCGCGAATCGCCGAGCCCGTCGCCAGCACGATCGACTTGGACTCGAAGACGCGCTTGGCGCCGCCCTCCTCGACCTGGATCTTCCCTTGGCCGAGGAGCGTGCCGCGGCCGCGGACGAGCGTCACGTTGTTCTTCTTGAAGAGGTACTCGACCCCCTTCGCGTTCGCGAGGACGACCTTGTCCTTGTACTTCTGCATCGCCGGCACGTCGACCGCGCCGGGGGCGACGACGACGCCGAAGTCGCCGGCGTGCCGCGAGGTCTCGAGGACCTCGGCGGTGTGCAGCAGCGCCTTGGTCGGGATGCACCCCCAGATCAGGCACGTGCCGCCGAGCAGGGGGGCCATCTCGACGCACGCGGTCTTGAGCCCGAGCTGGGCGGCGCGGATCGCGCCGACGTAGCCGCCGGGTCCGCTTCCGATGACGGTCAGGTCGAAGGTCGTGTCCTGCGAGGCCACGCGTCGATCTCCGGGGGTGTCGGGTCGGGCGCGGCACTCTATCCCCCCGCCGCTTGAGGCGTCAAGGCGAGGACGACCTGGTAAGATGCCCGGTGCATGGCGGAAAAGGGCGATCTTCTCATCCTTCGAGAGCGCTTTCCGGAGAGCGACCCGCGCGAGACGGCCTACACGACGCGCGTCGACGACTTCGTGAACTGGGGCCGGAAGAACTCCCTCTGGCCGATGCCGATGGGCCTGGCGTGCTGCGCGATCGAGCTGATGGCGACCGTCGGGCCGAGGTACGACCTGGCTCGCTTCGGCGCCGAAGCCCTTCGGTTCTCGCCGCGACAGTCGGACCTGATGATCGTCTCCGGAACCGTCACCAAGAAGATGGCGCCGTTCCTCAAGCGCATCTACGACCAGATGCCGATCCCGCGCTGGGTCATCTCCATGGGAGCGTGCGCGTCGTCCGGAGGGATGTACCGCTCCTACGCCGTCGTCCAGGGCGTGGACGAGATCATCCCCGTGGACGTCTACATCAGCGGGTGCCCGCCGCGCCCCGAGGCGCTGATCGAGGCGGTCCTCGAGATCCGGCGCAAGATCGAGCGAGGCGGGAAGAGCGCCGCGGAGATGGCGGCCGGCGCCCCGCGACCGGCGGCCTGATCCTCCGTTGACGGAGCGCTCCGCGGGGAATCCGCGGCTCCTGGCGAAGATCCGCGGTCTCATCCGCAGCTCCGGGCCGATCTCCTTCGCGCGCTTCATGCGTCTGTGCCTCTACGACCCGGAGGGCGGTTATTACGCACGTGGATCGCAGGGGCTCGGGCGGCGCGGCGACTTCTTCACCGCGAGCGACGTCGGGACCGCGTTCGGCGAGACCATCGCGCGCCAGCTCCGCGAGATGGACCTCCTGCTCGGCTCGCCGGACCCGTTCCGCTACGTCGAGTTCGGCGCCGGGCGCGGCCTCCTCGCGCGGGACGTCCTCGACACCTTCACCGAGACCTACGGCGACCTGGCGGACCGGGTCGCGCCGACCCTCGCCGACGAGAGCGCGGGGATGCTGGCCGCGTGCGAGGCGCTGGTGCCCGAGGCGACGGTCGTGCCGCCCGCGGAGGTGCGCGCCGGCGGGGCCGGCTGCGTGCTTGCGGTCGAGCTCTTCGACGCGCTGCCCGTCCACAGGGTGCGCCGCCGGGCGGGGACGCTCGTCGAGGTGCTCGTCGGCCTCGAGGGCGAAGCACTCGTCGAGGTCGAGTCCGAGGCCGGAGCGCCCGTGCGCGCCTGGGCCGATCGCTATGGGGCGGCGCCGGAGGAGGGGGACGAGGCCGAGGTCTCGCTCGAGCTCGAGCCCTGCTTCGCGCGTCTCGCCGCGACGATCGACCGGGGGTTCCTGCTCGTGGTGGACTACGGCGACACGATTCCCGCGCTCTACGATCGCGGACGGCGGCGGGGGACGCTCCTCGCCTACCACCGTCACACCGCGAGCGAGGACCTGCTCGCACGGGCGGGGGAGCAGGACCTCACCGCGCACGTCAACCTCACGGCGCTGTCCGACGCCGCGACGGCCTGCGGCCTGTCGCCCCTGGGGACGACGACCCAGGACCGGTTCCTGATCGCCAACGGGCTTCTGGACGGGATCGACGGGGAGGGGAACGACGCCCGCGCCGTGAGGCGGAGGCTTCGCGCCAAGCAGCTCATCCACCCGGACGGGATGGGGCGGACGTTCAAGGTCGCCCTCTTCGCGAAGGGGCTCGAGGCCGCCCCCGCCCTCACCGGCCTCAAGGACCCGTTCGCTTGAGGCGGGTCTCTATACTCGCCCCATGACCAGGCCGGTCGAGGTCACCCCGGAGTCGATCACCGAGCGTTTCGCGGCGTCGGGGTTCGTCTGCCCGCCGGAGGTGGCGAGCGCCCTGCATCTCGCGGAGGCGCTCGGCAAGCCCCTGCTCCTCGAGGGACCGCCGGGCGTCGGCAAGACCGAGGTCGCGAAGCTGTGGGCCTCCTACCACGGGGCGGAGCTCATCCGCCTCCAGTGCTACGAAGGCCTGGACGAGGCGAAGGCGCTCTACGAGTGGTCGTACGGGAAGCAGATGCTCTACGCGCAGCTCCTGCGCGACAAGACGGCCGACGTGCTGGCGAAGGCTCCCGACCTCGCATCCGCGATCGCGCTGCTCCGCGACGAGGCGGACGCGTTCTTCTCGCGGGACTTTCTCCTCCCGCGCCCCTTGCTGCAGGCGATCCTGTCGAAGAAGCCCGTCGTCCTCCTTCTGGACGAGGTGGACCGCTCCGACGAGGAGTTCGAGGCGTTCCTCCTCGAGGTGCTCTCCGACCATCAGGTCTCGATCCCGGAGCTGGGGACGCTCAAGGCGGCCTCGCCCCCGCGCGTCGTGCTCACCTCGAACGACACGCGGGAGCTGTCGGACGCGCTCCGCCGGAGGTGCCTCTACGCGCACGTGGACTATCCGTCCCTCGAGGACGAGATCCGCATCGTGGAGGCGCGGGTCCCGGGGATCGGGGCCGCGCTCACGGACCGGCTCGTGCGGTTCGCGCAGGCGCTCCGCAAGGCGGACCTCAAGAAGGCGCCCGGGATCGCCGAGGTGGTGGACTGGGCGCTCGCGCTGACGGTCGTGGGCGCGGATGCGCTGTCGCCGGCGGTACTCCGCAAGACGCTCGGCGCGCTCCTGAAGAACCGCGAGGACCTGGAGCGGGTTCTCGCCGAGCCCGGCCGCTTCCGGGGATGATCGAGGCGCTCGCGCGGTTCCTCGACGCGCTCCGCGCGGAGGGCGTCGGCGTCTCGGCCGCGGAGGCGGTCGATGCCGCGCGCGCGGTGGAGGTCGTCGGTCTCGAGCGGCGCGAGACGGTGCGCCTGGCGCTGGCCGTGACCCTCGCCAAGGACCGGGCCTCGCGCGCCGTATTCGACCGGGTGTTCGACCGGTTCTTCGCGCCTCCGCGCCTCCCGAGGGACGGGAAGGGGAAGGGGCGTCCGGCGGGCGTGCGCGAGGGCGCGACCCGCAAGCGCCGGCCGCAGCCTCCGGAGGAATCGAAGCGCCGCGCCCCCGCGGATCGCGAGAGCGAGCGCGGAAAGCGGGGCCGGCGGCCGGGCCGCCTGCACCGGATCGTCCGGGCCGAGAGGCGGCGCGAGATGGCGCCCGAGCCTCGCCACCGCGATCTGACGCGCCGCATGACGAAGGAGGAGGAGCGGGAGATCGCGCGCGAGATCCCGCGGCTCGTCAAAGCGCTGCGCCTCAAGCGAGGCCGGCGCCGCCGGGAGGCGCGCACCGGCCGCCCGTGGCTGCGCAAGGCGCTGCGCCGGGCGACGGCGACCTACGGCGTGCCGTTCGTGCTCCCCGCGCAAAGGCCGCGCCGGCGCGGGGTGCGCGTCGTGCTGCTCGTGGACGTCTCGTTCTCGGTCGCGCGGGCCGCGGGGTTCTTCCTCCTCCTCGCCGGCGCGTTCCTCGAGATCGGACGCCGGGCGCGCGTCGTGTGCTTCGTGGACCGCCCCGTCGATGCGACCGGCGCGATCGCCCGCTGGATGCGCGGCCGGGCGCGCGCGGGCCGGCCGCCCACGGCCCCCCGGCCGGGCGACGGGATCGCGCGGGGGGGCGTGAGCTTCGCCGACGTGCTGTCGGGGATCGACGGACTCAATCTCGATGCCGCCAGCGACTACGGCCGCACGCTCCACGCGCTGGCGCGGCCCGGATATCGCGTCCGAGGGCGCGACGCGCTTCTCGTCGTTCTCGGGGATGCGCGGGCGAACCGCTTCGATCCGCTGCCGTGGGCGTTCTCGGACCTCGCGGCGAGCCTCGGGGGCGTCCTCTGGCTGGTGCCGGAGCCCGCGTCGCGGTGGGGCACGGGGGATTCGGCGCTCCCGCTGTACCTCCCGTCGATCGACGTGCTCGTCGAGGCGACGGATCTTTCGGGCCTCGCGCGCGGTGTCGCCGAGATGCGGAAGCGGACGTGACGACCGCTCCGGCACCGGGATCCGTCGTGCTGTGGTGGGAGGACGACACGCTCCGCTCGGGTGTCGTCGTCGCCGAGGAGAAGCAGCGCGTCGTGATCGTGGGCGCCGACGGGCGCGAGACGCGCCTGTCCCCGGCGCGCGTCGTCGCAACCGTCGATCGCGTGGAGCCTTCGAGGGCGTCGGCGGCGCGAGCCGCCCAGGACATCGACACGCGGCTGAAGGCGAAGGCGGGCGAGGTCGACGTCCCCACCCTGTGGGAGCTCGTGCTGCGCGAGGGGGAGAAGGCGCTCGAGGAGGCGGACCTCGCGGCGCTCGCCTTCGAGCGGCCGGGTCCGATCGAGCGCGCCGCGATCGTCCTCGCGCTCAAGCACGACGGCGTGCACTTCGCACGCAAGACGGCCGGCTGGCTTCCGCGATCGGAGGAGCACGTGCGGGGGATCGTCTCCGGCCGCGCCGCGGAATCGCGCCGCGCGGCGGAGAGGGACGCGACCTTCTCGGCTCTGGCCGCGGCGGGCCTGGGGCAGCCCTTCGCCGCGACCGGCTCCGAGACCGAGCGCACCGTGCTCGCGGCGCTGGAGCGCCTCGCGGTCCACGACCAGGAATCGCCCGAGCGTGACCGCGCGCTCGCCGCCGCGGCGCTCGATGCGGCGAAGGCCTCCGGGGAGAGGCCGGCGGAGCGCGCGTTCCGCCTCCTGCGCGCGGTCGGCCGCTTCGGCTCGGATCACGAGAACCTCGCGATCGAGCGGTACGCGCTCCGGACGGAGTTTCCCCCCGAGGTTCTCGAGGCCGCCGAGCGTGCCGCGGGGCGAGGGTTCGACCGGACGGGGCGGCTCGATCTCACGGGCCTGACCGCCCTCACGATCGACGCGGCCTGGACGACCGAGATCGACGACGCGTTGACGATCGCGGAGGGTCCGGACGGCCGCGTGGACGTCGGCATCCACATCGCCGACCCGTCGGCGTTCGTCGTCCCCGGCGACGCCGTGGACGCGGAGGCGCTGTCGCGCGGGACGACGTACTACTTCCCCGAGCGGAAGCTCCTGATGATGCCGCCCTCGATCTCCGAGGGCGCGGCGAGCCTCGCCGCGGGGGCCGACCGGCCCACGCTCTCGTTCCGCGTCACGCTCGACGCGGAGGGGCGTCCTCTCGCGCTCGACATCGTGCGCGCGGTCGTGCGCGTGACCGCGCGCCTGGACTACGACGAGGTGGACCGCGCGCTCACCACGGGGGACGCGGCGCACGCCGGCCTCCTCCGCGCGCTCGACCGGTGCGCCGCGGCGCGCGAGCGGCGGCGCATCGCCGGCGGCGCCCTCGCCCTGCGCGCGCCCGAGGCCGAGATCCGCGTCGCCCCCGGGGGCGATCTCACGCTGATGCGGCGCGATCAGGGGACTCCCGCCCAGCGTCTCGTGTCCGAGATGATGGTGCTCGCGGGCGAGGTGACGGCGAGCTGGCTTCTGGCACGCGGCGTCCCCGCGATCTTCCGGCGCCAGGCGCCGCCGGACTTCGGCTATCCCGACGTCGATCCCTCCCTGCCGGATGCGGTCCGCATCCGCGCGCTGCGTCGCGCGCTGCGCCGGGGCGAGACGAGCCTCGCGGCCGGGCCGCACCACGGACTGGGGCTTCCCGCTTACGCGCAAGTGACGTCGCCGCTCCGGCGCTTCCAGGACCTGGCGCTGCACCGGCAGATCGCCGGCGTGCTCTCGGGGGAAGGGGCGCCGTACGGCGTGCCCGACATGCAGGCGATCCTCGCCGCCACGGAGCGCGCGGAGAGCGACGGGCGGCGGGCGGAGCGCGCGGCCCAGCGTTACGGCATGCTCCGGTGGCTCGCGCGCGGGACCGGATCCACGGTGACCGGTGTGGTGGTCGAGGTCGCGCCCCGCACGGTGGTGACGCTCGACGAGACGCTCCTGGAAGAGCCGGTGGCGTCTCTCGTGGGGCCGGCTCTCGGGGACCGTGTGCGCCTGCGCGTCGAGCGCGTCAACCCCCGCGCCGACGTGCTCGTGCTGCGGCCGGCGTAGTAGGATCGCCCCCCGTGCGACCCACCGACTCGATGCCGGCTTTCATCGTTTTTTGCACGATGCTGGTCGCGTCTTTCGCCGCCTTCGCGTACCTCATCGAGGCGCGCGTCGCGATGCTGCGCGCCGCCGCGCCGATCGACCGGTTCGATCGTTGGGGCGAGAGGCTCCGCGGCGTTCTCACGCAGTTCCTCGGCCAGCGCCGCATCCTGAGCCCGCGGCACTTCGCGGCCGGCGTCATGCACGCCTTCATCTTCTGGGGCTTCCTGGCCGTCGGCCTCAACACGATCCACTTCGTCGGTGCGGGGTTCCACGAGGGCTTTCACCTTCCGCTGCTCGGACCGGACAGCGTCCTCGGCCGCGTGTACATGGTCGTGCGCGACGTGTTCGAGGTCTTCGTGATCGTCATGATCGGCGTGGCCGCGGTGCGCCGGGCGTTCGTCCGGCCGGAGCGGCTGACCCGGTCGTGGGACGCCGTGCTCATCCTGACGCTCATCGCCACGCTCATGGTCACCGATCTCGTCATGGCGGGGATCGGCGCGGCTCCCTCCCCGGCGGGCCGGACGCTCTCGCCTTGGCTCGCCGGCCGGACGGGGCTGTACGCCGTCTCGTGGTGGCTCCACCTCGCGACCCTTCTGGGCTTCCTCGTCTACCTGCCGGTCTCGAAGCACTTCCACGTCATCACGTCGTTCCCGTCGGTCCTCTTCCGGCGCCTGGACACCGGCTCGCTCCCCGCGATGGACCTGGAGAACTCCGAGCGCTTCGGGATCACCGGGTTCACCGACCTGCGCTGGAAAGACGTGCTCGACGTCTACTCCTGCACCGAGTGCGGGCGCTGCCAGGCCGCGTGCCCCGCGTACGCGACCGGAAAGCCGTTGAACCCGAAGAAGATCAACGAGGACATGCGCGCCGCCCTCATGCCCGCGCTTCCGATCCTCCTCGGCCGCAAGCCGCTGCCGGAAGGCGCCCATCTCCCGGTGCTTCCCTCGGAGACGATCTCGGACGACGAGATCTGGGCCTGCACCACCTGCCGCGCGTGCGAGGAGGCCTGCCCGCTCTTCATCGAGTTCATCGATCGCATCGTCGGCATGCGGCGCAAGCTCGTCCTCGAGGACAGCTCCTTCCCGCAAGAGCTGACCACCGCTTTCAAGAACCTCGAGAAGGCCGGGAACCCCTGGGGGCAACCGGCGGAGGCGCGCGCGTCGTGGGCCGAAGGCCTCGACGTCCCGCTCCTGTCGGAGGTCTCGAGCGGAAGCGTCGAGTACCTGCTCTGGGTCGGATGCGCGGGATCGTACGACGATCGCGGGAAGAAGGTGGCCCGCGCGACCGTGCGCATCCTCAAGGAGGCCGGGGTGAGCTTCGCGATCCTCGGGCCGGAGGAGACCTGCACGGGGGACCCGGCGCGCCGCAGCGGGAACGAGTACCTCTACCAGATGCTCGCGCAGCAGAACGTGGAGACGCTGTCCCGCTACGCGGTGAAGAAGATCGTCACGCAGTGCCCGCACTGCTTCAACACGCTCCTCAACGAGTACCCGCAGCTCGGCGGGCACTACGAGGTGCTCCACCATTCCCAGGTCATCGCGCGCTTACTCGCCGACGGAAGGATCGCGCTGACGCCCGGGGACGGCGGCACCGTCACCTTCCACGACTCGTGCTACCTGGGACGGCACAACGGCGTGTACGACGCGCCGCGCGAGGCCCTCTCCTCGGCCGGGCTGACGATCCTCGAGATGCCGCGCTCGCGCGACAACGGCTTCTGCTGCGGCGCGGGTGGGGCGCGCATGTGGATGGAAGAGCGCCTCGGGACGAAGGTCAACGTCGCCCGGGTGGACGAGGCCGCCGGCACGGGGGCTCCGCTCGTCGCGGCGGCGTGCCCCTTCTGCATGACGATGCTGACCGACGGCGTGAACGAGACCGGCCGGGCGGACACCGTGCGCGTTCAGGACGTCGCCCAGATCGTGGCGGAGCGGCTGCGGCCGTCCGAGACGTCCTAGGTGGGACGCTGGGTGCGGGCCGCCGCCCGCGGCGACGTCCCGGAAGGCGAGGGACGCTCGATCAAGGTGGGCGACCGGTGGATCGGGCTCTTCCACGATCCGGACAAGGGCTTCCTCGCGATCGACGATGCGTGCCCGCACGAGGGGACGTCTTTGGGGGAGGGCGCCTACCAGAGCGGCCACGTGATCTGCGGCAGCCACAGCTGGGTCTTCGACGTCGTGACGGGGCGCTGCCGGTCGATGCCCGGCGTGTCGGTCGCGTGCTACGCTACGCGGCCGGCCGGGGAAGACATCGAGATCGAGCTTCCCGACGGGCCGCCCGGGAGAACGCCCGATGCGGGTGACGCGCAAGCCTAAGCTCGGCCTCGCCGACCGGCTGTACCTCCCGAGCATCCTCGCGGGGCTCGTCGTCACGTTCCGGCACATGTTCCGCAAGAAGGACACGATCCAGTATCCGGAGGAGAAGCACGCGTTCGGTCCCCGGTACCGCGGCGTGCCCGCGCTCGTGAAGGACCAGGACGGGCGCGAGAAGTGCGTCGCCTGCTACATGTGCCAGTGGGTCTGCCCGCCGCTCGCGATCACGATCGAAGCCGCGGAGTACCCCGCCGATCATCCGCTCCACCAGATCGAGAAGTACCCGGCTCGGTTCGACATCAACATGCTCCGGTGCATCTATTGCGGCCTGTGCGAGGAGGCGTGCCCGGAGGAAGCGATCTTCATGTCGAAGACGTACGTGGTCGTCGGGCATTCCCGCGACCTGATGATCTACGGCAAGGAGAAGCTCTACGAGATCGGCGGCGTGCGCGAGGATGGGATCAAGAAGTGGGACCCCGCGCACAAGGGCCCGAAGGAGCGCTCCCACCTCTCGGGGGACGCGATCGCCCTAGCCGGGGGGCAGCACGAGTAGCTTCGTCGCGGGCGGCAGCGCGCGGTAGAGCGACGCCGCATCTTCCTTCGACAGCTCGACGTGGAGCCGCACGACGTCGGCCGACGAGCCGCCCGCGGCGGCGCTGGCATCGGCCCACCACGCGGAGAGACCGGCCGTCCACCGGCCCCAGAACCCCTTCTTGCTCTCCGTCCCGGGGGGACGCACCTCGATCGACAGGCCGCCCGTGAAACGGATGTGGTAGCGCGGCGGCACGGGGTACTTCTCCTCGGGAGTCTGTGG
>Ga0207675_100006997_pt1 | contig 10670 bp, 7 predicted proteins | sample KBSSwiS42_FD_184305 | JGI IMG/M metagenome (GOLD analysis project Ga0207675, IMG submission 184305) | Switchgrass rhizosphere microbial communities from Kellogg Biological Station, Michigan, USA - KBS Switchgrass S4-2 (SPAdes) (version 2) | ecosystem: Host-associated > Plants > Roots >...
GATACTGGAAACAACCAAAGGTTATAAGATCGTTCATGACTGGCTGGCTGAAAAAGGGCGCAGGCCATTTCTCTTCCAGCAGGAAACCTGGCAACATATAATTAATAATGAGAGTGGATTGGTGAATGCACCTACCGGCTGTGGTAAAACCTTTTCTGTTTTCCTCGGCTCCCTCATTGATTTTATTAATGATCACCCCGATGATTATAAAAAAATAAAGAATAGCGGACTTCAATTACTATGGGTAACTCCTTTACGGGCATTGGCAGCTGATATCGGCCGTGCCATGGAAGAAGTGATCAAAGCATTAGATCTAAGATGGAAAGTGGGAATAAGGAATGGCGATACATCAACAGCAGAAAGAGCAAGGCAAAAAGCTCAAATGCCCGAGATATTGATCATCACTCCTGAAAGTCTTCATTTATTAATTGCACAAAAAGGTTATGCAGAAATTTTTTCAACCCTGAAAATCATTGCAGTTGATGAATGGCATGAGTTGTTGGGTTCTAAACGAGGTGTACAGGTAGAATTAGCAATTGCAAGGATCGTGAATGGTCAATGGGCAATGGTCAATGGTCGAAACAACAACTCATCACTCACAACTCCCCACTCACCACTAAGTATCTGGGGTATCTCTGCAACTATCGGAAACCTTGATGAAGCAAAAGAGGTTTTACTTTCTTCGATAAAGAAAGAAGGAGTGATCGTTCGGGCCGAAATGAAAAAGCAAATAGAGATCGAATCTGTTTTCCCCGATGAAATCGAAAAATATCCATGGGCCGGGCATTTAGGAATAAAGCTTGTCAATAAAGTTCTGCCGATCATACATGAAAGTAAAACCACACTCATTTTTATAAATACCCGTGGCATGAGTGAGATCTGGTATCAACAATTGTTGAATGCATCACCTGATCTTGCCGGGGTAATTGCACTACATCATGGCAGTGTTGAAAGAGAATTGCGTGAATGGGTAGAAGAAAATTTACATACAGGAAAACTAAAAGCTGTCGTCTGCACGGCATCACTTGATCTCGGCGTTGACTTTCGTCCTGTTGAAACAGTGATACAGGTTGGTTCTCCAAAAGGTGTTGCAAGATTTTTGCAACGTGCAGGTCGCAGTGGTCACCAGCCGGATGCTGTGAGTAAAATTTATTTTTTACCAACGCATTCATTGGAATTAATTGAAGCAGCTGCATTAAAATCTGCGATCAAGGAAGAGTTAATTGAAAGCCGTGTACCAATGTTATTGTGTTATGATGTGTTATTGCAATGGCTTTGTACATTAGCAATTTCAGATGGGTTTACTGCCGATGAACTATTTAAAGAGATCAAAAACACTTTTTGTTATAAAGAAATAACAGAGGACGAATGGCAGCAGATCCTTTACCATCTTGTCTCAGGGGGAAATGCATTGCAACAATATGATGAGTATAAGAAAGTGGAATTGATCGATGGCATATATAGAGTTACTTCACGCAGGATCGCAATGCGTCATCGTTTGCATATAGGTACGATAGTAAGTGAACCAATGATGAAAGTACAAATGTTGAATGGCGGGTTTATCGGAGTGATCGAAGAATGGTTCATCAGTAGGCTTACTCCCGGTGAAGTTTTTTCCCTGGCAGGAAGAAAGCTTGAATATGTTTCATCAAAAGACATGACTGCTTATGTAAGAAGGTCAAATGCAAAAAAATCTATTGTTCCAAGCTGGCAGGGAGGCAGAATGCCATTGAGTGCAAATTTGGGGAGGAAGTTAAGGGAGACATTAGATATGGTGAGTGGTGAGTTGTCAGTGTTGAGTGAAAACAATTCTCACCACTCACCACTTACCACTCACAAAAAAACGATTGAGCTTACAATACTTCAACCCCTTTTCGATCTACAGCAACAGCTCTCCCATTTACCCAAAGCAAATGAATTATTGATCGAACAAATCGAAACGGATGAAGGGTATCATTTATTCGTGTATCCTTTTGAAGGAAGATTGGTGCATGAAGCGATGGCCGCAATACTAGCTTATCGCATAAGCCGCATCACACCAATCACTTTTTCTTTTGCTATGAATGATTATGGATTTGAATTATTGAGTGATCAGCCGATACCGCTTGATGATTCGAATGCATATGAGTTATTTTCACCTGAAAATTTATTTGTAGACATCCAGCGCAGTGTGAACAGTACTGAAATGGCAAAAAGAAAGTTCCGTGATATAGCAACAATTGGCGGATTGATATTCCAGGGAATGCCGGGTGAAAGAAAAAAAGCAAGACACTTGCAAGCTTCAGCATCATTGTTATTTAATGTATTCAATGAATACGAACCGCATAATCTATTGTTGAGACAATCGTATAACGAAGTATTTGCGCAGCAAATGGAAGAAATAAGATTAAGAGACATGCTAAGTCGTATACAAAACTCAAATATCATCATCACATTCCCTGAACGCTACACTCCTTTCTGTTTTCCCATAAAGGTTGACAGTATGCGGGAGGATCTTTCATCAGAAAAATTAGAAGATCGTGTAAGAAGAATGCAGGCAGAATTATCTAAGTAATTATTCTTATTTCTCGTTATTCTTGTCATTGGTCAATAAGCAGTCGTTAGTAACAACTAATAGCCACCAACTCTTTCTTTCTATCCTATAAAGATTTAATTTCGTTTTCCTCTTATGAATGCCCTTGTTGCCTACACCATTAATGAAAATGATTTTGTGCTTAGCCCTGACAGAGTGATGTTTTGGGAGAAAGAAAAAACACTTATCATCGCCGATCTTCATATTGGAAAAACTGGTCATTTCAGAAAATCAGGTATACCTGTTCCCCAACATGTTTTCAAAGAAGACCTGCAAAGGCTTTTTTCTCAAATACTTTTTTTCAAAGCAGAAAGACTGATCATTGCCGGAGATCTTTCTCATAGTAAGTCGAACAAAGAAATGGATCTTTTCAAAAAGTGGCGGCATGATCACGATGCATTGCAGATGATCCTTGTAAACGGCAACCATGATATACTTGAAGAAAAATGGTATGAAGAATTGAATATTGAAACAAGTGATTGCCTTGATATAGATGATTTTTCTTTTTGCCATGACCCTGAAGAAGCATTGGTAAAAAAACCTGGCCACTATACTTTTTGCGGGCATCTTCATCCCGGCATCAGCATTCGTGGCCGTGGCAAACAATCTTTACAGTTTCCCTGTTTTTATTTTGGTCATACTGTTGGAATACTTCCTGCTTTCAGCCGATTTACCGGTTGTGTAAGTGTAAATGCGCAAAATGGCGAGAACATTTTTGCAATAGTTGACAACGGGATCATGCAGGTACAATGATCAGCGTTTTTTCTTTAAGGAATTGTAATCGATAAAATAAATAAAGCGAAGCGTTAATTCGTTGCCATGTCGCAGATCTAATGTTTGTCCAAGGTTGTTAAGATATTTTCTATGAACTGATCCATCAACAAATTCTTCGTTGCCAAGAAAATTTTTCCATCCAAAAACAATGCGACTTCCTAAACGAAAATCCCAGGTAAAGAATGCATCAAGATTAAAGAAGTTAACATTCTCATCGCGATTAGGAATAAAAGCCCGGGGCACATCATTTCCGTTTGCATCTACATTCGCAAAACTTTTATAAATAACCTTGCTCCAGTTGTGACGGATACGCATCGTCAAATTCATTCGCGGAGTAAAATTGTAAATGCCAGAATAGATAGAAGTGATATCGGTAAAATTTACAAAGCCAATGATTGGTTCCTGGTTTATTTCTCGTCCTGCAAAAACTATATAATCCGTTTCCATTTCACGCCTATGGTTTAACTCCATACTTATCTTATTACTGAACCTGTATCTTAGACCAAGATCGATAATGTGATAATCATGTTTCTCAGGAATATGAAAAAATCCCTGCAGGTAATCGTAGCTAAAAAATAATTTTTTTCGGCTATCTGTACTTCCCTCTAACTGTACCCAGCTCCATGCTGGTCTTTTTGCATAACGTGCCGGCGTATTTAAAACGAAATAATCATTTTCACCAAAAGGCATTGAACCCAGGCTCAGGCTTACATCCCAAAAATTATTAAACACCCAAAAGCCATTAAGTGATGCCGATAAATAACGGAATGAATAAGGCTTGTAAAGCCAAACATAGCGTGATGTTATATTATAACTATAGGTTAAGAATTTTCCTTTGGGAGTAAATTGATTGTAGCTTAATTGCCCTGAATAAGCAACCTCATTATTATTGAATAAGATCCCAAGATCATTGGGATCATATTTATCAGAAAGAATACTGTTCTGCAAATAATATTGAATTTTACCACTCACTTTTCCAAAACGCAGAAGTGTGCTGTAGCCATCATATCCACTTTGACCAAAGATCTTGCTATATCGTGATGCACCTTGAAAATTGAACTTATTTTGCTTATCAAAAAAACTAAAATTGAAAGCAGAAACATTCGCATCGCGATTATTACCTTCCCTGGTAACATTTGTATTTGTAAAAGTAATATAAGACCTGTTCTTCAATGCCTGGTCAATAACTATGATATTATAATTGGTAAGCGGTTCGGTTACAATGTCGCTATCATTGCCTGAGGTTTTATTTCTTAGTATTGCCAGTTCTCTTTGACCAATAGCATTGAAAATGCCAATACCTAATTTATTTTTTGTACGACCAGAAAATTTTATTGCGTTATACAGATTTGTGACACCTGGATTTTCTATGATCTCATAATTAGGATTGTTTTGAACGAAGCTCTCCACTGCATCGAATTTCTCTGGTCTTTCACCAACCCTTCTTGAATAAAACAAACCGGCTTTATTAAAAAGTTCTGTGCCTTCTGTAAAAAACTGCCTGTTCTCATCAAACTTGATCTCATATGGAGTAAGATTGTTTACCACATTATCTGAAACTACTTGTCCAAAATCCGGGATGATCGTAGCGTCAAGTGTAAATCCTTCGCTTATTCCATATTTAAGATCCAGGCCACCGCTTTTCAACCACTCAGTTTTATTGCGATCGCCAACTGGTGAAATATTGACGCCTGTTGATAAATAAGGAGAGAAACTTAACCGTAATGGCGGTTGAATATCTTTCAAACCAGTAAAGCTTCCAAACTGATTTACAAATCCATTTACATTGGGATCGATAAAATTCCAGGTGGACCTTTCATTATTTCTTCTTGTAAACCGCATCAACTGTAATCCCCAATCTTGTATCTCTTTTTTTGAAAACCGCAAAGAGAAATAAGGAATTCTCATTTCAACTATCCAACCTTTATCAGTGATCTTTGTTTGGCTTTCCCAAACGGCATTCCAGGTCTTATCGCCATAGCTTCCAAAGTCACCCACAAAATTCGGCGAAAGCCTTGCATCAGTTTGCACATTAGCTGAAGTAACCAGGAATTGAAAACCGTTTTGATTATCATGGTAAGTATCAAAAAAAATAGAAAAGTAATCGACATCAGATTGTTGCTCATCATCCCTTGCAGTCAATTGCCTTCTGATCAATGACGGATCATCAAAAAGCATAGCGCCTATATAGATCGCCGTATTATCATACAAAATTTTTACTTCTGATCTTACAGATGCCACCTCACCAGCCTTAGGAAAGTTCTGTATAAAATCACTTGCCACGGGTGCTGTTGACCATGCAAGATCATCAAGACTTCCATCGATTTTGGGGGGAGTGGTAGTTTTAACTGCAAATAAATTCCTGGTTTGAGTAAAACCTTGCAGACAAATTACCATCAAGGGTACCAGGAAAAGGCTTTTAAACGCCATGCAGTTAGTTAATTATTTAGCTAACTACAAATATAAATCATTAATTCCTGCCCGCATAATCCCGCAAGGTCGTAAAATCACCTACCAATTTGTTGAATTTAAGCTAGTTCATTTTTTTCTTCAAAGTACTTACCTGCTGATGAAGGTTGGTAACAATATTAGCTAGCTGATTAATATCCCATCTTTGTTGTGATATTGCTCTGCTAATAACAACAGAAGCCTGCCATAATTCAAGCACTTCATCAGAGTTGATCTGGTAGGGTTGATAAGAAGGATTATCACTTACTAAGGTCAATTTATTTTTTATACGATTGTTCTTATCGATTCTTTTGTAAACAATGCCTTCGGATTTTGAAACAACTATATAGGTGTAATTATTTTTTACTTCATCGAAGTTCTCGACTTTCTCACCAACAATAATAGAGCCGCTTGGTGTTGGTAACATTGAATCGCCCATGATCTCAAATGCACGATAATTACCACCCGATAACATTGGTAAGGTAAATGTGTTCAATTCATCGATATAATCAGGATCGGCATAACCATTCAAATAACCAGCAGCTGCTTTCATGGGAACAAATGGAATATCGGGACGACCACCTGCTAATTTCATTGCCCGGCGTTTTGCCAAATAATTTCCTTTATTCTCACTTAGATCTTTTCTCAAAATATCATCCATTGATAATTTGAAAATATCACAGACTGTTTCCAATACTTCAAGATTAGGCTTTGCCCTTTCTTCCTCATACGCACCAATAAGCGATCTTTTTATTCTAAGCTTATCAGCAAATTCCTGTTGGGTCCATCCACGCAGCTTGCGCAAATATTTCAGATTTTGATTGGCAATATTCATAGAAGCTAATTGAATTAGCCGCAAAATACTAAATATTTTGGTTTTACAAAAACAATTTTTATCAATTCGCATTTGTCAGGCCGGGAAAAACCAAACATCTTTGCAAAGAATAAAAGCCTATGTCAAAAACTAAGAAAGCAACGGCAAAAAAAACAACAGGCCGGAAAAAAGAGAAACCAGTAATCCTTATCACAAATGATGATGGTGTATCAGCGCCGGGAATAAGAAACCTGGTAGAAGCTGTAAAAGATCTTGGAAAAATAATTGTAGTAGCTCCTGATAAACCTCAGTCAGGAATGGGACATGCCATCACTATTGGCTCTCCATTAAGATTACATCCAGTACATTTTTTTGAAGGCATAGAAGCGTACCAATGCACCGGCACACCCGTTGATTGTGTGAAGTTGGCCGTCGATAAGGTTCTTCATCGAAAGCCTGATCTTTGTTTGAGCGGTATTAATCATGGAGCGAATCATAGCATCAATGTGATCTATTCAGGAACTATGTCTGCTGCAGTGGAAGCTGCTATCGAAAGCATTCCGTCTGTAGGCTTTTCATTGCTGGATTATAGCATCGAAGCTGATTTTGAAGCGGCAAAAAAATATGCAAGGATCATTGTTGAAGAATTATTAGGTACAGAACAGGACAAACACATGATCCTGAACGTAAATATTCCCGCTGCCACTACTGAAGAAATAAAAGGAATAAGAATTTGCCGCCAGGCATATGCGAAGTATGAAGAAGATTTTATTGAACGTCATGATCCCCATAACCGGAAGTATTATTGGCTTACCGGCGAGTTTGTCAATTTTGATAAAGGCAAGGACACTGATGTATGGGCCCTGGCAAATAATTATGTTAGTGTAGTTCCTGTACAATTTGACATGACCAATTACGTTTTAAAGTCTAAATTCGAAAAACAGTGGCAACATTTATCCTGAAAAAAGATAATCTTAAGCTTGGATTGCTCCTTGGCCTGCTTGGGCCTGCACTTGGTTTGGTGATCGTATATTTTATGAAGTTCTCATCCTATGGTTTTGGTGAATTCCTCGATTATTTTTTTAAAGACACAAAGCTTATCACTTCTATTGGCGCATTATGTTTATTAGCAAATGCCGTGTTATTCACTATATATATAAATACTCATCGTGACAATACCGCCAAAGGGATCTTTGCCACCACCCTTGTTTATGGTATTGCCATACTGATCATTAAAGTTTTTATTTGATCAGCTGCATTATTACTATTAAGCTATCGTTGCGTCGCACTCTTGTACTTTCATATCCCTATTCAGCATTTAATGTATTTTGCGCCCAATGAAGTATTACATCATAGCCGGTGAAGCAAGTGGTGATCTGCATGGCAGCAATCTTATCAAGGAATTAAAAAAAATTGATGGGTCTGCTATCATTCGTTGCTGGGGTGGTGATAAAATGCAGGAAGCCGGTGGTGAATTAGTAAAGCATTACCGTGATCTCGCCTTCATGGGTTTTTGGGAAGTGATAAAAAACATCTTCACTATTCTTCGCAATCTTAAGTTTTGTAAAAAAGACATTGAACAATTTCAACCCGATACTTTAGTTCTTATCGATTATCCCGGATTTAATCTTCGCATAGCAAAATGGGCAAAGCAAAAAGGTCTTCGGGTCATCTATTATATTTCTCCGCAAGTATGGGCATGGAAAGAGAACAGGGTAAAGATGATGAAACAAACGATCGATAAAATGATCGTCATTCTTCCTTTTGAAAAAGATTATTTTAAAAATAAATGGGATTGGGAGGTTGAGTATGTAGGACATCCGCTTGTGGAAGTGATCGAAAGTGAAAAGTTAAAAGTGAAAAGTGAAAACTATAGCAACAAAGAAATTGTGGCGTTGCTACCAGGGAGTAGAAAACAAGAAATATTAAAAAAACTTCCAGTGATGCTGGAAGTAAGTAAGTCATTTCCTTCTTATCAATTCATTGTGGCCAAAGCACCGGGACTTGATGACAATTTTTATTCTTCATTACTAAGTTCCTATGTCAATGTCAGTGCTGTCTCTGGAAAAACTTATGATCTTTTGATGCAGGCAAAAGCAGCATTGGTAACATCAGGAACTGCAACATTGGAGACAGCTTTGTTTGGCGTACCAGAAGTGGTTTGTTATAAAGGATCATTTCTTTCTTATGAAATTGGAAAACGATTAGTAAAAGTAAAATTCATTTCACTCGTAAATCTTATCATGGATAAATTAGTAGTAAAAGAATTGATACAACATGATATGAATGTGAAAAATCTTGAGCACGAATTACACGAATTACTTTCGAATGAAGAACGAATTACTCAACTAAAAAATTATTACGCTGATTTGAAGAACCAATTAAGTGAGCAAGGAAATGCCTCAGCAAAAGCGGCACAGATAGTTTTCAATTATACTTCAGGTAAGTAATTTAATTGCAAGTAGTATCAAACACAACAAAAAGATCAGGATACTTGTCCTGTTGATCCAATGCATATATCTTACAAAATCAGATTTAGGCCTGTTAGGATCCGGCTTTTTAATGTATAAATATTCTGCTATTTGTCTTAAGACTCCCATAGAATTCAATTTCAAAGTTACAGCTAAACAACAACCGAACATTTCTATTGTTCACAAGTTTTCGTCTATGAAAAGCAATTTTGAATAATAAAGAAGCCGTACCCTTTTTTATCCCAAAACTTATTGTTGACCGGCAAGGATTCTTATATCCGTGAAGAAATGAAGATCGTTAATGATGATACTTATAACTTACTCATGTACGGCCCCGGACCAGATGGAAAAGAAATGTTGTTTATGTCGGGAGTTTTTAAAAGAAAAAAATAATCATCTAAATAGTTGGCCACTACAAAACAAAAGGTAGCAAAGAAAATTGCTACCTTATTAATATCATTTAATTTTTAGGCTGAAAGAGCTCTATAAAATTTCCTGAAGGATCAACCAATAATATCTGTGAACCACCCGGCCCGGTTACAATTTCGTTTCGAAAATCTAATCCTTCCTTTTTTAATCTTTCAACTTCTGAAGTAATATCTTCAACAACAAGTTCTATTCTATTCCATCCTCCCGGTGCTGGAACTGTACCATCAGGCATTGCTCTGCCCGCAGAACTCTTTTTGCCACTAAGAAGCAATCTCAGGTTTCCTTTTGTTACATCAGCAAATGCAGGAGAAGAATTGATCCCTAGTTTGAAGCCAAGATGTTTTGTATAGAAATCTATCGATCTGTCAACATCATCAACCATATAACGAACATTTACCTGGTCTGTTTTCATAATGTTTTATTTTATTACTAAACAAATATTTCCTCCTGAACTTAAACCAACGGCCAAAATTTAAGCCAGAAATACCCGGTATAACAGCTATTGAAGTATTTGCCGAAATTGAATATTGAAAATGAGTAGAATCGTTTTAGGTATTTTTATTTTCCAATACCAGCTTTAATGTTTGCATATCCTTCTCTTGTCTTTTCTTAAACTCTCCTTTCATCAAAGGTCCGATCTGTTTCCACAAAAAACCTTTGAATTGTGTATCTGAAGAAATAGAATATTCAGTTTGCCCATTACCCAGATCATTAAAATAATTTGTTACAGTATTTAGCATCATTGATGAACCCAATGTACCAACAAATTTTCTTTCTGGAACTACCTCCAGAATTTCTTCGTCAAGCACTAATTCTTTTCCCCTCTCCAGAAAGTAGTGTTTTGCTTTTGCCCCAACAGTTCCCGGTTTGCCGCTGATATGTTCTGCTTTTTGAAAGCCACTGAGCCACAGCTTAAGATTATCGGGGTTTTGAAAAAAATCCCAAACTTCTTTTACTGGTTTATTGATAATGATCTTCATTTCGGTAAGCATGGTGGTAGGTTTATCTACCTAATTTACTATTCCTTTTTTGTTTTTTCCATCGGCAATTCGGGTATTCGACTCCACTCCTGCATGGAACCATCATACACTTTTACATTATAACCCAATTGACGACCCGTAAGATAAATGACACTTGCAGTTTGCCCTATGAAACAATAAGT